>ERZ887849.860-NODE-860-length-30849-cov-10.554524_pt1 | contig 30849 bp, 26 predicted proteins | sample MGYA00521267_ERZ887849 | MGnify/ENA primary metagenome ERZ887849 (study PRJEB32303, sample SAMEA104408601) | aquatic metagenome | biome: Brackish water; feature: Pelagic; material: water | place: Baltic Sea | collected 2014-06-06T16:11:00 | depth 2,863 m ... | reverse complement strand
ACGTTCTAAGAAAACATAAGCCCGCCATTTGGCGGGCTTTTTTTTGGCCGTCGGTTGGTGGTGACTGGTGAAGTACTAATGCCCGCTAATGGGCTCAGCAATACGCCAATACTGGGTGCACAACTCTAGCTATATCCACTGCCGTGACCCGGAGTTATTGTAAGTTGCCGAGGGTGCCGCCTTTGTTGAATGCCAGAGCACTGAAGTAGCCAAGGCGATCTGTGGTTGAGAACGCGGTAGAGCGGTAACGTTTTATAAAATACCGGCAAGGCAGAGCTGGCAGGGCTTAGAGGCCGTCTGCTGACCTTGCCTGTGTGGACACAGGAAGCCCATGAACGTATTTAGAACTCAAGGAGCAGAGTGAGGGATTGTTGCCCCTATAGGCCATTGGATAGTTACAGAGCTTCAGCCGAGGGTGTGAGAGAGAATCCAGAATGAACTGCCTGCGTAAACACCTAAGGTGGAAAACATGCCAACAGGTCGACAGATTGCTGGCCCAGCCCCGGTGATGCCGACATAGTGCAGGCAGCGCCCAACCACTAATAAAGCACCCAGTGTGTGCAGCCACGTAGAGCTGGCACCAAGAATTTCCATCACTATTAGCAATATCACCGCCAGAGGCACGGTCTCAATGAAGTTACCTTGCCCGCGGTTCAGTTTAATTAGCGTGTTGTCTTTACCATCACCGATGTCGATACTGTTTTTAACGCGATATAAACCTACGCGCAGTGTGAAAGGTATGAAGAGCACTCCAAGTACAGCAACATACATTGGGGTAATCGATAACAGGCTCATGCTGGGCATTTCCATTGTTTAATCCTCTAAGATCTGGTTTCAGCAAACCCTAACATCTCAGGATTACGCTGTGGTATCAAGGAGCGGCACCGCAAGCGAACTCGGTCCCAAGTTGCCACTCCTATCAAATACCATGAAAAGATTGGGAGTAGCACGACGTGATTATCTGCCACGTACGGGCGTACAGTCATTCTTGAATCCGCACGATCTGGGGGTAATGAGAGCAAAGGGGTTTTGGTTGGGGTCGGTAAACTACGGGGAGACGCCAACGCTCAGAAATAGACTTAAGGGTAAAGGCCACTGCAGACTTAGAGCCACCCCTGAAGCCACACCGCAGGGTCTTTTAACGTTGTCCACTCAATGTCAAAGCAGCGATTAGACATGACCGCATTCAACTCACATTCGATGACGAGCCCTTCCTCATCAAACACCACGCGGCTTACGACAAAGTGCTTTTCTTTGTTGATGGGACTGATTGCAGTCCATTTGCTGTTCAGTAATTTTTTGGGATTAATTTGATGCATAGCGATTGACTGGATGTCAGGTTACCTTGGGTGATGAGCGCATAAATGAAGGCAGGTTTATGATACGAGTTCTGAGTCTAGAGCAGTTAAAAACGGCGAGTAGACCTTCGACGAAATCGTCTTGGAACTCATGTTCCAAAGCAATTGCCCTTGCGATTTCAGTGCGTTTGGCGCGGGGTGATACGCTCGTTGTAGAACAAGGAGTCATCCTAAGCCCGCATTACGCCGAACTGTTAGGCGTTTCTGTGAATTTTGTGTTGCCAGCTTTTCAAGCATTAAGCACGCGTATTAGCACTTTCATCGCGCTGATCACGCAACCATGTGCGGCGAATTTTACCGGCCTCATTGCGCGGTAGTGTTTCGACCAGTTCAATGGTCCTGGGAACCTTATAGCTGAGTAATTGTTCCCGACAGAGGTCCATGACCTCTAGCGATAAGGCCTCGTTGTGGCCGTCTGCTAGGGGTTCCACGACGGCATGAACCCGACGCCCCAGGTCGTTATCTTGCAGGCCTATGACGGCAGCATCACAAACCTTTGGATGCTGTGTAATCACGGCTTCTACCTCTGCAGGGAATATATTTGAGCCGCCCGAGATAATTAAGTCCGTGCGTCGGTCGGCCAGATACAGATAGCCCTCGCTATCCAACCAACCGAGATCCCCGACACTGGTAAAGCCCTCACGAAGGTTTTCAAGGGGTTTGGAGCCCAGGTATTCACAGGGAGGAGGAGCGCCTGCAATTCGGGTGAAAATTTCTCCCACCTCGCCGTTGGGTAGCGGCTGTCGATCTTCATCTAAAATTAGAATTTCTGTGCCAATGCCCTTGCCCACACTACCTTTGTGCTGCAGCCATTCATTGCCGTCAATAATCGTCAGGCCATTGGCTTCGGTCGCAGCCCAGAGTTCGAACACACGCTCGCCCCCAAGTTTGTCGATAAAACCCTCTTTGGCCCAGGCAGGGCAGGGGGCCGCCAAGTGCCAAACAACACGAACGGATCTCAGGTCCCTTTGCGGCCAATCGGCTTCTCGCAACATACGCTGCATCATGGTGGGCACCAAATTGAGCACTGTGGGTTGATGCAACTCAATGAGCTCGAGACAACGTCGAGCATCAAATCGCTCATTGAGTAGCACCCGGCCACCGCGTAGCAGCATGTTCAATGAAAACCAGAACGGGCCGTTGTGATAAAGGGGGCCCGGCGAATACTTGAGGTCGCCGGGCTCGAACCGCATCAGCTGAGGAATGACCGGGTTGTCAGGGTCGAAGAGAGCGTCGCCGGTAGTAAGAATAAGTTTAGGTTTACCGGTTGAGCCTCCTGAGGCCAATGCTTTGATCGGATTGCTTGGCCGATCGGGTAACACGGTGGCAATTGGGCCCCGATGGGTGAAGTCGTCTGGATTAAGGGTTGTTTGATCAAAAGATTGCCTGGAAATCATCATTTTTGGATTGGCTAGATCAAGCAGCCCGTTCAGCTCAGCTTCCGGGAGTCGACTGCTGACGGGCATAGGCGTGCCGCCGGCTTTTAAAATGCCAACTGCCGCAATGAGAAACTGGTTCGAGGTAGGGAGGTGTATGGGGATTAAATCACCTCTGCCTACGCCTTGATCCAACAGCGAGACTGCTATGTGATCGGACCAATTTTTAAGCGCTTCTCGCGTTACAGTCTCGCTAGTCCCTGAGTTCATTGCGGTGGTTAGCAGAGTTTCCTCGGGTTTTATTGCAGCCAAGTCGTCGAGAATGGCCCCCAGGGTTTTGAGCGAGTCAGTCATAAATATCTCCGGATTCAGCTGGCCTGTCTAAAAGTTTTTGAAGTCTCTGCCTTGAGGATGAATTGCGGTTTTTTGTCCTTCGCGTGGCCGTTGTCATAGGGCAATAGCCATAGACTATGTTATTCGCCGATAGCATTGTATCTTTCACCCTGAGTTCTGGGTTTAGCCCCCCATAAAAAATTGTGCATTCGTGGAGTGAAGCCATTTGGATCCGTTGAGCCAGGCAGTTCTGGGCGCAGTTGTGCCTCAAGCTACGATGCGACACCGCAATCTGGCGCGTCTGACATTTATCGGTGCGCTGGCAGGGATGGCCCCCGACCTTGACGTACTCATTCGTTCAAACACCGACCCGCTATTGTTTCTAGAGTACCACCGTCAATTTACGCACTCGCTGCTTTTTATTCCTCTGGGCTCTTTACTTTGTGCCTTGGTGTTCTGGAAAACTATTGGGCGAGGTATTAACTTCTCCACGGTCTGGTTAGCGGCTTTTCTGGGTTACCTCACCCATGGCTTACTCGATGCCTGCACGACCTATGGCACGTTACTCTTGTGGCCTTTTTCAGATGCTCGTATTGCCTGGAACACCATTGCGGTTATAGATCCTTTATTTACGCTGCCTTTGCTGTTTGGCGTGGTCTGGGGCATGACTAAAAAATCAGTGTTGGCACCCCGTTTGGCATTTCTGTGGGCCCTAGTCTACCTTGGGATAGGTGCACTGCAGCATGACCGCGCTGTAATGATTGGCGAGGGTTTGGCAGAAAGCAGAGGGCATGTTGGGGTATCGGTATCGGCGAAGCCTACCCTAGGCAACCTGTTGCTCTGGAAGGTGATTTATCGGCATGAAGATCAATTCTGGGTTGACGCTGTGCGTGTTGGCACCGAGGTGCAGGTGTATTCGGGGGGGGCAGTTGCGGCATTCAACCCGGCGTTACATTTGACCTGGCTGCCCGAGGATGCACAGCAGCGAAAAGACTTAGAACGTTTCCGCTGGTTCTCTAACGACTACTTAGCCGTCGATGTGCAAGACCCATTGCTGATCGTCGACATGCGGTATTCGCTGCTGCCCAACGAGATTAAAGGTCTCTGGGGTATTAAATTTGACCCCAATGCGGGGGCTAATGCGCATGTGAGCTATGAAGTACAGCGCAGTGTCGACAGTGACCGCGCCAAAAGACTTTGGGCGATGCTATCGGGCAAGCCGCAGTAGGAGAAAAGGGCTCCTCGCGACGAAGCCCCTCCGCAAACAGTTTTCGAGTGCGACGCTTAAGCCGTCTCAGACTGGTAGTGTGCCATTAGAATTTTGGCGACCTCGGGACGAGAAAACTCCGGAGGTGGTGCCACACCCTCACTCAGCATCTCACGCACTTTGGTTCCTGAAAGGAGCACAAAGTCATCCTTATCGTGATCTGGTGCCTCGCGCATCATCACCACTTTGTTGAGTTTCTTTGACCAGGCGGTGTGATCGGCACTAAAGATTTCAATTTCAAGAGCACCTTCTGGCACCGACTCTGTGAAAATAGTTTGTGCATCAAAGGGACCGTAATAGTCGCCAACGCCCGCATGGTCTCTACCGACGATCAGGTGAGTGGCGCCCATATTTTGGCGAAAGACAGCATGAAGCACCGCTTCTCTGGGACCGGCATATAGCATGTCAAAGCCGTAGCCGCTAACCATCACAGAGTTGGCGGGGAAGTACACGTCCACCATTTTACGAATACAGGCATCACGCACGTCGGCAGGAATATCGCCTGCTTTTAGCTTACCCAAAAGCATGTGCACAACGCAGCCATCGGCTTCGAGACGTTCCATGGCCATACGACAGAGCTCTTCATGGGCGAGATGCATAGGGTTGCGGGTCTGGAAGGCCACCACTTTATTCCACCCACGCTGGCCGATGTCTGCTCGAATCTCATCCGCAGTCTGAAAAGTACCGGCAAACTCGGCACTGAAATAACTGAAGTTCAACACTTGAATTGAACCTGATAAGAGTTGGTTTCCCAACTGGGTAAACGTGCTCACGCCGGGGTGGCTCGCATCATCAGTGCCGAAGATTTGCTCGGCCATAGCGGCGATCTGTGCGTCGGTTACCGACTCCACATTGGCAACATCCATTACAGCGAGAACCGGATGCCCCTCAACGTTTGGGTCCCGCAGTGCAATCTGAGCACCGGCTGCTATGCCTGTTTCCTGGGTTAAGTTAACGACGGGCACAGGCCAGAAAAGCCCATCAGTGGTGTGCATGTCTTTAGCGACCGCAAGAGCGTCCGCTAAATTCATGAAGCCCTGCAGAGGGTTAAAATACCCCGCACCCAACATTACAGCGTTGGCGGCTGCAGCTGAGTTGAGTAAGAGCGAAGGCAGAGCCTCAGCCTCTTTGAGTAGTTGTTCCCTTGCTGCGTCGTCAGACACGTAAAGGGGCATTAATACATCTGAACCATGGGGTTTGATCATCATTAACTCTCTATTTAAGCAGCCAAAATGCCGCGCTCTTCCAAATAGTCGATCAGTAGATCAACCTCAGCGTCTAGACTCATCTGGTCGGTGTGTAGGTGGATTTCAGGAGACTCAGGTGCCTCGTAAGGGTCATCAATGCCTGTGAAGTTTTTAATTTCTCCGGCCCGTGCTTTTTTATAGAGGCCTTTAGGATCGCGCTTCTCCGCTTCTTCAAGGGCGCAGTCAACAAACACTTCGATAAATGCCATGCCAGATTCGTCGTGCAGGGCACGAACCTGATCACGATCAGCGCGATAGGGGCTGATGAAGCTGCTGAGGGCGATGACACTGGAGTCGACAAATAGCTTGGCTATCTCACCAATACGGCGAATATTCTCAGTGCGATCCTCGGCAGAGAAGCCCAGATTTTTATTGATACCAAAACGGATGTTATCGCCGTCTAAACGATAACTTAAGTGACCGCGCTCAAATAGCTTGGCTTCTAAAGCCACCGCAATAGTGCTCTTGCCGCTGCCAGACAGGCCAGTGAACCAGAGTGTGGCGCCTTGCTGTTTCATCATGCGGTCACGATCAGCTCGAGTAACCTCGCCATCGTGCCAGTGAACGTTGGTCGCTTTTTGTTCAGTCATTGCGTGTCTCCATTGTCGAGGCCGCGGATTGTAGAGTGTTGCTGAGTATTTGTTAAACTGTTTTCTTAGATACAAGCTATCGATTAAATAAATACCCAGAGAGCGGCCTATGACTGCATCAAGAAACGAGCCTCTACGATTTTCGTTGCGCCAACTGGAAATCTTTACCGCGGTGGCCAGCACAGGAACCACAGCAGAGGCTGGTCAATTCCTCGCAATGTCACAGTCGGCAGTGAGTGCTGCGTTGAAGGCGCTTGAAACTAACCACAACGCCGAACTGTTTGATCGGGTTGCTAATCGGCTGCTGCTCAACCCGACTGGGCGTCAGCTGGAGGTCAGAGCGCGCGTGTTACTAGAAGAGGCCCGGCAATTACAGGCTGAATTGCTATCAGTGTCGCCTTCGGGGGATCTGAATATTAGCGCGAGCTTTACCATTGCCAACCATCTCATGGTGGACTACCTCGCCGCATGGTTATCACGCTATCCCATGGCTAAAGTCGATATTACCCCTGGCAATACCCCCGATGTGGTCGCCCGAGTGCTCAGTAGGGAGAGTGAGTTAGGGCTGATTGAAAATGAGACAGCGAGCAAGGGCGTAGACTTGATTCCTTGGGTTGAAGATGAATTGTTTGCCTTTTGTGCGCCGAGCCACCCCTTAGCGCGAGTTGGGCGCCTCACAGAGACCGATATTCTCAGCGTTGATTGGATACTGAGGGAGCCCAATTCCGGTGCTCGCTCGTTATTTGATCAGGTCTTTGCGTCGCTAGTGCCGCAATTACGGGTGCGCCTAGAGCTACGGCACAACGAACCGATTTTAAGAGCGGTGGAGCAGGAGTTAGGTGTGGGTTGCCTGTCGGAAAAGGTACTGATGCCGCATCTTGAGCAGGGAGCCCTGGTGGCATTGTCATTGCCAAAAAAACTGCGCCTTAGGCGAAAATTTTACTTTTGCCAGCGACGCCAGCGTCATCACCGGCCTGAGGTGACTGAATTTTTAAACCTCTGCCGTAGGGCGAAGTGAGAGGGCTTAGCGCAGTACAATCAAAGGCGACAGGCTGCTTTGAATCATCCGTATGGTGTTGCTGCCCAAAAACAAATGTCGAACCTTGGAGTGGGCGAAAGCACCCATAATCAGCAGCCCTATGTCATTCTCGCGCTGATAGTTGAGCAGTGAATCCGTAACGCTGCCGCTGCCTTCAATAACACTTGCGGCCACCTCATAGCCCTCGTTCTTCAGTCGCAGAGTTGCCGCCTCAAACTTGTCGGTGTGTGCAGCATCATCATGGCCGACCATCACCAAGTGGCAGGGCAGGCCAGTCAGTAGTCCGCCTTTAATAATGCGATCGAGGGAGCGCTCTGCGGTATCCCTGCCATCGTAGGCCAACATAAAACTTTGGGGTGGAGTGAACTGAGCACCTGTAATCAGAATTGAAGTATGTACTTGTCGAATCAATGACTCGATATGTGAACCCAGGGCAGTAAATTCACCGGCATGATCAGTGCCGACTTTGCCGACCACCATTAATCTGGCCTGCGCTTCCAGTTCGACCAAGGCCTCTACAAAATCGCCGTGTCTCAGTAGGGTTTCGACGTTAAGGGCGCCGTAGGCCAGTGCGCGGCTTTGTGCTTCCGTTAACAGGGTCTTGCCATATTGCATGGCCAAACGGCCGCGCTCTTGATCAAGCTGCGCCATTCGCTCCAGTAGCTCTGATTGTGCACCTAACCCGATGGCACCGCTCCAGTCGTCGGCTCCATGCTGTTGGCGACGCTCTAGGGTGTGCAGTAGCAGCAAGCTGCGATCTAGACGCGATGCCACCCAGGCTGCTGCTTCACAGACCGCCAAGGATCCCACTGAGCCGTCAACGCTCGCGATGATTTGTTCTTCTTTTTGTTCCACGTTTTAGTGTCCCCCCATTAATTTTTCAACTTCTGCTGGGTCATTGTGAATGCCAAATTTATCAACCACGGTTTCCGTGGCTTCATTCATACCATGGATCGTAACTTCTGCACCCTCGCGACGAAACTTAATCACGACTTTATCGAGGGCAGCTACCGAGGTGACATCCCAAAAATGTGCAAGGGATAAGTCGATGATCACGTGTTCAACCGCCTCCTTAAAATCAAAAGCGGCAATAAACTGTTCGCTTGAAGCGAAAAATACCTGCCCAATCACCCGATAGGTTTGAGCACCAAGCTCGGGGTCTGGATCAGCCTTGACCACCATAAAGCGGCCAATTTTATGGGCAAAAAAGAGCGACGCTAGAAGAACCCCAACGAATACGCCAATGGCCAAGTTATGAGTCGCAACGACGACAACGACCGTGCTAATCATGACAATATTGCTAGACATCGGATTTTTTCGTAGATCACGTATTGATACCCAGGAGAAGGTGCCTATAGACACCATAATCATCACAGCGACCAGAGCAGCCATTGGGATTTGTTGCAGCCAACTGTCCAGAAAAACGACCATGATAATGAGGACGCTACCCGCGGTTAGCGTGGAGAGTCGGCCTCGGCCACCTGACTTTACGTTAATAATCGATTGTCCAATCATGGCGCAGCCAGCCATGCCACCAAAGCAGCCCGAAACGACATTGGCGATGCCTTGGCCTTTACACTCTTTGTTTCTGTCGCTGGGGGTGTCGGTGAGATCATCGACGATGGTGGCGGTCATGAGTGACTCCAGTAGACCGACAACTGCGAGTCCTACCGAGTAGGGCAAAATAATTAGCAGTGTGTCCAGAGTCACTGGAATATCAGGTAGCAAAAATAAGGGGAGGGTGTCGGGTAAGTCGCCCATGTCGCCGACGGTTCTGATGTCGAGACCCAGAAAAATACTGATGCCGGTTAGGCTGATAATACAAACGAGCGGAGAGGGTATGGCTTTACCGATAAGCGGTAGACGGGGAAACAGGTAGATGATGCCGAGGCCACTGGCCGTCATGGCATAGACGTGCCAGGTAACCTCTGTTAGCTCGGGTAGCTGTGCCATAAAGATGAGGATTGCCAGCGCGTTTACGAAACCAGTCACCACGGACCGTGAGACAAAACGCATGAGCTCGCCCAGCTTTAAGAAGCCTGCAAGGAGTTGGAGTACGCCGGTGAGCATGGTGGCGGCGAGGAGGTAATCTAGGCCGTGCTCTTTCACCAATGTCACCATGACCAGGGCCATGGCCCCGGTTGCAGCGGAAATCATGCCAGGACGACCCCCGACAAAAGCGATAACGACCGCTATGCAAAAAGATGCATAAAGCCCCACTCGCGGATCAACCCCTGCGATGATCGAAAAAGCGATGGCTTCGGGAATCAAGGCAAGGGCAACGACGAGCCCGGCGAGTAAGTCGGCGCGGATATTGCCGAACCATTCATCCTTGAGCGTTGTAATCATGGTGTTAACCAATTTGGGTGGGAGGGCGAGCACTATTCGTGTCGAGTGGCCTTTTTGGATCAACCACTGTTTGACGATGTAGCCAAGGTGCTCAGAAGGGGGCGCAGGGTAGTACATTAACTGGCCTGCGTACACCGACCCCGTTTAAGGCTCACGCCAATAGCAGCAGTCGTGATTGCTGCAGTTTCCATGCATAATATGGCCCCCTTCAGTTCTTTAAGGAGCTTCCCTTGGAAGAGCAATATCAGGCGATTAGAACCCGTATTACCCATGATTTCATGCAGGTGGCGTTGCGGCTGGTGCTGGTGCTGGTTTTGCTATGGGTCTGCGCGAATATATTTGCGCCTTTCGCAGCCATTATGTTGTGGGCGCTGATTCTTGCGATCACCTTGTATCCCCTGCATCTTCGTCTTCGAGGTGCCCTGGGGTGGAGCGATGGGCGCACAGCAACCGTCATCGCCTCGATAGGGTTGCTGCTGTTAGGTGTCCCTACCGTGCTATTGGGTTTGTCGCTCGTTGAGCACGTTGCGTCCATTATGGGTCAGTGGCAACAAGGCACGCTTGAGATCGTTCCCCCGGATGAATCTGTGAGGGGTTGGCCAGTGGTTGGGGAGCGCGTATACGGTATTTGGTTGGAGGCATCTGACAATCTCGCCGAGCTATTGACGGCCCATGGTGAAGAGGTGCGAACGTTACTCAAGCGTGTACTTGGTGGAACTACCAGTATGTTTGCAACGGTTGGCGTATTTTTAGGCGCTATCGTTGTGGCCAGCATTATGATGGCCTACGGAAAGTCGGGTCATGCGGCGATGAAACGTATTGCGGTGACGCTGGTGGGAGATGCACGGGGTGAAGAGCTTCAAATTCTGTCGGTAGCCACCACGCGCTCAGTGGCCACAGGTGTTATCGGGGTGGCTGTTATTCAGTCACTGTTGTTGGGCATCGGCTTTTTGTGGGCCGAGGTACCCGCTGCGGGGGTTTTGGCGGTGCTGGCGCTAATTACGGGCATCATTCAGTTACCTGCGCTGCTGATAACGCTTCCAGTGCTGATTTGGCTCTGGACATCGGGCGGAGCGGGGGAAGGCTCGGCAGTCATGGACGTTGTGATTACGGGCTATCTGATTATCGCAGGACTGGCTGACAATGTGCTTAAACCTATCCTGCTTGGGCGCGGCGTCGATGTGCCTATGCCTGTGGTTCTGATTGGCGCCTTGGGGGGCATGGTGGGTATGGGGTTGATTGGCCTTTTCATTGGGTCGGTTGTTCTTGCCATTGGCTATCAGCTCTTATGGGCCTGGGTTGATCGTGAGACCCTGAAAGCAGAAGCCAATGAATCTATTGATTCGTGATAGTGCTGGGTTTTCCCCGCATGACTAACTCTGAATCAAGATGACACTTAACAGCCGTTTTAATGCCGCCGTACTTTCTCTTTCGATCCTAATGTTAGTGGGCTGCACTACCGTAGGACCCGATTATGTGCCCCCCGATGACAGCTGGCTACAGGCTCTGGAAACTTCGGTTTACGGTGAGTCAGTGACACTAGTGCCTGAGTCAGACGGGGCAGGCGCACAGTGGTGGCAGCAGTTCAACGATCCGGTGCTGAACGCACTAATAGAAGAAGCGCGGATTGAAAACCCCGGGTTGAGAATTGCAGGGCTGCGGGTTCTTGAGGCCCGGGCCTTGGCGGCAGCTGCAGGCTCTGCGCTTTATCCTCAGGTCCAGACGGTGGGTGCCAATGCCGCTTATGCCAAGCGCAGTAGTGGGCCTGGCGAAAGCGGCTTTAGTCGTTGGGATGCCGGGTTTACTTTGGGTTGGGAGCTCGATTTTTGGGGTCGCTTTCAGCGCGGTATTGAATCAGCCGACGCGGCCTATTTTGCGTCATTGGCTAACCAGCGCGATGCGCAGGTACTGCTAGCGGCGGCCGTTGCCGATATCTATTGGCAGTACAGGGTTACCGAGGGGCGGATTGTCATTTTAAACAAAAACGCGACGCTGCAGTCCCGCAGTTATGACATCACCAAGCAGATGTTTGAGGCGGGTCAACAGTCTGAGTTAGATCTGCAGCAGGCGCGTACGCAATATTTAGCCACCTTAGCGGTGCTGCCGGCGTTAGAACAAGGATTAGGGCAGCTGGCTAATGCACTGTCAGCACTGCTGGGGCGTGCACCGGGTGAACTGGAAGGTCGGTTGTCAGGTCAGACAGCGTCCCGCGCCGTATTACCCACTAACCACCAGGTGCAATTGACCGCGTTGCCTGCGGCACTTATCCAGCGTCGCCCCGATGTCAGGGCGAGTTTATGGGCGGTAGCTGCGCAATCGGCACAAATTGGTTTGGCGGAAGCCGAATATTATCCCTCCATAGCAATAGGCGGGAGCCTCGGCTGGTCGGGGAATTCCCTGGCCTCTCAAGACAGTTCAGGACTGCTTGGTGTCGGGCCTGCGGTGAGTTGGACGGTCTTCGACTGGGGGCGAATCGCCAATAATATTCGTATTCAAGATGCGCGTTTACAGCAGGCTTTAGAGGTTTATCGCAATACTGTTCTTAACGCCGCTCGAGAGATTAATGACGCTTCTTTAGCGTTGGATAAGACTGAAGAGCAGCGTGTGCTGCTGGCGCAGACAGTGGTGGCATCGGAGCGTGCCCTTGAAATTGCCAACACACGCTATCGAGAAGGATACGCTGATTTCCAAAGAGTACTCGACGCACAGCGCGTCGTTTTCACACAGGCTGATAGAAAATTGCAAAACGATGGCCAACATTTGAGAGCGCTCGTGGCGATTTATAAAGCTTTAGGTGGTGGTTGGAGCCCTGATGCAATGCACGAAATGTTGCCTTCGTCGGTACTCCTAGAGATGCAGGAGCGTTCGAACTGGGGCGAGTTGCAGTCACTACAGGTTGGTGATGAACAAGCACCCCCCAATCAACCCGTCCCGATCGAGGTGGAGTCAAAATAATGAATGATGCGACTAAGGAGCCTGGAGCCCAGACAATCAACCGAGGCGCAGGACTGGTGTTGATCATCTTGGTAACGCTGTTGGTCTGGTATATCTCAGCAGATCGCCTGACGCCCTATACCTCTCAAGCTCGAGTTCAAGGCTTTGTTGTGGGTGTCGCCCCTAAAGTGGCGGGGCTCATTACTGAGGTTAGTGTGGGTAATAATCAGCAGGTAGAGGCCACTGAGCTTCTCTTTACCCTCGATCAGTCTGATTACCTCATTGCGGTACAACGGGCTGAGTCAGATTTGGAAAAGGCAAGACAACAATTGGCAGCAGGCGACGCTGGCGTTGACGCTGCCCGGGCGGGATTGGAGGCTGCGCTAGCCAATGAAATGAAAAGCCAGAAGGATTTTGAGCGTTTAAGCCGTCTCTATGAGCAAGATTCGGGCACGATCTCCCAGCGGCGATTGGAGATGTCTGAGGCCTCTTTGATCGCAGCAACAGCCCAAGTCGTTGCGGCTCGTGCGACCATCCAGCAGGCCATTGATGCAAAAGGCGGCGATGATGACACTAGCAACGCCTATCTGAAGTCAGCACAAAGTGCTTTAACAAAAGCTCAGCTGGATCTCAGTAATACCTTTGTCAAGGCGGCGAAGTCGGGCGTGATTACCGATCTTCGTGCAGAGGTGGGCCAGTTTGCAGGCGTTGGCAAGCCGGTGATGACTTTGGTCGCGACCGATGACTTATGGATTGATGCTGCGTTTACAGAAAACAATTTAAGTGCGCTCAGTGAAGGCGCTGAAGTGGAACTGCTCTTCGATGTGCTCCCGGGGCGGGTTTTTTTAGGCTATGTTCGGTCAATTGGCTTAGGCATTAGCGCGTCACAAAATACCCAGCCTGGCACATTGCCCTCGGTTCAGAACAACCGGGACTGGCTACGACAGGCGCAGCGTTTTCCTGTTCAGATCGAAATCGCTGATCTGTCAGATGTCGAGGTAAGATCTGCATTACGCATTGGTGGGCAGGCATCAGTGGTGGCTTATGGTGACGCACCTTGGATACTGGAAAGCTTGGCTTGGCTGAGTATTCGAATTCGCAGCTTTCTCTCCTATGCCTATTGAATCGCGACGGACTTTCCGGCTCGCTCTGACCGTTACCGTAGCGTTAGTTTTAGCCTATGGCAGTGGTATGTCCGTGCCTTATTTCGCACCATTACTGGCATTTATTCTTACAGTGAAGCCCGCGCCGCCCATGCCTGTAGGCAAACTGCTCATTCTTGCTGTGGCACTCGCAGTGATACTGGGTATCGGTTTGTGGGTCGCACCCCTGGTGGAACAGTATGCGCCCGTTGGGTTTTCTTTGGTGGCCTTAGGGTTGTTTGTGAGTAGTCGGTTGAGTTTGGGCGGCGATAAAGCAGCCGTTGGTACGTTACTCGCGATGGGTCTGACATTAATTTCTGCTTTAGGCGTCGTCAGTCTTGCTCTGGCACAAACTCTGGTAATGATGCTAGTGGCGGCTGTTGTTATTGCCGTTGTCAGTCAGTGGATTGTTTATCCCTTTTTTCCTGAATCGGACCTTAACCCTGAGGTATTACCCGCCGCACAAGATTCCGCTGAAGGCGTATCTGAGGATACCTCGGCACTGCGTGCGGTCGTTGTTATTATGCCCGCGTATCTATTTCTGCTGATCAATCCAACGGGTCATACACCCGTCATGATGAAATCCATTATGTTGGCTCAGTCGCCGTCTGTTATTGAAGCTCGCCAGGCCGCCATGGAATTACTGGGGGCAACGGTGCTCGGTGGCTTCCTTGCCGTATTGCTTTGGTTCGGTTTGAAGCTGTCACCGCGGTTGGATATTTTTGCACTGCTTATTTTATGGGTAATGATAGGCTTGGGGCGTAAGCTCTACGTGTCCAATTCGACGCGTTTTTCTCAGCAGTTTTGGATTGATGTCTCGGTGACTATGTTTATTCTTATTGGCCCTGCGGTTGCAGATAGTGCTGCGGGTAAAGATCCCTATCAGGCCTTTCTGTTTCGTTTCGGCATGTTTTTCTTGGTTGCTGTTTATACTTGGGGGAGCATGGTGCTGCTGAACCGATTGGGTTGGCTTAGCAAGCCAAATCAGGAATTACCGGCATGATGCTGTCATTGGTCATTGGTGGTGTTGCAATGATGGTTTGCTTGCTCGTGCAAGGCTTTCTGTTATTTTTGGCAACACGCTACTACGTTATGCACATTGCCTGGGTAAAAAGCAGTTCTCGAGCGATGACCATGCTGTTGATCTCTCGCGTAATGCTTATGCTGGTCCTAGGGAACCTCTTACAAGGTGGCATCTGGGCGCTGCTATTTATGAGTTTGGGCGAGTTCAGCGACTGGGATACCGCTTATTATTTTTCGTTGGTCAATTTTGCCACGCTAGGGTACGGCGATATCGTCATGTCCGATCGTTGGCGAATATTGGGGCCTATTCAAGCGATGAATGGTGTCCTGATGATAGGGGTTTCCACGGCCTCCATTACTGCGGTTGTTCACGACGCTTTTCAGCGCTCATGGCAGAAGTCCAATTTGGCACCAAAAACTAACGAGCAGGCTCAGAAAAACGACCAAATAGAGTCAGATTGACTTGAACTGAGTGGCTCGGGCAGCCGTACTCCTGCTAACGCCTTCTACAATCGAGTAAACCATGTATCTAACGTCGAAGTTCGTTGTTTTGCTAATGTTACCCGTGTTGTTTTTGTTGGGCTGTTCCCAGCCACCGATGAAAAGCGTCCCGGGTACTGAGGTAGCCACTGAATCCGGGCGGGTAGTGGGTGTTACAGGCGATGAGCACGTCATCCACTGGCAGGATATTCCCTTTGCGCTGCCCCCCGAGGGCGCCCTGCGTTGGCGTGCGCCACAACCCTACCGCAATGCCGGCAGCGACATTCAACCCCGGGAAAGCACGATTTGCGTGCAGCAAGCGGGGGCAATTTCGGAGACCGATGGAGACACATTTGTAGGATCTGAAGACTGTTTATACCTCGATGTTGTGGCGCCCACATCTGCTTCGGAGCAGGGGTTGCCAGTAATGTTTTGGATACACGGTGGTGGTAACACCTCTGGCACCAAAGACACCTATGATTTTTCTGCGTTCGCTCACGATCAGCAAGTTGTGGTGGTTACGGTGAATTATCGGCTGGGACCTTTTGGTTGGCTGACGCATCCGAGTATTCAGGATGAGGCAGTGGGATTGGACAAAAGTTCTAACTTTGGTCAGCTAGACATTATTGCCGCATTGGAATGGACGCAGCGCAATATTCAAGGCTTCGGTGGAGATCCCAATAATGTCACCATCTTCGGGGAGAGCGCTGGGGGCCACAACGTTTATGCCATGTTGGTGTCGCCTTTGACCGAGGGGTTATTTCACCGCGCTATTGCGCAGTCGCCTTATACGACAAGCGTTACGCCTAGGCAGGCGTTTAACGAAAACCGCGAGTTCCCAGAGTTGGATCGTGGCAGCTGGGAGTTAGTGCAGTCACTGGGGCTGAACTCTGAAACCACATCAGCGGGTGCTCTCAGATCGATTAATGCTTACGACATTATGGAGGCCTATTACAGGCTCGATAAAGACCATTTGAGCCCGCTTTCCACGGCGGATGGCATCGTGATACCTGAAGTGGGTATAGAGCAGGCGTTGCTTGATCCCCAGTACGCGAAATCGGTTCCGGTGTTGTCGGGCTCTAATCGAGATGAGGTAACCCTCTGGATGGGTTTGAACCGTTATTTTGTCAACGGCGACCCGGTGCTTTTTGGTTTGCTGCCGCCACGAATGTCAATCAAAAACGAAGACACCTACCGTTACTGGGTCGATTTGCGCTCTCGAGCTTGGAAGGCTCGGGGTGTTGATCAAGCGCTGTTAAACCTCGGTCAGGCCGGCTATGCGCAGCTGTACAGCTATCGCTTTGATTGGGATGAGCAAGCTGAAAGTTGGTTCATTTCCTTTCCTACGCTGTTGGGAGCGACACATGGGGGAGAGATTGCGTTTGTCATGGGAGCTCCCATGTTTGGGCCTATAGGTGACTATATGTACCCCGACACAGACTCTGCGCAGGAACTGACCGATATTATGATGACTGCGTGGGGTAATTTTGCCCGGACCGGTCAGCCTGGCGCTGTTGCAGGTAAAGGCTGGCCGCCCTTTTTAGCTGAGGCGCCTCACACCATGGTCTTAGACGGTGTAGCGGATATTAGGGTTGATATGGCTAGTCCCACGTTAGGTCAGCTATTGCGAGAAATTGAGGCGCCCTCAAGTCTCGATAGCGCCGAGCGCTGCTTGCTGACGTGGGAAATGGTCACGAATATTGGTCAACCACTCTATGACGACTACGCCCGATGGAATAATGGCGAATGTGCTGAATTTGATGTTCGCGGTACTAAGGCCACCATTGAAAATGCGCTAATAGAAACTTATGGGTCGACGTCCTTGCCCTAATGTGAACAACGGTGTGCTCTCGACCCGCTATAGCGAGGTATTACTCCTAAGTGCGAGGGTTGAAAACCTGTGGCCGATGAGATCGCGAAAAAACCGGGGGTGAATAGGGCATGATGGTGGCAATAACGGGTGCATCGGGCTCGGGCAAATCGACCCTGGCGCAGTCACTGGTGCAGTTTGCTCAGGCTAAGGCTGATGGGCCCCGCACCTGTCTCTTGAGTCTCGATGCTTACTACCGAGACCTTAGTCATCTGTCGATCCCAGAACGTGAAGCCGTTAACTTTGACCGATTAGAGGCTATTGAACTGCCGCTTTTCAGCGATCATCTGGCGAGGCTGCGCTTAGGGGAGCGGGTCGCAGTTCCGAAGTACGATTTTTCTCAACACACCCGAGTTGCCGGGCAGACTGCGCAAATTGGTCCCGCAGAGCTGGTCGTAGTAGATGGCTTGCTATTGGGTGCCTGGACCGGCTTGGCGGCGGCTGTCGATTACACCGTATTTGTAGAGACCCCTGTGGCAGTTTGCTTACAGCGACGACTGCAAAGAGACTGCGTAGAGCGGGGTAGGACGGAGGCATCGGTACTCGAATTTTGGAACTCCCGTGTACTACCAGAGTTTCAGCGCTGGGAGCAGGGCGCTAGGGCGCGGGCTAATGGGGTTGTTAGCGGAGAGATCTCTGTAGACGAAACAACGGTTGCAGTGTGGAAAGCCCTAGCGCTTTAACGCTGCTCTTTCTGCCGGCTAACCCACTGAAAGTGTTTGGCCAGATCAGGATCTTCTCGAAGTCTTGCTAGCGTGTTGTAAGACTTTGCTAAGGTCATTTCGTCGAAGCGTTTATGAATACCCTTGTGGCAGCGCACACAAATCATAATGCCAGTATTGAGCTCGTTCTTTTTATAGTGACGACGAAAATGCACCCTTCGGTGCATTTTCTTGGGTATGAGATGGTGAAAGGTGAGCTTTACCCGGCGCTGGCAGCATGCGCAGGGTTCGACTGAACCACGTTGCCGTGGCCTACAATCACTCAGCGATTGCGAGGGCTGCGTCAAGTGTGCCGCGTAGTTTCTGACTGTCTGGTCCAACATTACTGCCAAAGTGCTCCACCACATTACCCTGTGTATCAACCACATACTTGTTGAAATTCCAGGTGGGATACCCCTTTGCTTCGCCTAGACCCTTAAAGACGGGGTTAGCACCCTTGCCCCGAACCTCACTGGTGGCAATCATTGGAAAGCTGACGTCGTACTTTTCATAACAAACAGCGGCGACATCGCCCTCATCATTTTCCTCTTGGAAAAAGTCGTCACTCGAGAATCCAAGTACCACGAGTCCTTTGCTCTCGTACTCGCGATGGAGGGCTTCAAGTCCGTCAAATTGGGGGGTATAGCCGCAATTACTCGCGGTGTTTACGATCAGCATGGCTTTGCCTGCGTAGGCGTCGCAAAAGTTGACAGTTTCCTTGGAGCTTAATTTTCGCATTTCGTTGTTGAGGTATTCCGGACAGGCGTTGGCTGCGAGGCTGAAGGCCGCGGCAAAAAGTACGGTAACTCGACTGAATGTTTTCATAGTAGAACTCCAGTAGTAACACAGGGATTTAGTAAGTATTGGTTAAGTATTACGTCGATTTGTCGAGGCTGGATGTGGTCGAAGGGCAGTGCGTCTAAAAACACCGGTAATAGCCCTCTCAAGACGCATTCTGTCCTTAATCGGGGCTATGTTGTTTGCAAGACTGTTGGGGAGACTGTTGGCGGATTATCTTACATATGGGCAATGTCGTGGTCGTAGGGCTAGACACAGGTTTTGGTTCAGTGCCGTTAACGGGCCTAGAGGTATTGCGTAAGGAAAGCGCTGAGTTGCCTGACGGTCCAAGCTTCGTGACATTTATAAACGGCAACGTGGGTGCCCCAGCGCCCTTTATTGCTAACGCAGGCATCGTCAGCCGCTATTGCAGGCGCTACGGCTAACCCGATCTGAGCATTGGCCTCAGCCAGTGCCTGCGCAAAAGGCAGTCGAGTAATGGGGTCTGTTGGGTCCTGAATGATCAGTGTTGGAATCTCTAGGGATTCAGCCAGTTGTCCAGCATCCAAAGGGCCGTAGGGCAGTTCGCCTAATCTGGTGGCCGCCCAGGCCATTGGAGCAAATAGCGTGGAGGGAAGACCAAAGGCAATCCAGCCTCCCTGCATGAGCGCGTCGGTTGTGTTCAACAAGGGGTCAATGAGTACCATGGCGTCCAGCGCCAGCCCTTGGGTGACCGCATAGATCGTGGTGGCACCCCCCATGGACAGCGAGATGCCAATTTTAGGAACGGTTGAATACCCTTGACTATCTAGCCAGTCAGACACCGCGATGAGGTCAGGCCATTCTTTAGAACCCATACCAAGCTCGCCATCGGTGATTGGAGAGTTGCCGTGATTACGCATGTCGATAGTAATGACTGACAGATCGAGTTCTACCAGTGTCCGATAAAACTCTAGGGAGGGTAAAAACCAAGATGTCCGATTAGAACCCGCACCGTGAGCAAATAACACCACACCCCTGGGCTTCTTGGCGGGCATCCACCAACCCTCAAGTTCGAGGCCGTTGCCACTGACTCGTACGTCTTCATAGACAAGCCCAACATCGCCAGGAGTGGTAATCACGGGATTCTCAGACATCTGAACCGCCAGTTTAGGGCCCCAGATAACAGAGATCAGCAACCATAGGCTCAGTGTGAAACCCGTAATGGTGAAGAGCACTTTTAACAGCCTGCGCATGACTTTCAACCTTTATCAAACGCTAAGAATACGTCGCAGCAATCCGTCTTTATGACGACTCTGTTCACGTTTAAGCAGCAAATTTTTTATTTCCAGGTCGATAGCGTGTTCTACGTCGCCACGAATTCGCTCCTGCTGCTTTTGGGTCAGGTTGCGGCCTTGAAAGCCACTGAGATCGATGGGGGCACAAAAACTGTAAAAAGTCGTTTTTGGTTTGGGAATGGGGGTGCCCAGCATGCCGGATGGCAAGGGCGGGACGAGGTCTGAGCGTAAGTCCGCAGGTAAAACGCCAAGCTGCATTAATAATTGTGTGAGCTGGGCTTGTTGCATTTCAGGTCCGGTTAGGTATTGGTCGAAGTATTCATCAGGTCCTACCGCCGCGAAGGGCACTATGGTGTAGCCCATCTTTGCTGCGAGTCGAACAAACCCGTAGCGATTTTTCCACATGAGCTCGTAACGCTGCTCAGGTAGTTTTACCGATTCATAGGCGCCCCCCGGGTACAGCAACAGGTCCTCTCCCGCGGCCATCAGGGCGGTGACAACGTCAGCGTGGCCTAGCGCGGCCCCAAGCTCTATGACTGTGTCCGCATACTGACGGTTTGCGAACAGGGTTTTATCGCCTAAGGGGCGTAGAAAGCGCCGATAATCGTTGTGCATTAAAATTTGGAAGACAAAAGCATCCACAGCCAATAGGGAATGGTTTCCCACAAATAGAGCGGGCTTGCCGGGTAGCTTTTCCAGACCAAAGAACGAGGGTTTGAACCACCGGCGCAGTAAAGCCGCAGAAAAACTGATGCCTGGCCCCGAAGGCATTGTCACGCCTAAAACCCGTTCAATGTGTGTGGCTAATTCCGTGTGTGGCGGCTTTTCGTCGGCCAAGGTTCTAGATCTCGTAGCGCAGAGATGGGGAAGGTTAGCAGATTGCAGTCCATAATAATGCGAACTTCGTACACCTAGCGTCTACGTCTCAGTGATCTGCAAAATGATGCCACCCAAGCCGAAGCATTGGGCTCTATTACTTTATCTCGTTGTATTTTGGGGTTTGGCTTTCGGTTTGATTGCCTTGGCTTTGGAAGCCTTTCATCCAGTCGCCTTAGTTTGGGGTCGGTTGACTCTTGGCGCAATAGTCATGGCTTGTGTGCTGCTCTATAAGCGCCTGAGCCTTCCGAAAGACCCAATTTGGCTACTGCGGCTGTTGGTACTGTCTGTCACGGGTAATGTTATGCCGTTTGTACTGATTGCTTGGGCAGAGCAGCACGTGGCCAGCGGAGAAGTGGGGCTGCTAATGGCTCTGATGCCTATTACAACGCTAGTTATGGGCCATTATTTGCTGACACATGAAAAGTTTACCCAGCAAAGGATGTTGGGCGTCTTTATGGGGCTTGCGGGTGTCGGGTTGCTGCTAGGCGACGATTGGTGGGTTTATGGCGGAGAAATGCGCCTCTCGGGGCAGCTGGTAACATTGCTCGCAACTTTCTGCTACGCGGCTAATGGCATTTATGCGAAACGACTTCCGGTCATTGATCCCGTCGTATTGTCTGCAGGGTCGCTCACTGTAGGCTCAATACTACTTTTGGTGCCGGCTATGTGGATTCAGGACTGGAGTCAGGCTTGGGGTGTGGCCACGCCATGGTCCGCGCTTTTCGTATTAGGTACGATGGCTACGGGTGTCGCTACTTGGGTTTACTTTATTGTGGTCGGCGAGGTGGGTCCGGGCTTCTTATCAACGATTAACTATCTCATTCCCGGCGTCGCTTTTTTAGTAGGTATAGCGGTTTTAGGGGAGACGGCAGGGTGGCCACAGTTCATGGCACTGTTGCTCATACTAAGCGGTGTTTGGCTAATTCAGCCAAGGCATCCCAAGTTGCTGCAGGCCCCGGGGCAATCCCTTAAAGATTGAAGCGATCACGCAAAAAGTAAGCGACACCATCTTCTGCATGATGGCCTATGATGCGCGTTGCCTGTTCCTTCACCTCATCGTCAGCGTTAGCCGTGGCGTATGACTCATCGGCGACTGCGAACATACTGAGGTCGTTGTCGCCATCGCCAAACACAATAATATCGCTGTAACCTAACTCCTCGCGCAGGGTGTTAATGCCGTTGCCTTTACTGCCCTGGCTGTGATGAATATCCATCCATGACAGGCCTTGCGATTGAATGGCTGTGCCCGTATACGCCACTAAACCCGGCTCATCAGCAACTGAATTCACGATGGTGCTGATATCGGCTGCTGGACCCATGCCACTGAGGTTGATGACCTGTACGTTCTTGGGCATGGTTGTTAGGGGCTCAAGAGGTAGGTGCCGTTCGTCTTCAAAAAGTTGTGCCAGCCGATTTTCAGCTTCGCTCTTGAGGGGCCCGTGGTAAACCGCATGACGACCTGTTGCATCAAGAGTGAAGAGGAATGGCGTGATTTCCTGCAGGGTCATCGACTCTAGGACATGCCACACCTCTTGCTGAGTCAGCAGATGGCGATGGCTATAGTCTTTTTGTTCCGGACACCAAATGACGGCACCATTTTTCAGTATATGGGGCAGTTCAAACTGAAATCCCTTTAAGGGGCCCAGGGCCGCCTGTAAGGTGCGTCCTGTAGCCACGGTATAAGCAATCCCCGATTGCCGTAGCAGCGTGAGGGTTTCGGCGGTGAAAGGCGTGACCTCTGATTGGGCGTTGAGGAGTGTGCCATCCATGTCAAACACGACGAGCGTCACGCAGTACCTACTTGAGTTAATGACATGGTTTGATTTCCTTAAGCGGGCTTTACAGGCTAATTTTCTAGTGCGCGACCAGAGTTAAGTCATTGGTGAGTGATGCTTGTATCTCTGTGTTCACGGCAAACTTTTCGATCGGATAAGCGGCATGATCAACGCCTGCGTACAGGGTGGTACCCGCTTTTAGCGCTGTAATCTGTTCAACGGAGAGTTCGAATCTCAAAAAATGAACCGCCGAGGTTTTCTCTGCGTTTTCTCTTTCAAGATCTTCATCGGCAATAGGTATGATTCGGTCCAGGTCTCCCACCTGCAGCCAGACTAAATCTTCAATGCCTTTCATTTCTGAGAGGCGCTGAGCGCGCTCTACAGGATCACCAAACTCAATCATGAAAGTGGCCTTCCAATTGTGACCATCGGGTATTAGAGGGTTGTAAGCACTGAGTTCTTCTTCTATGCCGGCTGCCTCGAAGGTCTTCTCAATGCGCAACATCTCCTGAACCTGGTAGCGAATAGTGACGTCGTCCTCGAAGTACAGGCGCGCATGTCGTCCCAATGCCAGTTGACGCGTCTTTTTGTGCGCCATGACCTCTGTGCGGAACTCATTGCGACGTAGGGCGTACTCTTCTAGCGACCATAGGTCCTCGCGTCTTAGTTGTGCCATGGTTTCGTTTCCTTTAATTGTCGGCTATTGGCCGTAGGCCATGCGCAAAAGTGTCATGGGGTGCAATGCGGTCTCGACAGACTCCGCCAAGTCGGCGATCTGAGCTCCAGCCATTGGGCAGTCGCTAATAAAGTGATCAGGAGCCTGTGCATCCACCTTTTTTACAGTAGGTCGCGCGATTTTAACCGACTTGGCGCGGGTTTCACTTTTGACAGCATAGGTGCCGTCATGACCGGAGCAGCGCTCGTAAGGGACGACGTTGCTATCTGCAACAAGAGCCAGAACGTCCCGTGTCTTCAGCCCAATATTTTGGACCCGCTGGTGACACGCGACCTGATAGGCCACGCTGCCAATAGCATTGGGAAACTCTGTATTTAAAGCGCCACCTTTGTGACGCAGCCACAGATACTCAAAGGGGTCATAAAAAGCCTGTTTCACTTTTTGTACCTGAGGATCATCGGGGTACATGAGGGGCAGTTCTTGCTTGTACATCAACACACACGAGGGAATGGGTGCGATTAAATCGTAGCCCCTGTCTACAAGATCGGCGAGAACGGGAATGTTGGCCTGTTTAAGGGCATCTACCGCGGCTAAATCACCCAGCTCGAATTTGGGCATGCCGCAGCACTTTTCTTTAGGCACTACGTCTATATGCATGCCGTTATGCTGAAAAACTTTCACGAAATCTTCGCCCACTTCAGGGCTGTTGTAGTTGCCATAACAGGTCGCATACAGGGCAACTTTGCCCGTTGTCTCACCAATAGGTTTTGGTTCGATGGCTTTGATCAGTGGCGCCACCCGCTTTCTAAGTGTCTTGGCATGCATGCGGGGCAGAGGAGCTTCGTGGTGAATGTTCAGTGCCTTGTCGACGACTTTCCTGAAGCTGGTGTTACCGTTGAGCGCGTTGACCGTGATATCAATCAAGGGTATCGACATCATGCCCAGCATCGTGTCGGTGCTGGTCAAGGATCTGTCGCGAAGTGTTCCACCGGTTTCGCGAAACTTAATGGCTTTCGCGCGCAGCATTAAATGGGGGAAATCGAGGTTAAATTCGTGAGGCGGAACATAAGGGCATTTGGTCAAAAAACACAGGTCGCAGAGATAGCATTGATCGACCACCTGGGTGTAATCCTCGCGATCTACACCATCGACTTCAAAGGTTTCTGACTCATCAATGAGATCAAAAAGGGTAGGGAAGGAGTCGCACAAACTAACGCAGCGCCGGCAGCCATGACAAATGTCAAAAACCCGCTCTAACTCGTCGTTAAGCGAATCTTTGACCCAAAAATCATCACTTTTCCAGTCAATAGGGTGCCGTGTGGGCGCTTCTAGGCTTCCTTCTCGCATCGTGGACTTCCGTATTCTGGCGGTTTTCTAAGGAGAAAAGAAAGGGGAGCGCAGCGCGCTCCCCTTAATCAGTCGTCGTTACTGTTTAGTCTTCCATGGTATCGAGTGTTTTTTGAAACTTATTGGCGTGGCTGCGCTCGGCTTTAGCCAGCGTTTCAAACCAGTCAGCAATTTCGTCAAACCCTTCTTCTCGCGCGGAGCTGGCCATTCCCGGGTACATGTCTGTGTACTCGTGTGTTTCACCGGCAATGGAGGCTTCTAGGTTTTTACGCGTATCGCCCATGGGCAGGCCAGTCGCAGGATCGCCAACAGCTTCCAAATACTCCAGGTGCCCGTGAGCATGGCCAGTTTCACCTTCGGCAGTAGATCTGAAGACGGCAGCAACATCGTTGTAGCCCTCTACATCGGCTTTGGCGGCGAAGTAAAGATAGCGTCGGTTAGCCTGAGATTCGCCTGCAAAGGCGTCCTTCAGATTTTTTTCGGTTTTAGTACCTTTGAGTTCCATGCGTTCTCTCCTGGAATCGATATACGGTGACGCTTGAGACCCTGCGTCACTAACAGGGTGCTACTAATATACCGAACCGGAGTACTTTTGGCTTACATAGATTTTTTGAACGATATGATCGAAAATTACGATCATTGATTTTTTCGACTATTTTCGACTGTAGGGCGCGACAAATGGCTAGACAACCGACACTCAAGCAACTGAAGTATCTTTGTGCCGTGGCAGAGCACCAGCATTTTGGCCGTGCTGCCGAGGCCTGTTACGTGAGTCAAAGTACCCTAAGTGCAGGTATTCAAGAGCTTGAGGAGAGTCTGTCTGCGTCACTGATTGAGCGCAATAACCGCAATGTCTTGCTGACGAGTCTCGGTCAGGATGTCGTGGTCAGAGCTCAGGAGATACTGGTCGACGTTGAGGAAATGCTTTCACTGTGCGCGGCCGCAGATGAGCCGTTCACGGGAAAGATGCGCCTGGGAGTGATTCCCACCGTTGCACCGTTCATTTTGCCCCCGTTACTCAGTAGCTTACGGAAAGAACATCCTGACTTTAAACTATTCATTCGTGAGGATTTGAGTCATCAATTAGTTGCTGGATTGCATGCGGGAGAACTTGACGTGCTGCTTCTTGCGCTGCCGTTTCCCGCCGACGCTGTTGATGTTATGTCACTGATCACTGATAACTTTTTGCTCGCCAGCCCTGCCGGTCATGCGCTTGCGGATAAGGCCGCGCTGACAACTAGCGATTTACAGGGGGAGGACCTCCTGCTTCTCGAAGATGGCCACTGTCTGAGAGATCATGCCCTCGAAGCCTGTGAGCTACGTGATTCCCAGATTTCAGTGCCTTACCAAGCGACCAGCTTGGCGACCATTGTACAAATGGTGGCCAACGGAATTGGCGTAACACTGTTACCTGAGATGTCTGTGGCGGCGGGTATTACCGCGGGCACGGATATCGTGGTTACCCCGTTTCAACGAACGGGAGTAGCACGAAAGGTGGGGCTGATGTGGCGAAGGAAAACCCCCCGAGCGGCCGAGTATCGGCTGCTCGGAGAGAAAATTAAGGCCTACGCTGCAAAATGACGCAACGACGCTTTAGCACCTAGGGTGCTACGATTTAGAACGCGTAATCGAGTGTCACCCCGTAGGTGCGTGGGTCAAGGAGAAACTGGTTGGTGCCCAATCCCGAACTGGCATCAATGCGATATTGGCCAGTGACAAAGTCATCGTCGCCCAGGTTGCGACCCCACAGTTCGACATACCAATTACCTTGCTCAGGTGTGAAGCGCAGTGTTGCATTCCAGACGTCCCATTCCTCGATGGTGTCGGTAACACCGTTGAATATTCGGCTGTAGTACTCATCCTGCCAGTAGTACTGTACGCCGGCGGAGAGGCTTCCTGCATTGCCGAGTTGCATGCTATAGCTGGCGGCTAAATTCAGAGAGAACTCCGGCGATCCGGGGATTTTATTGCCGCTGAGATCGACGGGAATACCGGCGCAGCCAGGAAGGCCACCCAGCTCTGGAATTGGAGAAGTGCTTGGGCAATCCGGCCCTACATAGGGATTCGCGTTGCCAATACTAATCACACCGTCACTGGGGCCGCGACCGTCATTTAAATAGGTGCTGCCGTTTGGATCACCGGGATCAAAGGAGGAGACGTCTCCGAGTTCGGTATCTAGCCACGCCACGTTGGCCGTGAAAATTAGGTTTTCGGTGGCGGCGAACATAAACTCGCCCTCGATGCCTTGAATCTTAGAGTCGAAATTCTCGTTAACCGACGTCTGCTGGATGATCTTGGAAACCTGTAGCCCCTCGTAATCGTAATAAAAGTAAGAAGCATTGGCTTGAATAGCACCGCCAAACAAGCGTGATTTAAACCCTACTTCGAAAGCGTTGATGTATTCGGGATCGAAATATGCCGCGCTGGGGTCTAATTGCACGAGCAGGCTTTCTGCTGAAATCGGGTTGAATCCCCCGCTCTTGAAACTGCGGGATACCTGCGCGTAGGTCATAATGTCGTCTGACACGTCGTAGGTAAGGTTAATCCGGCCTGTAGGCTCAGCATCAGACCACTCAAAGCGCTCATAACCGCCCCCTGGTTGGTTTGGATCTGTCAGGAAGTCGACGTAGATTGTTCGCTGATCGGCGGACTTTTTCTCATCTGAATAACGGAGTCCGAAGGTGGCGCGCAGTCGCTCGGAAACATCCCAGTAGGCCTCACCAAAGACTGCCCATGTTTCCAGTACGTTATTGGAGGTGTCGTTGTCATAATAGCGCTGGTTTTCGGGTAGCGCTTCGCCACCGAGGAAGCTGGGCACAAGCGCATAGAGGGTCAGTGCAGAACTGAACACTTTGTAGTGGGTCTCACCCTCGTAGTGAAGGTAGTAGCCGCCCACCATGAAATTCAGCGGACCGTCAAAGTCGCTGCTGAGTCGAATCTCTTGGCTGTATTCCTCCCCCTCGGTAGTGGACAGATCTGCGGAGTACAGTCGGTCAACGTAAACCATCCCGTCCTCACCTCGATCCACCGGTACGCCGCCGCTGTCGCAAAAGCCTTGATTAGCCGAGGGTGTACAAAACAGGGGGTTCGGTATGAATCCGCCTATGAGCTCGTCGTAGAGCCAAGTCCATTGTTCAGATGCTTGGGTGAAGTCGTAATCGTTGGACCCTGAAAAGCTGGTGTCATGATAGCCAGTAAGCAAGTTGAGGCTGAAATTACCGAAATCGTGCTCAATTTCGAAAGTAACCACCGTGTCGTCAACCGTATATCGCGGGGTTGTATCTAAAAATTGTCGCCGCGGATCATCAAAAACCTGAGGATTGGCATAGTCATCTGCCGGAAACTGCAGCAGGCCAAACGTAGCGCTCTGCACGGCACTGGTTATAGCCCCAAGTATTGTGCCTGCAGAGTTTGCGGCGCTATTACCTAGTGAGGTGGGCAAACAACCCAGGGCACCAATTTGTCCGAAACCATTGCTAGTCGTGTCTTTGGTACATTTCTGGTCGCTACCCCGCATACGGGCGTCGTCTTCCTCAAGATAGTTGATCACAAGTTGGACCGAGGTTTTTTCATTTTCAAATAGCGTGCTGCTGCGGAATCCAAAAAGATCTCGGTCGTCGATATCAGTGCCGTCATAGGCGTTGTCGACGAAGCCGTCCTGAGTGAGATAGAACCCAGAAAAGCGCTGTGCAAAATTTTCACCCAAAGGAATGTTGATGTAGCCCTCGTAGCGTTGGCGACTGTAGTTGCCAAATTCGCCATTCAAGTTGCCACTTACCTCGGAGGTATCCGGCTTGGCGGTAATCATATTAAGCACGCCAGCGGTGGTGTTTCGCCCATATAGAGTGCCCTGGGGGCCGCGAAGGACTTCGACGCGATCAACATCGAAAAAGTCCATCTCAAACACTCGGGGACCATTCATGTAGAACCCGTTGATATGCACGCCGGTACCGCTGTCGGCTGCTGACCCAACGGCAAGATTGCCCACGCCACGGATTGATATGCCGGCGGAGGTAAAGTTACCTTTTGACATGAGCATATTGGGTACATTGAGCTGAAGATCGAGTGGCCTGTCGACTAATCGAGCGCGCAGATCGTCGTTGGTGAAGGCCGAAATGGCAATGGGGGTGTTCTGAAGGGTTGCCTCGCGTTTTTCTGCCGTGACGAAGACTTCTTCAAGTACACCTTGAGCTTGTGATGTGATTGCAGCGAGGGTCAATGCAGTAGCACAGCAAGTAAGAGGTAGAGTCCGAGAAAGGTTCATAAGTCATCCCATGTATTATTGTTGTTCCTCAACATTATCACATGCATAACCAAAAATTAATATCAGCGAGGGGGGTAATGGCTGCCGCACACTGAGCAGCTTTGCAAGAATCTCATCGACAGGCGTAACGGTGTGCAGCCAGGGTTCTGCCTTTAAAGGCGAGGCAACACGATAAGCCAGGCGGTTTACCCGTTATTTTCGATGTAATACGACAGATACTGCGTTGTCTGCCAGAGGTGGGAGGCCTTGGGTAAGCACATTTTTATCAAGGTTGAAGTGTGCCAGACTCGGAGTGGTTTGCTCTGAGATCTCTGGATTACGCATGACGAAGGTGATGGCAGTGGTCGTCAGATCGAGACTTTGTTAACCAATGCTGCTGCACGCCGTATTAGGGGGTTGGCTCTGCGGTCTCTACCATTAATGACTGGATGCGATTTCAAGGCGCTGATTCAAGGCGCTGATTCAAGGCGCTGATACAAGGTTCTGAGGTGAGTCGTGCCCGCTGCTGGCGGTTTCTGTGAGCCGTTAGAGCACTCGCTGTCACCGAGTTCAATGAGGCTGCCGGGTTCTATGGCTTAACAGGTGGACCTGCACGATGCCAACTTTAGGCAGCACCTCCAACCCCGGGCACAATACGGACTTACGGTTCGGGTAACAGGTCTATCAAAGCCACACACCGTGTGTGACAACGGTGAGCGCCCGATATTGCCGAAGCGCTCACCCGCCGCCGTGGTCACATAATTGAGGTGTTTATTCGAAGTTATATTGTACTGTGAGCCCGTAGGTTCTTGGTTGGCTGGGGTACCCGCTAAAGCTGCCCGCCTGCGCAACGGACGGGAATGCCGACAAAAGATACTCGTCACCCGTTAAATTGCGACCCCACAGGTTCAATTGCACCCCATTGGCAAATGTGACGCCCGCGCTCGCGTTGATCATGTTGACCTTTCGAGAGGCAATCGAGGCGGGTATAGCATCCACAACTTGAACTTCTCCTTCGAAGACATTCTCAAGCCGGACGTAGCTCATGGCATTCCCCGCCATAAAGTTGTAAGTCACATTGGTGTTGGCGGAAAACTCCGGGATGCCAGCAGGTTGGCGACCCGAGAAATCTTCAGGCCCATCGGCACCCAGTCCGCCTTTGAAATCGTCGTATATAGGGTCCAGCCAGGTGGCAGCAAACCCGAAACGCAGTCCATCCGTGGGGGCCCATTTGATGTCTACCTCAACCCCTTCTGTGGATTGCTTGCCGGCATTAGCCAAGACAAAGCCTGTGCCGGAGAATGTGTTGGACTGAAATCCCTCAATTTCTTGATCGAATATCGCCAAGTTCACAGACACTGTGTCCCAGGTGCCTTTCAGCCCGATTTCATAAACTTCGGACTCTTCCGGACCGGCTAGTCGTGTCGCGTCAGCGATCGCTCCGGGGTAGTTGGCGAAGCCCGGCGGCAGGCCAAATGCGGTCAGTGCCGGTAGGGCAGGGTCACCCGCTGCGAGTAAGGCATCGAGGTCTGCAGCAAGAGGGCCCGTGTCTTGAGAAAGGTTCCAGGATGTGGCTTTGAAGCCGGTGCTCACACCGCCGTAGACACTTACGTTAGCGGTAAGGTCATAGGCAAGGCGAAGCGTGTAGGTGGTGTCACTGTCGTCACTACGACCGTCTTCCACCGAATTCGGATAAGCAACAAAAGGTGGCAAGAACTGGGCGGGAAGCAGCGCTTCTAACCCGAAGGCCGCGAGTGGTATGGTGCCGAAAAAATTATCACTGACTACGGCGGCAGAAGCTTCTTTTTCAGACTGGGTGTAGTTAACTCCCGCCGTCAACGTCAGCTTATCGGTTAGGTCGTAGTCGAATTGCGCAAACAACGACAGAGTCTCGTCATCGAGGGTGTAGGTTTCAGACTGGTTACCCGTGCCGTCGGCATAAATAAAACCAGAGGGAAGGCCCAAAACCTGTTCGATTTGTCCCAGAGCACCCGGCGCGCCAAGGCTGGCGAGCAGGACATCGACATAGGATCTAAAATCAGGTCCAAGGCCAAAGTTCTCGTCGTTGGTCACTTCCTCGTTGAAATAAAATGCACCGACCATCCACTGCAGGGGCCCATCAGTGGTCGAAGTGAGTCGCAGCTCTTGTGTAAAGGTGTCGATTTC
>ERZ887849.859-NODE-859-length-30867-cov-42.181131_pt1 | contig 30867 bp, 35 predicted proteins | sample MGYA00521267_ERZ887849 | MGnify/ENA primary metagenome ERZ887849 (study PRJEB32303, sample SAMEA104408601) | aquatic metagenome | biome: Brackish water; feature: Pelagic; material: water | place: Baltic Sea | collected 2014-06-06T16:11:00 | depth 2,863 m ... | reverse complement strand
TGTCTGGCAGATTGCTCCTGCAGTTATTGGGGCTGGTGCATTGATTGCTACTTTGTCGGCTGTAGTTTCGACATTTCGGCATGTCAGGGTTTAGTTCTCAGTAATACCCCAAGATGCTTGGGTGCAATGTAAGCGGTCGTCAGGCTACAAACGAAATCAAGGCAATTAAATCCATGCGATAGGCTGAAAACACTAGTTTGCAGAACGGTGAGGGATTACGTGAAGAAAGCATTAATAATCGGTATTACTGGCCAAGATGGGTCTTATCTTGCCGAATTACTTCTTGATAAGGGTTATGAGGTTCACGGGCTTGTTAGAAGATCTTCAACTTTCAACACCGGTCGTATCGACCACCTCTACCAAGATCGTCACGAAGAAGCGCCAAAGCTCTTCTTGCACTTCGGGGACCTTTCGGATGGCTCTCGACTTGTCAGCTTGATTGCTGAGATGCAACCAGATGAGATTTACAACCTTGGGGCACAATCTCATGTTCGGGTGAGCTTTGACGAGCCTGAGTACACCGGAGACATAACTGGAATTGGAACCACTCGCGTGCTCGAGGCGGTTCGCATGGTCTCACCTCACAGCCGTTTTTATCAGGCGTCATCCTCTGAGATGTTTGGTGCAACACCGCCGCCACAAAACGAAGAGACTCCCTTCTATCCTCGCTCTCCCTATGGAGCAGCCAAGGTCTACAGCTACTGGATGACCAAGAACTACCGTGAGGCATACGGCATGTTTGCCGTAAATGGAATTCTGTTCAACCACGAGTCACCGCGTCGAGGTGAAACATTCGTGACCCGAAAGATCACGCGCGCTGCTGCTCGCATCAAGGCTGGCCAGCAGAAAAAACTTTTCCTTGGAAACCTAGACTCAGTCCGCGACTGGGGTTACACGCCCGAGTACGTAGAGGGCATGTGGAGAATGTTGCAGCATGACAAGCCACTTGACTACGTGCTTGCCACTGGTCATGCAGCGACAATTAGGGATTTTCTTACCCATTCCTTCGAGCACTTGGATTTGAATTGGGAAGACTTTGTTGAATTTGACCCAAGGTATTTGCGCCCCACTGAAGTTGATGCCCTCATTGGTGATGCCTCACTCACCAAGCGGGAGCTTGGCTGGGAAGCAAAAACTCTGACACCAGAGTTGGCCAAGATCATGGTCGAAGCCGACGTTGCTGCCCTGGAAAAAGAGGGCAGTGCCTGGATTGATAAGCCAAAATTCCTTTGAAATCAGAGTACCCACTAGATAGAAATGCCCGCGTCTTTGTCGCTGGGCATAGAGGCATGGTTGGATCTGCAATCTCTAGGGAGCTTCGGCGACTCGGGTTTTCAGAGATCATCGAGCGCACTTCTTCGGAGCTTGACCTAACCAATCGAAGCGCTGTGTTTGAGTTTTTCGCTGAACAAAAACCCGAGTATGTATTTCTGGCCGCGGCCAAGGTCGGGGGAATCCTGGCGAACGATTCATACCCGGCAGAGTTTTTGAGCATAAATCTGCAAATCCAGGTGAATGTTATGGACGCTGCGCTTGAACACGGTGTTGAGCGACTGCTGTTTATGGGTTCGAGCTGCATTTACCCGAAGTTTGCACCTCAGCCGATTCCTGAGTCGGCATTAATGACTGGGCACCTGGAATCAACCAACGACGCATATGCGGTTGCTAAAATTGCTGGAATTCAGCAAGTGCAGGCCATTCGAAAACAGCACAAAAAGCGCTGGATCTCGGTTATGCCAACGAACCTTTTTGGCCCAGGCGACAACTATTCCGAGCTTGGTTCCCACGTATTGCCCGCATTAATTAGGCGTTACGATCGGGCTCTCCTAAACAAGGAAGAAGAAGTAACCAATTGGGGTAGCGGCTCCCCACTCAGAGAGTTCCTCTTTGTCGATGATTTAGCTGAGGCCTGTATTTTCCTACTTGAGAATTACGACGACGATTCGCAGGTAAATGTTGGAACGGGAGCGGACTTGAGCATCAGGGACCTCGCAGACCTAATTGCTGAGGAAGTCGGCTTTACTGGCAAGACCAATTGGGACGCGTCAAAACCAGATGGGACACCCAGGAAACTCCTAGATACTTCACTGATAAACGACCTCGGCTGGAAAGCGAAAACAGATTTACGCGACGGTGTGAAGTTGGCGATAGCTGACTACCGATCGAAAAACAAACGGGGCTAGCGCTTCGGACTAGTTTTCTTGACCGCTTTTAGGGAAATCGAATTGTCACAAGTTTGTAAAGATTCTGCGCAGAATTAAGTTGCGTGCCAGACTACGCACCCCTTAGAATTGAGGTTTGCTTCCCTAACCCATGCCAAACGAATAAATAGCGGTTTTTTTGGCGTGATGCATATGTTGGCGTCATTGGTTTAGGAATGCAGATTCCCGCCTGAAATCGACAACCCTAGGGGTATTAACTTTGGCTGCTGCGAAAAACGCTAAATCCATCAAGTCCGCAAAAAATTCTCGCTCGGCAATGCGTCCAACCTTTGCCAAGCACCCAGATCCAATCGAGATTCCAGATCTTCTCTCTCTTCAGACTGAGAGCTTTGACTGGTTGGTCGGTAACCCTGCATGGCGTGAGATCGCCGGCAAGGATGCTAAAACCGGTCTTGACGAGGTCTTCGAGGAGATCAGCCCCATTGAGGACAGCTCAAACGCTGCCCAGGATGCGAAGATGGGTCTTTCTTTCTCAGAGCCAATGCTCTTTGACCCCACCTACACTCCTGATCAGTGCAAGGAAAAGGGCAAGAGCTTCACCAAGCCGATGTATATCAAGGCAGAGTTCACTAACTACTTGACCGGTGAAATCAAGAGCCAGACCGTTTTCATGGGGGATTTCCCAGTGATGACCGGCAAGGGCACATTCATTATTAACGGAACCGAGCGTGTGGTTGTTTCACAGCTGGTTCGCTCTCCAGGTGTTTACTTCTCGGTGTCAACCAACACCACTGGAAACCTAGACGTTCGCAACAACAAGGCTCAGATCATTCCGAGCCGCGGTTCTTACCTAGAGTTTTTGACTGAGTGGGTCAAGGACGAGCGTAAGCCGGCCGCAAGATTCGGCAAGCCGATTTTGCAGGTTCAGGTTGACCGCAAGACCAAGGTTTCAGCAACTATCTTCTTGAAGGCCCTTGGCTTTACTGCAGATGAAATCCGCGCAGAGTTCTCAGACATCAAAGCTGCCGCCGCTGCTAGCCCACTTGGTATCAGTTACGACGAAGACATCATTGAGCGCACGCTTGAGTATGACGAGTCAAAGGTTTTTCCAAACGGCATCAACTCAAAAGAGGATGCACTTCGTGAGGTTTACCGCAAGGTTCGCGGTGAGGCTGCTGGTGCGGAGGTTGCAGAGGCATGGCTTCGCAGCACCTACTTTGAGGGCAAGCGCTACAACCTTGCTCGCGTTGGCCGTCACAAGCTAAACCGCAAGCTTTCCGTAAACCAGGATGCCGAGACCACCACTTTGACTCGCGAGGACATCGTCGCGACTTTGAAGTACTTGCTCTTGTTTGACCTAACCCTTGCTAACAACGTTTCTTCAAACACTCAGCGTGCTGAGTTCACAGTGAAGATGGCTGGCAAGAAGACCAACTTGGTTGTTAGCTCTGACGACATCGATGATTTCTCAAACCGTCGTATCCGTTCGGTTGGCGAGCTAATTCAAAACCAGGTCCGTATCGGCCTAAGCCGAATGGAGCGAGTTGTTCGCGAGCGTATGTCCACCCAGGACATCGAGGCGATTACACCTCAGACACTTATTAACTTGCGCCCAGTTGTTTCAGCAATCAAGGAATTCTTTGGTGCTAGCCAGCTGTCGCAGTTCATGGACCAGAACAACCCGCTGGCGGGACTTGCGCACAAGCGCAGGTTGTCTGCCCTTGGGCCGGGAGGTATTGCTCGTGAGCGTGCCCAGATGGAGGTTCGTGACGTTCACCCTTCCCACTACGGTCGCATGTGTCCAGTCGAGACTCCGGAAGGCCCGAACATCGGTCTGATTGGTTCCCTAACTGCATTCAGCAAGATCAACTCCTTCGGTTTCATCGAGACCCCATATCGCGTTGTCAAGGACAACAAGGTTGGCAAGAAGGTTGAGTATCTAGATGCTTCTGCTGAAGACGGCAAGGTTATCGCCGGAGCCGACACTCCTTTGAACGCAGACGGAACCCTTGTTGGGCCACGTGCTTTCGCTCGCTACCGCGGCGACATGGTCGAGGTTGCAGCCGAGGATGTTGACTACATTGACATCTCCCCTCGTCAGCTAGCTTCGGTCTCAACTTCGTTGATCCCGTTCCTAGAGCACGATGACTCGTCCCGTGCTCTGATGGGTGCGAACATGCAGCGTCAAGCCGTGCCACTGCTTCGAGCAGAGAGTCCATTTGTTGGAACCGGCATGGAGCGCATCGCTGCTATCGACTCTGGAGCTGTATTGATTAACGCTGCAGCCGGTGTTGTTGAGGAAATCGACGCTGGAGAAATCATTGTCATGAACGACGATGGATCTCGCGCAAGCTACGCACTTCGTAAGTTCGACCGCTCAAACCAGGGCACCGCTATCAACCAGCGGGCGATTGTTGAAATCGGCCAGCGCGTTGAGCTCGGTGATGTTCTGGCTGACGGTCCTTCAACTGAGAATGGTGAGCTTGCACTCGGCAAGAACCTGCTCGTGGCATTCATGCCATGGGAGGGCTACAACTTCGAGGACGCGATCATCTTGAGCCAGGAGATTGTCAAGAATGACACCCTGTCCTCAATCCACATTGAAGAGTATGAGGTTGACTCCAGAGACACCAAGCTAGGTGCCGAAGAGATCACTGCAGACCTTCCAAACATCTCAGGCGAAGCGCTTGCTCAGCTGGACGAGAGCGGAATCATCCGCATCGGTGCTGAGGTGAGACCTGGAGATATCCTGGTTGGAAAGGTGACACCCAAGGGTGAGACCGAGCTTTCTGCCGAAGAGAGATTGCTACGAGCAATCTTCAATGAGAAGTCTCGCGAGGTTCGCGACACATCATTGAAGGTGCCGCACGGCGAGCAGGGAACCATCATCGGCGTCAAGGTATTTGATGCTGAGGCTGGCGACGAGCTCGGTGCCGGCGTAAACAAGCGCGTGGTTGTCTACATCGCCCAGAAGCGTAAGATCACCGAGGGTGACAAGCTTGCTGGCCGTCACGGCAACAAGGGTGTTATTGCCAAGATTCTGCCCGTCGAGGACATGCCGTTTATGGAAGATGGAACTCCGGTTGACATCGTCCTAAACCCACTGGGTATTCCAGGTCGAATGAACTTCGGTCAGGTTTTGGAGTCTCACCTAGGTTGGGTCTGCCGACAGGGCTGGGATGTTTCCGGCGTTGCCAAGTGGGCAGATGGAATGGCCAAGGATCTTTTCAGCCAGCCAGCTGGAACCAAGGTTGCAACCCCGGTATTTGACGGTGCATCTAAGAACGAGGTTGCCGGTCTTTTGGACCACACCCTGCCAAACCGAGATGGAAAGCGCCTGATTGATGGCACCGGTAAGGCCAAGCTGTTCGATGGTCGCTCCGGTGAGCCGTACCCAATGCCAATTGCTGTTGGCGTGAAGTACATGCTGAAGCTTCACCACTTGGTTGACGACAAGATTCACGCTCGTTCAACAGGTCCTTACTCGATGATTACCCAGCAGCCACTTGGTGGTAAAGCACAGTTTGGTGGTCAGCGATTTGGTGAGATGGAGGTGTGGGCACTGCAGGCTTATGGCGCAGCGCACACCCTGCAGGAGCTTTTGACCATCAAGTCAGATGACATTGCCGGTCGTGTCCGCACCTACGAGGCAATCGTAAAGGGCGAGAACATCCAGGCTCCCGGTATTCCAGAGTCGTTCCGAGTTTTGGCAAAAGAGATGCAGTCACTTGGTCTAAACGTCGAGGTTCTGGACAATAAGGGCAACACTGTGGTTCTGAAGGACGAGGCGTTTGAAAACGACCGCGCCGCTGAAGAACTGGGCATCAACCTGAGCCGCAACGAGCAGCTGTCATCCGACTCCGACTTCAACACCTACCAGTAACCCGAATCTCGATTTTCAAAAAGGAAATATAAACATATGTCTGTGAAAGTAGAAAACTTCAGTGCTCTTCGGGTTGGTCTAGCTACCAGCGAAGAAATCCGTTCTTGGTCATCTGGCGAGGTAAAGAAGCCAGAAACCATCAACTACCGAACCCTAAAGCCTGAGAAGGACGGCCTTTTCTGCGAGAAGATCTTTGGTCCAACCAAGGACTGGGAGTGCTCCTGCGGTAAGTACAAGCGCGTGCGCTTCAAGGGAATCGTCTGTGAGCGCTGTGGCGTTGAGGTGACCAAGTCATCTGTTCGTCGTGAGCGCATGGGTCACATCGAGCTTGCTGCTCCGGTTACCCACATCTGGTACTTCAAGGGTGTTCCGTCTCGCCTTGGATACCTATTGAACATGGCACCGAAAGATCTTGAAAAGATTATTTACTTTGCTGCCTACCGCGTCATGGACATTGACCACGAGATGCGCTCATCGGAGTACGACCTAGTGCGCGATGAGTATGTAACTCGTATTCGTGCGCTGATTGATGCGCGTGAAGAAGAGTTCCAGGCGGCCGCTGGCGAAGAGATTGCGGCAATGAACGAATTTGGCCTAGTGATGCAGATCCCGAACAAGTTCTGGGAAGCACCACGCTGGGTTGAAAAGCAGTTCTCAAAGAGCCTTGAGCAGCTTATTGATTCTGAGGAAAAGGATGCAGATGCATTCTGGTCCGCTCGGGCACTAGCTGCAGAAACTGACGAAGAAGCTGAAGAAGTTGTTGTTCGCACCTCTGACGAGGCCAAGAAGATCAAGAAATTGATGGCTGATGTCAAGAAGAAAATCGACAAGATCGTCCGCGAGTACGCGCGCCTTGAGCGTCCGGCCAACCTCCACAAGGAGCAGTTGGCTTGGAGAATGTTCCTAACCGCTGAAATCGGGCAGCTCATGCCAAACGATGTGGTTTTTGATTACTTCGACTACTACTTCTCTGACTATGTGATCACATCAATCGGTGCCGAGGCAGTGTTGCAGGTTTTGGCTGCATTTGATCTAGAGGCTGCTGCGGCTGAGCTTCGCGCTGAGATTGCAACAACCAAGGGTTCAAAGCAGACCCAGGCCATCAAGCGCCTGAAGGTTGTAAACAGCTTTGCTCAGTCTGGAACCCCACCGACTTCGATGGTGCTATCGGTACTTCCAGTGCTGCCACCAGAGATTCGTCCAATGGTTCAACTAGATGGTGGCCGTTTCGCTACCTCAGACCTGAACGATTTATACCGCAGGGTCATCAACCGCAATAACCGTCTAAAGCGATTCGTTGACCTGGGTGCTGTTCCAAAGACCATCTTGAACAACGAGAAGCGCATGTTGCAGGAGGCTGTTGATGCACTGTTTGACAACGGTCGTCGTGGAAGGGCTGTTACCGGAACCGGTAACCGTGCGCTGAAGTCACTGTCTGACCTTCTAAAGGGTAAGCAGGGGCGTTTCCGTCAGAACTTGCTTGGTAAGCGCGTTGACTACTCGGGACGTTCGGTAATTGTTGTTGGTCCGCAGCTGAAGCTGCACCAGTGTGGTCTTCCAAAGCTGATGGCTCTTGAGCTATTCAAGCCATTTGTAATGAAGCGCCTTGTCGACCTGGGTCTGGCCCAGAACATCAAGAGTGCTAAGCGCATGGTTGAGAGAAGCCGCCCGCAGGTTTGGGGAGTCCTTGAAGAGGTCATCCGCGAGCGTCCGGTATTACTTAACCGTGCTCCTACTTTGCACCGTCTGGGAATCCAGGCCTTTGAGCCACAACTGGTTGAAGGTAAGGCTATCCAGCTTCACCCGCTAGTTTGTGCTGCGTTCAACGCCGACTTTGATGGTGACCAGATGGCTGTTCACCTTCCGCTTTCGGTTGAGGCCCAGGCTGAGGCGCGCATTTTGATGCTTGCCTCAAACAACATCTTGAAGCCATCCGATGGACGCCCGGTTGCCACTCCAACCCAGGACATGATCATTGGTCTTTTCCACCTAACCGCTGGTGCCGAGGGTGCTACCGGTGAGGGCCTAGCCTTCACCTCAATGGCCGAGGCCCAAATGGCTTTTGACCTGCATGCGCTTGATTTGAATGCGAAGGCGCGTATCCGCATCGATGGCGAGTTGAAAGAGACGACCTTCGGCCGTGCGCTGTTCAATGAAGCACTTCCTGCGGCTTACCCATACGTTGAGAATCAGGTTGGCAAGAAGGAACTGGGTCAGATCGTGTCTGACATGGTTGAAATGTTCAGCCGCACCGAGGTTGCAGTTTCACTGGACGCTCTAAAGGATGCCGGTTTCTACTGGGCAACCCGTGCCGGTGTTTCAATGGCTATCTCGGACGCTAACTTCGACCCGAAGGGCACCTTCGATAAGGAGCGTGCTACCCGGATCCTGAAGGCTGAGAAGCAGCACACCAAAATTCAAGAGGCGTTCGACAACGGTCTGAAGTCAGACCTTGAGCGTCGTGATGAGCTTGGTGAGTTGTGGTTCAAGGAAACCAACGAGATGCAGACTCTATTGCAGGAGTCAATTCCAACCGACAACGCAATTTACAAGATGGTTACCTCTGGAGCCCGTGGAAACTGGCTACAGATTCGTTCCATCATGGGTATGCGTGGACCGGTTGCAACATCCTCGGGTGACTTTGCACCGATGCCGGTGAAGGGTAACTACCTGGTTGGTCTGACCGCGCACGAGTACTTCATTAACGCAACCGGTGCTCGAAAGGGTAACGCTGACACTGCTATGAAGACAGCTGCCGCGGGTTACCTAACTCGTCGTTTGGTTGACGTTGCCCAAGATGTCATCATTCAGATTGAAGACTGTGGCACATCAAGGGGTCTGGACAAGGACCTTCTAGATGACGACCAAGTCGAGCTCTCGATTGTTGGCCGTACCAACTTGGTTGATGTGAAGCAGGGCAAGAACGTTCTTGTCAAAGCTGGCGAAAACATTGATCACGCCGTTGTTCGCAGGATCAAGGAAGCCGGTGTTGAAACCATCACCGTGCGTTCGGTTCTAACCTGTGAGGCCGAAAGTGGCATCTGTGCTGCTTGTTACGGTGTCTCACTTGCGACCAACCAGAAGGTAACGGTTGGAGAAGCAATCGGAATTATTGCCGCTCAGTCAATTGGTGAGCCTGGTACTCAGCTAACAATGCGTACTTTCCACACCGGTGGTGCCGCGTCAAGCGCTAAGAAGCAGACCATTCTGAAGTCAATCGGTGGTCAGAAGGTTCGTGTTGAGCGTCTGATTTCCTATGACATCACGCAAGGTTTGAACGGTGTTACTGACCTGCTTGAGGCCCGCGTTGGTTGGCGTCAGGCTGGCAAGGTTGCCGTAATGGCTTTCTGGGCTGGAAAAGTCGATGTTGTTGAGAAGGTTTCAGCAACTGGCTCCAAGAGCTTCGAGGTTTACGTTCGCCCAGAGGGTGAAAAGGCCGAGAAGGAAGCAGAAGCACTGGCAACCCAGTACAGCTTCAGCCGCACCGCTTCTAAGACTTTCAAGAAGCTAAGCCCATACCTTCCAATCACGGTCGTGAACTCAGTTTCTGACCTGGTGGTTGAAAAGGGTGACACCGTTGAAGCCGGTGACTACCTGGTTGATGGAACTCCAATTCCACACGAGGTTTTGATGATTCGTGGATCACGTGAGGCAGCGGCTGAAATCATCCGCGGTGTTCAGGCGATCTACGGTTCGCAGGGTGTTCCGCTTCACGACAAGCACCTTGAGGTGATTGTTCGTCAGATGCTGAACAAGGTGACCGTTATTGATTCTGGAGATACAGACATGCTTCCAGGTGAGGTAATCGACCGTCAGAGCTTTGCCAGAAAGAACCGTGCTTCGGTTGCCGATGGCAATAAGCCAGCCAGTGCTCGTCAAGAGGTTATGGGTATGACCCGTGCTTCGTTGGCTGCGCAGTCATGGTTGTCTGCAGCTTCGTTCCAGGAAACCACAAGGGTGCTAACTCAGGCGGCGCTAGATCGCCGAGAGGACAAGCTAGTTGGGCTCAAGGAAAACGTAATCATCGGAAAGCTAATCCCGGCGGGAACCGGACTATTGGCTCACCGAAACTTCGAGGTAGATGGAACAGAAGAGGCGAAAGCCGAGCGCTATCCAAACCGAATCTGGTCAGACCAAGGTTTTGACCAGGCCGATTTGGATTCACAAGAGCTCAGCTTGAGTGTTTCCGATCCATTTGCAGTCGACGAACAGTAAAAAAACAACCAAAAAGTATTTGACCGCTATCGCAGCCTACGGGTAAGCTTTCTCTGGTTCGTGCAACAGCACGTTTCAGGCCAGCTCTCTCAAATTGTTTGAGATAAAGGTCAAAACCTTCGGTAAAAATGCGCCGCTCTGGCGCGCCGAAGAATGATAAGAACGAGGAGTACAAGTGCCAACAATTCAGCAGTTGGTTCGTAAGGGACGCAAGCCGAAGGTCACCAAGACCAAGGCTCCCGCCCTTAAGTCCAACCCACAGCAGCGTGGTGTATGCACCCGTGTGTACACAACTACACCCAAGAAGCCGAACTCGGCTCTTCGTAAGGTTGCACGTGTCAAGCTGTCAAACGGTAGCGAGGTCACCGCTTACATTCCGGGTGAAGGTCACAACCTTCAGGAGCACTCGATGGTGCTTATCCGCGGTGGACGTGTGAAGGACCTGCCAGGTGTGCGTTACAAGATTGTTCGCGGTGCACTTGATACTCAGGCTGTAAAAGACCGTAAGCAGGCAAGAAGCCTCTACGGCGCAAAGAAGGGTAAGTAATGCCTCGTAAAGGCCCAATAGCTAAGCGTCCAGTTGCACTTGACCCGGTTTACGGTTCTCAGGTTGTTTCTCAGCTAGTCAACAAGATTCTGCTTGACGGTAAAAAGTCAATCGCAGAGAAGATCGTTTACGGTGCTCTTGAGGGCACCAATGTCAAGACCGGCGATGACCCAGTAGTTCTTCTAAAGAAGGCTCTGGACAACGTCCGTCCAACTGTTGAGGTTCGTTCCCGCCGCGTTGGTGGTTCGACCTACCAGGTCCCGATCGAGGTAAAGAGCCACCGTGCTAACACCTTGGCGATGCGCTGGTTGGTTCACTTCGCTAAGCAGCGTCGCGAAAAAACCATGACTGAGCGCCTAATGAACGAGATTCTTGATGCTTCAAACGGCCTAGGGGCCGCGGTGAAGCGTCGCGAGGACACTCACAAGATGGCTGAAGCAAACAAGGCATTCGCGCACTACCGCTGGTAAACCGGCAAAACCTGTTTCGGGGGCTAGCAATTAGTTTTCGAGGCACAAGCTACAAATTCATCGTAAACAAGACTTTTCGGAGGCAATCGTGGCACAAGACGTGCTCACTGACCTGAACAAGGTTCGTAACATTGGCATCATGGCGCACATTGACGCCGGCAAGACAACCGCTACTGAGCGAATCCTGTTCTACACAGGTATTACCCACAAGATCGGTGAGACCCACGACGGTGCCTCGCAGATGGACTGGATGGAGCAAGAGCAAGAGCGTGGCATCACGATCACCTCTGCCGCGACAACCTGTTTCTGGAAAGAAAACCAGATCAACATCATCGACACCCCCGGCCACGTTGACTTCACCGTTGAGGTTGAAAGATCACTTCGTGTTCTAGACGGTGCAGTTGCAGTGTTTGACGGTAAAGAGGGTGTTGAGCCTCAGTCTGAGACCGTTTGGCGTCAGGCTGACAAGTACAACGTTCCTCGTATTTGTTTTGTAAACAAGATGGACAAGCTCGGTGCTGATTTTTACTTCACCGTAAAGACCATCATTGACCGCTTGGGCGCGAAGCCAATTGTTATTCAGCTTCCAATCGGTGCAGAGAACGCATTCGAGGGTGTTATCGACCTCGTTGAAATGCGCGCGCTTACTTGGCGTGGAGACGTAGAGATGGGCGCGAAGTACGAAATCGAGCCAATCCCAGCTGACCTGCAGGCCAAGGCTGATGAGTACCGTGCACAGTTGATCGAAGCTGTTGCCGACACTTCTGATGAACTAATGGAAAAGTACTTCAACGGCGACGAGATTTCTGTTGCTGAAATCAAGGCTGGAATCCGTAAGCTAACCGTCACGAGCCAGGCCTACCCGGTTCTCTGTGGATCTGCTTTCAAGAACAAGGGTGTTCAGCCGATGCTGGATGCAGTTCTTGACTACCTTCCTTCCCCGCTAGATGTTCCAAGCGTTGAGGGCGGCGATCCTCGCGATGAGGAAAAGCGCATCACCCGTAAGCCTGATGTCAATGAGCCATTTGCTGCTCTTGCCTTCAAGGTTGTTACTCACCCATTCTTCGGTCGTCTGACCTACATCCGGGTTTACTCCGGCAAGGTAGATGGCGGTTCCGGTGTTATCAACTCAACCAAGGGTCGTAAGGAGCGCATCGGAAAGCTATTCCAGATGCACGCCAATAAGGAAAACCCGGTTAACGGTGTAACCGCCGGTCACATCTACGCGGCCATTGGTCTGAAGGACACCACAACCGGTGACACTCTTTGTGATCCAGACAACCAGATTGTCTTGGAGAACATGACCTTCCCAGAGCCAGTTATCTCGGTTGCCATTGAGCCAAAGACCAAGTCCGACCAGGAAAAGCTTGGAATTGCTATTCAGAAGCTTGCCGAAGAGGACCCAACTTTCCGCGTCGAAAATGACCAGGAAACTGGCCAGACAGTTATCTCAGGTATGGGTGAACTTCACCTGGACATCCTGGTTGACCGCATGCGTCGCGAATTTGGTGTCGAGGCCAACGTTGGTAAGCCACAGGTTGCTTACCGCGAGACCATTAAGCGCACCGTTGAAAAGCATGACTACACCCACAAGAAGCAGACCGGTGGATCCGGTCAGTTTGCCAAGGTGCAGATCAAGCTTGAGCCAGCCGAGGTTGAAGGCGACAAGATTTATGAATTCGTTGATGGCGTGACCGGTGGTCGCGTTCCTCGTGAGTACATTCCATCGGTTGACGCCGGCATGAGGGACGCTATGCAGTCCGGTGTGCTTGCTGGTTACCCGGTTGTTGGAGTGAAGGCAACCCTCTTGGATGGTGCCTACCACGATGTCGACTCGTCAGAAATGGCGTTCAAACTTGCCGGTTCGATGGTCTTTAAAGAGGCTGCTCGTCTGGCACAACCAGTTCTGCTCGAGCCGTTGATGGCCGTTGAAGTACGTACCCCAGAGGAATATATGGGAGATGTAATCGGAGACCTAAACTCTCGTCGTGGGCAGATTCAGTCGATGGAGGAAGCTTCAGGCGTGAAGGTTATTCGCGCTTTGGTGCCACTTTCAGAGATGTTCGGTTACGTAGGTGACCTCCGTTCAAAGACTTCTGGTCGAGCTGTCTACTCAATGACATTCGAAACATACGCAGAGGTTCCGAAGGCGGTTGCTGACGAAATCGTGCAGAAGGCAAAGGGAGAGTAGTAATTACTACTCAAACTTGGCTAAGATAAAGATTCGGTAAAAACCCAAATCAGAGTCGGCCGACCGGCCGATGATTTACAACGGATCCATCAGGAGGACCCAAAATGGCTAAGGCGAAATTCGAGCGCACAAAGCCGCACGTCAACATCGGAACCATTGGTCACGTCGACCACGGTAAGACCACTCTGACTGCGGCAATTACTAAAGTGTTGCATGACAAATTCCCAACTCTGAACGACAGCTACGCTTTCGATCAGATTGACAACTCCCCAGAGGAGAAGCAGCGTGGAATTACCATCAACATCTCCCACGTTGAGTACCAGACTGACGAGCGTCACTACGCACACGTAGATGCTCCAGGTCACGCTGACTACATCAAGAACATGATCACCGGTGCCGCACAGATGGACGGCGCAATCTTGGTTGTAGCTGCAACTGACGGACCAATGCCTCAGACCAAGGAGCACGTGCTTCTTGCTCGTCAGGTTGGTGTTCCTTACATCGTTGTGGCTCTAAACAAGTCAGACATGGTTGACGACGCAGAAATTCTTGAGCTTGTAGAGGTAGAGGTTCGCGAACTTCTCTCCAAGTACGAGTTCCCAGGCGATGACGCACCGGTTATCCAGGTTTCCGCACTGAAGGCCCTCGAGGGTGACGCTGCATGGGGCGATAAGGTCTTTGACCTAATCAAGGCCTGTGACGCAAACATTCCAGAGCCAAAGCGCGACGTCGACAAGGCATTCTTGATGCCAGTTGAGGACGTCTTCACAATCACCGGTCGTGGAACTGTAATCACCGGCAAGGTTGAGAGCGGAACTGTAAAGGTAAACGACGAGGTTGAAATCGTTGGTATTCGCGACAAGCAGAAGACCACGGTTACCGGAATCGAAATGTTCCGCAAGCTACTTGACTACGCAGAAGCCGGCGAGAACGTGGGCCTTCTTCTACGTGGAACCAAGCGTGAAGATGTTGAGCGCGGCCAGGTTGTTTGCAAGCCAGGTTCGATTGCTCCTCACACTAACTTTGACGCCAACGTCTACATCCTTGCTAAGGATGAGGGTGGCCGTCACAACCCGTTCTACGCGAACTACCGTCCGCAGTTCTACTTCCGTACCACTGACGTAACTGGTGTTATCACCCTGCCAGCCGGTACCGAAATGGTTATGCCTGGCGACACCACCGAAATGGGAGTTGAGCTGATTCAGCCAATCGCCATGGAAGAGGGACTGCGTTTCGCAATCCGTGAGGGTGGCCGCACAGTAGGTGCCGGTACCGTTACCAAGGTCAACAAGTAATCTTTTAGATCACTTTAGATAAAACCCCGCAGGGAAACTTGCGGGGTTTTTCTTATGCTCTGGGTTAGTGCCAGTGGTTTAGGAAATTGCACTATTTTTATGCCAATTTAACTTGCACTTGGATGCCAGCTTATGCCAGACTATTCCAGGTTCGTGAGCATTTGCGCCTTGTGCGTAAACCACTGCTGGATTTGTACACAGGAAACTGGGTCTTCCGCAGCTAAGGGCCAAAAAACTTATCTGAGATCTTTAATTGGGTTGTTTGCGAGGTTTTCCTCGTGAAAAATCTGTGGAGATTTCAGGCAGAGCCCTAGAAATAGGGCGTTGACATAAAAACAGTGCATCAGCATTACGGCGGTCAGTAAGATTTGCGTTTTTCGCAAATTGAACTGGTCCCAAATTGTGTGGCCGAAAAGGTCACCTAGAAACGGAAGCGAGTCATTATGGCGGCTAACAAAATCCGCATTCGACTGAAGTCGTATGACCACGAGGTCATTGATGTTTCGGCGAGCAAGATTGTCGATACAGTCACCCGCGCCGGTGCAAAGGTAGTAGGACCAGTTCCACTGCCCACCGAGAAGAACATCGTGACGGTCATCCGCTCGCCACACAAGTACAAGGACAGCCGTGAGCACTTTGAGATGCGTACCCACAAGCGTCTCATTGACATCATCGACCCGACTCCTAAAGCGGTCGATTCGCTGATGCGCCTGGACCTCCCAGCAGATGTCAACATCGAGATCAAGCTCTAAGGATTGAGAAATGACTGTAAATACTAGAACCGTAAAGGGACTGCTGGGCAAGAAGCTTGGCATGACCCAGGGCTGGGATGCCGAGAACAAGATTGTTCCCATCACAGTTGTTGAGGCTGGCGAGAACGTCATCACTCAAATAAAGAATTTAGAAAACGACGGCTATGCAGCCATTCAGCTTGCATATGGCGCGATTGACCCACGCAAGGTAGATAAGCCATCAACTGGCCACTTTGCCAAGGCTGGATCAACCCCTCGTCGCTTCCTAGCCGAAATCCGCACTGCAGACACAGACACCTACACCGTTGGCCAGGCCATCGGCGTTGACATCTTCGAGGTCGGCCAGATGCTAGACGTAGTTGGAACCAGCAAGGGTAAGGGTTTCGCCGGTGTTATGAAGCGTCACGGCTTCTCCGGTATTCACGCTTCTCACGGTGCTCACAAGAACCACCGTAAGCCTGGTTCTGTTGGTGCCGGTACTACTCCGTCGCGTGTTTTGAAGGGCAAGAAGATGCCTGGACGCATGGGAACTGACCGAGTGACCACCTTGAACCTAACCCTCCACGGCATTGACCTTGAAAAGGGCTTGCTATTGATCAAGGGTGCCGTTCCAGGTCCAAAGGGCCAGCTTGTGTTCGTGCGCAACGCGGTAAAGAAGGAGACTAACTAATGTCTACCATTGACCTAATCGACGTAAAGGGTAAGAAGTCCGGATCTATTGATCTGCCAGCTTCCATCTTTGATGTCCAGACCAACGTTCCACTGATTCACCAGGTAGTAGTTGCTCAGCTTGCTGCAGCTCGCCAGGGAACTCAGTCAACACTTCGCCGTGGCGAGGTTTCCGGTTCTGGCCGCAAGCCGTTCAAGCAAAAGGGAACCGGTCGTGCTCGTCAGGGCTCGATCCGTATGCCTCAGCACCGCGGTGGTGGAATTATCCACGGACCAAAGCCTCGTGACTACTCACAGCGCACCCCTAAAAAGATGATTGCCGCCGCCCTTCGTGGAGCTCTTTCAGACCGCGCTCGTAACGGCCGCATCCACGTAATTGACCAGTTCGCAATCGGTACGGCACCCTCGACCAAGGCCGCTAGCGCTTTCTTGGCACAGGTTGCTACTTCAAGAAACATTCTTGTCGTGCTGTCACGCGAAGACGAGCTGTCCTATAAGTCATTGCGTAACCTCCCAGAGGTTCACGTAATCCCGTCTGACCAGCTAAACGCGTATGACGTGCTTCATGCTGAGGACATCGTATTCACCGCTTCGGCCATGGCTTCATTTGTTGAAGCAGCCGTCGTTACCGAGGAGGCATAATCATGACCGACATCAAGAAAGACCCACGCGACGTGATCATTAAGCCGATCATCTCTGAAAAGAGCTATGCGCTAATTGATGAGGGCAAGTACACCTTCGAGGTTGACACTCGTTCAAATAAGACCGAGATCAAGCAGGCCATCGAGCAGATTTTCAGCGTCAAGGTTGATTCGATCAACACTCTAAATCGACAGGGCAAGACCCGTCGTACCCGCTTCGGCATGGGCAAGCGCAAGGACACCAAGCGCGCAATTGTCAGCCTGAAGTCCGGTTCCATCGACATCTTCACCTACATCGGATAAGGGGCCTAGCTAATGGGAATTCGTAAGTACAAGCCAACTACTCCTGGTCGTCGTGGCTCATCAGTAGCTGACTTCACCGAGCTAACTCGCTCCACCCCTGAGAAGTCGCTGTTGAGGCCACTTCCAAAGACCGGTGGGCGTAACTCAAACGGTCGCATTACAACCCGTCACATCGGTGGTGGCCACAAGCGCCAGTACCGCGTTATTGACTTCACACGCAATGACAAAGATGGCGTTCCAGCGAAGGTCGCTCACATTGAGTACGACCCGAACCGTACCTCTCGTATTGCACTTTTGCACTTCATCGATGGCACCAAGCGCTACATCTTGGCTCCAAATAAGTTGAAGCAGGGTGACCCAATCGAGCAGGGTCCACAGGCTGACATCAAGCCGGGTAACAACCTGCCATTGAAGAACATCCCAGTTGGTACCGTTATCCACGCTATCGAGCTAAAGCCAGGCGGAGGAGCCAAGATGGCTCGTTCAGCTGGAGCTTCTGTCCGTTTGGTCGCCAAGGAAGGCGCGAACGCACAGCTAAGACTTCCTTCCGGAGAAATCCGTAACGTAGACGCCCGTTGCCGCGCAACCATTGGTGAGGTCGGCAATGCCGAGCAGTCAAACATCAACTGGGGTAAGGCTGGCCGTAAGCGTTGGAAGGGTGTTCGCCCAACCGTTCGTGGTGTTGCCATGAACCCGGTTGATCACCCACACGGTGGTGGAGAAGGTAAGACCTCTGGTGGTCGTCACCCGGTTACACCTTGGGGCCAAAAAGAGGGCCGCACACGTAAGCCAAACCTCCCATCAGACAAGCAAATCGTTCGTCGTCGTTACGCCGGCAAGAAGTAGGAGATCCGTAGATGCCAAGAAGTTTGAAGAAGGGTCCCTTCGTCGACGAGCACCTAATGAAAAAGGTGCGAGTACAGAACGAAGCCGACAGCAAGAACGTGATCAAGACCTGGTCCCGCCGCTCAATGATTGTCCCAGCAATGCTTGGACACACCATTGCGGTTCACGACGGTCGCAAGCACATTCCAGTTTTCGTCACCGAGACCATGGTTGGTCACAAGCTCGGCGAATTCGCACCCACCCGCACCTTCCGTGGTCACGTGAAGGACGACAAGAAGGGTCGCCGCGGCTAAGCCGGGGCGCCTAGGAAATAGAGGAAGAACGATGGAAGCGATCGCCAAGCTGCGAAACATCCGCGTGACCCCAATGAAGGCAAGACGTGTCGTCAACTTGATTCGCGGCAAGCAAGCCACCGAAGCATTGGGAATTTTGAAATTTGCTCCACAGTCAGCATCTGAGCCTATTTATAAGCTCGTTGCTTCTGCAGTTGCTAACGCCAAGTCAAAGGGCGAAGCTGCTGGCGTGGTTGTCGATACCGATGACCTAGTCATCTCGAAGGCTTTTGTAGACGAGGGAGTGACCTTGAAGAGGTTCCGTCCACGTGCACAGGGGCGAGCATTCAGAATCAATAAGCGCACCAGCCACATCACCGTGGTTGTAGCAACCCCCGACGAGTTTGCAAAGGCAGGTAAGTAGTAATGGGTCAGAAAGTCAATCCCTACGGCTTCCGCCTAGGAATCACCACTGAGCACCGCTCACGATGGTTTGCAGACAGCACTAAGAAGGGTCAGCGCTACGCCGACTACGTAACCGAGGATGTAAAGATCCGCGCTTACCTTCAGGAGAAGCTAGACCGTGCCGGCATCAGCCGTATCGAGCTAGAGCGAACCCGTGACCGTGTTCGCGTTGACATCTTTGCTGCTCGACCAGGTCTAGTTATTGGTCGTCGTGGTTCAGAAGCAGAGACTCTGCGCACCGAGCTTGAGAAGCTAACCGGCAAGCAGGTTCTACTAAACATTCTTGAGGTCAAGAGCCCAGAGGCTGATGCCCAGCTTGTTGCACAGGGTGTAGCCGAGCAGCTTGCTGCTCGTGTTGCCTTCCGTCGCGCAATGCGTAAGGGCATCCAGGGAGCAATTCGCTCTGGCGCCAAGGGAATCAGAATCCAGTGCTCCGGCCGTTTAGGTGGCGCTGAAATGTCACGTAGCGAGTTCTACCGCGAAGGTCGAGTTCCACTACACACACTCCGCTCAAACATCGACTATGGCTTCTACGAGGCTAAGACCACTTTCGGTCGCATCGGCGTTAAGGTTTGGATCTACAAAGGCGACATGACCGCCCGTGAGCTTGCTGCACAGCAGGCAAACCAGCGTGGTCCTCGTCAGGGCGCCGGTGGCCCACGCCGCGGTGCTCGTCCAGGTGAAGCTGCACCAGCTGCAGCAGGAAGCGAAGCCAAGTAATGCTGATTCCTAGAAAAGTAAAGCACCGCAAGCAGCACAGCCCGAAGCGCAAGGGGCATGCCACCGGTGGAACTAAGGTCTCGTTCGGCGAGTGGGGCATCCAGGCAATCACGCCTGCATACCTAACTAACCGTCAGATTGAGGCAGCACGTATTGCCATGACCCGTCACATCAAGCGTGGTGGAAAAGTCTGGATCAACGTGTTCCCTGACCGCTCACTAACCAAGAAGCCAGCTGAAACCCGAATGGGTTCCGGTAAGGGTTCACCAGAGTGGTGGGTAGTTAACGTAAAGCCTGGCCGCGTGCTCTTCGAGCTCAGCGGTGTTTCTGAGGACATTGCCAAAGAGGCACTGACTCGTGCGATCCACAAGCTCCCGCTGAAGGCTCGCATCATCAAGCGTGAAGAAGGTGACGCATAATGATCGGTTCAAAAAACCTAACTCCACAGGATCTAGACAAAATTGAGTCTTCGGTTTTGGTTGAAGAGCTGCGTAAGGCTAAGGAAGAGTTGTTTAACCTTCGCTTCCAGTCTGCAACCGGACAGCTAGATGCTCACGGCCGCCTAAAGGCAGTCAAGCGTGACGTCAGCCGAATCCACACAATCATGCGTGAGCGTGAATTGGGTATTCGTGCGGTTCCAGTTCCAGCACCAGCAAAAACTACTACTAAGAAGAAGCCCGCTGAAGATGCGGCTAAGCCTAAGACAGAGGAGGCATAAAAATGGCAGAGGAAAAAAAGCCAGCAGCTAAGACTGCAGCTAAGCCAGCCACCAAAGCGGCTGCAAAGCCAGCGGCTAAAGCAGCCCCTAAGGCTTCAAAGCCAAAGGTAGCTAGGGCTCCAAAGGCGATTAAGGAAGTTGACCGCGGTTACCGCAAGTCACGTCAGGGATATGTTGTCTCGGACAAGATGGATAAGACCATCGTTGTACTTTTGGAAGACCGTAAGAAGCACCCGCTTTACGGCAAGGTGCTTCGAGTTTCGAAGAAGGTTAAGGCTCACGACGAAACCAACAGCGCAGGCATTGGCGATCTAGTTGTTATCAACGAGACCCGTCCAATTGCAGCAACCAAGAACTGGCGCCTAGTCGAGATTCTCGAAAAGGCCAAGTAAGTAACACAACCCCGCGGATAACGGTCGGAATCGTTATTCATTAAGCAAGGAGAAAAAAAGTGCTACAACAAGAATCTAGAGTCAAGGTGGCCGATAACTCGGGCGCCAAGGAACTCTTGACGATTCGCGTTCTGGGCGGTTCAACCCGTCGTTACGCTGGCATTGGCGACACAATTGTTGCCTCTGTCAAGGACGCCATTCCTGGCGCCAACGTCAAAAAAGGTGAAGTAGTAAGAGCAGTTATCGTGCGCACGGTCAAAGAGACCCGTCGCGCAGATGGCTCCTACATCAAGTTTGACGAGAACGCAGCCGTGATCATCAAGGCCGACGGCGAGCCTCGTGGAACACGTATTTTTGGACCTATCGGTCGTGAACTTCGTGAAAAGAAATTCATGAAGATCATTTCGCTAGCACCGGAGGTTATCTAAATCATGGCAAGAATCAGAAAAGGTGACCTTGTTGAGGTCATCACCGGTGGCAAGCAAGACCGCGGTGGTTACCGTGGCAAGCAGGGCCACGTACTAGCTGTATTCAAGGAGACCGACAAGGTCATCGTTGAGGGCGTAAACATGGTCACCAAGCACAACCGCGTTGGCCAGACAGACCGCGGCGCTAAGACCGGTGGCATTGAGAAGCAGGAATCTCCAATCCACGTTTCAAACGTTGCACTAGTTGATCCAAGCACCAAGAAGCCTTCCAAGGTTGGCTTCAAGATCACTACCTCAAAAGAGGGCGAGACCAAAAAGGTCCGCGTAGCCAAGAAGAGTGGGAAGGAGATCTAATGGCAACCGCAACTAAGAAGGCAGAAACCAAGATCGCTCCGCGCCTGAAGGCTCGTTATAAGGCTGAAATCACCGCTGAGCTAACTAAAGAGTTTTCATTCAAAAACCCGATGCAGGTTCCTGGTCTAACCAAGGTCGTAGTAAACATGGGTGTCGGTGACGCTGCGCGCGATGGCAAGCTCATCGAGGGCGCAATTCGTGACCTAACCGCAATTACCGGCCAGAAGCCTCAGGTCAACATTGCTAAGAAGTCGATTGCTCAGTTCAAGCTTCGTGAGGGTCAGCCAATTGGTGCTCACGTAACCATCCGTGGAGACCGCATGTGGGAGTTCGTAGACCGCCTGGTTTCAATTTCACTACCTCGTATCCGCGACTTCCGTGGGCTATCGCCAAAGCAGTTCGATGGTCACGGAAACTTCACCTTCGGTCTTTCGGAGCAGTCAATGTTCCATGAGATTGACCAGGACAAGATCGATCACGTCCGCGGTATGGATATCACAGTTGTAACCACAGCAAAAAACGATGACGAAGGTCGCGCGCTGCTAAAGGCGCTCGGGTTCCCGTTCCAGGCATAACCAATTGAGGAAGGTCCTTTCGCTTGTAAAGCGTCTGGAAACCGCCCCGAGAAAGAAGACACAAAATGACAATGACAGATCCGGTAGCAGACTTTCTGACCCGGCTGCGCAATGCCAACACTGCACAACACGACTCAATGAACGTTCCTTTTTCTAAACTAAAGGGAACAATCGCTGAGATCTTGAAGTCAGAGGGTTACATTGCCTCCTACAAGGTTGAAGATGCCAAGGTTGGAAAAACCATGAGCATCACTTTGAAGTACGGCCCGAATCGCGAAACCAGCATCGCTGGAATCAAGCGCGTTTCTAAGCCGGGACTTCGTGTTTACGCAAAGTCAACCGAGCTACCTCAGGTGCTCGGCGGTTTGGGTATCGCAATCCTGTCCACCTCTAGCGGTCTGCTAACAGACCGCCAGGCTTCAAAGAAGGGAGTAGGTGGGGAAGTCCTCGCCTACATCTGGTAAGCACCTATGTCGAGAATTGGAAAACTACCTATCCCGGTACCAGCTGGAGTCACCGTTGAGATCAACGGCCAGGATGTATCGGTCAAGGGGCCAAAGGGCGAGCTAAAGCTCACCATTTCGAAGCCAATCACCGCTTCTGTTGAAGAGGGCAACGTTATTGTTGCGCGTCCAGATGACGAAGCAGTATCGAAATCCCTTCACGGTCTAACTCGTTCACTGATTGCAAATAACGTTCACGGCGTTTCAGAGGGCTTTAGTAAAGCTCTTGAAATTGTCGGCACCGGTTATCGTGCAGCTGCGAAGGGTGCTGGAATTGAACTCTCTCTTGGCTTCAGTCACCCGGTCATCGTTACCCCGCCACAGGGCGTCACGCTGGTTGTTGAGGGAAACACCAAGATTATTGTTTCAGGAATTGACAAGCAGGCCGTCGGAGAGATGGCAGCTAACATTCGCAAGATTCGCAAGCCAGAGCCATATAAGGGCAAGGGTGTTCGCTACGAAGGCGAGCGAGTCCGTCGCAAGGCTGGAAAGGCTGGTAAGTAATCATGGCTCTTGGAACTAGAGGCAAGTCAAAGTCAGCTGCTCGTGGCCGTCGCCACGATCGCCTGCGCAAAAAGATTGAGGGCACTGCAAACCGTCCTCGCTTGGTTGTAACTCGCTCAGCTCGTCACGTATTCGTGCAGCTGGTTGACGACTCACTTGGTAAGACGCTGGCTTCAGCATCAACCATGGAAGCCGACATGCGTAAATCAACTGACACCAAGACCGACAAGGCAACTGCAGTGGGCAAGCTAATCGCTGAGCGCGCTAAGAAGGCCGGGATTACCGAGGTGGTCTTCGACCGCGGAGGTAACCGCTATGCAGGTCGCGTTGCAGCTATTGCTGCTGCGGCTCGCGAGGAAGGACTAGTGCTTTGAGCGAAGAAAAGAAGGAAGTACCAGTGGCAGAAGCTACCGAAACTACCGCTGCGGCAGCAGTTACCGAGGCGCCATCAACCACGGTTGATCCAAACGAGCGCGAACAGCGTCGTGGATCACGTGAGCGTGGACCTCGTAACGAACGTCGCGACCGCGAAGAGACCAAGAGCCAGTTCATGGAGCGCGTTGTAACCATCAACCGTGTTTCCAAGGTGGTCAAGGGTGGTCGTCGTTTCGCCTTCACAGCACTTGTTGTTGTTGGAGACGGCGAAGGCACCGTTGGTGTTGGTTACGGCAAGGCAAAGGAAGTTCCAGCGGCTATTGCCAAGGGCGTAGAAGATGCAAAGAAGAACTTCTTTGCTGTGCCTCGCGCTGGATCAACCATCCCTCACCCAGTACAGGGTGAAGCGGCTGCCGGTGTAGTACTACTTCGTCCGGCATCTGCTGGTACCGGTGTTATCGCCGGTGGTCCAGTTCGTGCCGTACTTGAGTGTGCAGGAGTTCACGACGTGCTTTCAAAGTCACTCGGATCCTCAAACACTCTAAACATTGTTCACGCAACAGTTGCAGCACTGCAGCAGCTCGAAGAGCCAGCAGCAGTAGCAGCCCGTCGAGGCAAGACAATTGCCGAGGTAGCGCCAAAGCGCCTGTTGGAAGCAAAAACTGAGAAGGCAGGTGCCTAATGGCTGCTCGTCTAAAAGTGACCCAATTAAAAAGTTCAAACGGTGGCAAGCAGAACCAGCGCGATTCACTTCGCACCCTGGGCCTGAAGCGCATCGGTGACATAGTAGTTCGCGAAGACACACTGTCTGTTCGCGGCCTGGTAAACACCGTTGCCCACCTCGTAAAAGTTGAGGAGATCGACTAATGGCTGAAGAAAAGAAGCCAGCCGCAAAGAAGCCTGCAGCTGCGAAACCAGCAGCGGCGAAAGCACCGGCTGTAAAGAAGCCAGCTGCTACCAAGGCTCCGGCCGCGAAAGCACCTGCTAAGGCACCAGCTGCAAAGGCACCTGCAAAGGCACCAGCCGCTGCAAAGCCTGCTGCCAAGGCACCAGCAAAGGCACCAGCAAAGGCACCTGCCGCTGCAAAGGCACCAGCCGCTGCAAAGCCTGCTGCCAAGGCACCGGCAAAGGCACCAGCAAAGGCACCAGCTGCTGAAAAGGCTGTTGTAACCGAGAAGGCACCTTCAAAGGCTCCGGCCAAGAAGAAGCCAGAGGTAGCGAGAGAGAAGTCACAGATTCTGCGCCTGCACCACCTTCGCCCTGCAAAGGGTGCAAAGAAGGACAAGACTCGTAAGGGTCTTGGTGAAGGTTCAAAGGGTAAGACTGCAGGTAGAGGTACCAAGGGTACCGGTGCTCGCACAACTACTCGTCTGGGCTTTGAGGGTGGTGGCGTGAACCTAGTTATGCGCACGCCAAAGCTACGTGGTTTCAAGAACCCATTCCGGGTCGAATACCAGGTAGTTAACCTAGAGAAGCTTTCGGAGCTTTATCCAAAAGGTGGAGCTGTAACAATTTCGGACCTGGTAGCTAAGGGTGCTGTTCGTAAGAACAAGCCAGTAAAGGTTCTAGGCAATGGTGACCTGTCAGTTAAGCTTGAGATCAGTGTTGACAAGGTTTCCGAGTCAGCCAAGACCAAGATTGAAGCCGCTGGCGGTAGCGTCAACGCCTAATCGTCTAAGGGAGTAGGTTCTAAATTGTTCAAGGCCATAGCACGCGCGTTCCGCACTCCGGATCTGCGTAACAAGCTAGCGTTCACGCTCAGCATGATTGCAATCTTCCGTCTGGGTTCGTTTATTCCAGCCCCAAACGTTGATTACACCAATGTTCAGCAGTGTCTAGCCCAAAGCCAGTCGACCTCTGGCCTGTATGAACTTGTGAACCTATTCTCCGGTGGAGCTCTACTACAGCTCTCGATCTTCGCGCTTGGCATCATGCCGTATATCACCGCGTCGATCATCACCCAGTTGCTGCGTGTTGTTATTCCTCGCTTCGAGACTCTTCATAAAGAAGGACCTTCAGGCCAGGCGAAGCTAACGCAGTACACTCGCTACCTAACCATCGCACTCGGCCTCTTGCAAGCAACCACTTTGGTTACTGTTGCCAGGCAGGGCGCGTTGTTTGGTGCTGACTGTACCCTCCCAATTTTGGTAGACACCGGACCGCTGTCCATTGCCTTGATGGTGATGACCATGACAGCTGGAACTGGTTTGATCATGTGGATCGGTGAGCTCATAACCGAGCGTGGCGTTGGTAATGGAATGTCGCTCTTGATCTTCACATCAATTGCTTCAACTTTCCCGGCCAGCCTCTTGCAGATTCTTCAGACCAGAACCATTGAAATTTTTGTAATGGTTATGGCAGTTGGGTTCTTGGTTGTTGGATTGGTCGTTTTGGTTGAGCAGTCTCAGCGCAGAATTCCTGTCCAATATGCAAAGCGAATGGTTGGCCGCAAGGCCTACGGTGGTCAGGCAACATACATCCCCGTCAAGGTGAACACCGCCGGTGTTATTCCGGTTATCTTTGCCTCCTCAATGCTTTATTTGCCAGCCCTGCTGGCTCAGTTCAACCAGCCGGACGCAACTACCGGACAGGTAGCTCCCTGGGTTAGCTTCATTTCTACCTACCTAACCGCAGGGGATAACCCGTTCTACATGGCGATGTACTTCCTGTTGATTGTTGGCTTTACCTACTTCTATGTCTCTATTACTCTGAACCCGGAGGAGATCAGCGACAACATGAAGCGCTACGGCGGATTCATCCCAGGTATTAGGGCCGGTCGTCCGACCACCGAATACCTGCAGTATGTAATCAGCCGCATCACTTTCCCGGGAGCTATTTACCTGGGTCTGATCGCATTGATTCCACTGGTTGCATTCACTGCAATTGGAACTAACCAGAACTTCCCATTCGGTGGAACATCGATCTTGATCATCGTTGGTGTTGGTCTTGACACTGTGAAGCAGATCAGTGCTCAGATGCAGCAGCGAAACTACGAGGGTCTTCTCAAGTGATTCGTCTCCTTCTGATCGGCCCTCCGGGTGCTGGCAAGGGGACCCAAGCAGCACTTCTTGCAAAGCGCTTCGGCATACCCGCAATCTCAACCGGTGATATTTTTCGCGAAAACGTGGCTGGAAAGACCGAGCTCGGCGTTGAAGCCAAGGGCTACATGGACCGAGGTGAGTACGTTCCTGATGACCTGACAAATGCACTGGTGCGGGACAGGCTCTCGAAGCCGGATTGCCAGGATGGTTTTTTGCTTGATGGATATCCTCGAACCATCGATCAGGTCCACGAGCTGGATGACATCCTTCGTGAAAATGGCACCAAGCTAGACATAGTGGTGCAACTGACCGCGGACACCGAAGAGATTGTTTCAAGGCTTGCAAATCGCGCTCTCGAGCAGGGCAGAACAGACGACACCCCAGAGGTGATTCGCACACGCCAAGCTGTCTACGAAGAGCAGACCGCACCCCTTATTGACGTTTATGCATCAAGATCACTTGTTGCAAAGGTGGATGGCCTGGGCGAAGTGAAAACTGTGACCGCAAGAATAACCGAAGTTTTAGGCGCTGCCGGCCTAGCTGATTCCTGAGTCGAGCAGATAACCGCCACATGCGAAAGAGTTTTGAGCTAAAAACACAGGAGCAGATTCGCAAAATGCGAGTTGCCGGGTTACTTACCGCAAAGGCCTTGGGAGCTGTCAGGGCTGCGATTAAACCTGGTGTCACAACTCTTGAGCTCGATCAGATCGCAGAAAAGACAATCCGCGACGGGGGCGGAATTCCTAATTTCCAGCTGGTGCCGGGCTATTTTCACACAATCTGCGCTTCGGTGAATTCAACAGTGGTCCATGGAATACCTTCGAATCAGGTTCTGGAAGCGGGGGACATTATTTCAGTTGACTGTGGGGCGGAGATTGACGGTTGGAATGGCGACAGTGCTTTTTCGCTTGTTGTTCCCGGGTCTGCTGGTGAATTAGTGGAACAGCGTCAGATTTTGTCCGATGTCTGTGAGGGCTCACTCTGGGCCGGGATTGCCTCCCTTGCCAAGGCCAAGAAATTAAACGAGGTTGGCGTTGCGGTTCAGGATCATGTGCTCTCTAAGGGCCCCTACGGAATCTTAGAGCAATACGTGGGTCATGGTATTGGTAGATCGATGCACGAAGACCCGGCGGTTTTCAACTACAAGGTTCGGGATGCAGGTCCGAAGGTCCTGCCAGGACTGTGCGTTGCGATCGAGCCGATGATTACCTCCGGCGACCAAGAAACCTTCGTCCAGCACGATGATTGGGGTGTTGAAACGGTGGATTCATCAGACGGAGCGCACTGGGAACACTCGGTCGCTGTTCACGAGGGCGGCATTTGGGTACTCACCGCGGTTGATGGCGGAGTCGAAGGCCTAAAACCATTCGGTATTACTCCAGTTTCTTTGGATTAGCCACTAGCATTAGCTTAGAAAACCCCCTAGTATTGAGCCTTGGCGTTTCTGCGTGAAAACCTTTTGATTTCTCTCAAGTTTTTCGCGTGTTTGTAACGCTAACAAGTAGTGAATAAGTGAGTGCATGGCCAATAAAGACGGCGTAATTGAGATCGAGGGATCGGTCGTTGAAGCGCTACCCAACGCAATGTTTCGGGTGGAGCTAACCAACGGACACCTAGTACTGGCCCACATCTCAGGAAAAATGCGACAGCACTACATTCGGATTCTCCCCGGAGACCGAGTGATTGTTGAGTTGTCGACATACGACCTGACTCGTGGCCGAATCATTTACCGCTACAAATAGAAAGATAAGAGCATGAAGGTAAACCCAAGCGTCAAGACCATCTGCGATAAGTGCAAGGTCATTCGCCGTCACGGCAACGTGATGGTGATCTGCGAGAACCCTCGTCACAAGCAGCGCCAGGGCTAATTAGCCCTACCAAAAACTAAATAAGCAAGAGGCAGCACCAAGCGAAAGCTAACCCTCGGTTTGAAGGCCGAGGCTCAACAAAGCCATGTTGAGGCGGAGCTGCCACAGACCTTCAAAAACCGAAAGATAATTCAAATGGCACGTATTTCCGGAGTGGATATTCCTCGCGAGAAGCGAGTAGTAATCTCCCTCACTTACATCTATGGCATCGGAAGCACTCGCTCACGCGAGATCCTAAAAGCCACCAAAATTTCAGAAGACATCAGGGTCAAAGATCTAACTGACGACCAGTTGATTGCTCTTCGTGACAACATCGATCAGAACCTAAAGGTCGAGGGTGACCTCCGTCGTGAGGTTGCAGCCGATATTCGCCGCAAGGTTGAAATCGGTTCATACGAAGGAATTCGTCACCGTAAGGGCCTTCCGGTCCGCGGACAGCGCACCAAGACCAATGCACGTACACGCAAGGGTCCAAAGCGCACCGTAGCAGGCAAGAAGAAGGCAGCCCGCTAGTCGCGGCTCATAGGTTCTAGGAGATAATCAAATGGCAGCCCCTAAATCATCTGCGACAGCGCGTAAGCCTCGTCGCAAGGACAAGAAGAACATTCCAGTAGGTCAGGCGCACATCCGCTCAACCTTCAACAACACCATCATCACGATTACCGACCCAAGTGGTGGGGTTATCTCGTGGTCATCTTCAGGTGACGTTGGATTCAAGGGATCTCGTAAGTCAACTCCATTCGCAGCTCAGATGGCAGCTGAATCAGCTGCTCGCAAGGCTCAGGAGCATGGCATTCGTAAGGTTGACGTTTTCGTGAAGGGCCCAGGCTCTGGTCGTGAAACTGCAATCCGTTCACTCCAGGCAGCAGGCCTAGAGGTTGGTTCAATCAGTGACGTGACTCCACAGGCTCACAACGGTTGCCGCCCTCCAAAGCGTCGCCGCGTCTAAGACAAAAAAACTAAAGATTCACGCACACAGGTGCCCGCCTGATGTGTCTCCATGACGAACATCAAATAGCGGATGTTCAGATGAAAGGAACCAAATAGTGCTAATTGCACAGCGCCCCACATTGCACGAAGAAGTTCTAGGACCAAACCGTTCACGTTTTATCCTTGATCCACTAGAGCCAGGTTTTGGCTACACCCTTGGTAACTCGATGCGCCGCACACTGCTCAGCTCGATTCCAGGTGCAGCGGTAACTAACATTCGAATTCAAGGCGTCAGCCACGAGTTCTCAACCATTGCCGGAGTGAAGGAAGATGTTGTTGAGGTAATCCTGAACATCAAAAACCTAGTTGTGTCCTCAGAGCACGACGCTCCAGTGGTTGCACACCTAACCAAGAGTGCCGCCGGCCCAGTAACTGCCGCAGACATTCAGGTTCCAGCCGGCGTCGAAGTTCATAACCCAGAGTTACTTCTGGCAACCCTGAACGCCAAGGGCAAGCTAGAGGTCGAGTTCATCATTGAGCGCGGTCGTGGCTATGTTCAGGCTTCCCAGAACCGCAATCCAGATGCAGAAGCTGGCGTAATTCCAGTTGACTCCATCTACAGCCCAGTTTTGAAGGTCTCCTATCGCGTTGAGGCAACTCGTGCCGGTGAGTTCACTAACTTCGACAAGCTAATCGTTGATGTTGAGACCAAGTCCTCGGTTGAGCCCCGCGACGCAATTGCATCCGCAGGTTCAACCCTTGTTGAGCTATTTGGCCTTGCCAAGGAGCTAAACGAAGAGGCAGAGGGAATCGAGATCGGGCCAGCCCCAGTTGAGGTTGCAACCTCTAACGAGCTCAGCACCCCGATTGAGGATCTGGACCTAACCGTTCGCTCCTACAACTGCCTAAAGCGCGAGGGAATCAACACTGTTTCAGAGCTAATTGCACTGAGCGAAGACCAGTTGATGAATATCCGCAACTTCGGCTCAAAGTCCGTTGATGAAGTTCGCGACAAGCTCACCGAGCTTGGACTGAAGTTCAAGGACGCCGTACCAGGTTTTGATTCTGCATACTTCGGTGGCGGTTTCGACGAAGATCAGATCTAATTCCTAGACCCGCAAGGAGAAACTAATGCCTACCCCAACAAAAGGCCCACGCCTCGGAGGCGGTCCCGCCCACGAGCGCCTAATGCTCAACAACATGGCGACATCGCTTTTCATGCACAAGCGAATCGTCACCACTGAGACCAAGGCTAAGCGCCTGCGTCCGGTTGCAGAGCGTTTGGTGACATTCGCAAAGCGTGGCGACCTAGCGGCCAGACGTAAAGTCATGCAGCAGATCCTGGACAAGTCAATTGTTCACGAGCTGTTCGCTGAGATTGCACCATTGGTTGCAGACCGTGATGGTGGCTACACCCGAATCACCAAGCTTGGCTACCGCAAGGGCGACAATGCTCCTATGGCAGTCATCGAGCTTGTGCTTGAAAAGGTCGAGCCAAAGCCAAAGACATCCAAGACCAAGCTGGTTAACAACATCGCGACCACTGCAGCTGCAGAGCCAGTGGCCGAGGAAGTTGTAGAAGAAGTAGCTGAAGTTGTAGCAGAGGCACCAGCTGAGGCTCCGGCTGAAGAAGTTGTAGCAGAAGCACCTGCTGCTGAAGCTGAAGCAGCTCCAGAAGCTGAGGCGGCTCCGGAAGCTGCTGCAGAAGAGGTAGTGGAAGCTGCTGCAGAAGAGGTAGTGGAAGCTGC
>ERZ887849.857-NODE-857-length-30954-cov-21.275381_pt1 | contig 30954 bp, 29 predicted proteins | sample MGYA00521267_ERZ887849 | MGnify/ENA primary metagenome ERZ887849 (study PRJEB32303, sample SAMEA104408601) | aquatic metagenome | biome: Brackish water; feature: Pelagic; material: water | place: Baltic Sea | collected 2014-06-06T16:11:00 | depth 2,863 m ... | reverse complement strand
GATTACTCGTCGGGTAGCGTCTTCATCACTTCGAACAGAGCATCCATGATGTCTGTCACATCACTTGCTAGCGCTTCTCGCTCAGCCATTGGTGCATTGCCGAAGTCGATTGCTCCCTGCAGCTTCCGCAACCTATTCATTAATTCTTGAAGTTCAGCTTTCATATTCCCTGCCAAATGCGATGGATGTGGGGCGAGCATATCAGGCTCAGTGAGGCTGGTTTTGCTTCGCAGAGATTGACACCCCGGGGGAGAGGTCGGCCGTGTTCATTGGCGGGAGGGTCCACCTCCATTTACCAACCAGTATTGCGCTCCCATGAGCTGCTGGGCAAAGGCGGGAGGACTCGGTGATGGCGTCACTCTAACGGCACCCAAAAACTCGAGCACTGTAGAGGGTCGTTATTTACCCTCACGAACATCAAGAGCACCCTGATTGGCAAAAAAGTATCCAGACTAGCCACGGGGCTCGTAGGCTAAGGTTTGATGCCAGAAATCGACGACGTAGTTGATCCTTGCGCGCAAAAGCTCCCTATAAGCGGGGAGGTCGCTTAGGTGTACCCAACGACATTCTATAATGCCCTCTTCGACCTGCGGATCTGTAGCATCATCATCACCGTCATAATCCATGAGGTACCAATGTGTTTTTTTCAGGTAATCAACCTTCTGATGACTGGTCGTGTGATAGGTAGAAACCAGCTTACCGAGTATGGTCAATTTCTTTGCTTCAAGACCGGTTTCTTCTTCAACCTCTCTAAGAGCAGAGACCTCTGGGAGCTGCAAATCTTCAATGCGCCCTTTTGGCATGTCCCATTTGCCCCGCTTGAATATTAATAATATGTGATGACTTCGATTGCAGACGAGGCCTCCCGCAGACTCTATTACTGGCAGCCCCACCGTATTTTTCAGGGTGTGCTTGCACGTCGGCGTATTGGCAGTTTTGTTATTCATTCAAATCCTAATCGTCACTTCCTTGCACTTTTAATTCTTTCAGTATGGCAAGCTGCTGTAAAGTCAGGCCTTGAAACTTGACCCCCGCCAATTTGATTGACTGTGTTGCGGTGATGTCCTCGCCCGTCAAATGCTCAAACTGCCTGCCGCTTAACAACCGCACAACATGCAACATAGAGGTCAGGCGTGCTTCTCTTTTGGTGTTGGAGCCGATCACCACCCAAGGCGATTTTTCTGATGACGCGTGGGCGAACATCAGCTCCTTGTAATGGGTGAAGACCTCCCATTTTTTACGCGCCTCTAAATCATTGCCCGAGAGCTTCCAAAAAGTCAGCGGATTGTTTAGACGATCTTCAAAACGAATCAGTTGAGTATCAGGGCTTACGGATAGGTAAAACTTAATTAAAAGAAGGCCCCTATCGATCAGACCATGCTCCCAGTGCAGGACCTTCTTCATAAAATACTCGTATTGTTTTTTTGAGCAATAACCCATAGTGGGTTCGATCAGCGCTCGGCTGTACCAAGATCGATCAAAAAAAACGACCTCTCCGCTATCTGGCAGCCTTTTTTCATAGCGCCTGAACCAATGTTTTGACTCTTTCTTACTGGGTACTCCTAACGCCTCTACTCGAGCGTGAGCTGGGATAATATTTTCAGTAAAACGCTTGATGGTCGAGCCCTTGCCCGCGGCGTCGCGTCCCTCAAAAAGAACCAATAACCGTTGGCTATTTTTGATCAGCTTCTGTTGAATCCTGAGAAGCTCAACCTGTAATCGCCGTTTTTCAATCTGATAATCCTGCTCCGAAACACCTTGATAGGGTGTTTCAATAGTGATGATCCTCCTAGTTTTCAACCCAGCTTTATGGTTGACAGATCGAGTAGACGACTTGTCCTTGAGATTGATCATCGAAGGGACTTTTTGCTGGGGAACGTTAGTGACAGCGCCGTCCTTCTCCTCTTTACTTGTATTCGTCATGCGTTGGCCTTTAGACAAATTGCGGTCTTCCATAGAAACGTTCTGAGCGTAGACGGTAAATTTCTCGTTGGAAAATGAATTTTTTATGTCAGTTGATGATTTGATCGCTCATTCCGCTAACCGACCTCACAACCAGCACTGGTGGCTGTGGAGTCAAATACTGTTCGCAGTTGCAAGTCTGATCCGGCCTCGCTTACGGGTGCCGATAAAGGTACGACAAGCGCGGCTAGCAAACAATTGAGCTGAACACGCAAGGCTGGGGCCTGCTTGCCAATGATAGGTCTATAGCGCCAAAATCGAGGCAGTCTGCGGGTTAGCGGTAACTGCTGATACCGCTCCAGGGCACCAATGATCCAGACAGTTCCGCAGCCGTCTCACCTCATTGAGGCAAAGCTAGCGGCTTTAGCGTGTCCAAGTATTGCGCTCCCGTCAGCTGCTGGGCAGAAGCGGGAAGACTCGGTGAGGGCGTCGCTCTGACGGCACCCAAAAAATGCGCCACGCCAATATGAACACCCAGCGATCTCAAAATGCCAAACGCGATGCTGACATGAAAATAGAAGCTCGGTAGCGCGTAAGTCAGGAAAAAGTCTTCGGTGGTAAATGGCAGGATGGTGTCGCCATATTGAAAGATGACCTCGCCCCCTGCTGCTGCGTTAACCTGTTCTTTGTCTAGGCGCGCAATATGACTGCGCGCCGTTTTTAGGTGGTCAATAAGGCCTTGAAAATCGAGCTTTAAATCCATATTGGGGCCGCTAATCATTGACGTTGACGCAGCATGCATCGCCGTGTCCGAAAAATGTGCGATCGTAATGACCTGAAAATGTAACGGCAGCATGTCGGGAAATAGCGACGCCTCAACCATATCCTCAAGCGGCATTTCGAGCTCACTGGCTTGATCCCTAGCTTGCTCAAGATAACCAACAGCGGAGGTGAGGTACTGCAAGTAACTACAAGCAGTCAGGGTGTAGAGATCTGTCATAGGAATACCTTTTTAAGTAGAGATCAGGGCAAAAACCCGTCGTGCACTCGCACGGTAAGAGGGTGGTCGCACGAGCTGAGCGATGAACCGGCCAAGTGAACATACCCAGCATACCTCGGCGCGCACGCTGAGAAAGCGTGAGTCATCGAGCAGACACGCTCAGCCCCCAAAAACGGCTTCGTGCATCATGCGCCCCGGCCACAAAGTGAAGAGGCCCGTCACGATGAGGGCAAGTACATAGAGCGCCACCATCCAGCTTTGATGTTGGTGAAAATTTCCCGCGCGCGCGTGATACACCGCAACGACTAAAGAAAACAGCGTCCACGCACTCAGTAGATGGATCGGGCTAAAGCCTCGCCAGGTCTGGATCGTACTGATAAAAAAAGAAGAGATGGCCACGTAAGTCATCAAGGATACCCAAACCCACCCCAACCATCGATGCGCAGACGTGCCCTTGGCTAAGGCTAACTGAATGCCGCCTATGAGCACGGCAATTAGGGCCAACACAGTGTGACTGGGTATCGGCGTGGCTGCGGTTGCTAAAAAGTCCATTTTTATCTCAAAAAGCCACTTACATCACCCGTCTTTCAGATCGGAACTCGTGTCCTTATGGTGAGCTGAGTCGTGAGTTGGGCCATGGTGCGGGTCATTAGTCTGATCGTGCGAATCGGGGGCCTTGGGCCGCTTGGACACCATCCAGCGATTAATCATGATCATGCAGGTCATCACCACTACGACAAAACCGAGCGTAAACAAAATGAAAAACATAGCCATCTACCCTCTGGTTCGTGATCGAGCCGCCCAACTCCACTGTAGCACCACACTGCTGGAAAAAAGCCCACTTGAAGACCGCAGGCTCACGGCGGATCCATTCAATCCTCAACCGGGTCGCCCGCAGGCAGACGTCTCAGACGCTTCATCATAAGGCGCTAGCTCTGCGGAGCAGGTGCTGAAAATGCGCCAGCAAACTCTGCAACAAACGCGGCAAAGGGCGTGGGTGAGGTGCCGAGCAAGTCCGCCACCGTCGTGGTTTGCTCGTCGAGAGATCCTGCCGCAATTTCACCAAATAACTCGCACACTGCATCGAGTTGCCACGGTGATTGAATAAACTGCCCCAGCACCTCACGGAACGCCTCTGGCGTCTGCTCAATGTATTCAATACTGCGTTGCAAAACCGAACTCATTTGTCCGGCCACATCGTGAAAGTTCAACCGCTCAGGGCCGGTAAGACGATAAATTTGCTGCTCATGGCCCTCCTCGGACAACACACGCGCCGCGACCCGTCCGACATCGCGAGCATCAATCATGGCAGTATTAGCGCGCCCCAAAGGAAGCGCGAAGGAGCTTATCCGACTGACAGACGCAGCGTACATCAGCATATTCTGCATGTAGTAATTGGGACGTAAAAAGGTCCAGTTCAGATTCAGCCCCGCAATATGTTGCTCTGTCTCAAAGTGATTTTTGGGTAATGCGGCGGTAGCGTCAGGAGCCGCCTCCATCGACGAGACTTTGACCAGGTGCGCCACACCCGCCTCAGCAGCCACGGTGGCAAAACGTTGTTCTAGCATAGCCTGATCGGGATGATTACCCATCACGATTAATGCTCGGGTGACCCCCTTCACGGCACGCGACACTGAATCCGGATCGGTAAAATCGCCGACCACTACCTCGACACCGTCGCCCGCATGCTCGAACTTATCGGCGTCTCGTATGAAAGCCCTAAACGGCACGCCTTGGCTCAGCAACTCAGCTGCTGCGGCTTTGCCAACTCGGCCTGTTGCCCCGGTCAATAAAATCATCGCGCCCTCTTGAGTCATCAATCTGGTGTCTGGTCTTGCACGCTCAGTATCGTTCGGCAAGCAGCCTCTGTGACCATCATACAAGTAAAGTTGGAATCGTTAGCTGTCGTGGTCGATGTTTTCAATGATCGCGCCATCACCATTCATTGGGCGCTCTCCCTCAGCGCACCGTCGTGCTCGATCACCCACAACTGTGATAGCGTCTCCGCAACACAATAATAGTGATGGACGCATTGGTCGCTTGATATGCCTCAGGGACTGCGCAACGACACAACGGCAACGCCACTCGCTACCACTGTTGAACCAGAGCGCCCATCATGGTGACAGTGTCCGGTTCAGCGGTTCGCGGTCGCGCCGGCTTTTCTCGCTGCGAACGTTATCGCTATTGGCTAAGACGTCGCTGGAATAGCGACCTACCGCAGTGCACGTTTATCGGGCTCAATCCCTCCACCGCCGACGCCCGCACTAATGATCCCACCTTGCGACGCTGTATTAACTTTGCCGATCAATGGGGTTATGGCTCCCTCTTACTGGTCAATTTGTTTGCATTGCGATCGACGGATCCTCGCGCGTTACGCTTATCTACCGACCCACAGGGCCCGCGCGCGAATGAGTGGCTGCGCCGCGCCTCGCGAGAGTCGGCACTGGTAATTGTCGCATGGGGTAATGGGGGCCACCTCCTTGATCGGGCCAACGGTGCGTTACCGTGGATCGAAAACCCGCACTGCTTGGGCCTCACGGCCAGCGGCATGCCCAAGCACCCCCTGTATTGCCTGAAAACCAGTCAACCCTGTGCCTGGTACAAACCACCCCACTGGTCATAAGGGCCACTGAGACAAACGGCGCGGAGCGTTAATTGGCCGACCCAATAGTCTGTCTGAACGGATTACTCACAACGGCGCGTTCACTAACGGCGCATCCACAAACAACGTCGTCGCTAACCAATCACTTTCGGTCGAAAAACTGGCGACGAGCCTAAATTTCGATATGCTCAAGAGCTGGGGTAAAGGATTACTCCGTCCTCATCCCATCGAGGATCACTCATTGAATAAGGATGTTGATATGGCAACTGTAAATTCCAACGCACATGACACTCACAGCACTGATCACCCGCTGGCTGATTTGCCGCTTTATTTACAACAACGACCGCACCCCGTAACGCAACAGGCGCCCCACGCATCACAACTCACATCACAACTCACATCACAACTCACATCACAACAGGCAGAAACGCAGTCACGATCGCACACAAGCCGCGGCTTCGCCGAGTGGCCCCTGCCTCTCCTTGAACAACGGCGGCGCATGCCAAGGCCAAACGTGCCCGTTACCTTGTCCATCGCAATCACCAACAAGGCACCTCACGAGCTATCGCGAACCACCCTAACCGTTATCGATCTGTTGCTGAATGGTGACCTGCTGCGATTACGCTCTGAGGAGGTAGCCGACACCTTGCATATTAGCCCCACCACATTGCGCCGCCGGCTGCGTGCCGATGGGACGCACTACCAGAGCATTCTCGATCACATTCGCCGGCATCGTTGCACGCTGCAGCTCGAAAAAAGGTGGCTTCCGGGTAAATGCGTTGCTTGGGAGCTAGGGTATGCAGAGGTGAATAGTTTTTACCGCGCATTCCGGCGCTGGACCGGGCATAACTACAGCGATCTAAAACGGCTGTACCTCTAGCTCACATCCGATCAATCTTCTGTTCGCGCTGCGAAGTACCCCAAACGATCGTAAACCCAATACCCGACCCACTCGTGAATCGCCCGGGTAGAACGGCCTAACCGCTCTACTGTTGGCAGCCAACCCGGGACAGGGCCAACGCGCAGTGGCATTTGATGGTCGGTTGCCACCGCTGTAACGGCAAAACCTTGCGCCACAAAGACCGCCGATGCGCGACGCATATGGCTGGCACTGGTGACTAACAAAATGTGCTGGATATCTCGCGGATACAATAACGCGTAAGTTTGCTGCCCGTTCTCTCGCGTGTTTCGGCTCTCCGATTCTTGCACCAAGGCATCACGAGGAATACCAATGGACGCGAGCTTTTTGGCCATCAGATGCGATTCAGTTAACGCCCCCTCTACCCGTGTTCCACCCGAGAGCACCAACAGCGGCGCTTTAGCAGCGCGATATAATGTAGCGGCGCGCCAGAGACGATCTGCGGCATGGTTTAAATCGCCGTCCCGACCAAAGCGCGTTTCACCATTGATCGCTCCACCCATAACAACGATGGCTTCTGCGTCAGGCAGTTCTTCGTCGGTAAACGCGGGGTATGCGGCCTCGAGTGGCGTCATCAGTGTGCTCGCACCCCACTCTGTTGAGCAAAAGTAAAGCCACAGCATCGCGATCAGCGTGAGCAAACTGGCGCGAGTGGCGCCCCCGCGCCGTCGCAATAGGACAGCCACAAAGAGACATAACAGACTGAAAGAAAGCGGGTAAATCAGCAGCGTCGCGATTTTGCTCAGCAGCAGCATGGGTCACTAACCAAAAGGGTGCCGCAAGACAATGGTTTCTTCACGATCAGGCCCGGTGGAAATAATATCGATGGGCGCACCAACGAGTTCCTCAAGGCGAGCAATGTAAGCCTGAGCAGCCTTTGGCAGTGCATCGAGTGATCTAAGACCAACCGTCGAGTCGCTCCAGCCCGGCACAACCTCATACACTGGCGTCACGTTCTCGTAATCGATCGCATCAATCGGATTGGCGACTGACTCTCCCGCCTCGTTAGCGTAACCAACACAAATGGCTATTTCATCGAGACCGTCAAGCACATCGAGCTTCGTTAAACACAGCCCCGATAAAGAGTTGATATTAACGGCTGTGCGCACCGCAACCGCATCGAACCAACCACATCGTCGAGCCCGGCCCGTGGTGGCACCAAATTCATGTCCGCGCGCTGCTAGCTGAGCGCCGGTGTCATCAAATAGCTCCGTCGGAAAAGGCCCCGCGCCCACACGAGTGGTATAGGCTTTGGTAATCCCGAGTACATAATCCAAGTAAAGCGGCCCAAAACCGGATCCTGTGGCGGTGCCGCCAGCCGTGGTGTTAGAACTGGTCACAAAAGGATACGTACCATGATCAATATCGAGCAGCGATCCTTGAGCCCCCTCAAATAGCAAGCGCGCGCCCTGTGCGCGGTATTCGTGTAAGAGCGCGGTCACGTCTGCCATCATGGGCAGCAACCGCTCTCCGTGCGCCAGCGCCTCATCTAAAACAGCGGGCAGCGCTAATGTTTTCACACCGTAATAATGCGCCAGAACATGATTGTGGTAATCCAGTACCTCTTCCAAAACACTCGCGAAACGAACGGGGTCGCGTAGATCGCCTACGCGCAATGCTCGTCGCGCCGCTTTATCTTCATAGCAGGGCCCAATACCGCGACCCGTCGTGCCAATTTTTTGATCGCCACGGCGCGCTTCGCGAGCTTGATCGAGGGCAACGTGATACGGCAGGATCAAAGGGCATGCCGCAGAAATCTTCAGCCGATCGCGCACTGGAATACCACTTGCCTCAAGGGCATCCACTTCTTTCAACAGCGCCTCGGGCGAGAGCACCACGCCATTGCCGATAAGGCACTGGACCTTAGATCGCAATACACCAGATGGAATCAGGTGTAAGACGGTTTTTTCGCCGTCAATCACTAGCGTATGGCCAGCATTATGGCCGCCTTGAAAACGCACCACTGCGTCAACCTGCTCCGTGAGCAGATCCACTATTTTTCCCTTGCCCTCGTCGCCCCACTGCGTGCCGAGTATCACCACATTGTGGCTCATTCAGACACCTCATTGGCTGCCACAACAACCCACTCGCCTGCCTGATTTACCAACGACGCTACCCCGTTCACTTCCGTATTCGATTCCAAATCAACCATGACGATTCGTCCCTCTGCCCGCAAGGCCGAAATCTTTGCGAGTAACGCGGGGTCCTCTGACCGCGGCGCCACAATGGGGGGCGGCTCAGGGCTGGGGGGCGCTATCGCATCGACCAGCGCTTTCAGGTCAATGGCAAAACCGGTGGCGGGCCGATTCCGCCCAAATACCGCACCGATACTGTCGTAACGACCCCCCTTAGCAACTGACGACCCTCGCCCCTCTATATACACCGCAAAAACCAGACCGGTGTGGTAGCGGAAGCCCCGCAGTTCGGTGAGGTCCACATAAATCGATACCCCTGGGCAAACCTGCCTGACCCGCGCCAATACGGCTTCTAAATCGTCAAGGGCGGCGACGATAACGGGATTGTCGGGAAACATTGAGCGAGCGGTATCAATAACCTCCGCTGCACCATGCAGGCTGGCAAGCTGCGTGAGTTTGGTGGCGACCTCGGGTGCCAACTGCGCTGCCAATCGCGCGATATCCGGCGCGGACTTTCGCTGAAGTGCGTCGAATATCTGCTGCTCGATGTCTGCCTCTAACGCCAAGTCTGAGAACAGCGCGTCGTAAATACCGATATGACCGATATCCAGCGTCAGCGGAGATTGAACCTGAGCGCGCTCAAGAGTCGACAGCAACAGCGTAACGATCTCGATATCAGCATCAATTGAGGCGCTACCAAACAGCTCCGCGCCCAGCTGAATGGGGGCCCTGCCCCCTACGACGGCTTGTGGCACACTCTGCAAAGTAGAACCTACATAGCATAAGCGCGTCACGCCCTCCTCCCCCAAACTGTGGGCGTCCATCCGCGCTACTTGAGGCGTGATGTCGGCACGCACGCCCAGCATACGCCCGCTCATACGGTCACTGAATTTACAGGTGACGAGATCAAGATCGGCGCCAAGGCCAATCAACAACGAATCCGTGAATTCAACGAGTGGAGGGACTACATACCGATATCCCCAGGTCTCGCAATGATCTAACAGACCACGACGCAAGGTTTCTAAGCGACCGGCCCGTTCGGGCAACAGCTCGTCAATACCCTCTGGCAGTAGCCAGCGATTTTCGTTGCTCATGGTGGAATTCCGTCAGGGCGTTTCTGTTGATATCTTTCCGGAAAAGGATATCACAGCGAGATGTCGCTGAGGGGGGGACATCGCCCCCCCTCATTATTCACACCTTGTTTACTCGCCAGCCTGAGGATTGCGAAGATATTGGAAAAACTGGCTGTCTGGCTGTAACAACATGACATCACTGCCAGAGCCGAAGGTCTCTCTATAGGCTTGCAGACTGCGCACGAATGAGTAGAACTCCTTGTCCTGATTGAAGGCCTCGGCATAAATTCGTGTGGCCTCAGCATCACCATTACCCCGAATAATCTCTGCATCGCGAAACGCGTTGGCCTCAATCACTGTGACCTCGCGATCGGCGGCTGCCCGAATGCCCTCTGCCAGTTCCTTACCCTCGGACCTCAGCTCACGTGCTTCCTTTTCGCGCTCTGCGTTCATCCGCCTATAAACCGACTCCGACACATCAGGGGGCAAGTCGATCTTCTTGACGCGCACATCGATCACTTCTACACCCAGCTCTTCGTTAGCCACCTCATTGAGCTGAGCAGCAATGGCCAGCATCAGTTCATCGCGCTGCCCGGATACCACCTCTTGGACCGTGCGAACCGCTACCTGGTTACGCAGTCCGTCGTTAATGCGCTGAGCCAACAATCCTGCGGCGCGATTTTCCTCGCCGTTTGTTGCGGTGTAGTACTTCGCGGTGTCCGTCACACGGAACTTCGCGTAGGAGTCGACGATGAGTGCCTTTTTCTCCTGAGTGAAAAATCGCTCGGGGCTGCTATCGACCGTCAATATACGACCATCGAACTTTCGCACACTATTCACAAATGGCACTTTTAAGTGCAAACCGGGCAACAGATTGGGGTCTACCACCTCACCGAACTTGAGCAACACACCGCGCTCTGTCTCGCGAATCACGTAGATACTATTTGAGAGTGTGACCAGCACAATGGCCACCAACAGACCTGCAAGAGTTTGTTTACTCATGATTAACGCCCTTCTCGTCGTGTTGCGGCAGCATCGAGATCACGACGCAATTGCTGAGTCACCTGATCAGAAATTTCGCGCAGATCACGCTCAGTCACACCATTACGTGATGAAGCACTCCGTGATTGACCCGCGTTAGGCACCATTTTATCGAGCGGGAGGTACAACACATTGTTTCCTCCATCGACATCCACCATCACTTTGTTGGTGTTAGCGAGCACTTCCTGCATAGTATCCAGATACAGCCGTTCCCGTGTCACCTCGGGTGCCTTGCGGTATTCCGTCAAGAGTTGATCAAAACGTTGCGCTTCACCGTCAGCTCTCGCGATGACTTGATCGCGGTACGCATTGGACTCTTCGAGCACACGCTGCGCGCCACCACGCGCCTCCGGGACAATGCCGTTAGCGTACGACTGCGCTTCATTCTTGACGCGCTCTTCGTCTTCTCGCGCTTTGATCACGTCATCGAATGCCCCTTGTACCTGAGCAGGCGGTTTAGAGTCGTCAATGTTGATCTTCGACACTAATATGCCCGTGGCATAGTCATTGAGGTATTGCTGTAGTCGGTCGCGCACATCAAATCCGATTGCTGCACGACCCTCTGTGAGTGCCAGATCCATGGTGGTGCCGCCGACGACATGGCGCAGGGCACTTTGGGCCGCGTGTTGCAGTGACACTTCTGGATCACGCACCTGCAATACAAAGTCCTTGGGATTATCAATCACGTACTGCACCGACATACTGACTTCGACAATATTTTCGTCTTGCGTCAGCATCACTTCCCGCAGCCCAGAGGCGCGAACCTTTGTGGTGTTCACCGTGATCACCTCGTCGATCAGCGGCGGATTCCATTGGAGGCCCGGCGTCAACGTTGAGTGGTACTCACCAAAACGGAGAACGACAGCGCGCTCCTGCTCATCTAGCTGATAAACCCCCATCAGGGCCCATACCAGTAATGCACCGCCAAAAACCACGCTTAGCAATCCACCGGATAAGCCTCCTTTGGCCGGTCCCTTGCCATTACTGCCGCCACGGCCGCCACCAAACAGACTAGCAAACTGCTGCTGCAATTTTTTAAAGGCCTCATCTAGATCAGGTGGCCCTTGATTGCCGCCGCCCCAGGGGTCACGAGGACCTTTGTTACCGCCGCCGGGTTCATTCCATGACATAAGTCGATTCCTCTTTAACGAGTCCACAGTCTAACAAAACCCAGCAGTGGATCGGAGCTTTAGATGACCAACAAAGCACAATACCGCTTTTACCCCGTTAGGGCGCCACTTAAACGTTGAGACGGTGCCAATCTGAGAGCGGCAAACGAACATGCAGAGTGCTGCTGCCATCCGCTTGCCATTCTTCTTTAGACACCGCGCCTAGCTCATAAAGCGCCGATCTCAGACGGGCCCGACTGGGGTCCAACGCAATTTCCTGATCAAACATGGCCACCGATAATCGCTCGCGAATCGCTTCCAGCAACAGCGCCATCCCCTCACCAGTGGCCGCCGAACAATAAACTGCGGTGGGCGTACCGGACTCATTCCGCTCAATCCGCGGTGGCTGCTCCACCAAATCCAGCTTATTAAATACCACCAGTTGAGGCAGGCCATCGGCCTCAATATCACCCAAGACCGTCTCGACATCTGCCATCAAGACTGCTCGATTAGGGGCAGCGACATCGACCACATGTAACAAAAGATCGGCGTTAGCCGTCTCCTCAAGGGTCGCCTTAAAGGCCTCCACGAGGGTCGTCGGTAAATCAGAAATAAAACCCACCGTATCGGCGAACAGCACCGGGCCAAACTGCTCGATATCCACCCGCGCCAGCGTGGGGTCGAGCGTGGCAAATAGCTTATTGGCGGCATAAACCTGTGAGGCGGTAACGCGATTAAACAAAGTTGATTTGCCCGCATTGGTGTATCCCACCAAGGACAGAATGGGCAGCTCGGCGCGTCGTCGCGCCCGTCGGCTCTGCTCGCGCTGGTTACGCACCCGCTGCAAACGTGCCTGAATAGACTTGATCCGCGCCCGCAAGAGACGTCGATCTGTTTCCAGCTGGGTTTCACCCGGGCCGCGCAGTCCTATGCCTCCCTTTTGCCGCTCCAAGTGGGTCCAACCTCGCACTAAGCGAGTGCTCATATGAGTCAGCTGGGCCAGCTCGACCTGCAACTTGCCTTCGTGAGTACGCGCTCGTTGAGCAAAGATATCTAGAATCAGCCCTGTGCGAGCCAAAACGCGGCAAGCGAGGACTTGCTCAAGATTGCGCTCCTGACTGGGACTCAAGGCGTGATTAAAAATCACCAATTCTGCCTCATGCTCGCGGCACTTAGCGGCAATTTCTTCTAACTTACCCTCGCCCACGAAGGTTCTCGCGTGGGGCACACGACGCGATCCAGACAGCGTAGCCACTGGGTTACCGCCAGCAGACACCACCAGTTCTTCAAATTCGACGAGGCTTAAGTCCCGCTCAGCACCCTCTAATTGGAGCTGAACAAGCACCGCACGCTCACCGCCTTGGTGACGCTCAAAAAACATCGTTAGTGGGCACGTCCCGAACGGAACGCCACGCAATTACTCCTCAGCAGAGGGGTCTTCGTCCGCGGCCGGCAAGCGAATGTTCCGCGCTGGCACCACTGTAGAGATTGCATGCTTATAGACCATTTGTGACACCGTGTTTTTTAACAACACGACAAATTGGTCAAAAGACTCGATCTGGCCCTGCAGTTTGATGCCGTTGACCAAGTAAATCGATACGGGGACTCTTTCCTTGCGTAGTGCATTCAGGTAAGGGTCTTGTAGGGTATGCCCTTTTGACATGGGAGCTCCTTGTTATACCAACCAAAGCGGTGCGCTCTTCACGAAAAGCGCGTTACGGCCGCCAATAATGTGGCGACAAAACTCCACCGAAGTGGAGTGCACACATTCTACTACGATCTCGTTGTCATTCAAAAGTTCCGCGCCATACTTTTGATTCTCGCTAGCCAGTTTTCTGCCTCTCCGTCTGCCGTATCGACCTCATCACGCGCTAACGAAGAGGCCCCTGCATTTTCCGTTTCCACAATCTGGCCGGATGCGTCGATCAGTAACCAGGAGAGATCTGGCCAACTGCGCAACCAGGTCAACTGCCGTTTAGCCAGTTGCCGCGTAGCGGCCAATATTTTTTCACGACACTCGTCCAGGGTGATCTCATTCTCCAGGTAAGACCAGATCTGCCGATACCCCACAGCCCGAATCGATGGCAAATCAATATGGAGATCACCACGCTGATACAGCGCTTGTACCTCTGCCACCAGACCCGCAGCAAACATCGCATCTAGCCGCACCGCGATCTGAGCATGCAGCGTACCGCGGTCCTGGGGACACAAAGCGATACATTCATAATCCGCCGCGTCGGCCGTCGTCTCGCCACGCTGCCATTCACTTAGTGCCAAGCCCGTACCGCGAAAGACCTCCAGCGCTCTGCAGATACGCTGGCTATGATTGGGGTGAATCTGCGCCGCGATCACAGGGTCCACGTCGGTTAGCTGCTCATGCAATGCCGGCCATCCAGTCGTTTTTGCCTCGGCTTCTATGGCCGCGCGGATCTCAGAATCGATCGGCGGGATCGGGTCGAAACCCTGCACCAAAGCACGGAAATACAACATGCTCCCACCTACTAAAATAGGCTTGCGCCCTCTCGCCCTGATGTCCGCAATCGTCGCTTTGGCGTCGCGGGCAAAATCAGCGGCGGAATAGACTTCGATAGGATCACGAATATGAACCAGATGATGAGGGTAGTCGGGTTTGGCCGCGCCGATGGACAATCCACGATACACCAAGGCCGAATCAACGCTGATCAGCTCTCCATCCACTTGCTCAGCCAGCGCCTCGGCGAGTGAGGACTTCCCCGCGGCGGTGGGCCCCATCAGGGCCAATACTTTTTCCGTCATGATCAACGGCCGCGCAAGAACAGCCTATCGAGATCAACCATGCCCTGCTGCACCCAAGTAGGTCGGCCATGATTGCACTGTCCCGACCGCTCGGTCTCCTCCATGTCTCGCAGCAAGGCATTCATTTCCGGTAGCGATAAGCGGCGATTAGCGCGCACTGAACCATGACAAGCCATAGTCGACAACAAGGCATCTAAAGAGCTGCTAATTCGATCGCTGGTACCGAACATCAATAAGTCAGACAGCACGTCTCGGACCAGGGCCTCTGCGTCACCGTTAATCAATGCGGCGGGGACCTCACGAATAATCACCGACTCTTCACCAGAGGCATCGAGCAGCAATCCCAACGCGGCCAGCTCGTCACTCTGCTCCATGGCGATAGCCGCTTCCCGGTTTGATACGGCAAGGGTTTGTGGGACAAGCAAGGGTTGTCCGGTAATACCACTGCTGTCTCGCGCTTGTTTCAGGCGCTCATAGGTAATGCGCTCATGCGCAGCATGCATGTCGACCACCACCAACCCATGTTGATTCTCGGCCAAAATATACACACCGTGTAACTGGGCTATCGCAAAACCCAGCGGTGGGATATCTGCCGGTTCGCCAGAAAACTCCGGCTGGGGGCTCGATGTGGAAAGCGCCGCGTGACCTCTCCAACCTTGGGCGGGAGATCCGGGGGTTTGCGAGCCAACAACAGTCGTGGCAAAACCCTCAGAACGATCTTGACTAAACTCGGAAAAACTCCGGGTCGACGAGGGACCGCCAACGGGCAGCCCCATACTCGATTGATGCGGTGGTAGTGCGCTCTCGATAATCTCACTGGTGGCAACCGACTGACCGGGCCGCACATCGGCGAGCGCGCGCGACAGGGTGCCAAAAAGAAAATCGTGTACGGCACGGCTGTTGCGAAACCGCACCTCATGTTTGGTCGGGTGCACGTTCACGTCAACGCCCGCAGGATCAACCTCTAAAAACAACACAAAAGCACTGTGGCGGCCATGAAACAATACGTCTCGGTAGGCCTGCCGAATGGCGTGCGATACCAGCTTGTCGCGAATCACGCGTCCGTTGACAAAAAAGTACTGCATATCGGCCTGACTTCGCGAGAAAGTCGGTTCGGCGACCCAGCCCCATAAGCGCAAGTCACCCGCATCGCGCTGAATGGGCACCGTGCGCTCGGCAAAGTCCCCACCACAAATCTGTGCAACACGTCTTGCACGCTGCGCCTCATTCTCGGCGGCGGCAAGTTGCAGTGTCTGCTTGCCATTATGACGAAGCGTAAACGAGACATCGGGTCGCGATAACGCCTGACGCTTTAGCACCTCATAGACATGGCCGTACTCTGTTTTGTCCGTGCGCAAGAACTTGCGCCGCGCGGGCGTGTTATAGAACAAATCTCTGACTTCCAGCGTGGTACCTCTGGGATGTGGTGCGGGACGCACCGTCACCGCCATATCCCGGCCCTCGCAGAGCGCTTGGTGACCAAAAGACGAATCTTCGTCTCGATTAGACGTGAGGAGCAACCGCGAAACGGATGCGATCGAGGCCAATGCCTCGCCCCGAAAACCCAGCGAAGCGACCGCTTCTAAATCTTCAATAGAATCAATTTTACTGGTGGCATGACGCGCCAACGACAGAGCCAAATCAGCGTCAGCAATGCCCACTCCATCATCGCGCACCCGCAATAACCGGACACCGCCCGCCTCCACGTCAACCTCAATGCGCTTGGCACCGGCGTCGAGGCTGTTCTCTACCGCCTCTTTGACCACCGATGCCGGCCTTTCCACCACTTCGCCCGCGGCAATTTGGTTAGCGAGTCGCGGTTCCAGAATACGGATCGAACCCACTATCGTGCCTCCGGTATGACTAAGGTTTGTCCAACGTAGATGACATCGCGACTCAACCCGTTAGTCGATTTAATCTCAGCAACGGAGACACCAAATTGTGCGGCGATCTGCGAGAGCGTATCACCGGCTGCAATCGTCACCTCGCGTCCTCCTTGCTCTCGCTGCCACGCCAACAGCGTACCCGGTGGCGGCTGACGCGCAAACCAGCTCTGTATGCCACGGCGGATCGCCCGCGCCATTTTATCCTGATACGCCGGCGTGGCCAGTCTTTCAGCCTCTTGCGGATTAGAGATAAAACCGGTCTCAATTAAAATCGACGGAACATCGGGCGACTTAAGCACTGCAAAGCCCGCCTGCTCGACCTGCTTCTTATGTAAACGGGCCACCCCCTCTATTTGCTGCAAAATCAAATTTCCCAGGTTGAAACTGGTGTCTAGGGTGCCCGTCATTGACAGGTCTGCTAACACCCCTGCGAGCATGGGATCCATCTCCGCCAGTTGAACGCCACCGACCCGATCCGCCGCATTCTCACTATCGGCGAGGTACTGTGCAGTCGTCGAAGAAGCCCCGCGCGTCGATAAAGTGAAGACCGATGCCCCTCGCGCGGAGGGATCTCGAAAGGCATCTGCATGAATCGAAACGAAGAGATCAGCCTGAAGGGATCGCGCCTGATCTCGGCGATTTTTCAGACTGACGTAATAATCACCCGTGCGGATGAGTACGGGCTTAAATCCGGGGATTTTTGCTAATTGCGCCTCGAGCCGACGGGCAATTTGCAAGACGACGGCTTTTTCACGCAATTCGCCCGGCCCAGACGCCCCGGGATCTTCACCGCCGTGACCTGGATCGATCGCGATCACAATATCCCGCCGGGCATCCAGCGTGTCGACTGACAGCACTGGCTCTCGGTTAGAGGCGACGTCCGCCACGGCATTGTCGACATCAAATAAATCCACCACCACGCGGTGACCTGTTGACTCATTTGGTGGCAATAAAAAAGCGGATGCGGTGACCTGCGCAGTCAGGTCAAAGACCAATCGAAGATTGATGCCCTGACGAATACCTGCCCGTACGCGCGCTATGGGGGTCTCTGCCAAAGGTAGCGTAGATAATGCCGTATTGAGCCGTGTATCGAGCAGGTCGAGCACCAGACGATTCGGGTTCTCCAGTGTCAACGTGTTAAACGTTGCAGCGTCGGAGAGGTCCAGTACGATCCGAGTATGATCCGGCGCGCGCCAGAGGCGCACGGCATCAACCTCGGCGGCTAAGGTCATCGGACTCCCACTGATGGCGGACGCTATCAAGGGGATGAAAAACAAAACGCGAATAAGAAAACAGTCGCGGTCATCCCTCGCGTTGGCTCTCCACCAGCGTGACGAGACAGTCTGCACGTCGCGGCGCCTCATCGTCTTGTCTGCCGTCCGGAGTGCTTAGACGGATCTGAGCACCGCGAAAACAGGTAATAGCTGCCAATGACCGCCCGCATGACGTCTGCCTGTATCACGCCAGTCATCGTCTACACCGCATCGCTGGGCAAAGCCGCCAGAGCACCTGCCTCGATGCTCATCAGCTCCAGTGTTCGCCCGGCTGCTTGCGGCAGTAAGGTCAGGTCAATAGTTGGCGCCGGTAACGCGCGCTCTGCGCGCTCCGGCCATTCGATGAGCAGCACGCCACGGGTTGCGAGATAATCATCCAAGCCCAGATAGGCCAGCTCCTGCTCTCCCCCTAAACGATATAAATCGAGGTGGAAAACCGGGCCATCTGATAGCGCCTCGTAAGGCTCCACCAGCGTGTAAGTGGGGCTCTTGACTGAACCCAAGTGCCCTTTTCCACGCAAGAAACCACGACTGAAGGTGGTTTTGCCTGCACCGAGCTGACCCCGAAGGTAGATGACGGCAGGCGATGAAATCTGCCGCGCAAGACGCGCACCAAAAGCCAATGTGGCAGCTTCGTCGGCGAGAAAACAGCTGCCTGTGTGAGGGAAAGATGGGGTCATCGTATAAGTGTACCGCGCCAAGCGAGTCATCTGTCACAATCTCACCATGAAAGACGGTCTACCCATTGCCACTGACTCGCCAGACTCCGCTGAGAACTTACTGGACATCATTCGTGGATGGGGTGAAGACTTAGGGTTTCAAGCGCTGGGTTTTACAGGGATCGACCTCAACCAACACAGTGACTATTTAAACAAATGGCTACAAGCAGGCTACCACGGCGAGATGGCATGGATGGCTCGCCACGGCGACAAACGCAGTCGACCCGAAGTGCTCATGCCCGGCACTTGCACCGTTATTACCGCGCGAATGGACTATTTACCCGACGGAGCTGATCCCACCGCCATTCTGACGCAGTCGGATAAAGCCTACATCTCGCGCTACGCGCTCGGCCGCGACTATCACAAACTGATCCGCTCTCGACTGGCCAAACTAGCCAAGAAAATTGAAACCCATTTGGGCGGTGGTCACTATCGCGCGTTTGTCGATAGCGCCCCGGTATTAGAGCGCGCACTAGCCGAGAATGCGGGACTAGGCTGGATTGGTAAAAACACAATGTTGCTGAACGACAAGGCCGGATCGTGGTTTTTCTTGGGCGAGATCTATACCGATATTCCATTGCCGAAAGATCCGCCAAAAACGGTCGATCACTGTGGCAGCTGTCGCGCCTGCCTGGATGCCTGCCCTACCGGGGCGTTCGTCGACCCCTGGGTACTCGACGCACGCAAGTGTATCTCTTATCTCACCATCGAGTATGACGGTGTGATTCCCGAGGACTTGCGCCCCGCGATGGGAAACCGTATCTACGGCTGCGACGATTGCCAATTGGTCTGCCCTTGGAATAAGTTTGCCCAAACCACCACCGAGCCCGACCTCAGCCCTCGCCATCAACTCGACGCCATTGATCTGCTCGAGTGCTTTGCTTGGGATGAACCCACCTTTTTAGCGCGAACAGAAGGCTCCGCCATTAGACGTATTGGTTTTGAGCGTTGGCGGCGCAACGTTGCCATAGCCTTAGGTAACGCCAAAACGACGCAAGCCATTAAACAGGCTCTGCGGTCTGCGTTACCGGACTCCTCAGCTGTCGTGCAAGAACATATCCGATGGGCACTGGCACAGCATGAGTAATGATTGAGCGATGATCGCGATGCTGCAATACCAGACACCGCGCCTACACGCGCAAAAAATGGTCGCGGTAGTGGCGCAACTCCTCGATCGACTCACGAATGTCCGCCAAGGCCTGATGCGCGCCGGCCTTAGGCGCTTCGGGTAAGTCGGGCCTCCAGCGCTGTACGAGTATTTTCAACGTGCTCACATCGAGATGGCGGTAATGAAAAAAGGCGTTCAGATCAGGCATATGACGCGCCATAAAACGACGATCCTGACAAATTGAATTGCCGCACATGGGTGACTGCCCAGGTCCAACCCACTCACTCAAAAACGCCACTGTCGCCGCCGCAGCCTCGTCCTCTGAAAATGGGCTGGCTACCACACGGTCGACCAATCCCGAGCGTGTATGCGTGCGCGTATTCCATTCGTCCATGGCTGCCAGAACAGCAACGGGCTGATGAATGGCGATAACGGGGCCCTCTGCCAGTATCGTTAAATTTGTATCGGTGACAATGGTAGCAATCTCGATCACGCGATCTTGCTCGGGAATGAGACCCGTCATCTCCAAATCGACCCAAATTAAGTTGTGATCATTCACTGCCAAATGCGTGCTCCTCTCACTGCTGGCGACCCAATCTCTTGTCAGATCACCAAGCCAATAGGCATCAGGTGGCATACACTACCATGATGACAAAGCATCGCCTTACCGATCAACAAGCGCGCCGCGTAAAAGCGCAACGAACCCATTCTGGCATCGAATCTAACGATGCAGGCGAGGCGGGGGTGGTCATCGCGAGTTACGGAAAACAGGTACTCGTAGAGCATGACAACCAGCAACGCACGCTGTGTCATTTACGTGCCCATTTGCAGCCCCCCGTAGCCGGCGACCGAGTGATCTGGATGCCCTCTGAAGAGGCGGGTGTCGTTAGCGCACTCATCGAGCGCCGCAATGTACTCGAGAGACCCGATATTCGCGGTCGACTCCGACCGATTGCCGCCAACATTGATTTAATGCTGGTGGTGTTTGCACCAGAACCTGCGCCGCAACCGCACCTACTAGACCGCTACCTTGTTGCTGCTGCGTATATCGACGTAGAGCCTGTGCTGGTGCTCAACAAAGCAGATCTTATCAAGGGCACCGCACTGACAGAGCAACTGACGGTTTATGCGGCGCTGGGTTATCGAACGCTCATAACGGATCACAACATGCCACATGCAGAGGATCTCATTGCAGTGATCGGCCACGACACGCTGATACTGGTGGGCCAGTCTGGTGTCGGCAAGTCATCGCTAATACAGCGTCTCCTGCCCGATGCAGCCATTCGCGTGGGGGCCCTCTCTGTCGTCGCTGATAAGGGCCGGCACACCACCACTACCACTGAATTATTCCCGCTCCCCTTGGGCGGACGCCTCATTGACTCGCCGGGTGTGCGCGACTTTGGCTTGAGCCACTTACCGATCGAAGAGGTAGAGCGGGGCTTCCGAGAATTCCAGCCCCTTTTGGGTCACTGCCGCTTCCGCGATTGCCGACACCAAAGTGAACCGGGCTGCGCATTGCTCAACGCTGTCTCTGAGGGTGTCATTAGCCCACAGCGTTTCGATAGCTACTTGCGCATTAGAGAAGATCTGCAATCTGGCGGTTAACGCAACTTAGCAAAGACATCACCTACTCCACGCACCGTGGACCATTATACCGAGAGCGCCGCGCGCACTTCGACAGCATCCCCTGGGGCATCACACCAGTTGAGATCGGATGCCTCTGTTACCAACACCACGGTGGAACCGAGAAAAAAGCGACCCATCTCGTCTCCCTTATTAAAGGAAGGGGCCTCCTCGGCCGACCAAACGGATTCACGAATAGCATCGGCACCCGGGAGCTCCCTCCCCCCCCATACGGTGGCGATACCGGCAACAATCATGGCGCCCACCAGCACTAAAACAACACTGCCGCTATCAGTCTCAAAAAAACAGACCAAGCGTTCATTGCGCGCTAACAAGCCCTCCACGTGTTGCACGGTTGCAGTATTTACAGAGAACAAATCACCAGGAACATAGCGCGTTTTGACCAAGCGGCCACTAATCGGCATATGCACGCGATGATAATCTCTGGGCGACAGATACGTGGTCGCAAAGCAGCCATGCCGGTAACGGTTCGCTTCGTCCGCTGAACCCGCCAATAATTCGTCCACACGGTAACGACGCCCTTTCGCCTGAATCAGACTAGCCGCCTCAATGCTACCCCGCTGGCTCAGTACGCCATCCGCCGGATGACACCACAGCGAAGCAGCCAGCGGCCGTGCATCGTCGCGCAGGGAGCGCGTAAAGAAGGCATTAAAATCCGAGAATGCCTCAGGGTCATCACACTCAGCCACCGATAAATCAATGGCGTAACGATGCATAAAAGCACGCACCAGCACATTTTTAAGCCACACGGGTCTGGATAAGCTCGCCAGCTTGCCAATGGCCCGCGACAGCAAGTGCTGTGGCAAAATTGCCTGCAGTACGATCATTACAGAAGTCATCTAGGTAGTGTACCCTACAGCCCTTCTCACCAGCCATTTGCATTAACCAATGTAGCCATGCGATTAGCAGTCAGACATCGTTACTCTTTTTTATCACCCCTCACGGCACTGCTCTTTGCCTGCGCCTTCAGCGCGGGCGTTGTCAACGCGCAAGACACCGAGTTGGACGACGACATGAGCTCCGTTGACGTCACTTCGGGACCCATTACCCCAGTGACCGATGCTGATGACGCTGCCGACACAGAGATCGGGCCTGATGACCAAGGCTGGATCGATGGGGGCCATAATTACGCGTCTCGCAAGGCAAACGAAATGACCCAATGGGTCGATAATTTCTTTGGCAACAACGAGCGCGACTTGGAACAAGCTGAATCGCGATTGCGCCTTCGCACCATTTACAACTGGGATGAGCGGCTCGATAACGAAGTGAAAATCCGTCTTGGAGGCAAGGTCAGCCTGCCGCAAATATCGAAGCGGCTTGACTTGGTCTTTCGCGGAGAGGACATGGACGACTTGAGCAGTGATGGCGTCGAAGATCCTTCTGAGGACCGCATCGGGCTGCAATATCAAGTGGGGCCTCGAGACCAAATCCGTAAGCACCGCTTCGATGTCACGGTAGGCTTTGGCGGATCAGGCCCAAAGCCAGGGGTTAAGTACCGCTATCAGGACGACTGGGCGCGGGATGTCAGCTTCAGGTTCACGCAGCGATTTACCTACGACTTGGGCGACGGCGGCTATGGCTCGTCGCGCCTCGTGGTCGACAAGGCGCTCCGCGAGCGCGAACTGCTCCGCGCCTACACCCGCTTTCTCTATGGGGAGAAGACCGACGGCACCGAGTGGTCGACCAGCCTGTCTTATGCCCGCGGCTGGCAAGGCGATAACGGCCGGGTGGGTGCCTCCTGGTTGTATGTTGGAGCCGATGGACAAACCGAGCCTTACGATCTGGTCAAAAACTATAAGGTGGGTGCGCGATTGCGTCGTCAGGCCGTCAAAGACTTTCTTTTTTGGGAGATTGAGCCCAGTTACAACTGGCGGGTCGATGAGCCCTACTTTGATCGCGAAGGCGCTTGGCGGATCGAGCTACGACTGGAATTTCTGCTTTTTGACAACCCCTCAGAAACCGTCGAGAAACAAATACGTTAAGGCACATCAGTCGACGCTCAGCGCTACAAGTTTTCTTCTGCAAACGCAGCTAAACGCGACCTGACAATGCCATTCACGTGCATTACGCCTGCATGAGGGTAGTGCTTAAGCTTCTCCACTAAATACGTGAGCCCCGATGTCAGGGGAGAAATGTACTTGTTATCGATTTGCGCCAGATTACCCAACACCACCAGCTTGGAATCAGCACCGACCCGACTGATGATCGACTTCAGCTGAAACTGGGTCAGACCTTGCGCTTCATCAATGACAATATAGGCACGATTAAAAGAGCGGCCGCGCATAAAGTTCAATGACTTAAATTGAATATTGGCACGTTCTTTAACGTATTCGATACTGCCATTCGACGACTCATCTCCGCCGTGTAGGATTTCAAGATTATCGTCAAAGGCCGCTAGCCAAGGCGCCATTTTTTCCTCCTCGGTTCCCGGTAAAAACCCGATCTCTTCTGCCATGGGTGGCGTTGAGCGCGCGACTATAAGCTTGTTATATTTGCGTTGTTCAAGAATCGCATGAAGCCCGTAGGCTAAGGCGAGGAGCGTTTTGCCCGACCCCGCTGGGCCGGTTAATACCGTCATATCGACATCGTCATTATCCAACAACCGCATCGCCATCGCCTGCTCGAGGTTGCGCGGCGCCAATCCCCAGAAACGTTGCTTCATCAAGTGATCATGGCTATCGACGGCGAGGTAGGCATGCGCGTCGTCAAGATGATCCACATAAGCGATAAAAGCCTCATCATCGTAGACAAACTGGTTCGAATAAGCGTCAGGTAATTCTGTTCGCGGAATGCGATGCAGTGTCAGACTATCCTCTCGTACTGTGTCTACCTGCTCGATAGCTGACCAAAAGTTTCCCGGGAATCGCTCATAGCCCGTTGCTAATAAATCAATGTCATCGAGCACGCGATCGTGACGGTAGTCTTCGACATGTTCGAGGCCGGATCCTTTTGCCTTGATGCGCATATTGATGTCTTTGGTGACCAAACAAACAAACGCACCGGGATGATCGGCGTTCAGCCGCAGTGCAACATTAATAATCCTATTATCGTTAGCCTGGTCTTCATTCGTATTGAGAAATGGGACTGTGGCGTCTTCAGTAATTAATTGATCAGGGAAAATGGCCAGTGTTCCCAGTCGGCACTCATCAAAATTTGAACCCGGAATCGGGACACCCCGTTGAATATCGTTAGGGGCCGAATTACCCACCACCTTATCGATTAGCTGTATGGCGATGCGCGCCTCTCGGCTCACCGTCTTATCACGTCGATCCTTAATACGATCGAGTTCTTCGAGCACTGTCATCGGAATGACCACATGATGCTCGGCAAACGCAGTCACTGCAGTAGGATCATGGAGTAACACGTTAGTATCGAGCACATAAATCTTATGGTTCGCTGGTTCTAAAGTCGTTATTCCACGTGTTTCAGCAGTGTTTAGAGCCATATTTTTTCCTTATTAAAAAGGGGGACTGAGCGCACAGCAAGCGCGGAGGAGCACACCGAGGAGCGCACTATAAGAGAAATGAAGGGGCGATAAATCTGCAGCACGACATGCGTACTCAAGTCGGTCTGCTTAAGCGGCCGGAGTCGGCCAGCTTGAATCAACACAGACGGTGTCCTACTCTCCAAATTTCGGGCCACTCCAGTAAACCGATGTACTAGGCCACTGTCAACGCCTCCGCACTAAAATACAGCAGTGACTCTTCCCTGACAGGAGGCCAGAAGTTCGATAGCATCACCCCCTGTCTGAGCGTCATGGCGCATGGGATCTCTATGAACCCTAAGCCGCGGCAAGAATCACGCTGTAGGAGCCGATAACGGCTATGTTCAATCGCAATGCGATGGCACAACTCAAAGGTCTTCGAGAGGAACTCGAAGCCCAAAATGAGCGCACCGAGGCCACGGTCAAGGGAACACAACACCGCTACGGTTTTGCGGTGACGGCTGACGGCCGAGAAATTTTTATTCCACCGGATGAAATGCTCAAAGTCTTACCCGGTGACAAGATCGCTATCTGTATTCGGCCCGCAAAAAAAGCACAGGGGAAACAAGACAAGACAGGACGAACTGTTGCCGAAATTGAGCGACTGGTTGAGTCCGGCCTGAATGAATTTGTGGGTCGTGTTGTGCAGAAGGGCAAAGCCACTTTCGTCGTGCCTGACTTACCCAATTTGTCACGCTGGTTATTTATCCCGCCCCACGCTCGCAACGGCATCGCCGCCGGCGATCTGGTCGCCTGTGCGCTCCTCCGCCACCCTTTTAAGGATGGCAAACCATCAGCAAAAGTATTGAAGCATCTTGGTAATGCACAGACGCCAGGCATAGAAAATCAATATTGCGCAGCGAGAGCAGCACTGCCATCAGAGTGGACCGAAAAATCAGCGCAACCCCTGGTGCAGGCAGCGGCTCAGAAAAGCCCGTTGCAGGACACGTCGCGACTAGATCTCACCAAATTGCCTTTTGTATCGATAGATGGGGCCCGCACGGTCGATGTCGACGATGCAGTGCATGCCGAAGTGACTCCGCAAGGCTGGCAATTATCGGTCGCTGTTGCCGACCCAACTGCCTACCTGAGCGAGATAAGCGAACTACCGCAGTGGCTCGCCGAGAGGGGGGCTTCGGTCTACTTTCACGGCGACGTAATACCGATGCTACCCGAAGCAATTGGACAAGCACTGTGCGCACTAGCAGAAGATGTGGTGCGACCTGCTTTGGTCTGTCAGATGCAGATCGCGGAGACAGGTGAAATCGAATCGTATGCCTTTCGCAAAGCGATCGTTCGTTCCCATGCCAAACTCACCTACTCTAATGTCGAGCGCTACATCGTCGGTGGCAGTGATGAGTTAATTGCACATACCAACCCGCTAGAAGCGCTCGTTCAGGTGTATCGCAAGCTCCGCGAGCATCGTGAAGCACATGAACTCGTCATGGAAACCCGAAAGGAATACCGCTGGATTCTCGACGAAAACAAACAGATTGACAGCATCGAACGTTTTGAAAAAATGGCATCACAGTACTTGGTTGAAGAGTGCATGATCGCGGCGAACAAGTGCGCCGGAAGATTTCTGCGTGATGCGGGCGCGCCGGGACCCTTCGTCAACCACCAAGGTTTCCGCAGAGACCGCCTTGGAGAAGCGAAGACCTTTTTACAAAAACATCGCGAGGACCTCGCAGAAGTCGCGATGGACACCATCACAGGCTATCGCACCGTGTTGGCCGATTTGGGGCAGCATGGCCATGCGCTGCCCCTTCGCCATATGGTCAACCGACTGTTGTCGCGAGCACACCTCTCTCAAACCGCCGGCCCCCATATGGGATTGGCTACCGAGGTCTATACCAACTTCACGTCACCCCTGCGCAAAGCATTGGATTTTTATGTTCACCTGCAAATGAGTGCTTGTCTGGCTGATGATCCCAGTGCGCACTATCCAATAGCGCAGTTAGCAGAGATCACACAATCATTAGGCCGATCACGCGCCGCCGTTAATGCCGCTGACCGGCGGTTAGCTGCCAATTACCTTCAGAAGCTCAAAGCCGCAGGCCAAGAGCGCTTCACCGGTACCGTGAGCCATATCACCAGCTCGGGATTCACCGTTAAGTTGGATGACTCGGGGTTAGAGGGATTGGTCGACTTGCGGGCCGAGGCAGAGAAGTTCAGTTTTGATAAGTGGACAATGAGTCTGACCAGCACGACGCGGCGCTTTCAGTTGGCGCAAGCGGTCGAGGTGACGTTCGTCGACGCCCCCGCCGCAGTGGATTTCTTGTCGCTCTTTCAGTTAGTTGAGGGATGCGGCATGAAGCCACCGAAAGAACCCAAGGCCGATATCGGCACCACTGATAACTGTGACTCAGAACCGGTCTCAGACCTCACTGCGGGGACCGCCGCTGACCGTGACGCCTCAACTGAGCCACCAAACTCCGCCAACCCTTAAAACAGCACGCTTGTCTTCGGCGCCCTAACAGCGACCACTTGTCCCCTCAAAAAGGCAAGCCGAGTCTCTTAATGATTCAACCGGCACCCCTTCAACAGGCGCCCTGTCAGCAGACGGTTTATCAGCTATTCTTCCCCAGTGTGGCTTGCTATCGCAGTACTGGCTGACCCGTTACGCTTTGCACAGTCCAAACCTTAGTGTTCATTCATCATCTGATGATGAACAATGATTGAAAGGAATCCGCGATGCCCGATTCGGACATTGATTTACTCCTCACTGGTGACGAACTCATGAGTGGCGACACGGTCGACAGCAACTCCGCCATGATTGCGCAGGCACTGATGCTGAGCGGCCAAAAGATTGCTCAAAAAATCACTTTAGGGGACGAGCGTGAGCGACTGATGACGGCCCTCACCGAATCAACGCAACGTGCTGGCGTTTTGATCATGAATGGCGGCCTTGGACCCACGCAAGACGATTTAACCGCCGAGTTGGTCGCGGCGGCGGCAGGCGTTTCGTTAGTGCTGCACCCGGAGGCCGAGCAGCACGTGCGCAGTTGGTGTGGGGAACGCAGCATTGAACCCAATGACGCCAATCTAAAACAGGCATGGCTCCCGGAGGGAGCAGATCTTATCCACAATCCGGTCGGCAGTGCCGTCGGATTCGCCATCAACATTGCCGACACATTGGTCCTCACCACACCCGGTGTTCCCAGTGAACTGCGGGCGATGTTGCCAGCGGTTTGTGCCAGGGTGACCGATAGGGTAGGCGGTGGCGGACTGTACCGCCTTCGGCTGCAAACGTTTGGGATGGGCGAATCCACGGCGCAGGCATTGATTGATAACGATGCGGCGGCCTGGCCAGACGATGTGGTGCTGGGTTTTCGTGCGGGAATGCCGCAACTTGAAATCAAGCTCACAGCCCCGGCAGATACGCCAGATGTGCAGCGTTGCCGGCAAACCTTAGAGCGGCTTTTCGGAGATCATATTCTGGGGGAAGAAGACACCACCCTCGCCGGAGCAGTACAAAAGGTATTACACGCTCAAGATAAAAAACTGGTGACCGCAGAGTCCTGCACGGGAGGGTTAATTGCCTCAATGATGACGGCTGAAGCAGGCGCCTCATCGGTATTTGAAGCAGGCTTTGTCACCTATGCTAACAATATGAAGCAGTCCGTTCTGGGAGTGAGTGAAGCCACGCTGCAAACGGAAGGCGCCGTGAGTGAGGCGGTCGTGCAGCAAATGCTGAGGGGGGCGCTACAACGCAGTCAGGCCGATATTGGTATTGCGGTGTCGGGCATTGCAGGCCCTGGGGGCGGCACTGAGGATAAACCCGTCGGCACGGTCTGGCTGGCTTGGGGCACTGCTGACGAAATGCATACGTGGCACACCGTGCTACCGACCGACCGGCTGATGTTCCAGCAGTTAATTGCCGCCGCAGGGCTCGATCTGGTCAGGCGACAACTATTGGGCTTGCCCCGATTGCCTCATTATTTTACCCGCAGGGCGATTTAACGGGCACCCGTCTTGCGAGTACTAGGGCTGTAAACGGGTGATCACCCAGCCGCTATCTATTGGTTCGTAGCGGAAGCGGTCGTGTAACCGGTTCTCACCACCTTGCCAAAATTCCCACGAGAACGGTGCGAGTCGGTAACCGCCCCAGTGCGGCGGACGTGGAATCGGCCCATCACCAAAGCGTTTTTTCACCTCGCTCCACTGGGCTAGTAACGCGTCACGACTATCGATCGCTTGGCTTTGCGCAGACGCCCAAGCTCCCAGTTGACTGTCTCGGGGACGCGACGCGAAATAGTCATCCGACGTCTTTTTATCGACAGGCGTGACAGTGCCGCTCACACTGACTTGCCGATCCAATTCATTCCAGGGGAAGAGCATCGAAGCCTGTTCGCTCTCTGCCAACGCCACCGCCTTGCCACTTTGATAGTTCGTATAAAACACCAAGCCGCGGTCATCAACCCCCTTCATTAAGACCATGCGCTGCCGCAAGCCAGCGTCAGTTTGACCGGTGGCCAACACACAGGCGGTCGGATCTGCCAATCCTGCTTCGATCGCTTGAGTTTGCCATTGTGTAAAGAGCTCAACAGGGTCGGGGCGGAGGTCAGGGCGCCTCAGCCCACTCAGCTTATATTGCCGTCGGTACTCACTGAACCGCATGGCGCCCCCAAAAATCAGTGTGAACAAGGCCCAGATTGTAGCGCAACAAGGTGCACAAGCGGCGTGTCGTTATGGTAGCCTCTTCGGCCGTTTTCGTGGCCGTCACAGGCTATCCATCAAGACTAAAAAGACGCTTAGCGTCCAATGAGGACTCCATGCCGATCAGATCTCTCATCGCCATGCTATTACTCGCACCACTGACCCTAGCGCAAGATCCTGCGCCACCATTGTTTGCTGCCGATACGCCGATCATCGATTACCAGAATCCCCTGCTGCCCAGCTATGGTCGTGTCGGCATGGTCGTGAGCCCGGAAAAATTAGCGGGGGAAATTGGTCTCGACATGCTCAGGCAAGGGGGTAATGCGATCGATGCTGCGGTCGCGACAGGCTTTGCACTGGCCGTCACCCTGCCCCGTGCAGGCAACCTCGGTGGCGGGGGCTTTATGTTGGTCCACCTTGCAGAAACCGACGAGCAAATCTTTATCGATTATCGCGAGACAGCGCCGGCTGCCGCCACCCGCGACATGTTTTTAAAGGCCGATGGCGCCGTTGATAAGGCAAAGGCCTATTTTTCGCGTCAAGCTGCTGGTGTTCCGGGTACCGTGGCAGGCCTGATTCATGCACAAACTCAATACGGCAAGCTACCCCTCTCCACAGTGATTCAGCCCGCGATTGATCTTGCCGAGCAAGGCTTCGATACCCCCCTTGCACTGCATATGAGTCTGACTTCTAGAGCCGACCGCCTAGCAATGGATCCAGAGGCAAACCGGATTTATCTTCAGGGAACAGCTAATGCACCGGCGCCCGGCGTCCTATTCAAGCAACCTGACCTCGCCCACACACTCCAACGAATCCGCGATAAAGGCCACGATGGGTTTTATGGCGGCGAGACCGCCGCGCTCATTGCCGCTGATATGGCCGCTAACGATGGTCTGATCACCACCGACGATCTGGCCAATTACCGCCCACTAGAGCGCACCCCGGTCCGCGGTACCTTTAAAGGTTTCGAGATTGTCTCTGTCGCGCCACCCTCCTCCGGCGGTATCCATGTTGTGCAAATGCTAAATCTGTTGGAGCCCTACCCACTGAAATCCTATGGCCATAACAGTGCGGCTTACCTGCACCGGCTGATAGAGAGCATGAAATTGGCCTATGCAGATCGTAGCCGCTACCTTGGAGATCCCGATCAAACCGCAGTGCCCACCGAGGCGCTGATCAGCAAAGATTATGCCAATGAGCGTCGTCAACTTATTGCGACCAACCGGGCAAATAGCGCTGAAACCGTCGGTCCAGGCAATCCAGTTCCCACTGAAAGTCGAGATACAACGCACTACTCAGTAGCGGATGCTGACGGCAATGTCGTCGCCAATACCTACACCCTAAACTTCAGTTTTGGCTCCCACATTGTGGTTCCTGGTACCGGAATGTTGCTCAATAATGAAATGGATGACTTTGCCGCCAAAGCCGGTGCCGCTAATGCTTATGGATTAGTGCAGGGTGAAGCCAATACCATCGCCCCCAATCGACGCCCGCTCTCCTCGATGACCCCCACGATTGTCTTCAAGGACGGCCAGCCCTGGCTCGCCACTGGCAGCCCCGGAGGTTCCTTGATCATCACGACGGTACTGCAAACACTGCTCAACGCGATGGTATTCGACATGAA
>ERZ887849.855-NODE-855-length-30981-cov-5.353424_pt1 | contig 30981 bp, 30 predicted proteins | sample MGYA00521267_ERZ887849 | MGnify/ENA primary metagenome ERZ887849 (study PRJEB32303, sample SAMEA104408601) | aquatic metagenome | biome: Brackish water; feature: Pelagic; material: water | place: Baltic Sea | collected 2014-06-06T16:11:00 | depth 2,863 m ... | reverse complement strand
TTTACGCCGGCTATCTGCATGCTCGATCCACCGCAGGTTGGCGCGGTCGTCGGGCGGCCTATATCGCCATTTTGGGTTGGGCGGCTTTCTTGATCAACTATTTTGGCGTTAACCTGTTCGTCAACAGCCTGCATTCCTACGCCGGGGTGTAAGGCCGGGGGCGGTGCTGGCTAGGTAGCGGCCGGATCTGTGCCACCATTGCGGCGGCGCCTCATGCGTTCCTGCCAGGCCTGTTGATCAAGATCTTTCAAAAAGTTGGGGTCATCATCGGGTGCCATCGGCTGGCGCCGTCCACCACCAAACCGTGGACGCTCCCGACGCGGGCGGCCAACAATGAACCACAGGACACCACCGAGCAGTGGCAGGACCACCACCAGAAGCAACCAAACCCACTTGGGCAGGGTGCGTGTGGATCCCGATGGAGTCCGAACGACATCCACGATGAACCAGATGTAAAGGGCCAGACCCAGCAGTACGCCGGCCACACGCAACATGGGTCAACCTTTCCTTGATCAAGGTGGATCGGGTGGAGTTTGCACCTTCACTTCTATCACTACGCGGTGCCAATGCCACCGTGAGTAGCTAAGCCTAACCCCGGCCCGACAATCAGACATGTTCTCGCCTACCGTGGCAGGGTGCGAGGTTTCGTTGTGTACACGGTCTTGCGGCTCGGGCTGCTGCTGGCAACCTGGTTTCTTGTCCAACTCCTCACCCCCCTGCGGGGGCTGTTCGCCGTCGCCGTGGCTTTCGTGGTGTCCGGTGTGATTGGTTTCTTCCTGCTTGACCGGCCGCGTAATGAAGCCAGCGTGTCGCTGTCTCGGGTGTTTAAGCGCATAGATGACCGAATCGAACGAGCCAAAACTGCCGAGGATGATTACATCGATGCGGTTGCAGCGCAGCGGGCGGAACTAGCCACCGAGGGCGAGGCCGAGGCCGAGCAAGAGGCCAAAGGCCAAGATGAGCAGCCCGGTGAGCTGGAGCACAGCGACGAGGCCGCGCCCGCGAGCTCCATCGATAACCAAGAGCCCGGCCCGAGCCGCAATGGGTAGGGATAGATAGCTCAACCAGGCCGTCGTGATGCCAGCCCCCCACCCTGTCGCCAACGGAATGACAGACAGGTAAGCGATGGTGAGCAGGGAGATGAACAGCCACCGTGTGCGCCGGTCACCCAACTTCACCGCCAGTGTGTCCTTGCCGCTGCTGGCATCGGTAGGAATGTCGCGCAGGTTATTGGCCACCAAAACGGCGCAGGCCAGCGATCCGACTCCCACAGCACCCCACCATGCCGTGGCGTTGATGGACAGCGTCTGCACGTAGGCGGTGCCCAGGACCGGGACAACACCAAAGAAGACGAAAACGAACACCTCACCGAGTCCGAAGTAGCCGTAGGGCCGGGGGCCACCGGTGTAGAGCCAACCGGCCGCAAGGGACGCCGCACCCACCAACAGCAGCCACCAGCTACCGACCATTGCCGTCAGGGAGAGGCCCAGAACCGCCGCGGCCCCAAAGGCGATCAGTGAGGCGGCTTTGACCTGGGTAGCTGCGGCCAGACCCTGTCCGACGAGCCGCACCGGTCCTACCCGGCCTAGGTCCGTGCCGCGCACACCATCGCTGTAATCGTTGGCGTAGTTCACTCCGATTTGCAAAAGCAGGGCAACGGCAAGGGCCAGCAGTGCCCGTAGGGGTGCGACGGAAGACTCCAGAGCGGCCACGCCCGTTCCCACACTCACCGGTGCTACGGCGGCGCCGAGGGTGCGAGGGCGAGCACCGCTGACCCACTCTCCCAGGGTTGCCACGGGTAGGTTCCTCTCTTGGCGAAGGTGTTGGGTTAGTCGGCGATTGTTAGCCGACGATGTTGTGCACCGCTAGCCGGTCGATCTTGCCATTAGCAAGCATCGGCAATTGCGGCACCTGTCGAAACACTCGCGGAACCGCAGCAGAACCCCCGCGACGTCGAACAAGGTCACGCAGATGCGCGAAGTCGGCCTCGGTGAGTTCTGTGTCCGCCACAATGACAGCGATGATTTTGCAACCCTCAACCGGATCGGGAATGGCTACGACAGCCACCTCGGTGATGTCGGCGGTGATGTGGACGATGTCACTGTGCTGACGCGCGCTCAACAGCTCTGTTTCCACCGCGATCAGCGACACGTTCGTGCCCCGAACCTGCACCATGTCGTCGCGACGGCCCAGGACCCTTAGCTTGCCGTGACTTATCTCACCTACGTCGCCGGTGACGAAGCCTGCGTCGGTGAAGGCCGCACGGCTGCGGTCCGGTCGGCGGCGATAGCCCAGCGCAATCATGGGCCCGTTCAGCAGGATGATTCCGTCATTATCGAGGCCGGCTTCCACGCCGGGGAGTGCGACTCCATCGTGTACACAACCACCGCATGTTTCGGTCATTCCGTAGGTGAGGCAGACATCCACGCCGGCGGCATACGCATCAGCCAACAGTGCGTCCGGAGCCTGCGCACCCCCGAGGAACACCCGGCCAAGTTTGGGCATGATGCCTCGCGTGACAGGGTCGGCGAGTAAGGCATGTAACTGGGTGGGTACTAACGACACAAGTGGTGCCTGATCGATCCATGGTGTCACCGTTTCGGCGAAGAGTGCAGGTGTAAAGCGTTGCGCACCACCGATACTCGGCAGGGTCACCAAGGGCATCTGCGAAACCAGCGCTCTTACGATGACCCCGCAGCCGGCGGCTGAGGTCACCGGTAGTGCCAGAATGCGGGGGGCATTCTTGACATCTGCGTGCCGCTGCTCCACCGCGATGGCTGCGCTCAGCAGGTTTTCGGTGCCGATGCACACGCCCTTAGGATCGGCGGTGGATCCGCTGGTCATCAAGATCAGACTTGTGCGGGGGTCTTCTAGCGCAATGTCGGGTGCGAGTGTGTCTGCTGCTCGTTCGTCACCGTCGGCGACGAACGCCACCGCTGGCCCGGTGACCCCGTTGAGAATGTCGGTGAGCGCGTCGCGCACGAGTTCACTTCCGTGGACCCCCGCAGGAAGGCGCAGGACTTCGATCGGCGCAGTGGCGGATGCGGACATGCTTGGCAGGGTAAGCCTGACTAGGTTGGTCATAGCAACCTGCGTCCCGATGAGCAGGCCAACAGACCTCCATCGGGGGTCACCAATGTCGACTCAACGAGGTGGTGGCACGTGACGACGCAAAGCGACCCTGCGGCGGGGACTACGAAAGAATTTGACTCTCGTCAGCGCTACACACTCCCGCCCGTGGTTGCGCCGGACAGCCCCGCCTACACCGATCCGGCCTATTCCAGCATTGCCGCCGGTTGTGAGTGGGAAGTGGTGGGGGACTATCGGGATATCCGCTACGAGGTGTCCACGGGCGAACGAGTTGGTATCGCAAAGCTCACGATCAATCGCCCCGAAAAGCGAAATGCATTTCGGCCACAGACGCTGTTCGAACTCGCTGATGCCCTCAATCGGGCTCGCGATGACGACCGTGTGGGCGTCATTATTTTGACCGGCCAGGGGGACTGGGCCTTCTGCAGCGGCGGCGATCAAATGATCCGCGGCGACGATGGCTATATCGGCGATGACGCAATAGCGGGCAAGGGGATTGGCCGACTCAACGTGCTCGACCTGCAGATTCAAATCCGACGCACGCCGAAGCCGGTGATTGCGATGGTGGCCGGTTACTCCATCGGCGGCGGCCATGTGTTGCACGTTGTGTGCGATCTCACGATCGCGGCGAGCAATGCCCGGTTTGGTCAAACGGGGCCGATGGTGGGCTCCTTTGACGGTGGCTACGGATCAGGTCTGCTGGCTCGCATCGTCGGACAAAAGCGCGCCCGAGAGGTATGGATGCTGTGTGACCAATACGGCGCAGAGCAGGCTTATGACTGGGGGCTGGTCAACTCAGTAGTGCCACTGGTCGACCTAGAGCACGAAACGGTGGCCTGGGCTGAGCGCATGCTGAGCCTGTCGCCGCTGGCCCTGCGCATGCTCAAGGCATCACATAATGCCGCCGACGATGGCCTAGCCGGAATCCAGCAGCTCGCCGGTGACGCAACGCTGCTGTTCTACATGTCTGAAGAGGCGCAGGAGGGACGCGATGCATTTGCCAATAAGCGCCGCCCCGATTTCGGCCAATTCCCGAAGCGTCCCTGACCATGCCTATCGCCATCCGGTAGAACACCGTGGACACCAGACTCGCTGACGTACTGCGTGACGCGGTGCCTTTTTCCCTGCCGCTATCAAAGCCGTTCCGGGGTATCACCCGGCGTGAAGGGGTATTGCTGCGAGGGCCGTCAGGCTGGGGTGAATTTGCGCCGTTCGCTGACTACGATTCCCACCGGGCGGCACCGTGGTTGGCCTGCGCCGTCGAGGCGGCCTTTGGGGTCTGGCCACAGGTTCAGCGCTCATCGGTCACCGTCAACGCCATCATTCCGGCGGTGGGTGCAGACCAAGCCGCCAGCATGGCCAGAGCGGCGGTGCTAGATCAGGGCTGTCGAACGATCAAGATTAAAGTCGGTGCACCGGGTGAAACCTTGGCCGATGATGAGTCCCGGGTCGTGTCCGTGCGAGATGCAGCGGATCGGGCATTGCAGTCACTGGGCGAGGTCGGTTCCATTGAACTGCGGATCGACGCCAACGCTGCATGGGATCTTGCTACTGCCGAGCGCGCACTCAATCGACTTGGCGCGTATCAGTTGCAGTACGTGGAGCAGCCCTGTCGCGCCGTGGCAGATCTGCGGGCGCTGCGAAGTCGAGTAGATGTGCCGATTGCCGTGGATGAGTCGCTGCGCATAGATCAACTCAGCCCGCCGCAATTGAGAGAAGTCGCCGACGTGGTCATTGTGAAGGCCGGTCCACTCGGCGGTGCGTGGCGCGCCTTGGAAATTGTGAAGGATCTCGACCTACCCGTGGTGGTCTCCGGGGGATTGGACTCAGCTGTGGGTCTCACCAGCGGGGTGATGCTAGCTGCTGCACTGCCGGCCGTCGATGGGGTCGTTTTGGCTAGCGGCCTGGGCACCGGAGCCCTGCTCGATGCTGATGTAGTGCAACCGGTTCGGGTTCCCATCAACGGCATGCTCGATGTTGGACGGGTAAGCCCAGACTTAGATGCCCTCATGCAGGCACGCGATCGGCTTGATGACGATGCGGCGCGTCAGTGGCGACAGCGCATTGTCGACGCATGGGTGGCCGGTGGCGAATCGCTGGTCGAGCAGTTGCCGGACCCAGCGTGAGAGTGTTTACCCGTGTCTGAGTCGCGGTTGTCCTCCCAAAGCCGAGGTGTGTACATCGTGCGTGCCCTGATCGCTGGCGGGGTCACCGATGTGGTGCTGGCTCCCGGATCAAGATCGGCGCCTCTCGCCGTGGCGTTGAGTACTTCCGAACGCTTGGGACTGCTGCGACTGCACGTGCGCATGGACGAGCGTTCAGCCGGATATTTAGCCCTCGGCCTAGCCAAAGGGTCACGGCCAGCGCGCCCGGTGGCCGTGGTGACCACTTCAGGGACCGCAGCGGTCAATCTGCACCCGGCCGTGGTGGAGGCCTCCTACGGTGGCGTGCCCCTGATCGCCCTGACGGCCGATCGTCCGCCGCGTTTGCGCGGGGTGGGGGCGCATCAAACAATCAACCAGGTGGGCCTATTCGCGTCTGCGATTCGCGCTGAGTTCGACCTCACCGCGGCGACTTCGAATGCCGATGCCGATGCCGATGCTGTGCGCGCTGCTTTGGCGGTAGCCACTGATGTCGCGCATCCTGGCCCGGTGCATCTGAATATCGCACTTGATGAGCCCTTGGTTGACCCCGACTTTGATCTCGCCGCCGCCCTTGGGCAACCCATACCGAGATCTGCGTCGACATTGGCTCAGCCGCAAATGGGCGAACAGTTGTGGGATGCAATTGCGCAGGGCGAAACCGGCCTCATCGTGGTCGGGGACGTGACAGGCATGGATTCTGCTGCGTCGGCAGCGGCGATCAACGAGTTCGCAGCCCGCACCGGCTGGCCTGTTCTTACTGAACCGTCAGCGCCCCAACTTCTCGTTGGGCTGCAACACGGTGCATTGTTGCTCGGCGATCAGAAGTTCATGGCTGATCATCACCCGGAAACGGTTGTGACGGTTGGTCGCGTCGGTCTCTACCGCAGTGTGATGTCCCTGCTGCGCAGCGTGCATCGGCACATCGTTGTAGATCCACGCCCAACCGGCTGGTACTGCGATCCCTTCGGCACCGCGAAATTCAAAGCGGACGCTCTACCCGCACGCTGGCCTGCAGAGCCGGCACCCACCGTATGGCTGGACCAATGGATACGGGCCGATGCAGATATGTCCCGCCAGGTAGAGCAGGTCCTGAGCGGGCGGGCACCCTTTGCCGGTCCACTGGTGGCCCGCAAGGCAGTGGCTTCACTCAACGCGGAGGATCAATTCGTGATCGGACCGTCTTGGCCGATGCGGCACGTGGGTGAAGCCGGTGGACATATTCGAGCTCACTGCATCGCCAACAGGGGAACCTCAGGTATCGATGGCATCATCTCCACCACCTGGGGTGCTGCGTTACGACACGACGGATACACCCTGGCGCTGATCGGAGATCTCACGTCCGTCTATGACCGAAATGGCCTCCTAGGCGCGCCGGGCGAAGAACAACCCCACCTGACCTACCTGGTTGTAGATAATGACGGTGGCGGGATCTTTCATTCACTTGAGCAGGCGGCACCGCAGTTCGCCGCCGACTTTGAACGTGTGTTTGGCACTCCGCGCGGCTACGGCGTGGCGCAGTTACTTGCCACACCGGGAGTTTCGGTGACCACGGTGCACGATACGGCTGAACTTCACACAACTCTGGTTCAGTGTCGGGCAGTCAACGGAGTGCACATCGTTGTTGCCCAATGTGAAGATCGCAGCGTAGAAGCTGATGTCGTGACCACGCTACGAAACCTGAGCGTTGTCTCGGATTTGAGCACTTCCTAGTTGCGCCACCAAGCGCACAACCGTGGCTGGTAGTTCGGGGTCAGCATCGCGCCGCCAGTCAATCCCGGTATTTTCCAGTAGCGCCATCATTTTGACGTTCGTGGCTAAAACCAAGGCGACAAGATTTTCAAATTCCATCCGCTCGGCGAGTTCGATGAGGCGTTGCATCAGGCTTGCGCCCAAACCCCACCCTTGCCAGGAGTCTTCAACGATGAGGGCTAGCTCTGCTGATTCTGTTGAATCGGGCCTTTCTGGAAAAACATTGCCTAGGCCAACGATTTCGCCATCGAGGGTTTGAGCCACGAGGGTGGCACCCCGGTGCCCGCCGGCCAGGCGCCGCAACTGGTCTTCGCGCCACGCGGATACGGGTGCAAAGTAGCGTTGATAACGAGCATCATCTGAGCACCGCTCATGCATGGCGGCAACAGCATCGGCATCGGCCGGTCGAGCTAGTCGAATATCGATGGGGATGCCGTCCTTGAGCGTTATGCGCCAACCAAATCCGCCTGTCCCCTCCGGCTTGTTGGCCAGTGCGTCCACGAGCCGAAGGAGTGCAGATGCCCGCTGCCGCTCAACGTCAACGAACGGCGCGGCTTTGCGTGTCAGAACAACGTGCAGGTCTGGCGTCCACTGCAGCCGCATGACCTCAGCGGAGGAGTCTGGCCCAGACGACGCGGGCAGCACCCGCCAAGAGTCAGCAAGGGCTAGAGCTGCGGCCGCAGCCGGTGCAGAATCGGGATTGGCCACCAAATCGGTAGCCCCGTCTAGCACCTGGGTAAAGAGGTCTTGGGCATCGTCGCCGGAGCCGCGCATCACAATTGACCGACGTGACACCGATGCCAGTGCTGACTCGATTGCGGAACCGGTGATATTGGCTGGCACATCCAAGACCAGGTCGAGCAGTTGCTGGTCTTGGGCATGGGTGTGGCTGAGCATGCTGCGTACATCGGCGCGCATGAGTGCGAGTACGCGAAGCACTCGCGCAGTTGCTCCGGGTGAAGCCGAAGCCAAGACCCGGACTCGCCACGGAATCCGCGGACCATCGTAGGCGAGACCAGGCGGATCGACTGCGGCAAGCGATTCTAGGTGTCGAGAGACAAGGCTGAGCCACGCGGCCGCCTCTGTTGACTGCGGCACAAGCGGTTCTAGGAGGGCAAGGCCGGCACCCACAGCAAGGAGGTGCAACGTGGCGGCATCATCGTCAATATCTGCGTCCACGGCACCGGCACTGCGCAATTGACCAACGACTGCGGCGGCTGCTTCCCAGCGCAGCATTATTCGTTCGCGCACTGTTTCGGCGAGCGCATCGTCAAAAGGAGCCAGAACAACGGCCTGCAACTCGCGGACATCCCAAACCGATGCCGGTGCACCGAATGCATCACGAGCGACGGTCAAGATGGTGTTCATCGGGTTGTCGGCGGCATCGGCAGCCTGCTGTTGAATGCGCTGGGAGGTAGGCGGAAAAGGTAGGCCGCTGACTACCTCGCGCAGCAGGTCCACTCGGTGCGATCCAACAGATGAAACGGACCGGATGGTGACTTCTGCTGCCTCGGCGACGCTACGTCGAGAGACGTTTGCGATGCCGCGGGTCTCAAGCAGCTCTGCGGCGGCAGCGAGGATGCGTTCACGACGCTGCTCAACATCCCTGCGATCGGCCATCTACCCAATGTAGGCGGGTCGGTGAGTCCGGAGGCTGAAGGTCTCGATGTGGTGCCGATGTGTCGCCCAGCCTGGGAAAGTCAACCGATTGCTGGATGGGCAAGAACTTGGCCTGTGATTCGGCTAGCTCGAGTTCTGGATCAGACCCGGCCACGATGCCGCAGCCGGCGAATAGCCGCAACGACCGACGGTCGGATGACAGTTGCGCACAGCGCAGGGCGATTCCGAATTCGCCATCACCGCGTGAGTCGAACCAGCCGACAGGTCCGGCATACCGTTGCCGATCCATACCCTCCAAATCGCTGATCAGGGCGAATGCCCGCTCGGTTGGGGTGCCGCAGACCGCAGCGGTGGGGTGCAGCGAGGCGGCGAGGGCAAGGACGGGAGCATTGTCAACCAGTTGTCCGGTGACATCGGTGGCGAGGTGTTGCACGTTGGGTAGGCGTAACACCCGGGGTCGTGCCGGTACATGAAGATCGGTGCAGTGGGTAGATAGAGACCGTGCGACCGAGCGCACCGCATATTCGTGTTCGGCGAGATCTTTCCCACTGCCGAGCAACGCCGTGGCCAAACTCGCATCCTCAGACTCATCGCCGAGACGGTTAACGGTGCCGGCCAGCACCCGTGATGTCACTTCATCTCCGTTGCGGCGCACCAGGAGTTCCGGGGTGGCGCCGATGAGGCCGGCGACCTGGAATGTCCAACATTCGGGGTAGTCCTCACCAAGTCGTTGCAGTAGGTAGCGGGGGTCAATGGGTGCCGAGGAGGTGGCCACGACATCGCGGGCGAGAACGACCTTGTCCAGTTCGCCTTCATGGATCCGGTCGATAGCGCCGGAGACAGCTTTCTGCCAGTCCTCAGCTGATACCGAGCCTTCCTGCCAGGTGATGTCCACCGGCTTTAGCGGCAGGCTTACCGGAGTCAGGAGGTCCGTTTCGTCAGGTGTGGTTGCCGATGGCGCTGTTGAGGTTTCAATGACGGTGATCCACGCCCGCCCATCGCGACGGCCGAGGATCACGCGCGGGATCACTACCTGTGATAGCGCAGCATCACCGACGTCGGGGTCTTGGCTTGCGTTGGGATCAAAAGTGAAGGAGGCAAACGCAACCGGGCCTGTGCCTGCTTGTTTGATGGGGTCATCGATGTGTGCTGTGCGCAACCACTCATGCCACCACCGCTGCGCCCGACTGAACCGTTCGTCTCCGGTGACCTGCAGGGAAGCAACCACACCCCAACCGATGAGACCTTCACCTCGTCGCACCCATGCGAGTGAGTCCACATCGGGCAGCCGGTTCAGTAGCGTCTGCGGATCGGTGATTTCCCAGGTGCGCACGGATGCACCCGCGAGCTGGACGCCAGCCGGTGGCAGATCAGCCGAGGAGCGCAAAGTAGTGGACACAAGTCAACAGGGTACGGCCAGCGCAGCGACTCAGCACCTGCAACCATGTGTTCGTGCCAGCCGCCGATCTGACTCGCCAGCCCGATGAGGTAGCCCAGATGTTCGATGGGGTTGCCGGCCGTTACGACCTGACCAACGATGTCTTGGCCCTTGGCCAAACACGGCTGTGGCGCCGTGCGGTGGTGAATGCCGTTGACCCTGCGCCCGGCGACATGGTGCTTGATCTTGCTGCGGGCACGGGCACGTCGAGTGCGCCCTTCCTGGCCCGTGGTACCTATGTCGTGCCGTGTGACTTCTCCATTGGCATGCTCACCGTGGGTCGTCGACGTGAGCCGGAGTTGCCCTTCGTGGCTGGGGACGCCCTGCGCCTGCCCTTTGGCGATCACACTTTTGACGCGGTCACGATCTCTTTTGGGCTACGCAACACCGTGGATGCTGACCAGGCTTTGGCCGAGATGCTGCGAGTCGTGCGCCCCGGGGGGCGAGTGGTGGTGTGCGAATTCTCACATCCGGTCTTGCGACCCGTGCGCACCGTCTACACCGAGTACCTCATGCGGGCCCTCCCCGCCGTGGCACGCAGCCTGACCTCGAGCCCGGACGCATACGTGTACCTCGCGGAATCAATTCGGGCATGGCCAAGTCAAAACGAACTAGCCCAGCGCATGCTCCAGGTGGGCTGGCAGCGGGTGTCCTGGCTGGATTTGAGCGGGGGAATCGTGGCTGTTCATCGAGGCTTCCGGGCCGAATAGCTCGCGAACACCTCGGTGGGGAGCACGAGTTCAGGGGGCACCCAACGTTCTGGCCAGGCGTGGCTAGACTTTGGCCGTTATGGCTGGGGGCTAGGAGCTGTCCGGCGTTGTTTGCCTCATATCTGTCTTATGTCCGCCCGTTGTCTGCGATGAAGGAGCCGTGGTTCGTTGAACGCATACGCCCCCATCTTCGTTCTGGCATTGCTGGCGGCTGGGTTCGCGGTTTTCAGCGTTACCCTCACCAGTTTCACCGGCCCCAAGCGTTACAACCGGGCCAAGGTCGACGCCTACGAGTGCGGCATTGAGCCCACCCCGCAGCCATTGGGTGGCGGTAGATTCCCGGTGAAGTACTACCTCACCGCCATGATGTTCATCATCTTCGATATTGAAATTGTTTTTCTCTACCCCTGGGCCGTGGCTTTTGACCAGCTGGGATTGTTTGCCTTCATCGCGATGATGCTGTTCTTGGTCAATCTTGCGGTGCCCTACGTCTATGAGTGGCGCCGCGGTGGCCTTGATTGGGACTAGCGGGGACACTGTGATGGTGATGAGCGGCAACAACGAGAACCTCAAAGACGAGAGGGCGTGACGTTATGGGCCTGGAAGAGAAGTTACCGTCGGGAGTGTTGCTGACGACCGTTGAGCAGGTCGCCGGTTACGCGCGGAAGGGTTCGCTGTGGCCGGCCACGTTCGGCTTAGCATGCTGCGCCATTGAAATGATGGCCGTGGGTGGACCCCGATACGACATTGCCCGTTTCGGCATGGAGGTGTTTCGCGCCTCCCCGCGGCAGGCCGACCTGATGATCGTTGCTGGGCGGGTGAGCCAGAAGATGGCCCCGGTGCTCCGCCAAATCTATGATCAGATGGCCAATCCCAAGTGGGTATTGGCGATGGGTGTGTGCGCCTCCAGCGGTGGGATGTTCAATAATTACGCGATCCTGCAAGGGGTTGATCACGTTGTGCCGGTGGACATTTACCTACCCGGCTGCCCACCACGACCTGAGATGCTCATCGATGCGATTTTGAAACTGCACGATGAAATTCAGGCAACCAAGCTCGGTGTCAACGCCATCAAGGCCCAAGACATTCAGGAGAGCCTCGCACTCACCGCCCCGGCAACCCTAGAAATGCGGGGTCTGCTCCCGTGAGTGACACCACGCAGCAGCCCGAGGGCGACACGACTGCGGTAACCCCGCACGAGGCAGGCCTTGAGGTGGCTGCGGGTCGGGTCACTCCACCCACGCAACTACTCAGCGTCATTGACGTTCGCGAAGGTGCATTCGGCAACCGCGATGCAGGCGACACGTCAGGTTTTGGTGGGCTCATCCAGCCGGTTGTGATGCCCGGAGCCACGCCTCGACCCTACGGCGGCTGGTTTGACGAGGCAGTCGATGAATTGCAGTTGGCCCTCGCCGATGAACATGGCCTGCCCATGACCACGGCGGTAGAGTCAGTCGTGATTGATCGTGGGGAAATTACGTTTTATGTCCGACGCGAACACCTGCTCGTTTTCGTCTCGACCCTGCGCGATGAGCCTGCTCTGCGCTTTGAAATGTGCCTGGGGGTCAACGGCGCTCACTATCCGCATGAGGCCGGCCGCGAACTGCACGCCGTGTACAATTTTTTGTCGATCACGCATAACCGGAGGGTGCGGGTGGAGGTCACCTGCCCCGACGCCAACCCCCACATCCCCTCCATCGTTTCGGTCTACCCGGCCAATGATTGGCACGAGCGAGAGACCTATGACTTCTTCGGGATTATCTTCGACGGCCATCCCGCCCTCACGCGCATTCTGATGCCCGATGATTGGCCCGGTCACCCGCAGCGCAAGGACTACCCGCTCGGGGGCATCCCGGTGGAGTACAAGGGCGCCACGATTCCTGCCCCGGATCTACGAAGGGAGTATTCCTGATGAGCGCCGATGCTTTTGCCGGTCCCTTCGACACCCGAACAGGCACGATCTACAACGTGTCCGGCGGCGATTGGGACTCCGTCAGGCCTGCTGATGATGGCCAAAAAGAGCAAATCGTGGTCAACATGGGGCCCCAGCATCCGTCGACCCACGGTGTACTGCGCCTGATCTTGCAACTAGAGGGCGAAAGCGTGGTGGAGGCTCGCTGCGGGATTGGCTACCTACACACCGGCATCGAAAAGAACCTGGAGTTTCGTAACTGGACCCAGGGCGTCACCTTCGTCACGCGCATGGATTACCTGGCACCGTTCTTCAACGAAACCGCCTACTGCCTCGGTGTGGAAAAACTCCTGGGTATCACCGACGACATTCCCCAGCGCGCACAGGTCATTCGCGTCATGATGATGGAACTGAATCGGGTTTCCTCACACCTGGTAGCTCTGGCAACCGGCGGCATGGAGCTGGGTGCCCTCACCGCGATGATCTTCGGTTTCCGCGAACGCGAACTGGTCCTCGATATTTTTGAGATGGTCACCGGCCTCCGAATGAACAGCGCGTACGTCCGACCGGGCGGCGTTGCCCAGGACATCACCGATGAGCAGGTGCGCAAAATCCGCGACACCCTGCCACTGCTGCGCTCACGAATGAATGACACCGTAAACCTGTTGGTGGGTAACTCTATTTGGATGGCGCGCACCTCCGGTGTGGGCTATTTAGATCTGGCTGGATGCATGGCGCTGGGCATCACCGGGCCGGTTCTACGCTCAACCGGACTGCCACACGACCTGCGCAAGTCCCAGCCCTACTCCGGCTATGAAACGTACGACTTTGATGTCGTCACCCAAGACACTGCAGATTGTTACGGCCGCTTCCTCATTCGCGTTGGTGAGATGACAGAGTCGTTGCGGATCGTGGAACAGTGTGTTGACCGCTTGGGCGAGCCCGGTCCGGTCATGATCGAAGATGCCAAGATCGGTTGGCCGGCCCGGTTGTCGATCGGTAGCGACGGTCAGGGCAACTCACCAGAGCACATTAAGCACATCATGACCCAATCTATGGAAGCCCTCATCCACCATTTCAAGCTCGTGACCGAGGGATTTCGGGTGCCCGCCGGCCAGGTGTACTCCGCAGTGGAGTCCCCTCGCGGCGAACTCGGGGTTCACATGGTCAGCGATGGCGGTACCCGCCCCTACCGCGTGCACTATCGGGACCCATCCTTCACCAACCTGCAGGCCACCGCAGCGATGTGCGAGGGGTCAATGATCTCCGATGTCGTGGCAGCAGTCGCCAGTATCGATCCGGTGATGGGCGGGGTGGATCGATGACCAACTTTGACCATCTAGCCGAGCAAATGGATCAGATCGTTGCCCGATATCCAAAGTCTCGCTCTGCGGTCATGCCCCTGCTGCATCTCCTGCAAAGCGATCAGGGTGCGGTCACGATGGAAGGTATTAGCGTCATCGCTGACCGTCTAGAACTAACCACCGCTGAAGTCACTGCAGTGGCGTCCTTTTACACCATGTACAAGCGTCGCGACGTAGGCCGCCATCACATCGGTGTGTGCACGAATACCCTGTGTGCCGTGCTCGGCGGAGACGCGGTGTACGACGCAATCGCCCAGCGTCTCAGCGCCGGGCATAACGAGTCCACCGCTGATGGTCAATTTCATCTTGAGCGCATCGAATGCCAGGCAGCCTGCACCCATGCTCCGGTGATGACCGTGGACTGGGAATTCATGGATAACCAGACACCCTCGAGTGCTGTTGAAGTAATCGACGCACTCGCTCGCGGTGATCGTGTTGAGTCCACGCGTGGTCCGGTCATTCGCGACTTCGCCGCAACTGAACACACCATGGCCTTTCCTGACGACGGCTTGGCCGGAGAGGGAACACCGGTTGATGCGATCATGCTTGCCGGTTTGACCGTGGCTGGAGAGCTCAATATGTCGGCACCGAAACCATCGAGCAGTGCCCAGGGCAAGGAGGATCACTCATGACGCTCACGCCGGTCATCACCGAGTTCTGGGATCGCCCAGATCTTTACACCCTCGCCGGATACGAGCGCACCGGTGGCTACCGTGCGCTGCGCACAGCACTTGCCATGGATCCCGACGCGATCATTTCCCAGGTGAAGGACACCGGTTTGCGTGGCCGCGGTGGTGCCGGCTTCCCCACCGGGCTGAAGTGGAGTTTTGTGCCGCAGGGCGACGACAAGCCGCACTATCTTGTCGTGAACGCCGATGAGTCAGAACCCGGTGCATGCAAAGACGTTCCCATCATGATCGCTAACCCACATGCACTCGTTGAGGGCGTCATCATTTCGTCTTTCGCGATTCGCGCCTCGCATGCGGTCATTTACATTCGTGGTGAAGTTCCCGAAGCGATTAGACGCGTGGCCCTTGCGGTGAGCGAAGCTGAAGCGGCTGGTCACCTGGGCCACAACATTCATGGCAGCGGTTTCGATCTTAAGGTCATCGTCCACTCTGGCGCCGGCGCCTATATCTGCGGTGAAGAGACGGCGCTGCTGGACTCACTTGAGGGTTACCGCGGCCAACCGCGTCTCAAGCCGCCGTTTCCCGCCGTCGCGGGTCTGTACAGCGCCCCCACCGTGGTCAATAACGTAGAGACCATTACGAATATTCCGTGGATCATTAACAACGGAGTGGAGTGGTTTCGCCAGTTCGGCACGGAAAAGTCACCAGGTTTTAAGGTGTTTGCGGTGTCTGGCCATGTGCGTCGACCGGGCATTTACGAAGCCCCGCTGGGCATCACCATGCGTGAACTTCTTGACTATGCGGGTGGAATGCGCGACGGCAGCGAGGTGAAGTTTTGGGTGCCGGGTGGCTCATCTGTGCCCATGCTGACCGCTGATCATCTCGATGTTCCGCTGACCTATGAAGCGATGGTCGAAGCCGGCACCATGCTAGGCACGGGAACCCCCATGGTGTTCGACCAAACGGTGAGTGTCGTGAAGGCCGTTACCCGCTGGCTGGAGTTCTACAAGCACGAATCCTGCGGGAAGTGCACGCCGTGCCGCGAAGGTACCTTCTGGATAACCGGGGTTCTCAAGCAGTTCGAAAATGGCGAGGGCAATGATCCAGATTTAGACCTGTTGAATGAACTGTGCGAACAGATCATGGGTAGGTCCTTCTGCGCCCTGGGTGATGCTGCCGCGACGCCCTACCCGGCGGCCGTGAAACTTTTCCGCGATGAGTTCATCACCGCCACCCATACCCCGGTTGACCAGACCTTCGACCCGGCCCGGTCGTTTGTCTTCAGCGAGACTGCTCTCAGTGAGGTGGGTGCTCGATGACGATCGCCTCAGGCTCGGAACAGACGCAGACCGACCTGGTCGACGTCGTTGTGGACGACATTAACGTCCGGGCCCCGAAGGGCACCCTCGTTATTCGGGTCGCGGAGCAAATGGGCGTGGAGATTCCGCGGTTTTGCGATCATCCACTCTTGGATCCGGTCGCGGCGTGCCGCATGTGCCTGATTGAAATCGATGGCGTCCCCAAGCCACAGCCGGCCTGCGCGATCACCGTGGCTGATGGCATGAAGATACGCACCCAGCGCACCTCACCCGTGGCTGAGAAAGCACAGTCCGGGGTCATGGAGTTCCTGCTGCTCAACCACCCACTCGATTGTCCGATTTGTGACAAGGGTGGGGAGTGCCCGCTGCAAAACCAGGCCATGTCATCGGGCCGTGGTGAAACTCGATTCGAAGGCAAGAAGCGCACTTTCGAGAAACCGATCACCATTAGTTCCCAGATTCTGCTCGATCGTGAGCGCTGCGTTTCCTGTGCGCGGTGCACTCGATTCGCCGATCAGATCGCGGGCGATCCGATGTTGGAACTACTCGAACGTGGTGCCCAGCAACAGGTTGGCGTCGCTGACGATGCACCTTTTAATTCATATTTTTCTGGAAACACGATCCAGATTTGTCCGGTGGGTGCACTCACCAGCACCCTGTATCGATTCCGATCTCGCCCCTTCGACCTGGTGTCAACGCCCACGACGTGCGAGCATTGCGCGTCGGGGTGTTCGTTGCGCACTGATGTGCGTCGCGGTGAAGTCACCCGGCGATTGGCCTGGGATGACCCCGAAGTGAACGAGGAGTGGAACTGCGACAAGGGCCGCTTTGCTTTTCGCTACATTCGCCAGGACCGGATTGAGTCGCCGCTGGTTCGCGAAGATGGCCGGTTGCGCCCTGCATCGTGGCCGGAAGCCCTTGATATTGCCGCTCGTGGGTTGGCGGCGGCCCAGGGTCGAGTTGGAGTGCTCACCGGTGGGCGGTTGACGGCTGAGGATGCCTACTCGTACGCCAAGTTTGCCCGGGTAGCCCTGCGCACGGACGACATTGATTTCCGCGCCCGCATGGCAAGCGACGAAGAAGCACAGTTCCTGGCAGCGCTCGTGGCTGGTCAGCCGCTGGGCCCCACGTATGCAGACCTCGATGCGGCCAGCAATGTGGTGTTGGTCGGGTTCGAGCCCGAAGACGAATCACCCATCGTCTTGCTCCGACTCCGGCGTGCTGCACTGAAGGCCAACACTCGGGTGTGGAGTATCAGCGCATCCCTTACCGGTGGACTCGCCAAGATGCAGGGCACCTGGGTGCCCTGCCAACCTGGCGCTGAGGCCCAGGTCATGGACGACGCCCAAAAAGATGGCAGCGACGATGCTTTCGGAGCGGCGCTACGCACCCCGGGCGCGGTGCTGCTGGTGGGTGAACGTCTTGCCGGAATTCCAGGGGCCCTGTCGGCCGCAGCAGCGCTGGCAAGGAACACCGGAGCTCGGCTTGGCTGGGTACCTCGTCGAGCGGGTGAACGTGGCGCTCTCGATGCTGGTGCGCTGTCCGGACTACTTCCGGGTGGGCGACCACTAACGGATCCTGCTGCGCGCAGAGAAGTGTCCGACCTCTGGGGTGTGCAGGCCGATGAACTACCTCGATACGCCGGTCGACGCGGTTCGGTACCCATCGCTCAATCGGCTGATGCAGTCATCGTGGCGGGGGTAGATCCCGTCGATGATCCACAGGGCGAACAGCTCATGGCTGCGCTGGCCGGTGACAGGTTCGTGCTCAGTCTGGAAACGCATCACGGCCCCATCAGCGAGTTGGCCGATGTGGTGCTTCCCGTCGCGGTCGATGCAGAACGCGCCGGAACATACGTGGACTGGGAGGGCCGGTCGCGTTCCTTCGGAACTGCGATTTCCGGTGTCACCACCGTCACCGATTCACGCGTGCTGGCGATGCTTGCTGACGCCATGGATGAATCCATCGGTCGAGGCGACGTGATGGAACTGCGTGCGGAGTTGGCTACGCTGGGTCACTGGACCGGTGACCGGATGTCGGCACCTGATGTGCGACCCGCGCCACCAGCGGCCGGTGGTCTGCGTCTGGCAAGTTGGCGACTGCTACTGGACCTGGGTCGGATGCAGCAGGGCGAACCCCACCTGGCCGGTACGGCCCGACCAACCGAGGCGGTCATGAGTGCTGCAACGGCTGCGTCGCGCGGACTGACCGAGGGTTCATTGGTTACCGTCTCCACACCCGATGGCTCCCTCACGCTCCCGCTGCGCCTCGATGAGGTCGCCCACGACACGGTGTGGCTGCCCATGCATTCCCCAGGATGTTCCATCGTGCAAGACCTAGGTGCCGTCCCGGGGGATGTCGTTGAAGTTGTACCAGGGGGTCCCCGGTGAACACTGACCTGGGCGTGTTCGGAAACGACCCCTGGTGGATCGTGGTCATCAAGGCGATCGCGATTTTTGTGGTGCTGGTACTGGTGACCCTGTTCACCATTTGGTGGGAGCGCCGCGTCGTTGGGCGCATGCAAAACCGGATCGGTCCCAACCGGGTCGGGCCCCTCGGCCTGCTGCAGTCCCTGATGGACGGCATCAAGCTGGCGCTGAAAGAGGAGATCATTCCCAAGTCCGCTTACCGAGCGGTCTATTGGTTGGCGCCGGTGATCTCAGCCACAATGGCATTCATCGCCTTCGCTGTCATCCCCTTCGGTCCGGAGGTGTCGATCCTTGGTGTGATGACCCCGCTACAACTCACCGACTTCCCTGTTTCCGTTCTCTACGTGTTAGCTGTTGCCTCCATTGGGATCTACGGCATCGTGTTGGCTGGCTGGTCATCTGGATCCACCTACCCACTGCTCGGTGGCTTGCGTTCATCAGCGCAGATGATCTCCTACGAACTCGCAATGTCCATGTCCTTCGTGGCTGTCTTTCTCTACGCGGGCACCATGTCCACCTCGGGCATCGTGGCAGCACAGGAACCAATTTGGTACGCAATCATCTTGCTGCCCTCGTTTCTCATTTATGTCACCTCCATGGTTGGCGAAACCAACCGCGCACCCTTTGACCTGCCCGAAGCCGAGGGTGAGTTGGTGGGTGGCTTCCACACTGAGTACTCCTCGTTGAAGTTTGCTCTCTTCTTCCTCGCCGAGTACATCAACATGGTGACGGTGTCAGCGCTTGCCACGACACTTTTCCTTGGCGGATGGCGCGCTCCGTGGCCAATCTCACTCTGGGAGGGTGCAAATGTGGGCTGGTGGCCGCTGCTGTGGTTCTTGGTCAAGGTGCAATTGTTTATCTTCGTTTTCATCTGGCTCCGCGGCACGCTGCCCAGGCTCCGGTACGACCAATTCATGCGCTTTGGCTGGAAAGTCCTGATACCGGTATCCCTGGTGTGGATCGTCGTTGTCGCCACCGCGCGTGTTATTCGCAATGAGTTCTCCATTGCTACCGAAGATATTTTGCTCTGGGGGGCTGGCCTGCTGGTCATCGTGGTGATCGGTGGCTGGATTTTGCAGTGGCGGTCCTCGCGCAAGGAAGAACAGGCCGAGGAGTTAGCGGCGTTGACCGACGATGGACCCTTTGACCCCATGGCCGGTGCATTCCCGGTTCCACCCATGCCCGGCCAGGAATTCACGTACACGTCACGCGTATCGCAACGTCCCCTGGCTGCCGCGACGGTGACCCCCGCAGTCACATCTGGCCCGAGCTCAACGCACCTGCCCGATGATGATGCACCTAAGGAGTCCTCCAATGCCTGAGTTGCCAACAGCGGTACGTGGGTTTGGCGTCACGTTTCGCACCATGTTCAAAAGGGTGGTTACCGAGCAATATCCCGAGGCTGCAGCAAAGTATCCGCCCAAGCCAAGATTTCATGGCCGGCATCAACTCAACCGGTGGGCCGATGGCCTGGAAAAGTGCATCGGTTGCGAACTGTGCGCGTGGGCCTGCCCGGCAGATGCAATCTTTGTGGAGGGGGCAGACAATTCCGAGGGAGGTCGATTCTCACCGGGAGAGCGTTACGGCCGGGTGTATCAGATCAATTACCTCCGCTGTATTTTCTGCGGCCTGTGCATTGAAGCGTGCCCAACGCGTGCGCTCACGATGACCAATGAGTTCGAACTCGCCGACAACAACCGGACGGATTTGATCTTCACCAAAGAGGATCTGCTCGCACCATTGCAGGCCGGAATGGTGCTGCCACCGCATGACATGGTGCCGGGGTTCACCGAGAAGGACTACTACGCCGGTAAGGTCATCGGGGCCACGGATACCGGATCGGCCACGGATACTGCAAAGGAGTCGACGTGACCGAGATCGGCACCGGTGAAGCCATCGTCTTCTGGGTGTGCGCGGTGCTGTCGGTAACCGGTGCCCTTGGCCTGATTTTATCGCGACGCACCGTGCACAGCGCGCTATGGCTGGCCCTGACCATGATAAGCCTGGCTGTTTTGTACATCGCCAATGCTGCACCGTTCCTCGGCATGGTCCAGATCATTGTGTACACCGGTGCGGTCATGATGCTGTTCCTGTTCGTGCTAATGGTGGTTGGTGTTGACTCGGCAGACTCACTCGTAGAAACCCTTCGAGGCCAGCGCGTTGCCGCCATTTTGCTCGCCGTGGGTTTCGGTGTGTTGCTCACCGCCGGGCTCGGTTCAGCCCTGAGCGGTATCCCCATGGCCGGGCTCGACGCAGCCAACGCAGAGTACGGCGGCAACGTTGAAGGTATCGCCCGCCTGCTTTTCTCGGACTACATCATTGCCTTCGAAATCGTTGCGGCACTGCTCATTACGGCTGCCCTTGGAGCTTTAGTGCTCACCCATCGAGAGCGCTGGCGACCGAAGCTGACGCAGGCTGACCTGATGCGTCAACGTATTGCTTCGGGTGCGCCTGGCCCGCTTCCCACTCCCGGTGTTTTCGCTAGACACAATGCCGTGGATACTCCGGCTCTGCTGCCCGATGGCACGTTGGCCGAACAATCAGTGCCGGCACCCCTGCGTGCCCGGGGCGACCTACGGCCGGTAGATATTGGCGCGGTCGAGGAAACTCGCGCCCTCACCGAAGGTGAAGCTGTCTTTGGCCCCACGGTCACGCCGGTCGCTGATGATCCTGGCGCCTCACCGGGAGAGCGGTCATGAATCCGGAGAACTACATCATCCTGTCGGGGTTGCTGTTCACCATTGGCGCCTTGGGGGTCATGATTCGGCGCAACGCGATCGTGGTCTTCATGTCGATCGAGTTGATGCTCAACGCTGCAAATCTTGCTTTCGTCTCTTTCGCTCGCATTAACGGAACCCTGGATGGCCAGGTTGTTGCCTTCTTCGTCATGATCGTCGCCGCAGCCGAAGTGGTTGTCGGTTTGGCCATCATCGTGACGATCTTTAGAACTCGGCGCTCTGCTTCCATCGATGAGCCGAACCTATTGAAGTACTAGACCATGGCCGCGGCCACGCCATGGTCGGGGTTGCCCAAGACAGCACAGATGTGAGGAACAACTGGTGATAAGCGAGGAGGCGCCGTGATCGGGACCGGCGCTGTCGTTGCTCAAACGGCTCCCCTTTTGGCGCCGTTGAATGCTGCGACGGGAATCTTCCAGTACATCTGGGTACTGATCGCGCTACCGCTTGCTGGGGCGATCATTTTGCTCACCACCGGTAGTCTGCTGAAGCGGTGGGGCCATATCATCGGCGTCGCCACCGTGGGCGTTTCCGCGATTCTCGGCATCATCATGCTGCTGGAGATGATGGGTCGATCCGCCGATGACCGCGCTTTCGGCCAGACCGCATTCACCTGGGTTTTTGCCGGGCAGTTTGATGTTGACGTCGCTTTCCAGCTTGATCAACTGTCCATGGTTTTCGTACTGCTCATCACCATCGTCGGCACACTCATTCACATCTACTCCATTGGCTACATGGCCCATGACCCAGACCGCAAGCGTTTCTTCGGGTTCCTCAACCTCTTTATTGCCGCGATGCTGCTGCTCGTTCTGGCCGATAACTATCTGCTGCTATACGTGGGCTGGGAAGGGGTGGGCCTAGCGTCCTATCTCCTGATCGGTTTTTGGCAGTACAAGAACAGCGCCGCCGCCGCTGCCAAGAAAGCATTCGTGATCAACCGCGTGGGTGACGTGGGGCTCAGCCTTGCCATCATGCTCATGTTCGTCACGTTCGGCTCGGTTACGTTCAGTTCTGTCTTCGCCAACGCCGGGGAAGCCAGCGACTCCACGCTCACCTGGATCGGCCTGCTGCTGCTCTTGGCTGCTGCCGGTAAGTCTGCGCAGTTCCCGCTGCAAGCCTGGTTGCTTGACGCCATGGAAGGCCCCACGCCGGTGTCAGCGCTGATCCATGCGGCCACGATGGTGACCGCGGGCGTGTACTTGATCGTGCGCAGTAACGCGATTTACGACCGAACTGTTTTCGCAGCGACCGCGGTTGTCGTGGTGGGTGTGATCACCATGATTATTGGCGCGATCATTGGCTCGGCAAAGGACGACATCAAGAAGGCCCTGGCGGGTTCCACGATGAGCCAAATCGGATACATGGTGCTCGCCGCCGGGCTCGGGCCGATCGGCTATGTGTTCGCCATCTTCCACCTACTGACCCATGGTGTGTTCAAGGCCAACCTCTTCTTGAGTGCCGGCTCGGTCATGCACGGCATGAACAACGGCGTCAACATGCGTCGCTTCGGTGCGCTTCGTGCCGCCATGATCATTACCTTTGGTGCTTTCACCGCGGGTTATTTGGCCATCATCGGTATTCCACCGTTCTCTGGTTTTTATTCCAAGGACAAAATCATTCACGCGGCCTTCGAACAGAGCAACATCGTGGGTATCGCCGGGGTACTGGCCGCGGGCATTACCGGTTTCTACATGACGCGCATGATCGTCATGACGTTCTTCGGTAAGGCCCGATGGGAAGACGATGCGCATCCGCACGAGTCCCCGCCGGTCATGACCATTCCGTTGATTATTTTAGGTTTCGGGTCGGCCTTTACCGGCATGGCGCTGGTTTACTGGGGTGACATCGAAACGTGGCTCACTCCGGTCACCGGACTTGAGGAACGCGAACTAGCGATTCCCACCGTGGTGCTGGAGATGCTGACCCTCGCCACCGTTCTCGTGGGTGTGGGTGTCGCCATCTGGATCTATCGCCGTTCGGTTCCGATTGAACCCCCGCAGAAAGTGTCGGTACTCACCGTGGCGGCTCGCCAGAACATGTTCGATGATGCAATCAACGACGTGGTTGCCGTGCGCCCGACCTGGTACACCGCTCGATTCCTCGTATGGTTCGACAACCGTGCAGTTGACGGGTTCGTCAATGGTCTGGCCGCTGCAGTGGGCGGAGTGTCCGGTCGCCTCCGCCGCATCCAGACAGGGTTCACCCGCACCTATGCACTCGTCATGGTGATTGGTGTCCTTGCGGTTCTCACCGCACTTGGGTTGGTGATGCTGCCATGAGTAATTTCCCGTGGCTGACCACGATCGGTGTCATCCCACTTATCGGTGCTGTTGTTGTCATGTTGCTACCAAGGTCTAAGGGCCTGTTGGCCAAGCAGTTGGCACTGGTATTCAGCCTGATCGCCCTCGGCATGACCATCGCAATGGCGTTGCAGTTCGATGCAGACGCCACAGATCCGTTCCAGTTCAGCGAGAGTGCATCGTGGATTCCTGCACTCGGCATAAGTTATTCGGTGGGTGTCGATGGCATTGGTCTGGTTCTCATCGGGCTAGCCGCAACGCTGGTGCCGGTGGTTATTTTGGCCGGATGGCATGACGTTGATGAAGAACTTGGATCGGTCAAGGGCTACTTCGCGTTGATCCTGGTGCTGCAAACGTTGATGATCGGCGTTTTCGCCGCGACCGACGTCTTCTTGTTTTACGTGTTCTTCGAAGCCATGCTCGTACCGATTTACTTCCTGATCGGGCGCTATGGCGGTCCCCAGCGCGCATACGCCGCGGTGAAGTTCTTGATCTACAGCCTCGTGGGTGGACTGTTTATGCTCGCCTCGCTGATCGGTCTCTATGTCGTGTCTGGACGGCAACTGGGCGAGGGCACCTTCGATTTCCTCTCCCTGGTTGGCTTGGAGATGGACTCAACCACCCAGCGCTTGCTGTTCCTCGGGTTCTTCTTCGCTTTCGCCATCAAGGCTCCGCTATTTCCTTTCCACACCTGGCTGCCCGATGCGGCGAAAGAATCCACGCCTGGAACCGCGGTTCTCCTTATCGGCGTACTGGACAAGGTCGGCACCTTCGGCATGATCCGATATCTGCTGCCAATTTTCCCCGAGGCATCCCAGTTCTACGCCCCGGTGGTCATCGCGATGGCGGTTATCGGCATTCTCTATGGCGCACTGGTGGCTCTGGGGCAAAATGACATGAAGCGCTTGTTCGCATACAGCTCCATGTCTCACTTTGGGTTTATCGCACTGGGGATTTTCGTCTTCACCAATATCGGCATGAGTGGTTCGGTGCTGTACATGGTGGCCCATGGTCTCTCCACAGCAGCGGTGTTCCTCGTCGCTGGCTTCCTGATGGCCCGGCGCGGTGGTTCCAGCCTCATCAGCGACTACGGCGGCATCAGCAAGGTGGCACCGGTACTCGCCGGCTTCCTCCTCTTCGCAGCTTTGTCCTCCTTGGCGCTGCCCGGTTTGGCCAGTTTCCTCGGCGAATTCATGGTTCTGCTGGGTACGTTCCAGATCTACCCGTGGGTGGCCGTCGTTGCCACCTTGGGCATCGTGTTTACCGCGGCCTATGTCTTGCGGTTCTACCAACGCACGGCAACCGGTCCTGTTCCGGCAGCCTATGCACCCGGATCTGCGCACCCGATGACCGATGTGAAAGCGCGTGAGGTGACCGCTTTGGCGCCCCTGGTGCTACTCACCATCGTTTTGGGCGTCTTCCCCACTCCGGCTCTGGACGTCATCAATCCCGCGGTGGAGTGGACACAGCAGACACTGGGAGTGGTTGATCCACCACCGCAGATCGACACGCCGGGAGGGGGTCAGTAATGGACGACGTCTTGATTGCGCCAGACATTGACTACCTGGCCGTGGCCCCCATGATCATCGTGGGCGTCACCGCCGTCGTCGGAGTGCTGGTCGAGGCTTTTGCGCCACGACGACCGCGCCGTGGAATTCAACTTGTGCTTACCTTCGGTGCACTCATTGCCGCCTTCGTCGTCCTCATTTCGCAAGCAGGAACACGAGTGATCACCGGTTCCTTGGCCATTGATGGGCCCAGTCTGGTGCTGCAGGGCCTGATCCTGCTGATTGCGATCGTGTCGGCGATGCTCATGGCTGAGCGCCGGGTGGATCCAGCCGGGGATGCATTCTCACCGCGCGCATCTGCGCTGCCGGGATCTGAGGAAGAACGCGTGCTGAGCACTCGCGGGTTCATGCAATCCGAGGTCTGGCCACTGATGCTGTTCGCGGTTGTCGGCATGATGCTCTTCACCGCGGCCAATGACCTACTCGTAATGTTTATTGCCCTAGAGATCATGTCACTGCCGCTGTACCTACTCGCCGGAATGTCTCGCCGCCGTCGCCTGCTCAGCCAAGAAGCGGCGCTGAAGTACTTCATTCTCGGTGCGTTCTCCTCCGCATTCTTTATCTTCGGTGCAGCGATGCTCTATGGCTTCTCCGGTACCATTTCGCTGCCCGGTATCGCTGATGCACTGAGCGCGAACCCTGGACAAACTCCGCTGATCTTCATCGGCTTTGGCCTCGTCGTTATCGGACTGCTGTTCAAGGTGGGTGCGGTTCCCTTCCACCAGTGGGTGCCTGACGTTTACCAGGGCTCTCCCAGCGCCGTCACCGCCTTCATGGCCGCGGCCGTCAAGGTTGCCGCCTTCGGTGCGCTCCTGCGTTTTCTCTACGTCGCCTTCGGCGGTGCCCGCTGGGACTGGCAGCCTGCCCTGTGGATCATCGCGATCGCAACGATGCTGGTGGGGTCGATTTTGGCTATCACCCAGACCGACATCAAGCGCATGCTCGCTTATTCATCGATCGCCCAGGCCGGCTTCATTCTGGTCGGTGTTATTGCGGTGAACCCTGAAGGCGTCGCCGCAGTGATGTTCTACCTGGCGGCTTATGGCTTTGCCACCCTCGGTGCCTTCGCCGTCATCAGTTTGGTTCGTCAAGATGGCGGTGAAGCAACGCACCTGTCGAACTGGGCGGGGTTAGGCAAACGATCTCCGGTTCTGGCCCTGTCCATGTCGCTGTTTATGCTTTCCTTCGCCGGCATCCCGCTCACCAGCGGCTTCATCGGCAAGTTCACCGTCTTTGAAGCTGCCATCCTTGCCGACGCTGTGCCCTTGGTGATCGTGGGTGTCATTGCCAGCATCATTGCGGCCTTCTTCTATGTCCGTGTGATTGTTCTCATGTTCTTCACTGAACCGGCCGAGGTCGGACCTACCGTTGTGCTCCCCTCGGTGTTTACCACGCTCGTTTTAGCCATTTCTGTCGCGGTAACGGTCATTTTGGGTGTTTTTCCGCAACCGGTTCTGGATCTGGTCGAACAGGCCAATGTCTTCCTTCGGTAGTAACGTCATGAGCGTTCGCTATTAAAGGAGTCCGCTTATGAGCCCTCGAATCATGACCAGCATGTACGGACTTGGCATTGATAGCCAACTGGCCGACCAGATGGCCGATGGTTTGGCCCGAGTTGAAACGGGTCTACGCGAAGCCGTACGCAGTGATTACCCGTTCGTGACAGAGGCCTCACGGCACCTGGTTGATGCTGGTGGCAAGCGGTTTCGTCCGCTACTGGTGCTGCTGGCTGCTCAGTACGGTGATCCTCGCAGTGTAGGAGTTGTGCCCGCCGCCATTGTTGTTGAATTAACCCATCTGGCCACGCTGTACCACGACGATGTCATGGACGAGGCCGATCTGCGTCGTGGAGCGAGTTCGGCGAACGCGCGTTGGAGCAATACCGTGGCAATCTTGACCGGTGATTTTCTCTTTGCCCGCGCCAGTGAAATCTTGGCCGATCTTGGCCCTGATGCCGTGCGCATCCAGGCCCGCACCTTCGAACGACTGTGCACCGGGCAGATCCGCGAAACGGTAGGTCCCGCCGAAGGCGCGGATCCGGTAGATCATCACCTACAGGTCCTGGCCGATAAAACTGGTTCACTCATCGCCACGTCTTGCCAGTTCGGTGCGCTCATGAGCGGTGCCGACGCACAGACCACCGCAACACTTACCCGATTTGGTGAGCACATCGGTGTCGCCTTCCAACTCGCCGATGACCTCGTGGACATCACCAGCGATTCTGCGCAGTCGGGCAAGACACCCGGTACCGATCTGCGCGAGGGTGTACCTACGCTGGCGGCACTCATGGCTATGCGTGCCAACGATGATCCGTGGTTGGTTGATGCGCTGTCTCGTCCACTTCACGACGAGGTTGAACATGGTCGTGCCCTGTCGGCCCTTCGGGCGCATCCGGCCCTGATCGAAGCACAAAACGAGGCACGTCGATGGGCAGACAGTGCTCGATCCTGCCTCGATGGGCTCAGTGATGACCCGGCCACGGAGGCTTTGCGAGCCCTGTGCGACTACGTGGTTAACCGCACCGGCTAGTAGCCTCGAAGTCGAGCTACCAGATCGGTCATGACCTCCGTTGCGCCGCCGCCGATGCCGAGCACGCGCACATCGCGGTAGTGCCGTTCCACCTCGCTCTCGCGCATGTAGCCCATTCCACCGTGTAGTTGAACTGCGGCGTTTGCCACAAATTCCGCTGCCTCCACGGCCGTTTGTTTAGCGAGGGCTGCTTCGGCTATCAACTGTTCGCCATTGATGTACCGATCGGTAATTGCGTGTGTGTAGACACGTGCAACATCGGTGCGCCGGTACATGTCAACCAGGGTGTGGCGAACGATCTGGCGGGAGATGAGTGGTCGACCGAAGGTTTCTCGGTTCTTGGCCCAGGCCTCGGTCAAGTCAAGGCATCGCTGGGCGGTGGCGTAGGCGGTGACTGCGAGGGAGAGTCGCTCTGAGACAAAGTGATTAGCTAGCGAAGCAAACCCCAAGCCCAGTCCCAAGACATCGCGCGGGGCCACAGGTACTTCGTTGAAAGCGAGTTCTGCTGTATCGCTGCACCACCAGCCCATCTTGGCCAGCGCTCTAGGGGTGGCGTATCCAGGAGAAGCCGGATCAAGCATCATCAGCGTGATACCAGCTGCACCTTCTCCTGTTTCCGGAGTCCGTACGGCAGCCACCACGCGATCCGCTCGAACGCCTGAGGTGATGTACGTTTTCGCACCAGACACGGTCCAAGATTCATTCACTCGTTCAGCACGGGTACGTAGTCGAGAAACGTCTGAACCACCATCAGGTTCGGTTACGCCGAGAGACAGGATCATCTCGCCGCGCAGCACTGGCTCAATGGTCTGCGCCAGTAAATAGTCGGCACCGTCTACATCAGCCGCGTCGACCCTGCGGTGGTACTCGTCGATCACATGGGGCAGGGCGATTCCGTGAGTGAAGAGTGCAGAAATGACGCCACCGCTGGCGCCTGCTCCGATCATGGCCTCGGTCATCGCCACTACATCGGCAAAATCTCCACCGGAGCCGCCGAGTTTGGGGTCGATGCCGATGCCGAGCAGGCCAACGTCAGCCGCTCTGCGGTGTAGATCCCGGGGCAGCATTCCATCTGTTTCCCAGGTAGTCAGAAACGGCGTGATCTCACGTCCGGTGAATTTTTGGGCAAGGTCAACGAGGGCTTTGCGGCTTTGCGGATCAGCAGAAACACTCATACCTCTACCCTAGGTATCCCGGCGGGGTCGGCGGAGCCCGGCCGCGTAGAGCGCCTGAACGAGTTGCCTGCTGCTCACCTCGAGTGCGCCCTCCTCAACGGCGATCATCCGCATTGATTCGTGAACGTCGTAGTGATCGCCTCCGAATGCTCGCTGCGGTACTCCGATCCAGCGTGCGAAGGAGTGCAACTCATATAGGTCTTGGTCGCTCACTAGGTGGCAAAACCACCTGTCTCGCCACGCCCAATTCGCCGAATCCACAAGTATTGCCACGGTCAAATCCTAGACTCGGAAGGCTGTTTAGGGCCACCTACATTGCCGCACAGCTGGTTGCCGGGAGGATTGTGTTAGGCGATTTGGCCGATCTCCAGAGCATCGGCACGGTTAGGTCGCCGACGGTGCCGGAGGGCATCAACGGAGAAGAGCGCCAGCGCGGCCCAGATGAGTGCGAAGCCAATCCACTCCAACCCGGTGACCGTCTCGGCGAAATAGGTGATCCCAAGGATCAGCAGGATGGTGGGTGTGGCGTATTGCATGATCCCCAGCGTGGATAGCGGTAGTCGATTGGCGCCACCGACGTAGGCAAGCAACGGTATAGCCGTGATGGGACCGAGCAGAAGGAGGAGGATGGTAATTCCAACTCCGTCTACGACGAAGGCGGCGCTACCTTGCACTTCTGCCACGGCCAGAACCACCGCGGCAACAGGGAAAAGCACCATGGTTTCAACGGTGAGTCCTGAAATTGCATCAACACCGGCCATCTTCTTTAGTAGTCCATAGGACCCGAAGGAGAACGCTAGAATGAGTCCTATGGCGGGTAATGCGGCTGCGCCGATGGCGATGACCACGACACCCCCAGCGGCAATTCCAACTGCACCCCACTGCCATCGGCGCAGGCTCTCCTTCAAGATCACCACACTCAAGGCAACGGACACCAGTGGATTGATGAAGTATCCCAGGGAGGCATCCACCACCTGATCGGTACTGACCGAATAGACGTAGGTGGTCCAGTTCACGGTGATGGCGATCGCAGCAAGCACGAGAATGCCCAGGGTGCGCCGATTCTTCAATACGCTGCCCAGCCGTCGCCATCCTCTGCCAATGCCGATGACGACGATAAGAAAAACGAACGACCAGATAATGCGATGGGCCACAATTTCCGCGGGGGAAACCGTGTCCAGGATCGCGAAATACAGTGGGAATACTCCCCAGAGGCCATAGGCGATGAGCGCGTAGACGAAGCCCAACAACGTGGTTCGCTGCGCCGACTCCGGAGTCAGTTCACAGTCCAGGTGTCGCTACCGCGCAGCAGCCTGCGCAGATCCTTTGTTTGTTCGGCGACGGCTTTTTCGTTTTGTTCACGGGCCAGTCGATCGTCGGAAGGACGCTGTACATCGCGGAACACTCCGATAGGGGTATCGGTGAGCATTTGCTGGTCAGATAGCCGCGAGAGCGCGAAGGCCACAGCCGGGTCAACGGCATGTGCGTCATGGATCAAAATCTCGGCTTCAGGGATGTCGTTGACATTCACCACAGCTGCGAACCGTTCGCGAGATAACCATCGGATGGTAGGAAGACCGGGGTTCGATATGTCACCGCGATACGTGATGCTTCAATGGCGGCAGCGAAACAATCGCGCTGCGGGAGAGTAACGATGCTTTTGTGCTCTTCGTCGACAGGAGACGTGGTCACGTTCGAACGCTATCGCGCTGAACAGTCAAGTGCGTCCAATCTCGCGATCGCACGGCCGACTACTCTGGGAGTGTGATCGAATTGCCGACGCCGGCGTACCAATCGGTCTCCGGTGGTGCGCGCCAGTACCGGTTAGCTAGCCATCCGGAAATTCGTGTCGTCGCGACCGATCTCGGCCTGGCATGCTGCGCCGTTGAATTCGCCGCAGCCCTCACCCGCGGGCTGTTACTACCGGTGGCTGACGCGGACCCGGTGCCCACTCTGCACCTGCTGGTTGTGTCCGGAACCCTCACCCACGCACTACGTCCGAGTATCGAGGCGGCGTGGGAGAGACTGCCAGAACCACGGGCGGCAATGGCTTTTGGCGCTTGCACAGCCAGTGGCGGTCCGTATTGGGATTCCTATTCGGTTGCGCAGGGTATTGACGAAACCATTCCGGTACAGGTCTACGTCCCTGGCTGCCCTCCCCGTCCAGAAGCCCTCATTGCCGCGATCCTCAGCATTGCCGAAGGTGCCGCGGATGTGATTCGTTCATGACCATTGCTGCCAATTCTGTTGAAATAACACAGCAAATC
>ERZ887849.847-NODE-847-length-31104-cov-32.708654_pt1 | contig 31104 bp, 16 predicted proteins | sample MGYA00521267_ERZ887849 | MGnify/ENA primary metagenome ERZ887849 (study PRJEB32303, sample SAMEA104408601) | aquatic metagenome | biome: Brackish water; feature: Pelagic; material: water | place: Baltic Sea | collected 2014-06-06T16:11:00 | depth 2,863 m ... | reverse complement strand
AGCAGCAAGCATCTGTGTTGTTTACTCAGAATGAAAAATTAGATTTTTTTTTGATCCTAAGAGAAAATTACAAATATGAACCAGAAGACTTATTAAATGAGTTAAGAGAATTAAATGGTATTATTGCCGTTTTTTCTTTTACCAGTAGTGATTTTGAGTTTTCGGAATATCTAAACGATTAAAACAATGAAAAGAACTAAAATAGTAGCGACAATAGGTCCATCATCATCTTCTAAAGAAGTATTGAAAGACATGGTTTTAGCGGGGATGAATGTTTGCAGATTAAATTTTTCTCATGGAGCCTACGAAGACCATTTAGAAGTGATTAAAAACATTAGGTCACTCAATGATGAGCTGGGATTAAATGTTGCTATTCTTGCTGATTTACAAGGTCCGAAAATCCGTACAGGTGAGATGCAAAAAAGTGGTGTTCATCTTGAAGTAAATGAAATAGTAACGGTACAAACGGATAATGTTGTAGGAAATGAAAAGGTGTTTTCCATTAATTATTTAAGGCTTCCTAAAGACGTTAATAAAGGAGAGTTAATCCTTTTAGATGATGGAAAATTAATGCTTGAAGTAATTAAAACAGATGGTAAAAAACAAATTACATGTAAAGTGATACAGGGAGGAGAACTCTCTTCAAACAAAGGAGTAAATTTCCCAAACACTAAAATCTCAATGCCGAGTCTAACCGAAAAAGATGAACAGGATTTATCTTTCGCCATCGAACAAGATGTGGATTGGATTGGATTGTCTTTTGTGCGGTCAGCAAGAGATATGATTGATTTAAAACACAAGATATCATCTGCGGGCGCTAAAGCTAAAGTTATTGCAAAAATCGAAAAGCCAGAGGCACTTGAATGCATAGATGATATCATTAATGAAAGTGATGGAATTATGGTTGCCCGTGGAGATTTGGGAGTGGAAATTCCGTTTCAAAATGTTCCATTGACGCAGAAAATGCTTATCAATAAAGGTATTAAATACGCAAAACCGGTTATTGTTGCTACACAAATGATGGAGTCCATGATCACTCAAATGACTCCAACGAGAGCGGAAGTTAATGATGTTGCCAATGCCGTTTTGGATGGGGCAGATGCAGTAATGCTCTCGGGAGAAACTTCCGTAGGTAAATACCCTGTTGAAGTTATTAGTACCATGTCAAGGATTGTATGTGAAATGGAATCTCATGATGGAATTTATTATAAAGAAGAGCCACCAGAAAAAAACAAAGAACGATTTATATCTGATTCCATTTGTTATAATTCTTGTCGTCTGGCCCAAAGAGTTGATGTAAATGCAATTATTACCATGTCATTTTCAGGTTATACAGCTTACAAAATAGCTTCTCAAAGACCAAAAGCAAATATTTTTGTTTTTACAAGTAATAGAAAGATACTTACTCAGCTCAATTTAGTTTGGGGGGTGCGTGCATTTTATTACAATAAACAAATTAGTACGGATCACACTATTGCTGATATTAAGTACATCATGAAGTCAGAAAAGTATCTTAAACAAGGAGATTTGATTATAAATATTGCATCAATTCCTCTAGAAGAGTTAGGAAGCTCTAACATGCTTAAGCTTAGTCATGTGGAATAGCTGTTTTGCTGCATAATAACAGTTAGGTCAATATTTAGAATGTAATAGAATGGAAGCAAGAAGTATAAATTGTAATCAGAAAAACACTCACCCAAGGGATGAGCGCTGTGTTTTTGATTCAGGTATTCATAAATATGAAATAGATGGTGATGAATTTAAATCAGTAACAACCGTAATTTCCCGTTTTTTTCCGGTGTTCAATCCAGATGAAGCCATCGATAAAATGCTTAATGGCAGAAATTGGAATCCAACTCATAAATATTGGGGTATGCAAGATTTCGAAATCAAACAAAACTGGGAGGAAAAAGGGATAATGGCATCTGAACAAGGCACTTTTCTTCATGAACAGATCGAAAATTATTATTTAGAGCAGAAATTTGAAGAGCCTCAAGAGTTTGATCTTTTTCGCCAATTCGCAGATGATCATAAATCATTGACTCCTTATCGAACAGAATGGCGAATATTTGATGAATCTATTGGTATTGCCGGTACAATCGACTTTGTTGCTCTAAATAATGGTGTATTTGAAATGTATGACTGGAAAAGGAGTATGAAAGTTGTGAATACATCAAATGGTACTCCGATTACTCAGAATCGATGGGACAGTGGTTATCATGGCCTAAGCGACATGGATGATACAAGTTTTAATCATTATACTTTACAATTAAGTATATACAGATTTTTATTAGAGAAAAATTACCAAATTGAACTGTCAAAAATGTTTATCGTTGTTCTTCACCCTGATTACGAACGTTATTATAAAATAGAGGTGCCATATTTAAAAGAAAAAGTGGAGTACATACTTGGAACACTATGATAAAAACTCAAAAAAAAACCAATAGATTTCGTATATGTTTACAGGGATTATAGAAGAATTAGGAAAGCTTGTAAGTATCGAGCAAGATGGTGGGAATACGCACTTTATTATTGAAGCGAATATGACTACTGAATTAAAAATTGACCAAAGCTTGGCACATGACGGATGTTGTTTGACTGTAGTAGAATTGGAAGATAATAAGTACACAGTTACAGCCATAAAGGAAACGATGAGCAGAACGAATTTAGGGGGTTGGGAGGTTGGCTCTATGATTAATTTAGAGCGATGTATGAAGAGTAATGGTCGTTTTGATGGACATATTGTACAGGGCCATGTCGATTGTACAGCAACTTGCGAGGATGTGCAACATCATGATGGCAGCTGGATGTTTACGTTCAAATACCAATCTGATCACATTACCGTTGAAAAGGGGTCAATCACGATAAATGGAACGAGCCTTACCGTTGTAGATTCTGAGGATAATGGATTCTCAGTATGTATTATTCCTTACACATATGAAAACACCTCGTTCAAAAGTATACAGAAGGGGAGCTTGGTTAATTTAGAATTTGACATACTTGGCAAGTACATCAAAAAGTATTTAAGGAATTCAAATTCTTAATCTCCTATTTTTATTGCCTGTTGTACAAATAACGACCAGCTCGCTATTAGAATGGTTCCGCCAATTGGAGTCATAGGCCAAAGAAAACCCAAAGTAACCCCCATTAATTCATCAAGTGAGAGGAGGTAAATTGAGGTAGAGAAAAGAATGGTGCCCGTTACAAATCCCCAACAAATCAGTGATGATTTTTTGAGTTTAGATGAATTAAATCCTAGAAAAACAAGTGCGAGCCCATGGTATATTTGATATTGAATTCCTGTTTGAATTGATTCTAATTCTTCACTACTGATGTAACTTTTTAATGAATGCGTACCAAATGCACCCAGTAGAATTGCCAATAAAATAAAAACGCCACCGAACAAAATAAAAATAGACTTCATTCATCAAAGATTAAAAAAAAGAATCAATGAAAAGTGTATCTTTGATTATTCATTCTATGAGAGCATTTTTTATGTTTTTTTTTATGCCCATCGTCATGAGTTCTTGTGCTGATGAATCGATCACCTTCAAGCAACCCATTGAGGTAATCGACTATTATCAATTTGATGAACACAACCTTGACCTACATGGCATAAATGCTTCAATCATGATTCCAAACGAAACTGCGGGAATTGGTGCTTCTTTTGAAACAGAGATCACCCATAATGATGGCGATTTTAAATGGCAGATAAGTGCGGGTCGTAATTTCAATATTTTTATCGAAGATTATGGAGATTATCAGTATCGAATGCCCGAATTTTTAAGGAAAATAGAATCTCAAGATATTTTTAAAACTGAAATTATTCAGCAAAAAGGTGACTATGTTATTTTTAAAAGAGAATTGAACTTGACATCAAAAAAAACATCAACTTATCATTTATATGGAGTGAAGTATATCAATGGTGTTTACTATGAAATTAAGAATAAAGAAGAGGGAGATTCAAAAAAGGTGGTTGATTTTATTTTAAAATCATTTCTATCGTTTAAATCGATTAATTTGGAGCTATGATAAAGAGAGAAGATGTATTAGAGGTATTATCTAACATTCAAGAACCAGAATCCAGTAAAGACATTGTTTCTTCTAATTTAATCGAAGATTTAATAGTTGAGGAAAACAAAGTGAGTCTTACAGTTTATGTAAAGAATCCCGCGATGCATGCCAAAAACAGAATGAAAGAGGCGGTAGAATTTAATCTAAAATCTCGCTTGAAAAAAGATATTGAGATTCGGTGCACAGTGAAGCAGCAAGTCAGTGAGGCAAACTCGACAAGAAAGGTTCTTCCAAAGGTCAAAAACATTGTGGCTATTGCATCAGGTAAGGGAGGCGTCGGTAAGTCGACAATCACCTCTAACTTGGCTGCCGGGTTGGCAAAAAAAGGACATAAGGTAGGGATTATCGACGCTGACATATACGGACCATCAATGCCAACAATGTTTGACCTTGTCAATGAACGTCCAAAAATGACTGAAATAGATGGCCAATCATTAATAGAGCCTATTTTGTCCAATGGCGTTAAAATACTATCCATTGGTTTTTTTACAGATAAAGAAAATGCCGTTGTTTGGAGGGGACCAATGGCTTCCAAAGCATTATTGCAAATGTTTAATGATGCGCATTGGGGTGAGTTGGACTTTCTTTTAATAGATCTCCCTCCTGGGACTGGTGATATTCATTTGAGTTTGATACAGAGCATTCCCTTAGATGGCGTGGTCATTGTGAGTACGCCTCAAGAGGTTGCTCTCGCAGATGCACGAAGGGGCGTAAATATGTTTAAAATGGATAATGTGAAAGTTCCGATTATTGGATTGGTTGAGAACATGTCATGGTTTACACCTGAGGAACTTCCTGATAATAAATATTATATCTTCGGACGAGATGGTGCTAAAAATTTGTCAGAAGGATTGGGAGTACCCTTTTTAGGTCAGATTCCTATTGTGCAAAGTTTGAGGGAATCGGGCGATATTGGTAAACCAGCAGTATTACAAGAGGAAAGTTTAATTTCAGGAGTGTTTGATGAACTGGTGGAGAATTTCACTCAGCAAATAGAGGCCACACATAAAGCTTAATAATAATGAAAAATAAAGAAGACACCATACACAAGATTAATCAAGCGATTGAGCAACTGCGTCCTTTTCTTCATGCAGATGGAGGAGACATGGAGTTTGTTGAATTAACAAAAGATTCAGTAGTCAAAGTAAAGCTATTGGGTGCATGCAGTGATTGCTCAATGAGTCATATGACCATGCGAGCGGGATTAGAAGAAGCGTTAAAAATAGCAGCCCCGGAGGTTGTTTCTGTTGAAGCTATTGATTAATGAATATCCGCCTAATAAATATAGGAAAAACAACAGTCCCTTATTTAAAGGAAGGTGAAATAGAGTATGAAAAAAGACTGAAGCATTATTTGAAATTTGAACGTATTGATTTGAAAGAATTAAAATCAAGTAAAAAGCAGTCTCATGAGATTTTAAAAAAGAATGAAGCCGAATTGATATTGAAAATAATCAAGCCAAATGATGTTGTAATTATTCTAGATGAGAAAGGGGATCATTATACATCAGAACATTTTTCAAAATGGCTGAACAAAAAAGAGATGACAGGGCTTAAACAAATGATTTTCATTATCGGTGGTGCTTATGGATTTGATAAATCCATATACGAACGGGCAAACGAAAAGCTATCAATCTCCAAAATGACATTTTCTCATCAAATGATAAGATTGTTGTTTTTGGAGCAATTGTATAGGGCGAAAACGATCCTGAACGGAGAAAAATACCATCATTCTTAAAATAGACTTGAGTGGAAAGTAATTATGTTTCGTTTTATGATATTTCAATTGCCACTTTATGGTTGGTTATCTTTCTTGTCATTGCCAATTCAAGAGCGAGAAAAGTAGATGCTACTATCAGAAAATATTACCTTAGGAATGTATTTTTCAAGTTCTTCTTTGCGATTGCTTTTGCCGTTGTCTACCTCATTTATTACGGAGGGGGAGATACTACGGCATATTGGGATGGTGCAATTACCTTGAACAAATTGTTTATTGAGTCTCCTTCTTTTTATTTTGAGAATTTGATGAGTGAACCATCATCCGAAATATTTTCTAAGCATTTTAGCGTAGAAACTGGATACCCACCGGGATGGTTGTTTAAAGAGCCTGAAGCATGGTTTATTTGTAAAGTTGCTTCAATTGTCTCTTTTATTACATTTAAATCTTATTTTGCTGGCACCATTTTTTTTGCATTTTTAACCGCGATGGCATCTTGGCGCGTATTTGAGCTGATCGTTAAATTGGGTACGCATAAAACGAATATTGCGGCTTTATGTATCTTATTTGTTCCAAGTGTAAGTTTCTGGTGTACTGGTATTTCCAAAGATTCGCTGGTTTTTATATCCATATTGAACTTGCTTTATTTTGTTTTTAATATTATGGTCCTTCGGAACGCCATAAAATTGAAACACGTATTAATCATTCTTCTTTCTATATTTTTGATTTATCATGTTCGTTCATTTATTTTAGCAGCAATTGCTGCTCCAATTTTCATGTCTTTTGGAGCGCGATTAACAAAACGCTACGAGAAACAGTTTTTGACGAAATTATTATTTCGTTCATTTATATTTTTGGGCGGAATTTTTCTGTTTGTTCAATTTTTCAGCTCAAGCTTTTCAGCCGAAATGGTTGCAGAAGCAGAATTGGTGCAGTCTGACTTTACAGAAAATGAAACATACACAGGTAAGCGCTATGAAATTTCAAATACAGATGCCTCTCCTGCGGGTCTAATTAGAGCAGTGCCTGAATCTGTTTTTTACGGCATTTATAAGCCTTTTATATACGAGTCGTTATCTCCAACTTTAATTATAAATGGAATTGAAAGTTTCGTGTTAATGATTTTAACACTTAAATTTTTTATTAGTAGAGATTTGTTCTTAAAAATCAAGAATATCAGAAAGGAAGAAATCTTGGTTTTTTCATTAATCTTCGCTTTTTTCATTGCTTTTATGTCAGGATTCACTTCCGTTTTATTTGGGGTTTTGGTTCGGATTAGGGCCCCATTGTTACCCTTCTTTTTCTTGGTTTTGACTGCAAATGCAGTTTTAATTGGAAAGAAAGCTAAAATTGAGAAATAAATTATGTGTGGAATTGTAGGGTTTATTGATTTTAAAAACAAAACTTCTTTACTAGAGCTTGAGGCTATGACTCATACTTTAACGCACAGAGGCCCTGATGCATTTGGTGTTGAGGAGATCGGTTTGGATCAATGTAAAGTAGGACTAGGGCATAGAAGACTTTCAATTATCGATTTAAGTGAAGGAGGAAAACAACCAATGCAATATAATCGCCATTGGATTTGCTTTAACGGGGAAGTATATAATTATAATGAAATCAAAAAAGAATTAATAAACCTTGGTCATTCTTTCAAAAGTACTTCTGACACAGAAGTGGTTTTACATGCATTCATGGAATGGGGGAGGTCTTGTCTAGAAAAGCTTATTGGAATGTTTGCATTTGTGATTGTTGATATTGACAAGAATCAATTGTTTTGTGCTCGAGATAGGGCGGGTGTGAAGCCTTTTTATTATTATTTTAAGGATGGTTTGTTTTTATTTGGTTCAGAACTGAAGGCCTTTCATGAACACGGAAGGTTTGATAAAAAAATTGATAAAAATGCAGTAGCGGCATTTATGCAATACGGAAACGTACCCACCCCACATTGTATCTTTGAGTCTTGCTGTAAGCTGAAACCAGGTCATTTTATGGAGGTGTCTTTAGAATCAGAAGGCGATGTTCGGGTATCTCTAAAAGATCAGATTCAATATTGGAATGTATACGATGCATACAATAAACCCAAGCTAGACATCTCTTTTGAGGAAGCAAAGATACAAACCGAAAGTGTATTGATGGATGCTTGTAATTATCGAATGGTCTCAGACGTGCCAGTAGGTGTTTTTCTAAGTGGTGGATATGACAGTGCATCAGTTACTGCACTCTTACAGAAAGAGAGAACAGAAAAACTCAAAACATTTACCATATCCGTTCCGGATATTGGCTTGGATGAGGCTCCTTATGCCAAAGAAATCGCAGCTTATTTAGGTACTAATCATACGGAAATTCAATGCACACATAAAGAAGCCATTGAATTAATTGGAGGTCTTCCTTTTTACTATGACGAGCCATTTGCCGATAGCAGCGCTATTCCTACAACCTTAGTTAGTTTAGCGGCAAGAAAGCATGTTACTGTTGCATTAAGTGCGGACGCTGGTGATGAGGTTTTTGCCGGTTACAATCGATACGATTATATCCAGAGATATGGAAATAAATTAAATAGGATACCTTCTTTTATGAGGAGAATTATGGCTTCAGGAATGGATAAAATTCCTTCAAATTACATTCCAGTACTTAGAAATAAGTATAACTTTCACAATCGTTATGAGAAGGTTAAAGGGGTGTTAAAAAATCCATCTGAAGAACAAATCATGTTAAGCCTTAGTCAGCAATTTACTGATCAGCAAATAGAAAATCTTTTAAAAGAAAAGGTGAATATTCTAGACACAGCATATTCTTCTCATGAATTGAATGAAGAGCATTTTTCTTCTTTGTCATACATGATGGCCATTGATTATCAAACCTATTTGGTAGATGATATTATGCAAAAAGTTGATCGAGCAACAATGACTGCGAGTTTGGAGGGGCGTGAGCCTTACCTGGATCACAGACTTATTGAATGGGCTGCTCAGCTTCCAGACCATTACAAATACCATAAGGGCGAAAAGAAATTTATTCTAAAAGAAATCTTACATCAATACATACCCAAAGAAATGATGGATCGCCCCAAAATGGGTTTTGCTATTCCCATAGCAGAATGGCTTCAAGATGATTTAAGGGATTTGGTTGAAGAATATCTTGACCCAAAAAAAATGGAAAAACAGGGTGTCTTTAATTTAAATTATGTTCAGGATATTAAGAGTAAATTTTACTCGGGAAAGAAAGAATATGATGTGAAGATGTGGTATCTGTTGATGTTTCAGATGTGGTACGAAAAATGGATTTCATAAATGAAATTGAATTATTATAAAAAAACATTAAACTTTAAAAAACCTGCGGGGACAAGTAGAGGTGTTTTACAAGAAAAGCCTTCATGGATTTTGTTTTTTGATGAAGAACCCATGTTAAGAGGTGAGTGCAGTATCATTCCTGGTCTTTCTCAGGACTATACAAATGATGTGCAATACGAAAACAAGGTGAAATGGGTATGTGAAACGTATAATGCATTTGAAAAACATGATCAGATAGCATTACTTTCTTTTTTGAGCCTTGAACTACAGAATTACCCTTCTATTTTATTCGGTATTGAAACCTTGATTTACAATTTGAATTTGTCAAAAGGTATTGATTCATTTGAAAGTTCTTTTTCAAAAGGGCAGCATGGCATTCCTATAAATGGATTGATATGGATGGGGTCAGTAGATCAAATGATCACCCAACTTGAGGATAAGATAAAAGAAGGTTATAAAATTGTAAAGTTAAAAATTGGCGCAATATCGTTTAAAAAAGAATTAAGTATTCTGAAATTCATTCGGGAGAAATACGCTCAGGAAATAGAGGTTAGGGTAGATGCCAATGGTGCTTATGAAGAGCCAGAAGTAAAAGAGATTTTAAATCATCTTAAAAATCTTGGCGTACATTCCATAGAACAGCCTATTGCAAAAGGAAATTGGGAGCTAATGAATGCTTTGTGTAAGGACCGGGTTATCCCTATAGCTTTGGATGAGGAGTTAATAGGCGTAACAAATGAACATGATAAAAAAGAGTTATTAAGCCTAATTAATCCTCAATTCATTATATTAAAGCCTAGCTTACATGGCGGAATTAAAGGGTGCAGTGAATGGATAGAGCTTGCTGAATCTCAGGGGGTAGGTTGGTGGCTAACGTCTGCTTTAGAATCGAATATTGGATTGGAAATGATTGCCCGTTTTGCAGCTCATTTTAAACCAAATATAGCTCAGGGACTTGGTACGGGTGGATTATTTACAAACAATTTCCCTTCTCGACTTTTTATAAGTAAGGGATATTTATTTTTAGGAGATGAAGAAAAGTAAAAAAGATTGGAATAATTTGAGCAAGCAGGAAGCTCATGTCATCTTAGATAAAGGCACAGAAATGCCATTCACTGGAGAATACAACAATTTCAAGGAAGAAGGCGTTTTTATTTGTAGGCAGTGTGAACAAGTTCTGTATAAGACAAGTGATAAATTTGATTCAGGATGTGGGTGGCCAAGTTTTGATGATGAAATGCCTGATTCGATTAAGAGAATTACTGATGCAGATGGCAGACGAGTAGAAATTCTTTGTTCAAACTGTGATGGTCACTTAGGACATGTGTTTAAAGGAGAGCAATTGACTTCAAAAAACGTGAGGCACTGTGTGAATTCCGTGTCAATTAAATTTATTTCTTCTTCGAATTTGGAGAAATAATATCGGAACAATTTTCATAAATAATATCGTGTAAAATCAAATGTGCAGCTAACGCAATTTGACTGTAGTTTTGTGAACAATTCCCAAATCCCGCTGCTTTATTTTGCCACATGTTCATGATCAACTTTTGTGTCCCCTCTTTCGGTTGTATTTTATCGACAACAGCAGCTACATTATAGGCTCCCGCGTGATAGACATGAAGGACAAGAAGTCTAAACCAAATTTCATTTTCATCATATTGAATCTGATGTTTTTCAAGAATGTTTTTAGTTTCGGGAATGCATATTTTTTTTAACAGACTTGCTGCGCCAAAAGCGGAACGGTTGAAATCTTTTCTTTCGTCTTTGGTTTTATTTACAATTAAGCCTTGGGCTCTTGCAACGCTAGGCATGAGTTGAAAAGGCCCATACGCTCCAGATACTGATTTTTTGAGCTGTCCGGGGCTTTCAATAAGAAGGATTGATTGTGCATACCATGGGTCAACACAAAGACTATCAAAAATTTCTATTCCCTTTGAAATAGATGGGTAGACATCGTCAAATTTGTAAAAATGATTTTTACCACTTGTTACATATACCAACTCATCTTCTTTGAGTTTATACTTGTCCCTTATACTGTCTCTAAACTTCTTCTTATTTTCCTTACTTAGATAGATCCAATTCGCAGAGGGGATCGTCTCTAAAACATGTCTGTTTTGTGCAATATTAACAACACATGTGTCTGGAGTTAGACACATGATTTTTTTCCAGAATTGAGGTTGTGGAAGTACATCCCAACGTTTCTCGAAAATCTGGTTTGCTGAAATAATATGGCTCACGCTACTTTCATTATTAACCAATATTTTTTCGTCTTCCCAGTTTTTATCTTGTGAAAATGCTGAGCTGAGGTAAAGAAGTGCGCAAAGTGTAAGGTGGAATTTGGTCATATTCTAAATCTATGATTTAAACGAATAGTAGTGGACAGGTTACAAAATGAATTAGCAACATTCAAATGTGAAAAGAATTAACTTTGTGTATGCGAATATTGTTTTCAGTACTGTCGTTCCCTTTAATTTTTTTAATAAAAATGTATCAACTCTTTCTCTCACCACTTTTACCTAAATCCTGTCGATACGAACCTACGTGCTCATCATATACGATTGAAGCGATTAAGGTATGGGGTCCCTTTAAAGGAACTTTTCTTGGTGCGAAGAGAATTATATCCTGTAGACCCGGGGGAGGCTGTGGGCATGATCCTGTCCCTAAAAAAGATTAGTATTTATTTGATGCCCTCTGTCCTGATAGATGTTTAAATAAGAGATTAAATCATTAAACCCATTACAATCTTCAAGAATCTTTTTTATTGAAATGTTTTTATCAATTTGCTTTAATTCTTCTCTATTTTGAATCAGTTTAAACCATTCTTTCAAATGAATTACCCCTTTATTTTCAGTCTTTGGGAAATCACTGTAAGTTACAGACGAAAAGAAATCAATATTTTGCTTGGCTCTTGAAAACAACACATTTAATCTTTTGTGTCCATGGTTTAAATTAACAGGTCCAAAACGCATTTCAAACTTCTTTTCTGTATTAAAGCCATATCCAAAGCTCACAACCAAGCGGTCACATTCGTCTCCCTGTACTTTTTCTAATGGTTGGAAAAATAACGTATCATCATCAATTCTGTTTTCCAATAAAATTTTAATTTCTTGGCTTAAGTGCTCATAAACACACTCGAGTTGAGTTTCAGAAAATGCTACGATTCCTAGCTTTTCTTTTTTCCTAATGTTTTTAGTGATAAAAGACGCGACTTTTTGCGCTTCAATAACATTCTTTCGGTTTGTAAATTCCCCATTTTTAATATAGTGATGTTCAATGGGATTTTCTGAAAAATTGGTGTCTTGAAACGCTTTTAATCGATTGCCATAAAAGTGGTTGTTTGAATACGATATTAGGTGGGGGTGTGCACTTCTATAATGATTTGAAAGGAAGATGTGTTTTAAGTAATAATTGGCGTGATGTAATAGATCAATTTCTAAGCTTTGTTTCTTTTTAAAAAAGCTACTTGGAGACATTTGTTCTGGATCACCACAGATAATCGTCCTGCGGGCTCTTTGCAATGCCCCAACAGAATGACTTAGTAAAAGTTGACTTGCTTCATCAGCAATTAAATAATCAAATAGATCATTTTTTAATGGGATACTATCGGCTAATGCATTTGGATTAGACATCCATATTGGTTTTAAAATCCGAATCCATAATAATGCCTCAGAATCGAACAAGTCTCTTATTGAACGATGGGCTCTTTTTTTACCAAATTCTTTTACCAGTATCGACTTGCCTTTTTTTAATTTTGCACGAAATGTTTTTTGTTCATCACTTAATTTTCTCGGGGGTGTTTTGGTTAAATCTTCATAATTTTTAAAAAGCTCATACTGTTGTGAAATCAGTTGTTGTGCATAGATGTCAGATTCCTTTCCGAAATTTGAATTGATTGAATTGCAATCGTCGATAAAATGATTTAATGAAAACTTTTTTAATTCGGGATTTCTGATTAAAATCTGAGAATATATAGATCTCTCAACAGTTGTTTTAATCTCTTCTATTCTTTCACTTAAGTAAGGAAATATATTCTTTGGAAGAAGGATCAATTTGGGCCATGATTCTAATAAGTGTTCTTTGTTTTCCATGAACTTATTTAGAATATAAATAGGTTCATCGTTTGGTTCAAAATCAAAAGAATGTTTTAAAAAATTAATTGCTCTATAAAGGTCTTTATGGCTTATGTTATTCTCTTCAGTATCCTTGTTTTCAAGATACAGATTCCAATTATGAATATCCGTGTTTTCAATAAGACTATTGATAAGAGGAAGTTCCGTCTCGAAGTCTTGAATTCCTATGTCAAACAACTTGTTTTCAAGTGTGCTTTGACGCGCTTTCTTTTTATTGTATTTAATCCTATTCTTAATTTGAGATTCGGGATTAGCACTAGGAGAACGCGACCATTTTCTCCAGGTAAAAAACCATTTTATTTTGTATTTTAAAAGGTGTTTTTTCTTAAATAAATCGTAAAGAAATTCAAGCTCTTGTAGTGATGGGTGTCTCAACCAATGTTGCTGCTCAGAGTCTAGAGCTTCTATAATTCGCCTGTTGTTGTAATAGTCTTTTTCAAGACGCTTAAACTCATCTTTTTCACGAATAAAATGACCATATTTATTGTAAGAGTCTTGTTTGAATGAATGGAATTGCAATAATTGATATAAGATCAAATGGAGGTCTTTCCAAACTATTTTTTTTCTCTTTGATTTGAGCTCATTTAGCACCTTGATAACCGGAGCCAATTCTTTCGAGAATTTTAAAAATGCTTCATTTAAAACAATGGGATTAATTGTCTTTGCAATGGAAAGCACTTTGACGGGTATTTGCTTTATTATATTTAAAGAGGAATTGTAAGTATCAATCCTAATATTATCTCGTTTACCTAATTGAAAATCAGTTTTTCGATTTCTTTCTATGAGCTCAATAAGTTCAAACGTTGAGCATTTTTGTTTTTGAGCCTCTTCATTAATGACATTATATATGTTCAATTGTTTCTGAAAGTCCTTGAAGCATAACTGTATTGGTTTTGGTTTTAGCTGATTGAAAAAGTCCCAGCCGTTTTTTAATTCAAAGATGAACGCCCTGTTTGGGTGTCTAGAAGGAATCTGGAAAGAAAGAAGATTTAGACCTTTGGAATTTAATTTGTTTTCAATAACATCAAGTGCTACTTTCTTTTCGGAGCAAAGAAGCACAGATTTATTGGAGTTCAACATATCGCCCAATAAATTTCCTATAACTTGTGACTTTCCAGTCCCTGGTGGTCCTTGAACAACTACTGATGCCTCTGACAACTTGTCGTAAACCTGAAGTTGGTCATCATCATTTCTAAAAAGGTGGTAATTGGTTTTAAGCTGAATTTTTCTACCACTCGATTCATTACCACATATTTCATTTAGTGCATCAGAATAACCTTTTTCCTTATCAATAAGCTCGTCTATTTCTCTCAAAAAAGAAAATCTCTTGGGATGAAAATTGCCTATAAAAGATATTTCTTCTTCGCAATCCTCAGAATGCACATTACACGCGGATTGAAAGTCTTCAATTTCTTTAATCGACGCTTCTTCTTCTGCTGGTATTTTAAATTGATTGACTAAATACGGATTCAGTATTTTTTCTTCTTCTAATTCCACCAATGTATAACTATCATTCGATTTAATGAATTCTAATTCGACGGGAATCAAAAAAATGGGTGCAATATTGGTTTTAAAATTATTCGTTATTCGTACAATTCCTTTGGAAATGCAAATGGGGTTTATACCTGATTTTCTTTCTAAAGAATTGGCCTTTTTCAAAATCCCCCTCAGTTTTTGTAAATCTAAATCTCCGCTTTTTTCATACTTACAAGTTTTATTAGAATCGATATGAACCAAAAGGTCACTATTGGGGAATATAAGGACCTCCTCTCTTAAATCTTTTAAAAATGAAACTATTTCTTTCAAACGTTAAGTGTGTATTCAAAATTAGCAATTCAAATGAATGATTCGAATAAAGCAACTTTTATTAAAAGATCTCGTTAAAATATTGCATTTAAACCACGTGAAATAGCTAATTTAGTTTTAACAAGAGCGTCTTTAAGACAATCTTGGACAAGATTGATTGTGTAAGTGGTAAAATTTAAAAATAGGTCAAATGGCTTTATTGAATAAGTTTATGAAGAGGATTTCGGTTTTTCTTGTCTTTTGTTTGCTTGGAAGTTTTCAGGTGTTTTCACAAAATTCTAATTTTTCCACCAGTGATGCAGATCAGTGTCCTGGTAACTTATTTACATTAAGTGCAGACGACAATTCACTACTAACCTATAGCTGGACCATTACTGAGCAGGGTGGGGGGGCAACTATTTACAACGTTAATCCTATTGCATTTGTTTTAACAAATCCAGGTATTTACGATGTTGCTTTGACAGTCTCCGACGGTGTTTCCTCAAGTACAACTTCTGAAATAGGATTCTTAGAAGTTTTTGATATTCCGACAATTGATTATTCTGTGACCGCTGCTCCTTATTGCGAGCCCGCAGTAGTTGATTTTACGAGTAATTCAACTCCAGGTTCTGGGTCAATTGTGAGTTATCAGCTTTTCACCGACGGAACGGCTTATTCTTCGCAGGATGTACAACATACTTATGCCTCCACCGGGACTTATTCGGTAAATGTTTCTATACAAAATTCAAATGGGTGCTCAGCCTCTGATGATCTAGCAGATATTGTGGTGTCAACAAATCCGGCATTAACAAGTCCATTAAACCCCAATACGATATGTAGTGGCAGTGTATTTAATTATACCCCGACAAGTTCTATAGGGGGAAGTACATTCACATGGGTTAGGGTAGCGAATCCTGATATTTCGGAGGCCCCTTCTAGTGGAAATGGAAACATTTCAGAGGCATTAACGAACACCTCGGGATCAAACGTATCGGTTACCTATCAAGTGACAAACACTTCTCCAACTGGTTGTGCGATCGTTGAAAATGTAATAGTAACGGTTCAGGCATTACCAACGGTGTCCATAAATAGTCTCAATGTATGTACTGGTTCAACCGGTGTGCTCACCGCTACTCCTTCAGTAGGGGGAGGAAATTATTTATGGTCAACAACTGAAGTCAGCCAAAGTATAACGGTTTCTGCAGTAGGAACATATTCAGTTACCTATTCAGTTGGGTCCTGTGCAAGCTCTCCTGCCAGTGTGACAGTAACAGAAACTGCACCTCCGGTACTTACTGGTGTTTCTATTTCAGAATCTTCAGGATTGGCTAATGATGATGGTTCCATTTGTGAATTGGATAATGTCAGTTTAACGGCTTTGCCGTCTTCAGGTACAGGCACTTATTCTTGGTCGAATTCGGCCAGCACAAGTTCTATTACAGTTTCTCCTTCTGCGACTACAACATATTCAGTGACATATACTGAAGGAGGTTGTACCAGTGCAGCATTGAGTCAAACGATTATAGTTAATAATCTGCCTTTGCCCAATTATAGTGCAACGGTTACCAACGGGTGTATTTTTCCTGGGTTCAACCCGGATATTACTACCGATTACACCTCGACTGCTACAGGAACTATTTCTTGGCAGTTCCCAGGTGGAAGTCCTAACACGGGGTCTGGAAATGGACCGATATCAGTAATATACAGTGCAGAAGGCGTTTACGATGCGACCATGACTATACTGTCTTCTGAAGGTTGTGAAATTACAACAACATTTAATAACACGATAGCCGTTGTTGAAGGTTTAACACCTACCTCAAATTTTTCAGTTACAAATGCAAACCCACAATGCCTTGAAAGCAACAGTTTCTGTTTTGAATATACAGGTTTTAATGCGGATACAATTGCTTGGGATTTTGGAGATGGTTCACCTATTGAATTTGCTGATGAAGGCAGTACAATCTGTCATACCTATGGGTCTATTAATACTTTTACAGTTTCAATAATTCCATATACTACCATAGGATCTATACTTGGTTGTTCGGGAGGAGGAACTTCTCTAGATGTAACAACTTTGGGACCCCAAGCTGCTTTTACTGCTGATCCAATTGATTGTGATGATCAATTAAACCGTTCTTTTACAAGTACATCTATCGGGACTTCACTAACAACACTTTATACTTGGGATTTCGGAGACCCTCCAAGTCCTATTGTTTCGGGCGTTATCTCACCGTCACATCTTTTTAGTGCATATTCACCATCAAATGTAGTGCCATATGTGGTTAGTTTAACTGTTGAAGACCCGGCTACCGGTTGTCCTGCGAATACAGTAACTCAAGATGTTTATGCCTTTCCAAATGATCAAGCTGCATTCGTTATGTATACGGATGCATCTTTTACTCAAGCCACGAATGAGGTTTGTTTAAATGACATATTGTGGTTTGTAAATGAAACTCCACTTCCCCAAAATACCAACCCATCAACCAATTCGGTACAAACACAATGGGATTGGAACTTAACCAATGGTATTCAGTGGTTTGGAAACTCTCAGTACAGAGGGTCTCCTGAAGATTTAGATTTCTCAGACAGTAATCCTTCATCATTCACTGGTGGAGTTGCATGGACACCTGGAGTTTACGATGTAGCAATGATGAATAGCGCAGATAACAATGGTGTATTTTGTTACGACACTGTTATTAATACCATTACGGTACACGGAATCATCGGTTCTTTGAGTTTACCTGATACCGTTTGTATCGGAGACGTCTTTAGTTTAACTGATAATTCAACATCACCTATGACATCCATTGTTCAAAGGGACTGGGATTGGGAAAGTGATGGTTTCATTGATTTATCTGGTAATGATCCAAATCCGAGTCATAGTTTTTCTGTGCCTGGTGATTACACTGTCTCCTTGACTTGTACTGATGCATTCGGATGTCCTCAAACAATCACAGAACAAATCGTAGTAAGGGAAGTTGTAGCCTCTTTTAATGTAGATAGAACTTTTATTTGTGATGATGAAGAAGTAACGATTACAGCTAACAATTCCACTAGTTTTGGCCCGTTGACATACAGTTGGACGGCAGTTTCAAATGTGACACCGAATACTTCAAGTGCTACACTTCCTGGATCGTTTTTATTTAATGATGAAGGAAATCACACGATAAATTTGACGGTAACAGATAACTTGGGATGCACAGACAATACTACCACAGATATAGAGGTTTTTGATGTTGTTGCAGATGGGTCGGGAAATCCAAACGTTGCTTCTTGTTTTAACCCACCAACCGTTGTTACATTTACCAATAATTCCAGTAATAATGTTGATCCAAGTTCTATTTTTTGGGACTTTGGAAATGGAGAAACTTCAACGGAAGCATCTCCAACTACCATATATACATCAGCGGGTTCATTTCCTGTTTCCCTTACAGTTGAATCTCTAACTGGCGGATGTACAAGCACGGTGATTGTTGAGACAATAGAAGTTGCAGGACCTTTTGGAGCAATAGCCATTACAAGTCCTGTTTTGGACGATTGTTCATGTTTGGATGTCGATATTGAGGTTACTACAAGCGATGTAGCTGAAGCTACTTTATTATTTGGGGATGGTTCTTTTCAAGCCGTTGCACTGAATGCATCTGAGACAATCACACATCAATATTGTAATTCGGGTACTAGCGCTCAGTCATTAACCCCAATACTATATATTGCCAGTGGAACATGTAACGGAAATATTACGGCAAATGAATCCGTTACCATTCAACCTCTACCGACAGTTGATAATCCGGGTGATTTTGACTATTGTGAAGGAGATAATAGTACAGCCATTAATTTTACTGGAAACATTGGAGGGACTACTTATAATTGGACGAATACGAATGCAAATACAGGTTTTAACGTCTCAGGCACAGGAAATATACCATCATTTACGACATTAAATTCACAAGTTTCTTCCGATGAAGTTTCTGTGATTACTGTTACACCAGTTATTGATGCTACTGGTTGTTTGGGTGTCCCAGAAGTATTTAACATTACAGTTAAAAAGGCCCCTGTTGTAAATGCAGGTGTAGACGATGAAGTCTGCGAAATTGACAATTTCACACTAAATGGTTCGTTTGGAGGAGGTGCCTCATCAGCACAATGGTCTGGAGGCGCGGGAACGTACAATCCTGACAATCAGGATATGTCAGCGGTTTATACACCGACAGTTGGTGAAATCGCATCAGGTTCAGTAACATTTACACTTACCACGGATGATCCAGCAGGCGTTTGTCCTGCAGCGGCAAATGATATGATTTTAACTATTAATGCAGGTGTAATTGTAGATGCTGGTACTGATCAAACTATTTGCTCTAATGATGTGTTTACCACCAACGGTTCGATAGGCGGTTCTGCCAATTCAGGCCAATGGTCTACATCAGGTACAGGTTTTTTCTCTTCTGCTACAGACCTTATTACGACTTATAATCCACACCCTGATGATATAGCAGCCGGATTTGTTGTTTTAACCTTAGCAACTGATGATCCGCCAGGACCTTGCTTCTTAAGTGCTGATGATATGGTTCTTACTTTCAGTAATGCAGCCTCCATTTCTGCTTCAGGTCCATCTGAGATATGTGTAGGAGAAACAATTTCATTAAATGCTGTAATGGGTGGGACGGGAACAAGTGCGACATGGTCTAATGGTTCCGGAAGTTTTTCGCCTAATGCAAATAACTTGAATCCAATTTATACACCTACGAATGCTGAACATATTGCAGGAACAGTTTCTTTGATTGTTACTGTTGATGATCCAGATGGGGCGGGACCTTGTCTCAATGTTTCAGATCAAGTTGATGTGGCAATAAATGATACTGTTGATGTGGATGCAGGTATTGACGCGACGACCTGTTCTAACGATACATATACCTTGAATGGTTCAATTGGTGGCTCTGCATCAACCCTTATTTGGACAAGTAACGGTACAGGTTCTTTTGATGACGAGAATTCACCCAATGCAATTTATTCTCCGTCCGCAGGTGACATTGCTCTTGGTTTTGTTACCCTAACTATAACAACAGATGACCCTGTGGGACCTTGTACGGCATCTTCTGATGACATGTTGTTGTCATTCAGCATCGCCGCTACTGTTGATATTACATTAAACTCAACAGGGACATGTAACGCAGCTACTGTAAGCATAAGTTCTTCAATTGGTGGAACAGCTTCGTCAATTACATGGTCTGGTGGTAATGGGGTTTATTTTCCAAATATCAATACAGAAAACATAGATTATACGCCTACAGTTGCTGAAATTGGAGCCGGTGGATTGACACTTAATGCAACTACAGATGACCCCGATGGAGCAGGGCCTTGTTTGGCCGGAACGGATGATATTGTTATCGTAATTGATACTGACGTATTGGTTGATGCCGGGCCTAATGAGCCTGTCTGTTCAAATTTGGACATTCAGTTGTCTGGTTCAATTGGAGGTGCGGCAACATCAGCACAATGGACTGGCGGTAATGGTACCTATTCGCCGATTGATACAGATTTAAATGCCTTGTACACACCAACCTCGGCGGAAATAGCTAGTGGAACCATTACATTGACATTAACTACAGACGATCCCGCTGGTTCATGTACTGCCGAATCGGATGTTGTAACATTCACTTTTGAATCTCCTGCAATTGCAGATGCAAATTCAGATGCTACTGTATGTTCCGATGCCTCGATAGGTTTAAATGGCTCGTTTTCAGGAACAGCCAGCTCGGCCAGTTGGAGCACAAGTGGTTCAGGCGCTTTTGACGACATCAATTCTTTAACTTCAATTTATACGCCATCTGTCGCTGATTTAGCCAGTGGATTTGTAACGCTTACCTTAACAACAGATGATCCTGCGGGAATATGTACTCCAGAAAGCGATGACATGATTTTGACAATAAACGAGGCAGCTACTTTATCCGTTACCTCTCCTATAATTGAATGTGTTGGCGATGTCTTTATTTTGGACGCTACAATAGGTGGGTCTGCAACAACTGTTACATGGTCAAACGGAGGAGGTTTATTTACTCCTGATGTAAATACTGTGAGCCCCGACTACATTCCCTCGGCAATCGAAAATGCAGCAGGTTCAGTTTCGTTAATTATTGTAGTTGATGATCCTGATGGTGCTGGTCCTTGTACCTCATTATCTGATCAGATAGACATCACTTTAAACGATTCGGTTCAAGTTTCAGCGGGTATTGACGCCTCTATTTGCTCCGATGATGATATTACACTCAATGGTTCAATAAATGGTTCGGCTACTTCAGCGACTTGGACTTCAAGTGGTACAGGGTCATTCGACGATGCAGATTTATTAAACGCCACATACACGCCTAGTGCTGCCGATTTGGCTTCTGTGAATGTTACGTTAACCTTAACGACTGATGATCCATTAGGACCATGTACTTCATCATCTGATGATATGGTATTGACAATTAGTGAGGCTGCAACTCTATCTGTGTCCCCGTCTTTAGATGAATGCATTGGTCAGACGATATCGCTTATTGCTTCGATTGGAGGTTCTGGAACCAATGTGACTTGGACAAATGGAGGAGGATTGTTTTCTCCGAATGTTAATTCTTTAACACCAGATTATATACCTTCAACTGCTGAAAACACAGCGAATTCTGTAATATTGACCGTTACCGTAGATGATCCAGACGGCACGGGTCCTTGTTTATCTATTAGCGATCAGGTAGATATTGTCTTAAATGATACGGTAACAGTATCGGCTGGTTTAGATCAAACGGTTTGTTCTGACGATGACATATTTTTAAATGGTTCAGTTGGTGGATCCGCAACTTCAGGAACTTGGACTTCAAGTGGTACAGGGTCATTCGACGATGAAAATTTATTAAACGCGACATATACACCAAGTACTGCTGATTTAATTGCAGGAAATGTAGATTTAATTCTAACTACAGACGACCCTATTGGACCCTGCAATCCTAATTTTGATATGGCTACATTTACATTTGTTGAGGTTCCTACTGCCGACGCGGGAGTCGACCAAGATATTTGCGCTGGACAGGCAGTGGATATTTCTGCTACGATTGGAGGAACGGCTACATCTTCAACTTGGTCTAGTGTTGGAACTGGAACTTTTGATAATGCCTCAAGTGCGATTACATCATATACTCCAAGTGCAAATGATATCACAAATGGATCCGTTACAATTACTCTTTCTACTGACGATCCATCTGGCGTTTGTGGCATTACCACTGATGATCTTGTCATTAACATATTTTCTTTAGCCATAGTTAACGCAGGAGTAAATCAAACGATTTGTTCAGATGTCAATGCCGTATTAGGAGGAACATTAGGTGGTTCTGCCACAAGTGCTTCTTGGTCATCTTCAGGCACGGGAACATTTATACCCGATGTCAATGCATTGAATGCAAGTTATGCGCCTAGTCCAGCAGATATTTCCAATGGCACTGTAATAATAACTATTTTAACGAATGATCCGGTAGGTCCTTGCAACGCGACTTCAGATCAATTTACCCTAACAATAGAACCAGAGGTTGTTGTAGATGCAGGAATTGATTTCACCTCATGTTCAGGAATTGATGTTCCATTAAATGGTTCAATTACTGGAGGAATAACAACAGGAGCATGGTCAGGAGGATTTGGTATTTTTACACCAAGTGCGACAGACCCCAACGCAATTTATGCTCCAACTGCAGCAGAATTTAGTGCAGGAAGTCTAACACTTACATTGACATCAGATAACCCGGTAGGAGTTTGTCCTTCCAATACTGATAATATACTTATTTCATTTTCATCTTCTGCCACTGTTTCAGCAGGTCTTGATGAAGTGATTTGTGAGGGGGATGACGTAATTTTAAATGGAGTTGTAGGAGGTTCAGCGGTAAGTGCAACTTGGTCTGGAAGCGCAGGTGTTTTTGCCCCTGGAAATGCGGCGTTAAACCCTACATTTACTCCTTCTTTGGCTGATATCGCGAACGGTTCAGTCGTATTGACAATCACCTCAAATGACCCAGCAGGACCTTGCACCGCTTCAACGGATCAAATGGAAATTACAATCAATCCATCGCCAGATTTATCTTCTTCTTTAAATTATGATGCATGTTCTGGATTGCCTGTTGACTACGCTATAACTAGTGCAGTGCCTTCAACGTTCTCTTGGCAAGCACAAAGTGATCAACCAAACCTGACTGGCGAATCATTAGTTGCACAAAATTCGGCAAATATAGATGACATTTTAATTAACAATTCTGGGGTGGTTCAGCCAATCAATTATTTGGTTACTGCCACAGCCTCAGGAACAGGATGTATTAGCGCCGACCAAATAGTCACAGTTAATGTGAATCTGGTTTCTACAATGAATCTTCCAGCCAATCAGAGTGTTTGCATGAATGACAACACTGCTGATGTATTTTTCTCTGGTTCAGATCCGTTATTAACTTTTGAATGGACAAATGACAACCCATCAATTGGCTTACCAGCGAGTGGAACAGGTAGTATTATCTCTTTCGTAGGTCTAAATTCTACTGCGGTAAATCAAATAGCAAATATTACAGTTACGCCTTTACTGGATGGATGTCCAGGTACTCCTCAAATATTTATTATAGAAGTTTATCCAAATTCAACAGTTGATGATCCATTAGATCAAATCGCTTGTGATGGCGTGCTCACAACAGATGTTGTCTTTACTGGTTCTGATCCGGGAATAACCTACAACTGGTCGAATAACAACACATCGATTGGATTGGCAAATAATGGTTCAGGTGATATACTTGGATTTACTGCACAAAACACCTCAAATAGTCCAGTATTGGCTACAGTCACGGTTACTCCGAGTTTAAATTCATGCCCTGGTGACGCTGAATCATTTGATATAATTGTTAACCCTTCGCCAGAAATGATTGTTCCTGTAGATCAAACGATATGTGTAACAAACAATACAACAGACGTGATTTTTACTTCGAATGTTGTAGGTGCAACTTATTCATGGGTAAATGACAATACTACGATTGGTCTTGTCGCATCGGGTAATGGAGATATTCTATCGTTTACAACTCAAAACTCGACGGGTTTAATGGACACAGCAAATATTACAGTAACTCCAAATTATAATGGATGTGACGGCCCTAGCGTAAGCTTTCAAATAATTATTACACCAATCCTTCAAGTTGATCCCATTCCTTCTGATGACTTCTGTGCTGGAGTTGATTTTATAGGAGTTACATTCACTGGAAATGTTTTAACTACTGTATATGATTGGACCAATGACAATACGTCTATTGGCTTAGCCTCCAGTGGAACAGGAAACATTTCCGGATTTACTCTAGAGAACACGGGAACTGTAGATCAGGTAGCAACGATAACAGTTAACCCTGTACTGCCTGGATGCACAGGTATATCTGAAGTATTTACAATTACAGTTAAGCCGGTGCCAACGGTTGCAGTCTTGCCGTTAACTCAAGATTTATGTCATGATGAACCTACGTTACCAATTGATTTTTCTGGGAATATAGTAACTGCAGATTATGACTGGACAAACGATAATGTATCTATTGGTATAGGAAGTCCTGGTTTTGGGGATATCCCATCTTTTACAGCAACCAATACTGGACTTGTAAGTGAAACTGGAAATTTCCTTGTTACACCATCTTTTAATGGTTGTACTGGGGAATCTGAAACTTTCACTATTACCGTTAATCCCAAACCAACAGTTTTTCCAACGGCACCTCAAGAGCTATGTGCAGGAGAGCTTACCAACGATATTATTTTTAATGGAAACTTTGGACTTACAGCAACATATAATTGGACCAACGATAATATATCCACAGGAATACCGGCGTCAGGATCAGGGGATATTTTATCTTTTATTGCTCAAAATGTAACTGCAAATGTTCAAGTTGCTACAATTACCGTTACTCCTACACTTAACGGTTGTGATGGTATACCAGAAACAATTATTATAACAATAAAGCCTATTCCTACTATTGATGGACCAATTCCCTCTCAAGCTTTGTGTGTAAATACCGCTTCAGATGAGGTTGTTTTTACAGGAAATATTCCACTCACCACCAATTATAATTGGGTGAATGATAATGTTTCTATAGGTCTTGGAGCCATTGGAGTTGGAGATATTCCATCGTTTATTGCTCAAAACACAGGAAATACGGTCATTACATCAACCATTACCGTTACACCCGAGCTCAATGGTTGTTTTGGCTCACCAATTAGTTTTACGATTACTACGGTTGATCCGGTCCCTGTTGTTGTAGATCCTGCCGATCAATTGTTATGTGACGGAGACTTAACCGACGATGTTATTTTTACTGGACCAAATCCAATGACAAGTTTTATATGGACCAACGATAATACTTCCATTGGTCTTGCTGCGAATGGAACAGGAGATATTTTAGCGTTTATGGCAGACAATACAAGCTTAATAGATCAGGATGCGACAATTACAGTGACTCCTGAATTTAATGGGTGCTTAGGAAATTCACAGACCTTCTTAATCAGTGTAAAACCAAAGCCAAATGCTTTTGCCACACCTGCCACTCAAGAACATTGTTCTGGTGAAAATTCGGATGAAATATTTTTTACTGGTGATTTAGTTGGAACTCAATATGATTGGTCGAATGACAATGTATCTATCGGACTTTCTGCATCTGGAATTGGTGATATCCCACCCTTTGCAGTTATAAATAGTAGTAATGCCATTCAAACGTCGACAGTTACCGTTTTACCATCTTTTAATGGTTGCGATGGAGATGAAATTACAGCAACAATCGTTGTAAATCCAATTTCCACTGTTGTAGTTTCATCTGGTATTGACGAGTACTGTCACAACGACCCCACGCTAGATTATATTTTTAATGGTAGTAGCGGAACGTCAACATACAATTGGGTCAATGACAATACATCAATTGGTCTTCCTGCCACCGGGGCGGGGGACATACTATCTTTCACAGCAACAAACACTGATCTCGTCAATCAAATTGCAACGATAACTGTTGAACCCGTATTAAATGGGTGTGTAGGAGTTACACAAGTTTTTCAAATATTAGTTAAACCAATTCCAACTGTGGATGCGGTTCCAAATCAAAACATCTGTGCAAACGATGATACTGATGCAATCTTATTTGAAGGTACAATGAACGATACAACCACCTTTGGTTGGACTCATGACAATGTCTCTATTGGTTTATCCTCAAATGGAACGGGTGATATACCATCATTCGTTGCATCTAATATTAGTCAAGATATACAAGAGGGTAATATAACAGTTACTCCTATTTTAAATGGGTGTATCGGTACAGCTGAAACAGTTACCATAACTGTAAACCCAATTTCAACAGTAAATGCGGTAAGTGATACAGTGTGTTCGGGAGAAATTGTACCTCAAATAGATTTTACTGGAAATAATTCGAGTTCAGTCTATACATGGATTAATGATAATAACTCAATCGGTTTGGGGCAAACAGGTAATGGATCTATCCCTGCATTTGTTGCTGATAATCTCGGGACAACAACTCAAGACGCAATGATTGTCATTACGCCTTCTGTAAATGGATGTCCGGGTATTAATGATACGATTCATATCGTTGTATATCCGACACCTATGGTTGATCCCATAGTAGATTTGGAGTATTGCGCAGAACAGTCCACTATACTTATTCCTTTCACAGGAAATATGTCAATAAACCAATATGATTGGGTTAATGATAATTCGGCTATTGGGCTTGTAGGTTCGGGAATTGGCGATATAAATGCATTTACCACTACAAATACTGGGGTTTCTGATTTGATTGGATTAGTGACAGTGACACCAAGTGCAAATGGTTGTGTTGGTGCAGCAGAAGATTTCTCCATTATTGTACACCCTTTACCGGATGTGAATGCTGGTTTAGATACCACTTTGTGTTTTGGTCAATATGTCACTTTAACTGCAACTGGGGCAATTAGCTATGCATGGGATAATGGCGTGGTTAATGGTGTTCCATTTTACCCAAATTCTACGATTACGTATACTGTAATAGGAACCGATGCAAATTTATGTCAAAACACAGATGATGTCACCGTAACTTACCTCTTAGATATTCCACCTGTTGTTGATGCAGGACCGGATCAAGCAATCTGCCTTACAGATGATGTTACATTAACGGCTGGAGGAGATGCTATACTTTATCAATGGAACAATGGAGTTCAAGATGGAATACCATTTGCTCCAGGTGCTACAGATATTTATGTTGTAATTGGTACAGCTGCCAATGGTTGTTTGGAAGCAGACACAGTGGAAGTTATCGTTAATCCATTACCTAGCATCACTGCAAATGCGTCTGATGACTTTATATGTGATGGGGAAAGCACCATTCTTTGGGGAGAGGGAGCCGATATTTATATTTGGGACCAAGGGGTACTGGATAGTGTTTCTTTTATCCCTACGACTACGGCCACATATACAGTGATAGGTTACGATATTAATGGTTGTACAGATACCACAGACATTGAGGTAATCGTTAATCCTTTGCCTAATGTTTTATTTTCAACTGATATGACTTATGGTGGATGCGTGCCATTTTCACCGACATTTACAGATTTAACAGAAAACCCTTCAAGTAATGAGGTTTTATGGGTATTTGGCAATGGAGCATCCTCAACACAGATGGGAAGTGTTATCAATACCTATGATTCATACGGGTGCTATAATGTTACCTTAATAAGTACCACTGCAGACGGATGTACAGATTCTTTAACTCAAGATGATTTTGTCTGTGTTAATCCAGTTATGGCTTCCTTCTACCCAGATGTATATGAGCAATCTGTAATTAATCCAATATTTGAATTCACGAATGAATCTGAAAATGCCACATCATTTCAATGGTTCTTTGGGGATGGAACACAAAGTGATTTTGTAAATACCACTCACTTTTATGATTCTTATGGGGTGTATAATGTGGCATTGGTGGCCATGGCAGAAGATGGATGTACTGATACAGCTTATGTGGCGATAACGGTAAATGATGAAGTTCTGTTTTATGTACCAAATAGCTTTACGCCAAATGGTGATGGTAAAAACGAAGTGTTTATACCGGTTCTAACCGCAGGTTACGACAGGAGTCAAGGGTATGAGTTTAGCGTATATAACCGTTGGGGTGAACAAATATTTTTCTCTGAAACTCCTGGTGAAGGTTGGGATGGAACCTATAATTCAGCTCCAGCTCAAAACGGAACTTATATTTGGTATGTCAAATTCAAGGATTCTATGAATAATTTAATCTACAATCATAGTGGTCATTTCAATCTGATTAAGTAATACAAAAGGTTTTATCGTTTATTTTACCGTAATTATCTATTTTTGCATAGAGCAAATCAGTCTATCGCTTTTTTAAAGAGGAAAGTCCGGACAGCACAGAGTATCACACTTCCTAACGGGAAGGTCCATTTATGGAACAGACAGTGCCGCAGAAAATATACTTCCAGTAATTCATTATTGGTAAAGGTGAAATGGTGGGGTAAGAGCTCACCGCATTTTTGGTGACAGAAATGGCATGGTAAACCTTGTGAGCTGCAAGACCAAGTATATCGAGAATTGAGGGTTACTCGCCCAATCTCGAAGGGTAGGTTGCTAGATTCTAATCGTGAGATTAGAGCAAGATTAATGATAGACAGTCAAGTTGTTATTCAATGAGATGTACAGAATCCGGCTTATGATTTGCTCTTTTTTTATTTGATAATACTAACGGTTCCAGTCCGTCTAACCAAAATAGGATTTGATGACAATTCAATGGTATAGTAATAAGATCCAACAGGCAATACGGATCCATTATATGTTCCGTTCCAGGGCTTACCTGAATAGTTTCCCTCTATAGATTCATAAATTTTATTGCCCCACCGATTGTAGACATATACAATGTTGTTGGGCCAAATAGCGTCTAGTTCTTTTAATTTCCAAAAATCATTTATTTGATCATTGTCAGGTGTAAAAGCAGTTGGTATTACAAATTCGCAGTTTATAATTTTAAATTCAAATGACTCTTCATCTGCACATCCTTCATTTTCATCATAAATATAAATGACTTGAGAGGTAGTCAAAGGAAAACTTAAAGTCAATCCATTATTTGATTGAGAATTATTGTAATAATTCTCATTTCCTGAAAGTTCGTAACCTTCAATTTCAGGTAATTCATATAATGGATTTTCTTCGCATACGATGAGCGAAGAGGTGGAGAACGCATTCAGAATATTAGGAGTAGCAGTTACAGTAATTAAATATGAAACTTCGTCTTCACATTCTCCAATAATGTCATAAATGTAGATGAGTTGTGTGCTATTTATTGGATCACCTATACTCAAAGGTGTTCCGTTACCTTGGCTTTCTGTGTAATATGACACATTTCCCGAAAGATTTGATCCAGTAATGTTATCTAAAACAAATACATCACAAACAGAGGTGTCAAGTTTTATATCAATAGAGGGCGCACCTGGGTTTTCCAAATCAATACTTTCGGGAGAAGTGAACGTACATTCACCCAATGTAATTGTGAAATCTGAATATAGGCCCGCTTGAAATCCATTTAAAATTATGTTGCCTGAGACATCTGAAGTAATAATTTCGGGATTGCTTGCAATTGATAAAGAATCATATACCAATCCGTAATTCGAAGAAGGCAAGAGTCCGCTAAGGGTTATCGAACCATCTGTTGAATTACATTCACTCGGGTCAACTCCTGATATATTGAAAATAGGAATATCATAAATGATTACATCAACGGCAGCTGTATCTGTACACCCGTTATTATTATTTACAATAAAATAAGTGCCTGAAACTCCAATCGTTGTTTCATTGGAAATAGATGTGTTAGCGTCAGGATCAGCCCAATAAGTATAAGCTCCTGTATTTGAACTTCCAGATGTAATGTCATTAGAAGTGAGGTTAATGGTTTCGGGTGCGCACACAGGGTCTGGATTAGTTATTTGAAGTGATGGAATAGAAGGAGCCGTGAAGAGCGCATTTTCTGTATAGGTGCATGCTACATCGTCTGAAAAAAAGGCGGTTACATCTACATCTTGACCATCTGGGATGAGACCTGTTAAAGTTACTGTTTGGGGACTTGAGGTTATGGGGAATGAGAAACCCAAACCATAAACAATTAAATTTCCATTTGCAGGAGGGTTGGAATATTCTACCGTAATATCTACATTATATGTATTGTCATTATTACAACTTAGTACAAATGCTGATAAGTCCAGAATTTCACATGTAGATGGAACGGGGAGATTATAGGTTTCCGTGCATCCTGATGGATAGGTATCATGATAATTAATGAAAATGGAAGAAGCTTGACCCTGCGTGGTAATAGAAAAAGTATTACAGAAAATATTTGTATTGTGGGTCGGAAAGATGCCTTGAACCTGCCATCGAACAGCGTTATTTCCATTTACAAGTGATCCGATGTATTCATCTCCTCCTGACGTAAATACTGATCCGGGCGTATAACTGATTACATTTGCAAAAGTTCCTCCTGAAAATTCCAATTGAAACCAATCAGGTATTCCTTCTAAACCTAACATTTCAATACATAATTCAACTTCATATGTATAAGTTCCGTCAGCATTATCGGTTTGATTGATTAAAGTGAAAGAGGCATCGTCACAGGAAAAAGCTTTAAGACTGATCACCATTACGAAAAGTAGGGATAAACAATTTGTCATATTGAAAATGATTATTGAAATTTCTGTAGTCGCTTGTTGAAATATTTATTTTGCAACGCAAAGATATAAAGGATTGTTCTATTTCCTATGAAGAATTGACCCCTTTGATATAAGAGAAGGCTATTTTAAGATACTCACAATACCCGTTTTTTCTCCAGTTACATTGTCATTGAATTCTAAAATATAATAATAAGATCCTACAGGTAGGAAGTTTCCATTATAGTCTCCTTTCCAAGGTCTTTGGTCGTATGCTCCTTGATCAGATTCATAGATTTTATTTCCCCATCTATTGTAAACGCTGACAACATTTTTGGGATAGATGTCGTCAATATTTCCGAGCTCCCAGAAGTCGTTAACTTGATCATTATCTGGGGTAAATGCCGTTG
>ERZ887849.844-NODE-844-length-31150-cov-31.974176_pt1 | contig 31150 bp, 26 predicted proteins | sample MGYA00521267_ERZ887849 | MGnify/ENA primary metagenome ERZ887849 (study PRJEB32303, sample SAMEA104408601) | aquatic metagenome | biome: Brackish water; feature: Pelagic; material: water | place: Baltic Sea | collected 2014-06-06T16:11:00 | depth 2,863 m ... | reverse complement strand
ACCGCATAAGTACTATTTAAGGCATTGACCAAGTTGGTTTGAATCCTCAAACGATGGTTCACTTGAAAATTTACACTAGCATCTAATATTGTATTGGCTTTAACACTATTTAAAGGATCTAAATCACCTTGACCAGCAATGGTTCTTACAGCACCCATATGCCTAAGTTGGGTGTTGAATTGCCATTTTTTTATTTCGTACCCAAGGCTTAAATGCCATTGATTTCTTGCAATGTATGGCATTTCATCTCCAATATTTACGTCACCCCATAAACCACTACTCGCGTCAAAGCTATTTTGAAATTCAGTGTCTGTGAAAGTATATCCAAATGTTAGCGGAAGGCTAGATTGGTTGTTGAAGCGAACTAAATCTAAATTAATAAGAAATTCAATTCCTTGAACCAATACTTCTCCAGCATTAAACAGGTCGAGATTTCCTGTACCTCCACTTGCTGCAAAATCACTCCCTAGTAGGTTGCTGTAATCATTTCTGTATCCTATGAGTTCTGCATTAATACCTGCATAGCTAAATCTAGCCCCCAGTTCCGTATTAATACTTTCTTCTGCTTTCTGACCTTCAATAGATCCAGGAGGGGCAAATCCCTTGTGTACTCCACCAAAAATTGAAACCTGATCTAGTTTGTAGTTAAAACCAACACCGGGAATCCAGACCCCCAAACTATTGGATCTTTCTGAAAGATCTGATCCGTTTCTTTGCGTATCATTTTTTCCATAGTCTGTCCTAGAAAGCGTCATGTTCTCATACCTCACTCCGGGGGTAAGGGTCAGGTTTTTATAGGTGTATTTGTAAAATGCATAGGCAGCAAAAGCATTGGCGTCACTCACTCTATTTGCGTCTGTACCTCGTGTGCCGGTCTTGGCTAAAACCATTGCGCCATTTTCCATACTATAGTCATTGAGCCATTGAAACCTGTCTTCTTGATCTTCATGGAGTCTTACGCCAATTTCGAGATCGTGGTAGGCTTGTTCTCCATCCCAATGAACGTCTAATTTAGTTTGAACACCCCTCGACAAATAGGACCTATTATTTGCTTTTATAAATAAATCAGCTTCTTTAGAGTCTTGAGCGCCAATAATTCGCTCATATGCTTCAGGATATTCAGAAGGATTGGTTAAAATATCCGTAAGGGACATTTTATTATTATCAATCTCAAGGTAGTCTAATTTATACCAGTTTCTGGCAAACTCATTTTGGTATGCAGTGGTAGTCAGCGATAAATAATCAGAAAATTTGAGGGTGTGGGTAAGCATATATTGCCTGTGTAGGGTATTCATTTGGTCTTTTTCAGAGGCAGTATAACGCTGAAAAGCGTCTTTTGAAAAATCTTCCTCAGTTAATCCTAAGTAAGTTTCATTGGAAGTTTCATCCGAGTATTGGTATTTGAATTCTAAGGATTGATTTACGTTAAATAAAACGTCACTGTATTTAATTTTACCTACAAAATCTTGTTTGTCAAAACCAGTATTTCCGCCATTAGGCAGTGTTTTAAATCCATCAGAGTCATATCTGGTGTAGTCTGCCAAGTACCCCCATTTTCCTTTAGTGGCGCCATGACTTAAATTAAATAGGGAAGAATTAAAAGCACCGTATTGCGCTAAAAGTTGGGTGCTATTGTCTTGAGGAATGACTTTAGATACTAAGTTTATAGCACCTCCAGTAGTATAAGGACCGTATTGTATTTGGCTGCTGCCTTTGAGAATTTCCACTGCTTGCATTCGGGCAATGGTTGGGAAATAATAGGCTGCAGAAGCACTATAAGGTGCGGGAGCAATTAATACCCCGTCTTCCATTAGCGTAATTTTTGCGGAACGTTCAGGAGAAGTACCCCTCAAACTAATATTAGGTCTTAATCCCATACCATCTTCTTCATAAATAGAAACACCAGGTACAGATCTCAGGGTCCTATTGATGTCTGTTATATTAAATTTTTGCAATTCTTCTTGGTCCATATAATATGCGGCACCAGTTCTATTTTTAGCCCTAAACTTACTGCCAAATAATTGGTGCGCAGACACCACAACTTCTGAGAGTACCTGAGTACTGTCCTTTTTCGCGGTTTCATTTTCCTGTCCTAGAGAGATGTTAGATACTAGTAAAGTGAGTGAAAATGCAAATAACTTATTCATTTGTTCTTATTTAGACTTATTAAAAATAACATTGCAAATATAATACTGAAATTTAAATTCACAAAGCTTATTTAGAATAAATAAAAATAAAATAATGTTAAAACTCTACCGATTCAAGCTATTTATGGCCTCCTTTTTTATAAAGGATTTACGGACAGCTTTTTAAATCCAAACAAAGCATCGTTTTTTCGAATAAATACGGTATATTTGCACGCAATTAAACTTTAATTGCTATGCAAGCACATCTTGACAAAATTGTAGGAGAAGGTCTCACTTATGACGACGTACTCTTAATCCCAGCCTTTTCAGAAGTACTTCCAAGAGAAGTTAATATTCAAGCGAAGTTTACAAGAAACATTACGATCAATGTTCCTATTGTATCTGCTGCTATGGATACTGTAACCGAATCTCGTATGGCTATTGCCATGGCTCGAGAAGGAGGAATAGGGGTGCTGCATAAAAACATGTCTATTGAAGCGCAGGCTTTGAAGGTTAGAAAAGTAAAGCGTGCAGAGAGTGGAATGATTATAGATCCTGTGACTTTACCATTAACCGCTACGGTAAAAGATGCTAAAGACAATATGAGAGAGTTTAGTATTGGAGGGATTCCAATTGTAGACAAGGACCATAAACTTTTAGGCATTGTGACCAATAGAGACTTACGTTTTGAGAAAAATAATGCCAGGCCTATTTCAGAGGTCATGACCTCTGGTGAATTAGTGACTGTAGCAGAAGGTACCTCTCTGGCTCAGGCAGAAGATATTTTACAGCAAAATAAAATAGAAAAATTGCCTGTCATTAATAAAGACAATAAGTTAGTAGGGCTAATCACATTCCGTGATATAACCAAGCTTACTCAAAAACCTATTGCCAATAAGGATTCGTATGGTAGACTCAGGGTTGCAGCGGCACTTGGTGTAACTGCAGACGCGGTAGATCGTGCAGCAGCACTGGTCAAGGCAGGAGTAGACGCAGTTGTTATAGACACAGCTCATGGACACACCCAAGGCGTGGTAAATGTACTTAAGGCGGTAAAAGCCTCATTCCCAAATTTGGAGGTTATTGTAGGTAATATAGCTACTGGAGAAGCGGCTAAATTTTTAGTAGCAGCTGGTGCAGACGCAGTTAAAGTGGGTATAGGACCTGGATCAATATGTACTACAAGGGTAGTGGCAGGGGTTGGTTTTCCGCAATTCTCAGCAGTTTTAGAAGTAGCTGCTGCTATAAAAGGCAGTGGCGTTCCAGTGATAGCAGATGGTGGAATTAGATATACAGGAGACATTCCTAAGGCAATAGCAGCTGGCGCAGATACTGTGATGTTAGGCTCTTTGCTTGCTGGGACTAAGGAATCTCCAGGAGAAACAATCATTTATGAGGGTAGAAAATTCAAGTCTTACCGTGGAATGGGCTCTGTAGAAGCCATGAAACAAGGGAGTAAAGACAGGTATTTTCAAGATGTAGAAGACGACATTAAGAAACTGGTTCCTGAGGGGATTGTAGGAAGAGTACCTTATAAGGGAGAACTTTTTGAGAGCATCCACCAATTTGTTGGTGGGCTTAGAGCAGGAATGGGTTATTGCGGTGCAAAGGATATTGAAAGCCTTAAAGCGCACGCTAAGTTTGTTAAAATTACTGCTAGTGGTATAAATGAAAGCCATCCTCACGATGTGACCATTACTAAAGAATCCCCAAATTACAGCAGGTAGGTTTCAATATATTTAATAAAAAAAGCGCCACTAAGGCGCTTTTTTTTATTTAGAATATTCTTCCCATTTGGTGGTTTTATAAATATCATCACCAAAATAAGTGGCTATTTTTAAGAAGGGCTCAGGGGTGAGATAACCCGGAACGGGACTTAACATATTCATATTTTCATCTAAATACACCACAGTGGGGTAACTCAATTGCCCTTGAAGTAAGTTAGCAGCCAATTCATGGTAGCCATTCCTTCCAGAAGCTACAAAAGAAAAAACCTGGTCTCTAAATGCAATGGGTTCTTTTCCTTCTCCATCTAGTTTCACCATATAAAAGTGTTGTTTCATATAGGCGGCTACTTCTGGATCTTGAAAAGTATTTTCATCCATTTTTTTGCACCACCCACACCAATCGGTATAAACATCTATAAAAATTTTTTTAGAATTGCCTTCTTGCGCTTGAAGCGCAACGGCTTCTTCAAAACCCAACCAATTGATTGGATTGTTTTCTTGTGCAAATACGCTTTGTGCACTTCCTAAAATGATTAGGAGGCCTATTATTTTATTTGAAAATTTAACTAGAAATTTAAACATGAATAAAAGTAGCTAATTTTTCAAATATATTTCACTTAAACCAACCAAAGACTGAAGTGAAACCAATAGGGAGTTTAAAAAAGCGCTATTAATTAGGTTGCAATACCTCATTGACCTTTTGTGAGAATAAGTCTTTTACGTCAATTTGGTTTCGCATAATATCTTCCATGGTTTCTGCTGCTCTAATTAGATGCGCCTCACCCATATACCATAAAACTTCTGCAGGTCTAAATCTAGAGTTGTAGTTGCTCGCCATGGTAAAACAATAGGCCCCTGCGTTTTTGAAGCAAAGGATATCTCCTTCCGTAATTTCAGCAATTTTGCGATTGGTTGCGAAGGTGTCTGTTTCACAGATATAGCCTACCACAGAATAGAAACGCTCTCTGCCGCTTGGATTAGATATATTATTAATGCCATGGGTGGATCCATACAGCATTGGTCTGATTAGGTGGTTAAAACCACTGTCAATACTGGCAAATACGGTAGAGGTAGTTTGCTTTACTACATTCACCTTTGCCAAGAAACTACCTGCTTCACTGACAAGAAATTTGCCTGGTTCAAAAGCCAGGGTGAGTGGCTTACCATATTGCTCACAAAAATCATTGAACCTTTTAGAGAGCTTGTCTCCTAATTCTTCAATATTTGTTTCAATATCACCCTCTTTGTAAGGTACCTTAAAACCGCTACCAAAATCAATAAAGTCTAGATTTTTAAAATTTTTAGCTGTTTCAAATAAAATTTCTGAAGCGTATAAAAACACCTCAATATCTAAAATATCACTACCGGTATGCATGTGAATACCATTGATATTCATTTTAGTGAGTGTTGTTATTCTGAGAATGTGTGGAATTTGGTGAATACTAATACCGAATTTTGAATCGATATGTCCTACTGAAATATTGGCATTGCCTCCAGCCATTACATGTGGATTAATTCGAATACATACAGGAATCTCTGGGTGTTTGTTTCCAAACTGCTCCAAAAGCGAAAGGTTGTCTATGTTAATTCTAACCCCAAGCGAAGCTGCGGTTTCTAATTCTTCTAAAGAGACTCCGTTAGGGGTAAAAATAATATCAGAAGGTTTAAAACCTGCTTTTAAGCCCAATTGCACTTCTTGAATAGAGACGGTATCTAAACCACTTCCCAAACTATTCATAAGTCTCAGTATGCTAATATTAGACAGTGCCTTTGCGGCATAGTTAAGTTTCAATTTTGAAACCCCACTGAATGCATTAGTCAATCTATTGTATTGACTTTTAATTTTTTCTGCATCATAAACATATACTGGAGCGCCAAATTCTTTTGCTACACCTAATAAATCTTCTTGGGTCATACTGAGTATTTTAATCAAATGTAGCAATAAGGCATAATATGCACAATATTTAACCAGCAAAAAAAGCATTTTAAAACATAATGTTATATTTACAACAAATTGAAAAAAAAGATTCTTCAATTTATTACATTCTGATGCACCAATTATTAGGCGCTTTGGTGGTTGTTTGCTATTTTTGTATCCGAATTTTAATAGAACACTATGAACCTTCACGAATATCAAGGAAAAGAGATTTTAGCCAGTTTTGGCGTTCGCATCCAACGTGGGATGGTGGCACAAAACCCAGAAGAAGCAGTAGCAGCTGCCAAGCAACTTACAGAAGAAACTGGTACCAGTTGGTTTGTAATTAAAGCACAGGTGCACGCAGGTGGACGTGGAAAAGGTGGGGGTGTTAAATTGGCCAAAAATTTAGAAGAGGTAGCCTCCATTTCTGATGCAATTATTGGAATGGATTTGGTTACGCCTCAAACTTCTGCAGCTGGTAAAAGAGTGCACCAAGTTTTGGTAGCTGAAGATGTTTACTATCCTGGAGAGAGTGAGACGTCTGAATTTTATATGTCTGTTTTGTTAGACAGGGCTTCTGGTAGAAATATGATCATGTATTCTACAGAAGGTGGAATGGATATTGAAGAGGTTGCGGAGCATACCCCTCATTTAATTTTCACAGAAACGATAAGTCCTGCGGTGGGTATTATGCCATTCCAAGCAAGAAAAATCGCGTTTAATTTAGGTCTTTCAGGAAATGCATTCAAAGAAATGACAAAATTTGTAATGTCTTTATACAAAGCTTACGAGGAGTCAGATGCTAGTTTGTTTGAAATAAACCCAGTTTTAAAAACATCTGATGATAAAATATTGGCGGTAGATGCTAAAGTTTCTATAGATGACAATGCCTTATACAGAAGAAAGGTATATGCAGATATGAGAGACCTTAGAGAGGAAAACGCTATTGAAGTAGAAGCCAACGCTGTTGGATTAAACTATGTAGATTTAGATGGTAATGTGGGTTGTATGGTAAACGGAGCTGGTTTGGCTATGGCTACTATGGATCTCATTAAAATGGCCGGTGGAGAACCAGCTAACTTTTTAGATGTTGGAGGTACTGCAGACGCAAAACGTGTAGAAGAGGCTTTCAGAATTATCCTAAAAGACCCTAATGTGAAAGCAATCTTAATTAACATCTTTGGTGGTATTGTTCGTTGCGACAGGGTAGCACAAGGTGTTGTAGACGCTTATAAGAATATGGGAGACGCTATAAAAGTGCCTATCATTGTTCGTTTGCAAGGGACTAATGCTGAATTGGCCAAAGAGATTTTAGACAACTCTGGATTGGCAGTTAAATCTGCTGTTCAATTCCAAGAGGCCGCAGATAAAGTAAAAGAAGTATTGGCCTTATAACTAATCCTATCTTATTAAAAAAAAAATCCTGAGTCTTGACTCAGGATTTTTTTTTGTTTTTATAGGCCACAAAACTCAAATCTGGTGGGCTTTTTGGCCCTTTTTTGAATGGTTTTTTTGGCCCGTCCTTAAAGCTTGCTTTTTTCTTGTAGGTTGTTTGGTCCAATCTATTCTTAGGAGGGGTGTTTTTTAAAGAAACGTTATCTGTTTTTTGTTGTGTTGTTGCATTGGCCGTTTTGGCTTTGGCCATAACAGGTTTGTGTACTAATGCGTCTGCAGGTTTTTTAGGCGCTTCCTTGGTTCCTCTTGTGTATATAATTAAACCATTCAAAAAATTTCTCAATATCTGGTCACCACATTCCATATACTTAGGGTGGTCTTCAGTTCTAAAAAAAGCGCCTAATTCGCTGGTACTTATTTTGAAATCTACCAAACTCATGATGGCTTCAATATCTGTGTCTCTGAGCATGAGCGCTACACGTAATTTTTTTAAAATATCATTATTAGTCATAAAATTGATCTTAAATGGACCTTTGAAATAAGGATTCAAAGACTTTGCAAAGGTAAGTAATATATTAGGACCCTTCTATACCCGTATTTAGAATAGACAAACAAGTCATAATGCCTTCTAAATAGTTCCCAATTTTAATATTTTCATTGGGACTGTGGATGTTGTTATCTGGATTGGGAATTCTAATGGATACTGCAGGAATATTAAGGGTGCTAATAAATGGCGCAATCGGTTGTGATCCTCCGGTAGTGCGCATGAGAATAAATTCATCTCCAAAAATTTTCTTCATGGATGTAGATAATAGGTCTGCTATAGGACCATCCATTGGTGTCCTAAAAGGTTTTGATCCAAGCTTATAAGTAAAATTAGCTAGTTTGGGGTATAAGGCTCTTTGTTGATCGGTGGGTAGACTGTCTACTAGGAAATAACCTTCCTCTTGAATGCGCTTTTTTAGTGATTCCATCAGGGTTTTACCGTCAGATTCAGGAACGAGTCTCATGTCTATTTCTACAATGACCTCAGCGGGAATAATAGTTCTCACTTGTGCTCCAACCCATGCCGCTTTAATCCCTCTGATATTTAGACTCGGATATTGAAGTGCCTCCTGGTAGCCCGCACCAATAGCATCTCGTTTAGAAATGCCCAGCCTTTTATTGGTTGCTATTTCATTTTCTTCAATTGCATTCAAGAATTCTTGGTCTTTTTTAGAGATGTCTATACCATCATAAAACCCCTCTAAGGTTACTTTTCCTGAAGCATCTTTTAGTTGACCAATCACTTTGGCAGCATCAAATACAGGGTTTGGTGCATAATTCCCATATTGGCCACTGTGTAAAGGTACTTTTGGTCCAAAAACCCGCCATTTTGCCGTCGCAATACCTCTGGCGCCAAAAGTGAGTGTTGGTTTATTGGAAAGGTGTCTTGCGCCATCCATAATAAATAAATAATCTGCCTGTAACAAATCTTTATTATTAACAACCATTTCTGGGAGGGTTGGAGACCCCACTTCCTCTTGAAAGTCTAGTAGCACTTTAATGTTGTATTTCAGGGCAATACTTTTTTCATTTAGTATCTGAAATGCACTGATTAAGGACATTGCAGGCCCTTTAGAATCAGAGGCAGATCTGGCAAAAATATAAGACTCTTTGTCCCACTTTTTTTCTTTTAAATCAGTCAGCTCCCAAGCCCCAAATTTGTTTTTTTCTTTGAAGACGGCTATATAAGGATTCTCTTGATCCCACTGAGCGGAATCTACCGGTTGGCCGTCTATCTGAAGGTAGAAGAGTACTGTGGGTAAATTTGGCGCTAATTTTTTCTCTGCTAAAAGCACAGGAATTCCTTGTGAAATTATTTCTGTAACGGTAAATCCCAAATCTTCAAAAGTACTTTTAGACCAATTGAGGTTGTTTTGAATTTGTATTGGGTCTAGTCCATTGTTTGGAATGGATAAAAAATCACTTAAGTTTTCAACTGCTTTCGCGCTGTAATCTTCGGTCCATTTTTCAATCTTTTTTTTTGAAATGTCTTGGGCAATACAAAAAGAAGAGGCTATTAAGGACAATAAAAGCAGCTTGATTTTCATAGACTTGATGGTTTTGATTGCAATTAAAATATTCAAGCAGGAAAACAGGGCCCCACTAATTAATAAAAGTAATAAATCTCTTTTATTATTTTGCTTCTCCTGCTAATTGCAGTGCTTTTATTTCATCCCTTAGTTTAGCTGCTTCCAAAAAATCTAGGTTTTTGGCTGCTTTTTCCATGGTTTTTCTTTTAGCTACAATCATTTTTGCCCTTTCTTCTGGAGTGAGGTAGTTTGGGTCAGGCTCTTGTGCCCTATGATTCGCTTTTTCAAAGTGATAAGCAGACACTGAATTTTTTGTAAGCACGTTGTCTAGGCTTTTATTTAATGCTTTTGGCACGGTATTGTGTGCGGTATTATAGGCAATCTGTTTCTCCCTACGGTAGTTAGTTTCATCGATGGTTTTCTGCATGCTCTTGGTGGTTTTATCTGCATACATAATCGCTTTTCCATTCACATTTCTAGCCGCTCTTCCAACGGTTTGTGTCAGGGAGCGGGCATTCCTTAAAAAACCTTCCTTGTCTGCATCTATAATGGCCACCAAAGAAACCTCAGGTAGGTCTAGACCTTCTCTGAGTAAATTTACGCCAATGAGTACGTCAAAAATACCTTTTCTAAGGTCCTGCATTATTTCTACACGTTCTAGGGTGTCTACATCTGAATGAATATAACGGCACCTCACTTGTATTTTAGTCAGGTATTTAGCCAATTCTTCCGCCATTCTTTTGGTGAGCGTGGTCACCAATGTACGCTCGTCTATAGCGACCCTATCTTGAATCTCGGCCACTAAATCATCTATTTGGTTGGTAGAGGGACGTACTTCAATTACGGGATCTAATAGTCCAGTGGGTCGAATAATTTGTTCCACGACCACGCCCTGTGATTGTTCTAATTCATAATCTGCAGGAGTAGCGCTCACATAAAGAGCCTGAGGGGTGAGTATTTCGAATTCCTCAAATTTTAAAGGCCTGTTGTCCATAGCGGCAGGAAGCCTAAAACCATAGGTCACTAAGTTTTCTTTTCTTGAGCGGTCCCCACCAAACATGGCATGAACTTGCGGGATAGTTACATGACTCTCATCTACCACCATCAAAAAATCTTTTGGAAAGTAATCCAACAAACAGAAAGGCCTAGTTCCTGGCGCCCTTCCATCTAAATACCTGGAGTAATTTTCAATGCCAGAACAATAGCCCAATTCACGGATCATTTCCAAGTCAAAAGTGGTTCTTTCTTCTAAGCGTTTTGCTTCTAGGTGTTTTCCTTCTGTTTTAAAAAAATTAACTTGCTTCACCATATCTTCTTGAATGCTGTGAATGGCATTTTGAAGTATATCAGGCGAGCTCACAAACATATTGGCAGGAAAAATCCTGAGTTGCTCAAACGTTTCTAGGGTTTTATTGTGCAATGGGTCAAACGATTCTATTTCTTCAATTTCGTCTCCGAAAAAATGGACCCTGATCGCGTGATCTGTATAACTTGGAAACACGTCTACAACGTCTCCTTTTACCCTAAAACTTCCATTGACAAAGTCTGCTGTAGTTCTTGCATAAAGTGCTTGAACCAATTGTTTTAAAAATGCGGTTCTAGAAATAATTTGATCTCGTTCTATCCGAACCACATTTTTTTCAAACTCTACTGGGTTTCCCATACCGTATAGACAAGAAACAGATGCAATTACAAGCACGTCTTCCCTGCCAGAAAGTAAAGAGGAAGTAGTACTTAACCTAAGCTTTTCAATATCTTCATTAATTGACAGGTCTTTTTCTATATAAGTACCAGAAGTAGGAATATATGCCTCTGGCTGATAGTAATCGTAGTAAGAAACAAAATACTCTACCGCATTATTTGGAAAGAATTGCTTGAATTCAGAGTACAACTGTGCCGCGAGTGTCTTGTTATGCGCAAGTATTAAGGTAGGTTTTTGAACTTCTTGGATTACATTGGCAACAGTAAATGTCTTTCCAGAGCCAGTAACACCTACCAATGTTTGTGAGGGGGTGTTGGCTTGAATACCACTGACAATTTGTGCAATGGCTTGTGGTTGGTCACCAGTAGGTTTAAAGGGAGATTCCAAAGAAAACTTCATGCCCAAAGGTACAAAAGCACGCTTATAAATACTACAAATCTCTCTTCTTTAGAATGCGATACGATCCCCAAATAAAAATAGCAGTCCAAGCTAAAACGATTCCCATGTCTAAAAGAGAAGTGTTGTAATCTAGTGCAATTTCCTCTCCAATTTGATTCGCAACGGATTGCACTGCGCTCAGCCTAGAAAAGGGTTCTTTAAGCACGTTAAACATGGCATTTAAAGGGAAGAAACCCATAATGGCGTCTGTGGTTTCTCCATCAAATAATTTCCAACGAATCATACCTCTGGTAAAGCCTTCAAACATTTGCCAAAGGATTAAAAACCCTAGTGCAAATGCAGAGCGTTTTACCAGTATGCCTATAAAAAGACAGAACGAAAAGAATCCGACGAGTTTAATGAAATAGGCCACTAGAAATCTCAGGTCTGTAAATACAATGCCCCATTCCGTATAATCAGAGTAAATACTTCCTAGTATAAGAGAAATTACCGCGACAAATACAGTAGAAACTATGGAGAATAAGACCACAGTTAAGAATTTCGAGGCTATAAACTCCTTTTTAGACAAGCCGTCTATAAGGTTTTGTTTTATGGTCTTATAGGTGTATTCATTGGACATCATGGAGACAATAATAATGGCCAAAAATATTTTCAATAAGGCAGCAACAAAGGTGTTAAAATGCCAAATGTAGGGGAAGTTAAAAATACCTTGCTCTGCCAAATGAAATTTAATAGGACCAATATCAAACTTAATAGCCGCAATTAGCGCTATACCAGTTAAAAGTATAAAATACCCATAAATAAGTGTTTTACTAGCCCTATTGTTCCAAAGCTTAATAAGTTCAATCTGTAATAATCTTTTCATGGGGCTATTTGTTATTGGTGAGTGCTAAAAATTGGGCTTCTAGACTGTCTTTTTGAATGGCCAAATGGCTTAATAGAAAGCCGTCTTCCATGAGTCTTTTGTTTAATTTATCTGCTGCTATTGGCTTTGTTAAGTAAGCCTTTATTAGACCATTTTCTAAAGAAATCTTTTCAAAATCTTCACTTTCCTCAAGATGTGCTTTTAAGGCATCGGCCTTGGCCGAATTTAATAAGACATAGCCGTGATTGGATTGCATTTCAGTTACGGGACCTGCATACAACTTTTCTCCTTTTCTTAAAACCACCACATGGGTACAGACTTTTTCCACTTCATCCAATAGGTGAGAGGCCAATAAAATGGTGGTACCCTGAGAAGCAATTTTTTTAATAATTTCCCTGATTTGATGAATCCCTTGAGGGTCTAATCCATTGGTAGGTTCATCTAATATTAAAATTTCAGGATTGTTGAGAAGGGCAGACGCTATGGCCAAACGCTGCTTCATTCCTAGAGAGTAGCTCTGAAATTTAGAGTCCTTTCGATCTAATAAACCTACCAATTCTAGTTTCTCTGAAATAGTTTCTGAAGAGACCCCTTTAATTTTAGAGACCAGCTTTAGGTTTTCTACAGCGGTCATATAGGGATAAAAATTAGGTCTTTCAATAATGGCACCCACTTTTTTTAATGCCTGATGGGTACTAATTGTGCCTTCAAACCATTGAAAGCTTCCCTGTGTAGGATTAACCACATTGAGTACCATTCCTAGTGTGGTAGATTTACCACTGCCATTGGGTCCTAGAATTCCATATACATGTCCCTTTTCTATGGAGAAGCTCAATTTTTTTACAGCAAATAGACTCCCATAGGATTTGGTGAGTTGGTTAACAGTCAGTATAGTTTCCAAGGGTTTTTTTATTTAAAGGTTCTTATTATACTTGACGAATTTATCCGTATTTTGTTACAAGAACAATTAAATTACGACTACATGTCAGAAAAGATGATGTCTAAGAAGAAACCTGCTTTTCCCGTTTCTCCTCAGTTAGATGCTTACCTTAGGCAATACAGTAGAAATATTGGGATTCCAATTTTTTATGAGGATTTATTGCGTTTTCAAGGCTCAGTGGTGGTTTACGACAGCAATGATGAGGACACGTTGTGGGTGAGGGTTTTTTATTCTGAATATGACAGGGAAGAGATTGATCTTAGTCTAAAACAGGTCTACTCCATACTTCATTCAGATGGGGGAGATACCATTATTCCCTTCTTAAATGTAGACGCGGTGGACTATTGTACTTTTGGTAATTCTAAGCCATTTAGAATTAAAGTCAGGAATATTCTCAATGACAACTTCACTTATTTTTATGTAAAAAAAACAGATGCCTCTAGGGTTTATGGATTAGAATTAGAACATATTTTGTCTCCGTACAATCTAAATTTTCTTGTTTATAAGGACACCCTTATTGAGGAACATATTGCAGGTATTCCAGGAGATGTTTTTATTAAGGAAATGCTTCCCGATTGTACAGAGTCTGAGAAATCTCAATTGGCTAAAGAATTTGTAAAATTTAATGAACGGTGTATGATTAGACTCTTGGGAGATATGAGGTCATATAACTATGTGATTGTCCCTACCCATGATTTTGATCATGTGGTTTATAAAATACGTGCTATAGATTTTGACCAGCAATCTTTTGAAGGGAACCTAAAGATATATAGGCCCCAATTTTTTAAGGAAAACAATAAAATGGTGGCATTGGTAAAGGAAAAACTTCAAGCCAATTCAATTGATCAGTACAAACTAGAAGAGCGCTCTATAGTAGCCAAAAGGTTTATGAGTTTTGAAGATAGAATCACAGATCTACTCAATATTGCGAAACAGGACACCATTTCTCTTCCAGAGCATGTAAGTTTATTGAAAGAATCCATTTTTTCACTCACCCAAGATATAGCGTTTAAGGAAGCCCCCAATATGGGTACTGTATTAGATTTGGCCTTACATTTTGTGAAGCGAAATTATGAAAATGTAAGCATGCGCCAGATCTTGGAGCAGCGTATTAAGTTGTAAAAAAATAATATTTTAAGACCCTTTTTGTTCCTTGTTAAAATACACCAGGTAGTAGAACATCCCTTTTTCCTCATCCCAACCTTTTTCTACAAATTTTTCTGCAGATTCAGGATTAATAAAGTCTAGCTTAATCTGAATATGGGTATCTAATTGTATCACATTTTTAATGCTTTTTCGTGCTTGAGAAACGGCTTTGTTGGCAATGTCAAAAGAAGAGACATCTTCAATGCTGTATTTAGGTCCTTTTTCTACTTTATAGTGTTTAAATTCGGGTATTAGTGCCGGATTGTCTATGACTTCATTCATAAAGTTGGTCTCTTCAAATGCATTGTTTTTAGCAAAATGATTGACCGCCCTATTCATAAAAAGTACTTCTTGTTGTTTGTCTTCTGCTGGGAGTACTACATCCTTAGCAAAATTCTGACAAAACTTAAGGTAGTTTTTGGTGTAAAAATTATTGTCTGTTAGTACCGCTACACCAAGAAATTGCTCCAACCAGTATTTGGTGTCATACCTATTACTGTCTACAGAAAGCACTTTATAGCCTGCCTCTGAATCTGTATTAAAAATGAGACAGCCTTTGTCTAGTTTGTGAATGTTTATGCCTTGTTGTACTAAAATTTCAAGATGATCTGTCTGTTCTTCAAATTGAATAAAGTCTTGTTTTAGTTCACTTTTAAAGATTCCAATAGCATCTGTTTTTACATTGTCTAATTGAAGTCCTGTGAGGTAAGTTACGTACAATTCTCCGCTTTTAATATGAGGGTGATTGGATTGGTCATAGAGGTGCTTGGCAATGTCTCCAGATAATTCGTGTATGTTACGTGGTTCATTGAATATTTTAGTAGCTGCCTCATAAAGGGGATTGAAACTCAAATCTGCTTCATGGAACAACCTGTAATAGCTTTCTTCCTTTTCTCTAAAAGGCTTAAAAAAATATTCTTTTAAAAGCCCTGTGGTTTCATCGTTTAAGTGGTGTGGCGCTTTAGATATGAACAAAGATTCTGCTTTGTTTTTATTACCAACTTTATGGATGGAAAGGCTTTCAATTTGAGTATTATATAGGTTGATCATAGGTTTTTTAATATGCTTTTATTAATCATTAGGTCAGTTGGATGGTTAATTCCAGTTTTCGTCAAAATCTAAATGATCGTAATTGTCTCCACCATTGTAGCCATCATTAAATTCGTCGTCAAATCCTTCTTCGTCATAATCCATGGCGTCTTCTTTTTTAGCCTCGAAGATTTTTTCTGGAGGATTTTCGGGTAATTCTCCAAAACTAAAAAGCAATTCAGGAAGGGTTTGACCTGATTCTTTTTCAGTTACGTCTGCCAATTCCACAAAAAAGGTCCACATATTAAAAAAGTCGTATACGTAAATTAGTTTAGGGGAAGCTTCATCCATCACTTCTTCTACTAAAGTATCCGACATAAGTTTAGCGTCTGACACATCACTAAGATCAAATAAGGCTATTTCAAGGTCTTGGTTCCATTCCTCGTCACAGGTGTAAAAACTGGCCATTTCATTTCCTGCAAAACCAAAAGACTGGCTAACAGTGTTGTGTAAATCTTCTAAAGTAGCTTTTTTGTCAATAGCCAAATCTCTGAAAATATCTTCTTTTGCGTCTAAAATGACCCTTATTTTATACACCATATTATATTGTTATTTAGTCTTTGAAATATTGTTTTTGGCTTTTCTGCTTTGCAGAAAAATATAGAAAATTTGACCAAATAGTATGGCCGCAATCACTAAATGAATGGGTTGTGTCCCCAGAGGAAAGTCAATATAGTACATAGCCATTCCACTAAAGGCAGCTATGATCATTCCTGCTAAAAGAGGCTTTGTTGAAGCAAAGCCAAGTTCGTTTCGTTTATTAATCCAAAATAAATACACTGCAATTCCCAGTGGAAGGATAGAGAAGGAACGGTGCACGTAAAAAATTATACTGGGGTTTAAAAGCCAATTGTCTTTAGTTAGACCAAGATCTAATTGGTGGTCTACAAATTCTCTTACCTGGGTGCCAAAGACAATTTGCAAAAGGAATATGAATAGTAAGTATGAAATGGCTTTGTGGAAGTTAGCCATGTATTTTGTGCGCTCAATTCGCGGGTTGGCTTTTTGAATGATTAAAATAAGCGCAGCTACAATGGCCAATGCCATGAGCATATGAGTGGTTATCTTCACTGGAGCTAGTACAGAATAGACAACAGTCGCACCCAACCATGCTTGAAATCCCATCCCCAATACCACCCCAAAAGACAAAAGGCTTATTAATTTTTTCTCTTTCCAATAACGCAGGCTTAAAAAAGCCAATATTAGGGTGGCCAAGCCTGCTATTGCACCCACAAGCCTATTTAAAAACTCTACCCAAGTATGGTAGGGATTAAATACGGCATAATCGTGTTTGGTATAAGTTTCCCAAGCCTCTAAATCTATAGCAGCTCCTGTCTTAAAGTCTTGTTTTGCCACTAGAAGTCCCTCATTGTAAATAATGACTTGTCCTTTTTCAAAATCTCTTTCTGGAGTCCATTGCAGGGTTTCCGCAGCAGTAGGAGGAATATAATATCCAAAACACTTAGGCCAGTCTGGACAACCCATACCACTACCAGTCATTCTAACCAAAGCGCCAGCAACTATGACTAAGTACACTAAGATTAAACTCCATTTGGCAAAACGGTGAAAAGATTTTTTCATGTTAGTTTAAGTATTTTTTGTGAGTCCCAGTTGTTTTCCTTTGGTTAGCATAAATACATAAGCGGCCTCGTATTCATTGGGTATTTCTCCCTCTAAAATAGCTTCTTTAATAGCCTCTTTAATAACGCCAATTTCTTTGGATGGTTTTAAGCCAAAAGTATTCATAATTTCTTCACCACTCACCGGTGGTTGAAAATTACGCACGTGGTCTCTGGCTTCTACCTCTTCAATTTTTTGACGGACTATTTTGAAATTGTTTTTATACTTTTTCTTTTTGTACGGATTCTTTGTGGTAATATCTGCTTCACAAAGGGTCATGAGGTCTTCTACATGTTCTCCTGCATCAAAGACCAGCCTTCTCACAGCTGCATCTGTCACAAAATCTTCTGCCAAAACTATGGGTCTGGAACTCATGAGCACCATTTTCTGAACGTATTTCATTTTGTCGTTCAAAGGCATATGCAAGCGTTTGAATAATTTATAGACCATTTTTGATCCTATAAATTCGTGACCATGAAAGGTCCATCCAATTTTTTTGTCGAATCTCTTTGTGGGTGCTTTTCCAATATCGTGTAAAAGGGCAGCCCACCTGAGCCAAACATTTTCAGTGTTTTTTGAAATATTATCTACTACCTCCAGCGTATGCCAGAAGTTGTCTTTATGCTTTTGACCTTCTACTTCTTCAATGCCTTCTAAAGCAGAGAGCTCAGGTAAAATTAAAGGGAGTAAACCTGTTTTGTGCATGAGCTCAAATCCTAGTATAGGCATAGGACTGGACATCATTTTATTAATTTCATCTACAATTCTCTCTTTAGAAATAATTGAGATTCTATCCCTTTGAACTGTAATGGCCTCTAGTGCTTCTGCGTCAATTGTGAAATTTAATTGACTGGCAAAACGTATGGCTCTAAGCATTCTAAGAGGGTCATCACTAAAAGTGATTCCTGGCGAAAGAGGGGTTACAATACGTTTGTTTTTAAGCGCATCTAAACCGTTAAAAGGATCCACGAGAACCCCGTAGTTGTCTTTATTAAGGCCAATGGCTAATGCATTTATTGTAAAATCTCTTCTGTTTTGATCATCTTCTAGGCTGCCATTTTCTACTACAGGATTTCTACTGTCGTGGGTATAGCTTTCTTTTCTTGCACCAACAAATTCAAGTACCAAGTCTTGGTACTTAAGCATAGCAGTGCCGTAATTCTTAAATACGGTAACTTCGGGAGAATTGGGTAATGCTTCAGAGAGCTTTTTTGCCAAAGAAATTCCACTTCCAAGAACAACTACATCAATGTCTTTAGGGCTCCCTCTTTCTAGTAAATAGTCTCTCACAAAACCACCAATCACATAGGCTTCACACCCTAACGCTTCTGCACAATCAGACAATGTGTTAAAAATCGGATGCGTTAAAGCTTCTAAATGCCTTTCTTGAGTCATATTTAAGGTCTAATCACCTTGACCAAACCGCTGTTAGACAGCTTAATAATGGTAGAGGGAGTATTGTTGTGAATTTCAGGCTCCAAAGGTACTATATAGTCTACACCTTTTAAAATCTCTTGACTGATTTCTTGGAAATTTTTAGGGGTAGGTTGTCCGGCCAAATTGGCCGATGTAGAGACCAAAGGGCCTTTTATATTTTGAGATAAATAACTGCAAAACTTGTCCTTAGCGACCCTAATGCCTAAACTGTTGTCTGGCCCGATTAAATTTTTTGCAACCCCAATTGGCTGATCAAAAATGATGGTCGTTGGTTTCTCACTCAAATCTATAATATCATAGGCAGCTTCAGGAACTTGGGCTATGTGTCTTTCAAGCATGGCTACATTAGCCACCAAACACAACATAGATTTGGTGTCGGCTCTTTTTTTGAGTGCAAATACTTTCTCTACTGCTGCTTCATTTTTAGCATCACAGCCAATACCCCATACTGTATCTGTAGGATATAAAATTACACCACCCTGTTTAAGTATTTCTGCAGATTTTTTTAAAGCTTCTTGAAAACTCATAAAGTTTGGGATTAGTGTGTTTTAAAGTTAAAATAGTTCACCAATGCTTGCCATTGCACCCTGTTTTTGTCTGCACCAATATTTGTCTTCTTAAGCGCAATGCGTTGAGAACCAATAATTGGAATGGGTGTACGGCTTTTGTTTGTTGGAGTAATGGTGGGGGTTTTATTTAAAATAGCCATGGCTTTAAACCATAGATCGTCTGCTCTAGGCGCCAATTCCATAAAAAGTACTGTGTCGTTTACTTGTTTATTTAAAGCTTTAGCAGGATACCAAACGCCCCCAGCCCCAATAGCAATAATCGCCATAGGATCTTTTTCTGTTGAAGGGTAGGTCCATTGCTTGTAGGGTTTTACAGCGCCATTTTCTTGGTATCTTATATATCGGGTTTGATTGGCAATGATTTTATGGGGATGTTTTTGGGCATGTACTGATAATTTTTCCAACCAATCTTTTGGATACAATAGGTCGTCGTCACAAGTGACAATTGGTGATTCTGGGAATGCCTTTAAAGAATGAATTAATTTTCTATGGGAGGAATGTCCTTCTGTTGGCCGTATTTCAAAAATAGCAGAGCGAAGTTTGTTGAGCTTATTGGGGAGTTTTTTTTCTAAATCTTTATGCACCCAAAGCACTATTTTTGTGGGTCTTACTGTTTGTTTTAATAAGCTTCTAATCACTAGATGTATGCTGTGTACCCTAGAAGGAATAGTCGTGAGAGATACCACCACATCTACACACTTTTTATCCATACAGGTCAGACTTCGCTTTGGCTGTAAGGCCAAATAACAAGATTGGTAGATAGATAGGGGTAATTCTTTTAATTTCATTAAATAGTGATGTTTTAGGAGGGTGAAATCACTTTGAGAGGGTAAAAATAACCATATGCCCTCAGAGTTTTATATTTTTGGTCTTTAAATTGTAATTCATGTCTAAAAAACCGTCTATTTCTGTTGTATTGAGTACTTATAATGCGGAAGCATGGTTAGAAAAAGTGCTTTATGGATTCCAATACCAAGATTTTAAAGATTTTGAATTGGTCATTGCAGACGACGGTTCTAGAAAAGAAACAAAAGACCTAATAGATCTAATGACTTCTGTGGTTTCTTACCCTATTGTGCATGTATGGCAAGAAGACCAAGGTTTTCAGAAATCTAGAATTTTAAATAAAGCGATAGTCGCTTCTCAGGGGGATTATATAGTTATGACAGATGGGGATTGTATTCCTCGCAAAGACTTTCTATCTGTTCACGCTGCCCATATGGAACCCGGTTATTTTTTATCTGGCGGCTATTTCATGCTGCCCATGGATATTTCAAAGGCCATTACGAAACAAGACATACAACAAGGGAATTGTTTTGACCTTCTTTGGTTAAAAAGTCTTGGTTTAAAAAACTCCTTCAAGAATAATAAACTCTCTGCAAAAGGCTTCCTAGCTTATTTCTTAAATAAGGCCACACCTACTAATGCCAGTTGGAATGGTCACAATGCCTCTGGTTTTAAAGCAGATATTTTAAAAGTAAATGGCTTTGACGAACGCATGCAGTACGGCGGCCAAGACCGTGAATTGGGGGAGCGATTATTTAATGCTGGTATAAAATCTAAACAATTGAGATACAGTGCTGTAGTAGTTCATCTAGACCACAAAAGGGGTTATAAAAACCAAGAATCAATAGATAAGAATAGGGCAATTAGAGACCGTGTTAAAACAGAAAAACTTTGTTTTACCCCTTTTGGGATTGTTCAAAAGGCATAGCGTTTACCCATTTGTCTTGATGTGTTCTTAAAAAGTCTGTTAAAAGGGGTTGGTCTCTTGGGTCAATAATATGGGTATCTATACGGAGTTCTTTTTTTTGACTTCTAATGATATACTCCCCAGCAAAATATTTAATTTCATTGATATCTTTAGAATCTATGCTTTTTCCAAACCACCAATTTTGTTTTAAGACGCCCTTCTGAATAGTTAAAAAAGGCACTTTTTTATGATAAAAGTAAGGGGCTATATAAAGTAATGCTAGGGTTATATTAAAGTACCTAATTTCATTGGAAGCTATTAATTCAATCCCGGCCAATAAAATAAACAAACCACCTGCTATTATATAATAACGCTGGTTTTTTATGTTATACCTCAATTTAATATCCATAGTTTTCTAATATAAAACGCCCGCAATAGTAGCATTTTGTGCCAACTAACATTGAATCGATTATAAAAATAGTAAAACTTGTTTAAGAGCACAAGTCCACAAGATAAACGGTCTCTTTTTTCTGATGAACTGTTTGCTATACGGCTACATCATAGGTTCTCAGTGCGTCGTTTAAAGAAGTTTTCTTGTCTGTACTCTCTTTTCTAGTACCAATAATTAGTGCACAAGGTACTTGAAAAGCGCCTGCAGCGAATTCCTTAGTGTAACTTCCCGGAATGACAACAGATCTGGCAGGAACCAATCCTTTACGCTCCACAGGAGTGTCTCCAGTAACATCAATTATTTTAGTAGAGGCAGTGAGTACTACATTGGCACCCAATACCGCTTCTTTTTCTATGCGAACACCTTCTACTACAATGCATCTAGATCCTATGAATACATTGTCTTCAATAATAACTGGAGCGGCTTGAAGGGGTTCTAAGACGCCTCCAATTCCAACACCACCACTCAAGTGAACATTTTTTCCTATTTGGGCACAACTTCCCACAGTAGCCCAAGTGTCTACCATGGTGCCACTGTCTACATAGGCACCAATATTTACATAGGAAGGCATGAGTATGGTTCCTGGAGCTATGTAGGCTCCATGTCTAGCCACGGCATTAGGCACTACCCTAATCCCTTTTTCTTTGTATCCGCGCTTGAGCGGCATCTTGTCGTGATATTCAAAAATACCTGCTTCTAATGTTTCCATTTTTTGGATGGGAAAATACAATACAACGGCTTTTTTTACCCACTCATTAATAATCCATCCCTCTTCTGAAGGAGCAGCACATCTCAACTCTCCAGCGTCTATTTGATTAATTACGGCTCTAATAGCATCCTGGGTTTCTGCTTGTTCTAATAAACTCCTGTCTTCCCAAGCAGCTTCAATAATAGGTCTATAATCTGTCATGATTTTTTTATTTAAAATACAAATATAAGCTTCCATTTTCATAAGGGTCTTTTTTTTGATAGGTATCACATTTTTGTTTTTATTTGGGGAAAATTCACTTACTTTTCTTGTTAAAAGAGGGCTTAATTAAGGGCATTACAATAATTAGGGTTATTTTTGCCAAAAAAACACCTTGAAGCGAATAATAGCCTTAGACTTTGGAACCAAAAGAACTGGAGTAGCCGTAACAGACCCCATGCAAATTATTGCTTCTGGTTTAGATACAGTGCTTACCCCAGACCTCATTTCTTTTTTGAAATCTTATATGGTTTCAGAACCTGTGAGTACCATTGTATTGGGTGAACCCAAACAAATGGACAATACCCCTTCTGAATCTGAAGCGGCTATTGGGGCATTTATTTTGACCTTAGAAGCTGAATTTCCAGACATAGAAATTGCACGACAAGATGAGCGTTTTACCTCAAAAATGGCTGTTCAAGCTATGATTGTAGGTGGCATGAAAAAAAAGAAAAGACAAGAAAAGGGTCGTGTAGACCAAATTAGTGCCACCTTAATTTTACAAGCATATTTAAATAGAATATCATGATTTTACCTATTGTAGCCTACGGAGATCCCGTACTAAAAAAAGTAGCCAATGCCATTGCTGCAGACCATCCAAATCTTGAATCACTCATTGAAAATATGTGGGAAACCATGTACCATGCTCATGGTGTTGGTTTGGCGGCTCCTCAAATAGGATTACCTATCAGGTTATTTGTGATAGATGCCACCCCATTTGCAGACGACGAAGATTTGACTCAATCGGAACAGGACGCTTTAAAGAATTTTAAAGCGGTATTTATAAATGCAACAATTACTGAAGAAACAGGGGAGGAGTGGACTTTTAATGAAGGTTGTCTCAGTATTCCGGATGTACGTGAAGACGTAATCAGAAAACCTAAAATCACAATCACCTATCAAGATGAAACTTTTAAGACACACACCAAAACTTTTGACGGTCTGGTTGCTAGGGTGATTCAACACGAATATGATCATATTGAAGGTATCTTGTTTACCGACAAATTAAGTTCCCTTAAAAAGCGAATTTTAAAGGGCCGCCTGTCTAATATTTCTAAAGGAAAAATCAGTGCAGAGTACCGCATGCGTTTTCCAGAAATGAAAAAAGGACGTTAAACCATTTTATATATCCTTTAAAAGTTTCATATTTGCCCAAATTTTAAGAAGATCATGAGTTTAGATAAAATTTTATCGATTGCCACCAAACCAGGTTTGTACCAGATGGTTACCCAGACAAGGGCTGGATTCATTGCTGTTTCTTTGTTAGACGGTAAGAAAATGACGGTTAATTTAAAAAGTAACGTCAGCGTTCTTTCTGAAATTGCCATTTATACCCTACAAGAAGAAATGCCTCTTTTGGAGGTGTTTAAAAAAATCTCAATCAAAGAAGGGGCCAATAAAACAATTATTTCTCACAAAGCAGATAAATTAGCGTTAGAAGCTTACTTTTTTGAAGTGCTTCCAAATTACGATGAAGACCGCGTTTATGCCTCTGACATTAAAAAAGTCATTCAGTGGTACAATATTCTTCAGGCCAACGATCTATTGGATTTTTCTGAACCTACCGAGGCAGCCGAGAAATCTGCCAAGCCCGTTGCAAAAGCTTTGACTTCTACTGCGGCACCTAAGTCAGTTAAACCATCTGCAAAAAATTCCAGCTCAAAAGCTTCTTCTGCTGCTAAAGGAGGTGGAAAAACATCTAAAGCAGCTGTTAAAAAGTAATAGAATAAAGGCTTTAGTCCTTTCATAATATTAAAAAGCCCGCTTATAGCGGGCTTTTTAATGCGCTATAATTTTTTCATTAGAAAAGGAATATTCTCTTATATTTAAGGATCTAAAAAACCAAACAGATGAAAATTAATTTAAAATTGTCCTTGTCCTGCTTAGTGGGTTTGATTTGCCTGAATACTAGTGCACAAGAGACCAGCACTGCAAAGGCTTCTGATAGTATTAAAAAAGCCACAAAGGAATTGCCTTTGGAACCGTCTAGATCTATAGCTTTCACCACCGATAAAGGTACCTGGACTTCCTTGGATGTAAGCCCAGACGGTCAAACCATAGTTTTTGATCTTATGGGAGATCTATACACCATGCCCATTTCAGGAGGTAATGCTACCGCCATCACCCATGGATTGGCTTACGAGGTTCACCCGAGGTTCAGTCCAGATGGAAAATCTTTAGCGTATATTTCAGACAAGAGTGGTTCAGATAATATTTGGCTCATGGACCTTAGCTCCAAAGAAGACACCCAAATCTCTAAAGAGCAAAAAAATAACTTTTTCTCAGTGGCCTGGTCACCAGATGGAGATTATTTGGTGGGTGCTAAAGGCAGGAGAAACATAAAATTACATTTGTATCACAAGGATGGGGGTGGTGGAGCACCATTAATTAGTGAGCCTAAGGGTTTAAAAGCCATAGATCCTTTTTTTGGTGCGGACGGTAAAACACTCTACTTTTCACAAAGAAATGGTGCCTGGAATTACAATGCGCAATTGCCCCAATACCAAGTAGGAACTTATAGCATGGAAGATGGTGCCACAGATGTAATTACTTCTAGGTACGGTTCCGCATTTACCCCAACCCTTTCAAAAGATGGAAAATGGTTGGTCTATGGTACTAGGTTTGAGGACCAAACAGGTCTAATATTGAGAGACCTTAACACAGGGGAAGAATCCTGGCTGGCCTATCCTGTTCAAAGAGACGAGCAAGAATCTATAGCGCCTTTAGGGGTCCTTCCAGCCATGTCTTTTACCCCAGATTCTAATGCATTAATTGTTTCTTATGGTGGTGACATTCACAGAATTACCCTATCAGATAAGACGGCTTCTAAAATTCCATACACGGCTTCAGTAGCTTTGGAATTAGGTCCGCAATTGGATTTTAAATACCCTATCTCAGATGCAGACACTGCTATGGCTTCTCAAATAAGGGATGCAAAGCCTTCACCAGATGGAAAAAGATTGGCCTTTACTGCCTTGAACAGACTTTATGTAATGGATTTACCTAATGGTACACCAAAAAGAGTGACCACACATGATTTTACAGAAGCACAACCTGCCTGGTCACCAGATGGATCACAAATTGTTTTCACCACTTGGAATGGATCTGAAGGACATTTGTATAAAGCCCGTATGGGAAGAAGAACGGCTGTAGTTAAACTCACTCAAACTACAGGTATCTATACACAGCCAAGATGGTCTTACGCTCAGGACAGGATAGTTTTTCTTGCAGGAAGTAATCAAGTGTATAAAGATGCTATAGGTCCAATGGCCTCTAACGCTACTGAAGACCTTATGTGGATCTCTGGTCAAGGTGGGAGCAACCAACTTATTGCCAAGTCAAAAGGTCGGGAAATGCCTCATTTCACTAAGGTAGACAACAGAATTTATCTTTACAGCGGTAGTAAGGGGCTTGTTTCTATCCGTTGGGATGGTAGTGATGAAAAGGAGCACTTAAGCCTTACTGGAATTGAAACCTACGGATCTTCTGATTATTTTCAAGAAGACCATGACGCTGCTTTTGGTTGGGACAGCAGCGGGGCAGCCAGCGCTAGCGTGGCTGCAGCTTTGCCCTCTAATCCAGATGCTTGGAGAGAAAATAATAAGGCCTCTAGAGCCTCAGAAATTGAAATTTCACCAGATGGCAAAACAGCCTTGGCAAAAATTAATAATGACATTTATACTGTGATTGTTCCAAAATTTGGTCAGACGCCTAAAATATCTTTAGCCAAGGCAGACGCTGCTTCGTTTCCTGCCAAGAAATTAACTGTATTTGGCGGAGAATTTCCAGTGTGGGGCACAGACAGCAAGCAGGTGTATTGGTCTCTTGGGGCTAGTTTGTTTACTTACAATTTAGCAGACGCCAAAGCCTATGAAGAAAAACTCGCTGCAGATAAGAAAGCAAAAGATGCCGCTAAAAAATTGGCTGATGCGGCAAATAAAGGAAGTGATTCTAATGACAAATCTGCTAAAAATGAACAAGAAGACGCTACCAAAGATGGTTTAGCGGCTACAGTTAGTGAAGACAAAAAAGACAATCCCAAAGCCTTTGAAGCCAAAGAATTAAAGGTTAAAGTGGCTTTTTCTAAAGACTTGGCCAAAGGCAATTTACTATTACAAGGGGCTAGAATTATTACGATGAACGGAGAAGAGGTCATAGAGAACGGAGACCTATTGATCAAGGACCATAGAATTGCCGCTGTGGGTGCCTCAGGTACTTTAACTGTTCCAGAAAACACCACGCTCATGAATATGAGCGGAAAGACCATTACACCAGGATTTATAGACACCCACGCTCATATGTGGCCTAATTGGGGTGTTCAAAAAAATCAAGTATGGATGTATGCGGCCAATTTGGCCTATGGAGTTACTACAACAAGAGACCCACAGACTGGTACCACAGACGTACTGACCTATTCAGATATGGTCGATGCTGGAAAGATTGCAGGCCCTAGAATTTATTCTACTGGCCCTGGAGTAGGCTATTGGTCTTATAAAATTCAAAGCCTTGATCACGCTAAAGAGGTGCTTAAACAGTACAGCGAATACTACAATACCAAAAGTATCAAAATGTATTTGGTGGGTAACAGACAGCAAAGGCAATGGGTAATTATGGCCGCCAAAGAGCTCAAACTTATTCCAACAACAGAAGGTGGTTTAGATTTCAAACTCAATATGACCCAGCTTTTAGATGGTTATCCAGGACATGAACATTCCTTGCCTATATACCCTATTTTCCCAGATGTGGTAAAAACCATTGCAGAGGCTAAAATGGCGGTAACACCAACTTTGTTAGTTTCTTACGGGGGGCCATGGGCAGAGAATTTTTACTATGCCACAGAAAAAGTATGGGAAGATGAGAAGTTACAGTTTTACACCCCATATGAAGAATTGGCTCAAAAATCCAGACGTAGGCCAGGATGGTTTATGGAAGAGGAGCATGTCTTTAAAAAGCATGCAGAATTCATGAATGATTTGGAAGCAGCAGGAGGTATTGGAGGTATTGGAAGCCATGGCCAATTACAAGGATTGGGCTACCATTGGGAATTATGGTCCGTAGGAAGTGGTGGAATATCTGCCCACGGCGCATTAAAATTTGCGACCATTTTAGGTGCTAAGTCACTAGGTTTAGACACAGACTTAGGAAGTATTGAAGTAGGTAAAATAGCAGATTTGGTTATTCTAGATGCCAATCCGTTAGAAGATTTGAGAAACACCAATACGGTGTCTAAAGTGATTAAGGACGGTAAGATGTATGACACCAAAGCCCTAGATTTAGAATGGCCTTCTGAGAAGAAAGCCCCTGAATATTATTGGCAAACACCCCTTCCAGAAAAACTTCCAGGGATTAAATAGATAAAAAAACCATAATAAAAGCCCGCTTATAGCGGGCTTTTTAATGCGCTATAATTTTTATCCCTAATCTTTTCCAATTGTTTTGGGAGCCAATGGTGGGCTAACCCAATCTATTTTTTCGGAAGGATAATAATTTACTTTATTCCTGTCAAAAAACAGGGATTGTAAAGCCAATCTTCCTTTGTACTCATTCCAGTCTCTTTTTTCAGGGCTGCTCCAAGCCAATTCAGCATATCCTGGTAATCTAGGAAATGCCAGGTATTCTATCTCATCACTATTGCTAATGGTTTCAGACCAGAGTGGGGCCTCTATACCTAGGATCAATTCACTGGGAACCCCTTTTGCATAAGTTTCCGGCGTCCAAATATAAGCGGTGTCTACCGGCACATAACCCGCCCAGTGCAGTCCATAAGGAGAATCTTCCTTGTACTGCATGTCTAAATAGGCCTTCTTGGCAGGAGATAAAATGACCTTCATGCCTTTTTGTACCGCTATAGCAGCATTTTTCTCACTGGCCCAAAACTGAGCAATGGCAGTGCTGTCTGTGTCTGCAGTAACAATTTCATCCCAGCCAATAGGTGTTTTACCCGCCTGTTTTACAATTTCACTTACCCTATTTACAAATTTAATATAGTCCGGTTTTTTGGTAACATGACTCTCATCTCCTCCTAAATGAAAATAAGGACCAGGACTCATGGCACTAATTTCATTCACAACATCTGTCACAAAGTCATACACTTTTTCATTGTTGGCATCCCAAGTACTGAACCCCACCTCAGTACCAGTGTATAATTCAGGAGTTTTTCCATTGCCATTTAAGAATGGATAAGCCACAGATGCCGCATTGGTGTGTCCAGGCATATCGACCTCAGGAATGATGGTTATAAAGTGTTTATTCGCATAAGCCACCAAATCTTTGTATTGCGCTTGGGTGTAAAAACCACCAGTACCTCCACCCACTTCTTTTTCGCCACCTACCTCAGTGAGTTTAGGCCATTTTTTAATTTCAATGCGCCATCCTTGGTCATCTGTAAGGTGAAGGTGTAAGATATTTATTTTGTAATAGGCCAATAGATCTATATAGCGTTTTACCTCTTGTATCGTAAAAAAATGTCTGGCCACATCTAACATAGCCCCTCTAAAAGCATAATTTGGGGCGTCTTCAATGGTTCCTCCAGGAATTTCCCATACCGGCATATTTTTTATTGTTGCAGCTTGGTTAGGGATTAATTGTCTTAAAGTTTGAATGCCTCTAAAAAGACCACTTGGCTGCGCCGATGCTATTTTTAAAATACTTTTACCCACCGAAATTTTATAAGATTCTCCCGTAGTATTCGGATCCATATTATGCTCAGTAGTTTTAACCTCAGTTTCTTCTGTAGGGGTTATTTCAAGTTCAATGGCTGTTCCACGTGGGTTTACAGGATTAATTTCTAGAGCCAACCCACTGTGTTGAAAGATTTTCTCTGCAGTGAATTGAGCCATATGCAACATAAATGCTGTGGTATCTGAAGTTTTTATATAGGTTTCTTTATACATTGGAAATCCGTGCTCATCTTCTTCTATTGCCGCGGGGATGGGAATTAATCCAAGCGCTGAAAAGTCTGAAATTCCTTGTTCAATTTCAATCATTGGCTTTTGACAGGCGGTTAAAAAAAGCACCGCGAATAAGATTAAGTAGCGTAGTTTATAAGTAATAAATGTCATGTAATTGGTATTTGTGGTTGATTATTGTGATTGGTATTTGTGGTTTTAGTTTTGATTAGTATTTGATTATTGTAGTAAATGTTTCTGACTTTTATTAATGATGGGTTTTAATTTCTTACTTCAATATTAATGGTTTCAAAACGGATTCCCAAATAGCGTATCCTTTTTGATTCATGTGTAAGCCATCTGAAACAAACAAGCTTTTGTCTAGCGCACCTTCTTTAAGCATAGGGTGCCATACATCTGCATAGATGAGTTGCTCTTTCTTAGCAGCGAGCCGTTTGAAAAGGTTATTTAATTGTAAGTACTTTGTTTTTAAATCCCAGCGACTTATACTCGGTTTAGCGGCTATAAGGACTATCTGAGTTTGTTTGTTGTTTTTCTGAATGGCCCTGATTATTTTTTTTGTGGTGCGTTTAATTTTTCTTGGGTGTACTCCCGCAAACAAATCATTGTCACCCTCATATATAAAAACTTGATGGGGTTGGAACTGAATGATAAGGGCCTCTTTATGTCGCCATAAATCTCGTGCTTGAGACCCACCAAAACCAGTATTTATGATCGTATTTTCTGGAGTTAAATCACTGACAGACGGCCACATTCTCACGCTAGAACTACCTGTGAATACAATTGTTTTTCCCTGTTTTTTAAGGTTAGTGTACCTGTTTTGTATTTCTTGAACCTCTGCTTTAAACGGATTTTGTGAAAAGACATTAGCATTGCAACAGATGAACAAGCCTAGAACGAGCACTATTTTTTTCATGATTCTATATTGTTTTCAATAAAAAATTATTCTTTTAAATTACATTTTTTGAATGAGCACACCTAATTTTTTAGACCTATGACACCGAGACATTAGACTTGTGACATTTAAATCTGTAGTTTTGTTGATCTAAAAAAACACACCCTTTTAAAACTGCCTCTATGAATTCAAGAGAAGACCAATTAAAAGCCTTTGACAGATTGTTAACCATTATGGATGAGTTGCGTTTAAAATGCCCTTGGGATAAGAAGCAAACCATGGAAAGTTTACGCTTACTCACTTTAGAAGAAACCTATGAATTGGCCGACGCTATCTTAGATAACGACCTTCAAGAAGTTAAAAAGGAACTGGGAGATGTTTTGTTGCATATTGTGTTTTATGCCAAAATAGGGAGTGAGTCTGGTACATTTGATATGGGAGATGTGTGTAATGAAATCTGTGATAAACTCATTCACAGGCATCCACATATCTATGGAGACGTCACCGTTGAAAATGAAGAAGAGGTCAAGAAAAACTGGGAACAGCTCAAGTTAAAAGAGGGGAATAAAGGGGTGCTTTCAGGTGTTCCAAAAGGACTTCCTGCTTTAATAAAAGCATATAGAATGCAAGAAAAAGCTGCTGGTGTAGGTTTTGATTGGGAGAAACCTGAGCAGGTTTGGGAAAAAGTTAAAGAAGAACTCGGAGAGTTTAATGATGAGGTCAAAAAAGGCAATACCGATGCAATGGAAGCAGAGTTTGGAGACCTGATTTTCTCGATGATTAATTACGCAAGGGCTATAGGGATAAATCCAGAAAACGCCCTAGAAAGAACCAATACAAAGTTTAAAAAGAGATTTATATACTTGGAATCTCAGGCGCAATTAAAGGGTTTGTCTTTGAGTGATATGTCACTAGAGGAGATGGATGTATTCTGGAATGCAGCTAAAAAATTATAAGGGAGCCCTAAAACTGTATTACATTTTCAAAAGTATTAAAGATTGCATTTTAATAAGTATTAAAGATTGTATTTTTTATAAGTTTTAAAGATTGCATTTTCATAAGTATTAAATTAAGAGCGCAAAATGGCGGCCCATCACATTACATTTAATTATGTACATACATTTTTTTTAAGATGTTTATAGCTGCTTTAGAAAGCCTATATTTGCAAGCAAAATTTCAACCATTTGTTACAGCAATACACCAAAGAATTTAGATATAATTTAAGCCT
>ERZ887849.843-NODE-843-length-31159-cov-6.713831_pt1 | contig 31159 bp, 29 predicted proteins | sample MGYA00521267_ERZ887849 | MGnify/ENA primary metagenome ERZ887849 (study PRJEB32303, sample SAMEA104408601) | aquatic metagenome | biome: Brackish water; feature: Pelagic; material: water | place: Baltic Sea | collected 2014-06-06T16:11:00 | depth 2,863 m ... | reverse complement strand
GATGATCATGACACCGCCGAACAAGACCGTATCCGCGCCCGCATCAGCGATGTGGTCCAGTCGCGCGTGCGTCGGCCCGAGCTGGTGGCCGATCCTGTGGCACGCCCCGCCCTTTTGCCGCCCACCGGTGCGGCGCTGCTGGCTGCGACGGCCACCGGGGGTGGCGCCCCTCAGGGCGCGCAGCGGATCGAGCCGCCGCTGACGGCCGCGCGTCGCGTGGCACCGCCCCTGTCCGCGCGCCACGCCACGACGTCCTTGGTCGCCGTCAAGGATACGACCGATGCCAGCGATCAGCCTGATGCGTCCGACGACGTCGGTTTCGACGATGACATGCCCGAGCCCGAATTCGTGGCCCGTGGCCCGGCCCCGATCCTGCCACAGGCCGAGGTGCCGCGCCGTGTGATGCAGCGCGATGTCGCGCGCAAGCCCACCCCCTCCAGACAGGCACAGGCCGATGCGCAGCCCTTGCTGCCGCTACAGGGGCGGGTCGAACCCAGCTATGAGCCGCCGTCGCTGTCGCTGTTGGAAAACCCCGACGCGATCCCGATCCATCGCCCGCATCTGAGCGATGAGGCGCTGGAAGAAAACGCCCGCATGCTTGAAAGCGTGCTTGATGATTACGGTGTGCGGGGCGAGATCGTCAGCGTGCGCCCCGGCCCCGTTGTGACCATGTACGAACTTGAACCCGCGCCGGGTCTCAAGGCCAGCCGGGTGATCGGTCTGGCCGACGATATCGCGCGGTCGATGTCGGCCCTGTCGGCGCGGGTTTCGACGGTGCCGGGGCGTTCGGTGATCGGGATCGAATTGCCCAATGAACACCGCGAAAAGGTGCTGTTGCGCGAACTTCTGAGCCACCGCAGCTTTGGCGACGGCAACCACCGCCTGCCGCTGGCCCTTGGCAAGGATATCGGCGGTGATCCGATCATCGCCAACCTGGCCAAGATGCCGCATCTGCTGATCGCGGGCACCACCGGGTCGGGGAAATCGGTGGCGATCAACACCATGATCCTGAGCCTGCTTTACAAGCTGTCGCCTGAAGAATGCCGGATGATCATGATCGACCCCAAGATGCTGGAACTCAGCGTCTATGACGGCATCCCGCATCTGTTGTCGCCGGTTGTGACCGATCCGAAAAAGGCGGTTGTCGCCCTCAAATGGGTCGTGGGCGAGATGGAGGAACGCTACCGCAAGATGTCCAAGATGGGCGTGCGCAACATCGATGGCTACAACGGCCGCGTCAAGGATGCGCTGGCGCGGGGCGAGATGTTCAAGCGCACCTATCAGACGGGCTTTGACGATGTCACCGGCGATCCGGTGTTCGAAACCGAAGAATTCATGCCTGTGCCCATGCCCTTCATCGTCGTGATCGTCGATGAGATGGCCGATCTGATGATGGTCGCCGGCAAGGAAATCGAGGCCTGCATCCAGCGTCTGGCCCAGATGGCGCGCGCCAGCGGTATCCACCTGATCATGGCCACCCAGCGCCCGTCGGTCGATGTGATCACCGGCACCATCAAGGCCAATTTCCCGACGCGGATTTCCTTTCACGTCACATCGAAGATCGACAGCCGCACCATTCTGGGCGAACAGGGTGCCGAACAGCTTCTGGGCATGGGTGACATGCTTTACATGGCCGGCGGCGCCAAGATCACCCGCATTCACGGCCCCTTTGTGCGCGACGAAGAGGTCGAGGAAATCGTGCGCCATCTCAAATCCTTTGGCCCGCCCGTCTATGCCACGAGCGTGCTGGAAAGCCCCGATGAGGATCGCGAAAGCGATATCGATACGGTTTTGGGCCTGAACACTGGCGGCAACACCGATGGCGAAGATGCGCTTTACGATCAGGCGGTGGCCATCGTGATCAAGGATCGCAAATGTTCCACCTCCTACATCCAGCGCAAGCTGGGTGTGGGCTACAACAAGGCCGCGCGTCTGGTCGAACAGATGGAAGAGGCGGGGCTGGTCAGCACGGCCAACCACGTTGGCAAGCGGGAAATCCTTGTCCCCGAGCAAGATTGATCGGCGATTGCCTGACAGTTGCGTGAGCGGCACGCAAACCGCTTCATCGCGGGATGAAAAAGGCTATCTTGGGCCCATGAAACATCTGTGCCTTCTTTTTGCCCTGAGCTTTGGCGCGGCTCTGCCTGCGCGGGCCGAGCTTGTGTCGCTGGCTGATCTGTCGGGCTATTTCAACACGCTCGAGACCGCAGCGGGCCGTTTTCGTCAGATCAACGCCGATGGCTCGGTTTCGACCGGCGATATCTATCTGCATCGGCCGGGGCGGATGCGGTTCGAATATGACAGCGAGGATCTTTTGGTGATTGCGGGCGGTCAGCAGGTGGCGATTTTCGACGGACGTTCGAACAGCGTTCCCGAGCAATACCCGCTGTCAAAGACACCCTTGAACCTGATCCTTGCGCGTCGTGTCGATCTGGCCGGATCGGGCATGGTGATCGGCCATGGCACGGATGGCACCACCACGCGGGTTCTGGCGCAAGACCCGGACCGCCCCGAAAACGGCACCATCGAGCTGGTGTTTTCCGATGATCCGATTGCGCTGCGCGAATGGGTGATCACCGATGCCACCGGGGCGCAGACCATGGTGGTGTTCGACGATCTGACGAGGGGCGGGCAGCTGTCGTCGAGACTTTTCAACATCACCGCGGAAATTCAGGAACGCGGCCGCAATTGACGGCCGTCAGCGGCGGCAGCGTTCCAATTGCCCGCGATACATCTCTGCCCGCGCGGCCACGTCATCGGCCACGCGCAGTAACCACGCCTTGGAATTGTGGCTGCCGCGCGCAAAACCCGAATGACCTTCGTGATAGGCCAGATACTGATTGCGCGCATCGCTGAGTGCGATGCCGTTTCGGTCGCGGGTGCGGTTCATGTACCAGCCCATGAAATCAGAGGCGTCATCGATATCGGTCCGGCGCGCACGTCGTTTGCCGGTTGCGGCGCGATACTCATCCCATGTTCCATCCAGCGCCTGGCTGTAGCCAAAGGCCGAGCTTGCGCGCCCCATAGGAATGAACCCAAGGGCATAGCGATGTGGTGGTCGCGCCCCGCCCACAAAGCGGCTTTCTTGATGAAAGGTGGCCATCTGGACGTGAACCGGCACGCCCCAGCGCCGTTCGGTCCGCTGCATGGCCCGCATGTATTGCGGCCGTTCCGACGCAAAGGCACAGCCATCATCAAGGTTGCGCGGCGCTCTGGTGGTTCCTCTGCCTTCGCCGCAGCCAGCCGCGAGCAAAGCAAACGAACCGACGATAAAAGACCGTCTTTTCATGATTCTTGCCTGTTATTTCTGCTCTGGTCCGATTTTTTCGGATTTCTTGGCGCAAAGTGTAGCTGCAAAGCGTCCCCAAGGGAATGCTGAGTGTTGGGTACATTTACAGCAAAAACGACAATGTGACTGGCAAGGTCGCCACCGACATCAAGGTCGAGACCATGACAAGACCGGCCACCGCATCGGGATCGGCGCGATAGCGTTCGGCCAGAAGATAGGAGGTCACGGCGACAGGTGTGGCCAGTTGCAAGACCAGAACGCCAAAGGCTGTAGGCTCCAGCCCAAAGGCCCGGCCGGCGGTCACACCCGCCGCCAGCCCGAGCGCCAGCTTGATCCCCGACAGCCAGACGGCGCGCCCGATCAGCCCCGGCTTCAGCCGCGCGATGGCCACCCCCAGCGTGATCAGCAGCAATGGAATGGACATCTGTCCGATCAGCCCCAGCGCCCGGGTGATCCAATCGGGTGTCTGCCATCCCATCGTCAGGAACAGCCCACCCAAGAGGGCCGACCAAAGCAGCGGCTCGCGCAACAGCTTGCTCGGCGCGGCCCCCCCCGCCACCAGCCACAGACCGATGGTGGAACTTAGGATCGCCATCACCGCAAACACCACCACGGCCATTCCCAGCCCTGCGTCGCCAAAGGCGAAAAGCGCCAAGGGCAGCCCCAGATTGCCCGTATTGCCGAACGCCAGCGGCGCGACATAGGCGGCCCGATCCAGCCCCAGCGTGGCGACCAAGGCCCAGCTTAGCGCGATCACCCCCCCATAGGCGACCAGTGCCGCAAGGCTGAGCGCGGTCAACGCAGCGGGCGCGATATCGGCTTGCATCAGTGCGGTAAAGATCAGGCACGGCACCGCCAGCGTCATCGCCATGCGGGTGACGAACTCGGTCGGGTAATCATAGCCAGCCCGCGCCCAGACAAAGCCGATGCTGCCCAGCAGGAAAACAGGCGCCACAATCGCCAGCACCGTCAGAACGATTTCCACACCCTGATCCCTTCACCAAGTGCCGCGACTCATGGACAATCCCCCCATGCGCGCGTTATCCAGCAGCTTCAAGAGGGTTGCGCTTTATGCTGAAAAGCACGGCAAAGTTTGGTCTGGGTCAGGTGGTGCGGCATCGCAAGCACCCGTTTCGCGGTGTCATTTTCGATATCGACCCGCAATTTGCCAACACCGATGAATGGTACGCCGCCATCCCCGAAGAGGCGCGCCCGGCAAAAAACCAGCCATTCTATCACCTGCTGGCCGAAAACGATCAGACCTATTACGTCGCCTATGTGTCCGAGCAGAACCTGGTGCCCGACGACAGCGGCGAGCCGGTCGATCACCCCGATCTGCCCGATCTGTTCGGTGAATTCCGCGATGGCCGCTATCCGCTGGAATTCCAGTTGAACTGATCGGCGCCAAGATCAGTCGATGGGCCGCCCTTCGGCTTTCCACGCGGAAAATCCGCCCTCCATTTCGGCGACATTCGCAAGCCCCATATCCTGAAGCGTCCTGGTCGCCAGCGCCGACCGCCATGCGCCCGCGCACACAAGAATAAGCCGCTTGTCAGTGGCAAGGCTTTCCTTGTGATAGGGGCTTGCGGGATCGACCCAGAATTCGAGCATGCCGCGCGGGGCATGGATCGCGCCGGGCAGACGCCCCTCGCGTTCCAGTTCGCGCGGATCGCGGATGTCGACGAAAACCGCACGCCCCGCCGCGACCTCGGCCGCGGCGGTGTCGGTGGACAGGCTGGTGATGGTGGCCTTTGCCGCCATCACCATGTCCTTCACGGGTGTGATCGCCATCGCTCAATACCCCAGCGCGATGCCATCCTTGCGCGGGTCCGACCCGCCTTCGAGCACGCCATCGGGATGGATGTGGATCGCCTGACTGCCGCCGATGGGCAGGTTGGGGGTCACAAGCTTGTGGCCCTTTGCCTCAAGCGCTGCGCGCACATCCGCGCCATAGCCGCGTTCGATCTTCAACTCGCCCAGTTCCGCGAATGTCCGGGGGGCATCGATCACCTGCTGCGGGCGCAGGCCGTAATCGACGACATTGGTCACGAACCGCGCATGGCCCGCCGCCTGATAGGCCCCGCCCATCACGCCAAAGGGCATCACGCTGCCATCGGCCAGCTTGAGCATCGCGGGGATGATGGTGTGCATTGGCCGCTTGCCGCCAGCGGCCTCGTTCGCATGGCCTTCGGCCAATGTGAAGCCCGCGCCACGGTTGTGGAACAGGATGCCGAACTTGTCCGAGGCCAGACCCGAGCCAAAGCTGTGGAAGATCGAATAGATCATCGACACCGCCATGTGGTCGCGGTCGACGACGGTGATGTAGATGGTTTCCTTGTGCACCGCCTCGGAGGTGCGGTTGGCATCCGCCATTGCGTGGTTCGGGTCGATCAGGGCCGCCAGCTTGCGCGCCGTGTCCTTGGACAACAGGTGGTCAAGCCGGGTCATGTGATCGGGGTCGGCCAGAAAGCGGTTGCGCGCGTCATAGGCAAGCTTGGTCGCCTCGGCCTCAAGATGCACACGCTCGGCACCCCATGGGTCGAGCGCGGCAAGGTCAAAGTTTTCGAGGATGTTCAACAGCAGCATCGCCGCCGCACCCTGTCCGTTGGGGGGCAGCTCGATCAGCTCTGCGCCACGGTACTGTGACCGGAGGGGCGTGACATAATCAGCCTGTTGGGCGGCGAAATCGGCCTCGGTATGGGTGCCGCCAAGGGCGCGCAGGCTGGCCACCATATCGGCGGCCACCTCACCTTCGTAGAAACCGGCGCGGCCTTGGGCTGCGATGCGCTTGAGCACCTCGGCCTGACCGGGGGCGGCGAAGCGCGCGCCGATGCGGGGGGCATGGCCCGCCATGAGGAACCGGCTTTGCGCAGCCTCACCTTTGAGGGACGCGGCCGATTCGCTCCAGTCCGCCGCCACTCGTGGCGCAACGGGAATACCGGCAACGGCATAATGTATCGCAGGCGCCAGCACCTGATCGAGCGGCATCCGCCCATGGTCGCCATGCAGCTTGCAAAAACCTGCGACCGCACCCGGCACAGTCACGGCATGGGGCGAATCGAGCGGCATGGTCGCATGGCCGGCAGCGCGCAATGCGGCGGCACTCAGACCTGCGGGCGCACGCCCCGAGGCATTCAGCCCGATGATGTCATCCGATCCCGGTGTCTTGATCACGGCGAACATGTCGCCGCCGATGCCGGTCATCTGCGGCTCACAAAACCCCAAAAGGATTGCCGCCCCAATCGCGGCGTCCACGGCATTGCCGCCTGCCTGCAAGATGCCGATGGCGGTCTGCGCGGCCAAGGGGTGCGACGTGGCGCACATGCCCTGATCGGCGAAAACGGCCGATCGGCCGGGCTGGTGAAAATCGCGCATCGGTTGTCCCTCCCTCGTGCAACGTGGGCGCAAGGTAACCGGGGGCGCGGCGAGGGCAAGGGGGGACCGAAAAAGGTCGCTACGCCGATCCGGCCGCCTTGGGGGCGAAAGGCGGCCATGACGGGCCTCGACGTCGCGCGCTGGCTGGGGGCTGTGTCACGCGACGCCGAGGGTAGCCAAGACGCTACCTGTGCGAGTTTCCGCCCCAAAAAGGCAGCGGTGCGGACCAATTGGGTCAATCACAAGGCGTTTTGCGTCTATTGTCGATGTGTTGCGATGCGGGGCAGGTGGAAGCGCAGGATGTTTTGCCCGCTTTGCCGCGACAGGCACAGCGCCTGGGCCATGCCGTGCAAAAGCGGCCACCCAAACCCCCCTTCGGGCAGGGTCAGCGGATCATCCGGATCGATGGCTGGCCACGCGATGCCCGGCAATTGCCCATCGGGCATGGGCAGGCCACGGTCCCGCAAGGTGATCTGCAAGCCACCCCGGTCATCCGCAATATCCAGCCCGATCATCGCCTTGATCGTGTCGCCGACGGGATAGGCGTGTTCGACGATGTTGTTGCAGGCCTCGGCCAGAGCGATCTGGGCGCGGTCGCGCAAATCACGATCGATGCCTTTTTCCTGCAAGCTGGCATCGACAGCGATCAGCGCGGCGCGCACCGCCCCAACCTCGGCGCAGAAGCAAACGCTGATCAGGTCACCATGCCCCTCGCGCCAGCTTGGGCCGGTCATGGGGTGGCCGAAGGTTGCGCATTGCGCGCGGCGACGGCGGCCTGTGCGTCAGGGTGAATGGGAAACACCGTGGTCATGCGCGTCAGCGTCATCACCTTGTCGACCGCGGGCGTCAGCCCAGCCAATTCCAGCACCCGACCCGCGCCCAGAAGCTTGCGCGCCGCCACAAGGGCGCCCAGCCCGCTCGAATCAAGGAAATCCACCTTGGCCAGATCCAGAATGACATCGCCGCTGCTGCCCGATACCAGATCGCGGAAGCGGTCCTTGAACGCGATGGCGACGCTGGCATCGATGCGGCTGTCGTCCACCCGCAAGATGCCGAATGTGCCGTGGCTCTTGAAACTCAAATTCATGGCATGGTCTCGGCGCAAAGCTTTGCTATGGTTTAGGGAGAAAGTCTTACCAACCGGTGAGCGACGCAGGAAAAGGGCCGAAAGATGCATGAGGTGGTGATTGCGGGCGCAGCGCGTACGCCGATGGGTGGCTTTCAGGGCGAATTGACCGCGGCCAGCGCGGCCGATCTGGGCGGTGTGGCCATTGCCGCCGCGCTGGCGGATGCCGGTGTCGCGGCCCATGCCGTGGATGAGCTGTTGATGGGCTGCGTTCTGCCCGCTGGTCAGGGTCAGGCGCCGGCGCGTCAGGCGGGCTTTGCGGCGGGCCTTCCCAAGCAGGTGCCTGCCACAACTCTCAACAAGATGTGCGGCTCGGGCATGAAGGCCGCGATGCTGGCCTGGGATGCGCTGGCGCTGGGCCGCGCCGATGTCGTGGTCGCGGGCGGAATGGAATCGATGAGCAACGCCCCCTATCTTTTGCCGGCCATGCGCGACGGCGCGCGGATGGGCCACGCGCAGGCACAAGACCACATGTTCCTCGATGGGCTGGAAGACGCCTATGACCGCGATGAAAAAGGCGCGCGCCGCCTGATGGGCAGCTTCGCCGAGGATTGCGCCGAGGCGTTCCAATTCACCCGCGCCGATCAAGATGCCTACGCATTGGGATCGCTGGAAAATGCGCTGAACGCCATCGCCATGGGCGCATTCATGGCCGAAGTTGCCCCCGTGACCCTGCACGGCCGCAAGGGCGCGAAGGTGATTTCGCGCGATGAGCAGCCGGGCAATGCGAGACCCGAAAAGATCCCGCTCTTGAAGCCCGCGTTCCGCACGGGCGGCACGGTGACCGCGGCCAATTCCTCGTCGATTTCGGACGGGGCGGCGGCGCTGGTGATGGCACGCCGGGCCACCGCCGAGGCGCAAGGGCTGCGCCTGCGCGCGCGGGTGCTGGCTCACGCCAGCCACGCGCAAGAACCCGCGCTTTTTGCCACCGCGCCCGTCGGCGCAGCGCGCAAGCTGCTCGACCGGCTGGGCTGGTCGGTGGATGATGTCGATCTGTGGGAGGTGAACGAGGCTTTTGCCGTGGTCCCCATGGCCTTCATGCGTGAAATGGGGGTGCCGCGTGACATGATGAATGTGCATGGCGGGGCCTGTGCGCTGGGCCATCCCATCGGGGCTTCGGGGGCGCGGATCATGGTGACGCTTTTGAACGCCCTGGAACGCCACGGGCTGAAACGTGGGGTCGCCGCGATCTGTATCGGCGGCGGCGAGGGCACGGCCATCGCGATCGAGCGGGTGTGAGGGGGGCGTTTTCCGCAAGGAAAACGCACGGGAAAACCGGGGTTTTCCCACGCGCAAAACTTGCGTTTTGCGCCCCGCTCACCCTTCGGTCGGATCAGACCCGATAAGTTCGGGCGCGCTCAAAAGGCGCGGTACCGCTTCGACCCGGGGCGCATCTTGCAACTCGGGTGCGGGGGATTGGACCACCTGCATCGCCTCGAGCTTGCGGGCCGATGGCAGCACCCGCGCCTCGAGCGAGCCCATCGCCTTGTTGTAGCTTTCCACCGATCGGGTCAGCGACTGTCCCAGCTTTTGCAGATGCGCAGAAAAGACCGACAGGCGTCCATAGAGATCCTTGGCCTCTTGGTGGATTGCGACGGCGTTCTGGGCAACCGCTTCTTGCTGCCAGCCAAGGGCGATGGTTCTGAGCAGTGCGATGAGCGTCGAGGGTGTGGCGATGACCACGCGCGCGCGCATCGCGCGCTCCAAAAGCGCCGGGTCGCTTTCCACGGCCGCTGACAAGAACACATCGCCCGGAATGAACATCACCACGAAGTCGGGTGTATCGATCAACAGATCGTGGTATTTCTTGGACGACAAGAGCCGCACATGGTCGGCCACCTGCCGCGCATGGCGTGTGATGGCGCTATCGCGTGCCTCGGGCGTGTCAGCCTCCAGCGCATCCAGATACCCATCGAGCGAGGTCTTGGCATCGATCACCAAAGACCGCCCACCGGGCATCTTTACGACGGCATCGGGGCGCTGCAGCCCGTCTTCGGTGCGGTGGCTGGTCTCGGTTTCGAAATCCACATGCTCGGCCATGCCGCTCAGCTCGAACACCTGGCGCAGCTGCATCTCGCCCCAGCGCCCGCGCGTTTTGGGCGCGCGCAGCGCTTGCACAAGCTTGCGGGTTTCGCCCGACAGCTGCGCCTGACCCAGCGTCAGATGTTCCACCTGTTCGCGGATGGCGCCATAGGCGTCGGTGCGGTGCTTTTCCATCTCGCGCAAGATCGTATCGAACGCGCCCAGCCGCTCGTTCAGTGGCTTGACCATGCCGTCGATGGCTTTCTGCCGGGCGTCCAATTCGGCGCGGGCGGTTTCGGCATGCGTGGTAAAGCGTTCGCTCACCCGGTCCAGAAAAGCGCGCGAATTGCCCTCCAGCACGTCGCTGGCCAGCGTCTTGAACTGGTTTTGCAGCGCCGCGTTCAGGCCGCGCAATTCCTCAAGCCGTGCGGAATGGCTTTTTTCGACGGTCTCAAGCCTTGCTTCGGCCTGATTGAGCGCACCCAGCAGGCCATCGCGATCTTCGCGCAGGTCGGTCAGGGCCTGTTCCAGCTGTGGCAGACGTTCGGCGCGTGCCTCGTGCGCGGCGATCTGGCGGCGCAGCGTCTCGATCTCGGCCAGACCACGCCTGGCCCGTCCGAGATGCACACCGCGCCAGACCAGCATGGCGATCAGCACCAGCACGACCAGCAGCACCACCAGCAGATAGGCTGGCAACGGGTCGACGTCCGCCCCAAAGGGTGATGCAGCGCGCACCGACGCGGCGAGCGCATCGAGAAAGGCAAAGACAGGGGCGTTTTCCATGGCTTATGTCCGCCCAAAGAGTTTTTCGATATCGCTCAGTTCCAGCGCGACAAAGGTGGGCCGCCCATGGTTGCACTGGCCCGATCTTGGCGTCGCTTCCATCTCGCGCAAGAGCGCGTTCATCTCATCGGCTGTCATGCGGCGGCCTGTGCGGACCGATCCGTGACAGGCCATGCGCGACAGCACCGCGTCAAGCCGCGCCCGCAGCGCCTCGGACCGGTCCAGATCGACGATCTGATCGAGAATGTCGCGCACAAGCGGTTCGACCGCGCCCGTGCCAAGCAGGGCCGGGGTTTCGCGCACCGCGATGGTGCCGGGGCCAAAGGGCTCGATCATCAGCCCAAGGGTGGCCAGATCGTCCGCATGCGCAAGCAACCGGGCGGCCCCGTCACCCAGTGTCACGATTTCCGGGATCAACAGCGCCTGACGCGCCACGCCGGTCGCCTCCATCTGGCGCTTGAGGCGTTCATAGACCAACCGCTCATGGGCGGCATGGGCATCGACGATCACAACGCCGGTTTCGGTCTGGGCGATGATGTAGTTTTCGTGCACCTGCGCGCGGGCGGCCCCCAAGGGGCGGGTCATCACCTCGGGCGGTGGTGGCGCGTCGTCGATGCGGGCGGTCGGGATCCATGGCGCGGGGGCTTCGGCCAGGTGTGGCGCTTGCCAGTCGCGGGCGCGCGACAGGCTTGTCTGGCTGGGGCGGTCCATCTGATAGACGCGCGGGGGGGCACCCGTCTCGGGGCGAAAGGCGGCCAGCATGCCATCGCGCATCGTCGTGGCGCTTTGCGGGCCCGCCCCCGCCAGCGCATGGCGCAGCGCCGACACGATCAGCCCGCGCACCAGATCGGGGTCGCGAAAGCGCACCTCGGCCTTGGCGGGATGGACATTCACATCGACCCGTTCGGGGGGGCAGTCCAGAAACAGCGCCGCCGCCGGATGGCGGTCGCGCGCCAGCACGTCCATGTAGCCCGCGCGCAGCGCGCCATAAAGCAGCTTGTCGCGCACCGGGCGGCCGTTGACGAACAGGAATTGCGCGACCGATGCGCCGCGCGACGCGGTGGGCAGGCTGGCATAGCCGCGCAATCCCAGCCCGTCGCGCTTGGCATCGATGCGCAGCGCGTTGTCGATGAATTCCCGCCCCAACAGCCCGCCAAGCCGCCCGGCCAGCGCATCAAACATGTCGCCACTTTCCGCATCGGCCCGCAGCACCACGCGCCCCTCATCGGTCATGTCCCTGAGGGTGAAACCCACACCGGGTTGCGCCATCGCAAGACGGCGGACCACATCGGTGATCGCCTGCATTTCGGCGCGGTCGCTGCGCAGGAATTTCAGCCGTGCGGGGGTGGCATAGAACAGATCGCGCAATTCCACGATGGTGCCCCGTGACAGGGCGGCCGGGCGCAGGCCATCCATCACCCCGCCCTCGACGGCAATTTCATGCGCCGCAAGACCCGCGGTGCGGCTGGTGATTTTCAGCCGCCCCACCGCGCCCAGCGACGGCAACGCCTCGCCGCGGAAGCCGAAGCTCTGGATGTTGAGCAGATCGCTGCCGTCGATCTTGGAGGTGGCGTGACGCGCCAGCGCCAAGGGCAGATCCTCGGGGCCCATGCCACAGCCATCATCGGTGACGCGGATCAGCGACTTGCCGCCATGGGCCACCTCGATCAGCACGCGCCGCGCCCCCGCGTCGAGCGCGTTTTCCACCAACTCCTTCACCGCCGAGGCCGGACGTTCCACGACCTCGCCCGCCGCGATCCGGTTGATCGCGGCTTCATCCAATTGGCGGATGAGGGGACGGCTCATATTGGGGTCATCACCAGACATACCGCTAAACCTAGCATGTCCCCCGGGGTCGGGCCAAGGGCCGAGCGGTCAATTTCCGGGGGATAAGCCCGTCGGCTGGCCAACCACGACGAAATGCAGATCCTCCGGGCGCAACAGGCGGGCGGCCACGCGGCGCACATCCTCGAGGGTCACGGCCTCCACATAGGCGTTGCGATTGGTGACATATTCAACGGGGATGTCATCGGATTGCATCGCCGCCAGAATGCCCGCGATCGTGCCATTGCCGTCGAAACGCAGCGGGTATTCGCCGGTCATGTAGCGGATCGCATCGTCAAGTTCCTGTTGCGTGACGCCGTTTGCCGCCAGATCGGCCCATTGCTGTTTCACCACATCGATGGCTTGGCCCATCAGATCGTTCGAGGATGAAAACTGTCCCAGCATCCCGGGCGACAGATCGGCCAGCGACAGGAAGGTGCCAATGCCATAGGTCAGGCCGCGGGCCTCGCGCACCTCTTTCATCAGGCGCGACTGAAAGCCACCACCGCCAAGGATCTGGTTCAGCACAAAGGCCGCGAAGAAATCGGGATCGTCGCGGTCGATCCCCAGATGGCCGAAGAAAGCGACCGATTGCGGGCTCGGGAAATCGATGACCGTTACCCCGCCGTCCAGCGCGAAATCGGCGGGGCCCGGCCGCGCCGGGGCCTCGGGCGGCAGATCGCCCAGAATGCGGTCGATCAGCGCGCCCAATTCCACAGGCGTGATATCGCCCGCGGCACCCACCACCACGCGTCCCCGCGTCAGCGCCGCGCGATGGGCCGCCACGATATCCTCGCGCGTCAGCGCGGCCACGCTTTCGGCCGTGCCTGTCTGGGCCGTGCCATAGGGGTGATCGCCATAGGCGAGCCGGTTGAAGGTCGTGCCGGCGATGTCATCGGGGTCGCGGGCATTGCCTTCGATCATCGCCAGAACCTGAGCGCGCACCCGCTCGATGGCAACCGCGTCAAAGCGTGGCTCATTCAAGGCACGGCGCAACAGATCGGCCGCCTGATCGCGGTTTTCGCTCAGCATCCGGGCGCTGATGGTGACGGCATCGCGCGCGCTGTCAAAGTCGAAACTGGCTGCCAGCCCCTCGCGCGCGGCGGCAAAGCCTTGCGCATCCAGATCACCCGCACCTTCTTCGAGCAGACCCATCATCAGATGGGTGGCGCCGCGGGCGCCGGGCGGGTCCAGGACCGAGCCGCCGACAAACCAGAATTCCAGCGCCACAAAGGGGATCGAGGCGTCTTCGACCAGCCAGGCCTTGATGCCGCCGGGGGATGTGACCTCGTCGATCTTGATCGTGGTGGCCGTGGCGGCGGCGGGAAAGGCGAGACATGCCGCGATCAGGGCGGCTGCGATGCGGGTGATCATTGGCTGACCTCTGTGGGTTCGGGCCGAAGCAAAAAGCCTGTGACGGTCGCCGGGTCGCTGAACAGGCGCCGGGCGGCGGTCATCACATCATCGGGCGTGACGGCGGCCAGAACATCGGGCCAGCCCTGAATGTCGGCCACGCTCAACCCCGAGGCAAGATCCATCCCCCAGCTGCGGGCGAGCGATTGGGTGTTGTCTTCTTCGTAGATCTTGCCGGCCTCGATCTGAAACCGGATGCGCGCAAAATGATCGGCATCGATGCCATCGGCCAGCAAGCTGTCGATCATGCGCCAGATATCGGCCTCGGCCTCCTCCAGCGACAGGCCGGGGACAGGCACGTTGATCAGGCTGAACCCCGAAGGATCAACGCCGGTCGGGTCGTAAAAGGCTGCGGCGTAAAGCGAGCGTTCTTCCTCGATCTGCAAACGGCGCGCCATCAGCGATGTCTGGCCGCTGCCGCCCAGCAATTCGGCCAGATAGACCAGCGCGGCCGCTTCGGCCTGATCGCCGGGTTCGCGCACCGGGGCCAGCATCTGGATCGAAACATAGGGATTGGCCACGCGGGCATCGGCAAGATGGACGCGGCGGTCGGCAATATGGGGCGGTTCGGTTGGGCGGGCGCGGTTGGGCAAGCGGTCCGACGCGGGGATCGCCCCGTAATGCGTTTGGGCGAGGGCGCGCACGTCATCGGGGCTGACCGCACCCGCCACGATCAAGATCGCGTTGTTGGGGTGATACCATGTGTCATAAAAGGCGCGGGCATGGTCGGCTGACAAACGCTCCATCTCGTGGCGCCAGCCGATCACGGGGATGCGGTAGGGGTGGTTGAGAAACAAAGCCGCGCGCATCTGTTCATTGAAAAGCGCGCCGGCCGAACTTTCGGTACGCTGGGCGCGTTCCTCAAGAATGACCGAGCGTTCGGTGTCCACCTCGACAGGGTCGAAAACCAGATCGCGCATCCGGTCGGCTTCCATCTGCATCATCAGGCCAAGCCGGTCGGCGGCGACGCGTTGAAAAAAGGCGGTGTAATCCCAGGACACAAACGCATTGTCCGACCCGCCATTGGCCTCGACCACGCGGCTGAATTCGCCCGATGCCACATCGTCGGTCGCCTTGAACATCAGGTGTTCGACGAAATGCGCAATCCCCGAAAGGCCCGGTGGTTCATCGGCGGCACCCACGCGATACCAGACCATATGGGTCACGGCCGGGGTGCGGTCATCGGCGATCACCACGACCTGCATGCCATTGTCGAGATAGAATTCGGTCACCTCGCCTGCGGCTTGCGCCAGCATCGGGGGCAGGCTCAGCAAAAGGGTCAGACCCAATCTGGTCGCAACATGGCGCAGCATGCACATCCTCCGGTTGGGGTGCTGTGGTCGGCAAGATAACCGTAGGCCATCAGGGATCAACCGTGGCTGACAAAGCCGTGAGCGGCCTTAGTCCCGGTCAAGGCCTTCGGGTGGGGCGGCAGGCGTGCGCACACCCGCGCGGCGCAGGCGCGCCAATTCGGTATAGGTGTCAAGCGACATGTCGCGATAGGCGCTGAAATAGACATTGGTGTTAAACAGGCGTTCCAACAGGCGCCCCCTGTTCTCGCGGCGGAAATCCAGATCCTCGCGCGCCAGCACATCGCGGATGTCGGGTGACACGCCAAAGCGTGCGGCATAGGCGGTGATGCCGCCCGCCTGTTGGTTGCCGCGATCGGGATTGCCGCCCAAGGCGCGGACCGCGTCGCCTTGCGGATCGGGATCGGTGCGGTTCACCCCCCCCGGTGTCGGCTCTGGCAGCAAGCTCAGGTCTTGGGGAACCTCGATCGGTCGGGTCGGCAGGATCGAGAATTCATCCGGCCCGGATTCGGTATTGCGGATGTTCATCAGACGTGGATCGCCCCCGCCGCAGGCCACCAGCGCGATCAGCGCGGCACCAAGCGTCAGGCTGGAAAACAGGCGCGGCATGCAACGATCCTTCGTCATCCTCGGGGTCGGGGTCTATCGCAAATCTCAGGCCCCGTCACGGTCCATCTTGCTGTCATTGGCAAAGATCAGCAAGCCAAAGGCCCCCGCGAAGATGCCGATATCGGCGATGTTGAATGCAAAGGGGTTATGGACCCCGCAGCATGACATGTTCAGAAAATCCGCCACGGCCCCGTAGAGCAGGCGATCAAGGGTGTTTCCCAGCGCCCCGCCGATCACCGCGCCGGCCGATATCAGCGCGATGGGCCGTGTCAGCCCGTGCTTGGCCCACCACAAAAGCCAGCCCGTGATACCTAGCGCCAAGGCAATCAGAAGCCAGCGCATCACCTCGGGGCCACCCGAAAACAGGCCGAAATTGATGCCGGTGTTCCAGCCCATCTTGAAGGTCAGATAGGGGGGGGCCACCTCGATGATGCCGCGTGTGGCCAGATCCATGGCATGGACCACGACGTATTTCGAAATCTGGTCCAGCGCAAACCAGAGGGCGCTGGATAACAGGACAAGACGCATGGTGGCTTCCCCGCTTGGGCCTTTGGGTCGAAATAGGTCATCGCGAAACCGATGACCAGCGTGCCCAAGGCCTTTTGAAAGGCCTTGATCACGCGGTTTGAAAACCGCGTGATCAAGGCGCTTGCAAGCGCCTTGCCCGCTCAATGCCGGAAGTGGCGCATGCCGGTCAGGACCATGGCCAGCCCGGCCGCGTCGGCGGCTGCGATCACCTCGTCGTCGCGCATCGATCCGCCGGGCTGGATGATTGCGGTGGCGCCCGCCTCGGCGGCGGCCAGCAGCCCGTCGGCAAAGGGAAAGAACGCATCCGACGCCACGACCGACCCGCGGGCCGGCGTCTGGGGCAGGCCCAGTTCAGCGCCCATGCGCGCGGCTTTCAGCGCGGCAATGGTGGAACTGTCCACGCGGCTCATCTGGCCCGCGCCGATGCCTACGGTGGCGCCATTGCGGGCATAGACGATGGCGTTGGATTTCACATGCTTGGCGACGGTCCACGCAAAACGCAGATCGGCCATCTCGGCGGCTGAGGGTGCCCGTCTGGTCACGACACGCAGGTCGGTTTCGGTCACACGGCCCGTATCCTTGTCCTGCACCAGAAATCCGCCTGCAACCTGTTTGTAGGCCAGGATCGGCATGCGCGGGTCGGGCAAGGCGCCGGTGGTCAACAGGCGCAGGTTCTTCTTGGCCGCAAAGATCGCGCGTGCATCATCATCCGCCCCGGGGGCGATCACGACCTCGGTGAAGATCTTCACGATTTCCTCGGCCGTGGCACCATCGAGCGCCCTGTTCAAGGCCACGATGCCGCCAAAGGCGCTGGTACGGTCACAGTCAAAGGCCTTCTGATAGGCCTCGGTCAGGCTCGCCCCACGCGCCACGCCGCACGGGTTGGCATGCTTGATGATGGCACAGGCGGGCCCATCCCCGGGTGCGAATTCCGCCACCAGTTCAAAGGCAGCATCCGTGTCGTTGATGTTGTTGTAGCTCAGCTCCCTGCCCTGATGCTGCCGGGCGGTGGCCACACCGGGCCGCCCCGTGCCGTCGGTGTAGAAGGCCGCGCCTTGATGCGGGTTCTCGCCATAGCGCATGGTCTGTTTCAGCGTGCCCGCAAAGGCGCGGCGGCGCGGTGCGACATCGCCCTGTGCGCCCGCCATCCAGCTCGAGACGGCCGCGTCATAGGCCGCTGTGCGTGCATAGGCCGTGCGCGCAAGGCGCTGGCGAAAGGCCAGTGTCGTGCCCCCATGTGCGGCCAGTTCGGCCAGCACATCGGCGTAATCCTCCGGATCGACGACGACGCCCACAAAAGCGTGGTTCTTGGCCGCCGCCCGGATCATGGCGGGGCCACCGATGTCGATGTTCTCGATGCAGTCGTCGTAATCCGCCCCCGAGGCAACCGTCGCCTCGAAGGGATAAAGATTGACCACCAACAGATCGATTGCGCCGATCTTGTGGCGGTCCATCGCTGCCAGATGGTCGGGATTGTCGCGCAGCGCCAAAAGCCCGCCATGCACCATCGGGTGCAGCGTCTTGACCCTGCCATCCATCATCTCGGGAAAGCCCGTGATCTCGGCCACATCGCGCACGGCCAGCCCGGCCGCGCGCAGCGCCTTGGCGGTGCCCCCGGTCGACAGCAATTCCACCCCGGTCTTTGCCAGCGCGGTGGCGAATTCGATCAGCCCGGTCTTGTCTGACACGGAAATCAGCGCGCGGCTCAGGGGCAGGGCGGTCATGGGGGATGTCCTTTTCAGTGTTCGTGTCCGAGGCCGCCCGGTGCGGCCAACAGGCCCATGGGTCGGGCCAAGCTCCAGCTTACCGCGCTGCCATATCCGGTCAGCCGCCCGGTGAGAACGATTTGTTTTGTCGCGCGCGGGCGTGGCTGCGTGCTGTCCAGGTAGACCGACGGCTCCAGCGTCAGCACCGCGTCGCCTGCATGGCGAAACACCCATGTCTCCCGGCTGGGAAGCGTGATCGACACCGCCGTGCCGCCCATGTCGATCCGGGCCACAGCATCGGGATGCACATGGAACCGCACCGCATAGACCAGACCCTGTTCGCGGGGCAGCCGCGCCAGAACCCGATCAAGCGTTGCGCGGTCGGCTTCGGTCATGGCGGCCAGCCCATCTTCGCCGCGCAAAAGCGTACCGTCATGATCCAGTTGCAGGGATCGCAGATGCACCAGACCATGGGTCGCCCGCCAGCCATCATGGCTGAGCGCAAGGCCTTCGGCGGTCTTCATCTCGGAGTGCTGCACCTCGACGGTGCTGGGCCCCGTGACGAATTCCTGCGGTGCGGTGTCGGCGTGGCTGGCCCCGCGCGCCAGCCGCGCGCTTGCATAGCCCATCAGCGCCAGGGTGGAATGGTTGGCCGTCGCCCGCCCCGCCCGCCGCCATTGCGGGCCAAAGCGGCGCCCCGATCCGGCGGAGACGATGACCGGCTCTTTGCCCGCGACCAGCTCGAAGGCAAGGCTCGAGGCATGGGCATCGCAACTGCCCTGCCCCAAAAGCGGTGGCGCGGCATCCACGATCAGCGACACCTGCCCCCCGCCCAAGCGCGCATAGCCCATTGCCAGCCCCCTGATGCGCGCCGGCCGGAGGTTCGCGCGCGCCAGCGCCGTCTCCAGCAGCCCCGGCGCGCCCCGGCCCCCGCCTTGCATGCGTGCCAGCGTGCCATCGGCATGGCGCAGGCTGCGCAGCGTGGGCGCGATGCGCGCAATCGCCGTGTCGATCGCCGGATCGGCGGGTTTTCCCGCCTGGCGCAAGCAGGCCGCGATCCGCGTCAACAGATCAAACACCGCAAGCAGGTGCTCGGGGGTGCGGGTGATGATCCCGCCCGCGGCGTCGATATCTTGCGCGCATTCCTGTGCAAGCGCCGTCAGCGCGGGCCTGAGGGTGCTTTCCATTCCGCTCAGCGCACAGGCCGATGTGACAAGGCTCGCCAAGGCCAGAAATCGGGCCGGTCCGCGCGGTGCCTGGCGCCAGCGCCCCTGCAAAAAGCCAGCCTGTCGGGACAGTGCGCTGAACAGGCGGGTTCGGTCCTGTGGCGCCAGCCCGGGCAGAACAAAGCCCGCATGCGCTATCAGCTGCATCTGTCGCGGCCCGACCAGATCGACGCGCCAGCCCGGCCCGGACCCACGCCGATGGCGTGCCAACCAGCCAGAAAGCCAGGCTTGCGCGGTGGCGCGCCCCGCGTCCGATGGTACGGCGGCCAGATCGTCGAGCCAATCAAACCGATGCAGAGCGTCCTGAAACCCTGAGGTCGGCGGGATGATGCCCCATGGATCGGCGTCATCCATCACAAGGCGCTGGCCGTCCAACAAAAGATCGCCCGCCATGAGCTGTCGGCCCCGTGGTTCGGACCCGGCGGCTGCGGGCACAAGTTGCCAGACAAATCCGGTGATGTGCGGCCCAAACGCGCCCGCCCGCCATGCCGCCCAGCGATCGGCCAGCGTCACGCGGCCGATCGGCAGCGGCGGGGCGGGGGCGATATCGGGGCGGTCGGTCATCGGTTCGCGCTTGTGCTCCATCTGTCGGGCCACACGATAGGGGGGCGTTGATGTGCTGTCACGGTCGGGTGAGAACGGCCATGTAGAACCCATCGATGCCGCCCAGACCGGGCCAGAAATCCGGCCTGAGCCGCAGCCCGCCCTCGGGGCTTTGCCAAGCGTCATCGCCGCCCAAGGCGCGGGCATCGGCGGCAATGACCTTTAGCCCTTCGTGCCGCTTGAGGGCGGCGGTCACCTGATGCTCGCCTTCGACCGGCAAGAGCGAACAGGTGCAAAATACCATCCGCCCGCCGGGTGCCAAAAGCCCCAGCGCATGATCGATCAGCTGCATCTGAAGCCGGGTCAGCGGTTCCACCTCGGTCCAGGATTTCGCATGCGGCAGGTCAGGATGGCGCCGGATCGTACCCGACGCGGTGCAGGGCGCATCGAGCAAGATCGCGTCATAAGTGCCGCCCTGATGGTCAAAGGCATCGCCCACAATCAGATCGGCGGCAAGCCCGGTGCGCGTCAGGTTCTGGGCCACCCGCCCCATGCGCGCGGCCGAGATGTCGAGCGCTGTCACCCTTGCCCCGGCTGCGGCCAGTTGCATGGTCTTGCCACCGGGTGCGGCGCACAGATCCAGAACGCGCGCGCCCGCCACATCGCCCAAAAGCCGCACGGGCAGGGCGGCGGCGGCATCTTGCACCCAGAAATCACCCGTTTCATAGCCGGGCAGGGCGCTGATCTGTGTGCCCGGTGCCATCCGCAGGCTGCCCGTGGGCAACCTGACCGCGTCGGGCAGGGTCAAGCTGACGCCCGGTCTTGGCGTCAGATCGATGGGCGGCAGCGGCAGATGTGCGGCTTCGATCGCGCGCAGCACCTCAGCCCCCCAGCGTTTCTTGATTGGGCCCCCGATCCAGCCGGGCAGGCGTTGGGGGGGCGCTGCGCCAAAGCGATCCGCCCCCTCGAGCGCAACCTTGCGCAGCACGGCATTGATCATGCCTGCCATGCGCTGGGTCGGTTTTTGGCGTTTGGCGATGGTCACCGCGCTGTCGACGACGCCATGGGCGTCTTCGCCCAGCACCAGCAATTCGCACGCCCCGAGCCGCAAGATCGCCAGCGCCGCGGGGGGCGGTTTGCGGTCGAGATAGGGGGCGATGCAGGCGTCAAGCGGGTCCAGATGGCGCAGCGTCAGCGATGCCAAACGCGCTGCGCGCGCCTGATCTGCGGCCAAAAGCCGTGCGTCGGGCGCCATATGCGCCAGCATCCGCCGGTCGCGCAGCACCCCATCCAATGCGCGCAGCGCCGCCTGTCGTGCCTCAAGCCCCATGCGTCTTGCCCTTGTTCCAGAGGCTCAGGGGCGTATATCACCCGTCAGCTGACGACAAGAATGTCCTTGGGATTGTGATGATGGCCGACGATACCCCACTGCATGACACCGCCCATCTGCCGCCCGCAGCCCAGCGCGCCCTGGCCGAGGCCGAAGCGCGGCGCAAAGCCGCCAAGGCGCTGGCGCTTCCGCCTGAGCTGGGCGGTCGCGACGGGCCGGAGCCGGTGCGCTATGGCGATTGGGAGAAAAAGGGGATCGCGGTCGATTTCTGAGACAAGCGGTTCTGTGCCCGAGGGCGCACCATCGTTGCAGCGGCCGCTATTCCAGCCGCAAATCCGCAAACATCCCCGTGCCTTGATCCGAGGTGAAGCGCAACGTGTCGCCGTTTTGCTGCACCAGCTGGCAGTTATAGCCAAGGTAGGTTTCGTTCCAGAACAGGTCGCGGCAGAAATACCCGCCCTCCCAGCGCCATTCGCCGCGCACCGGCGCCCCAAAGGCGCGGCCCGCAATCTCGCCTTGGGGGGACACGGTCAGCGCAATCCCAAAGCGGCGCAATTCGCGGCCTTCGATCAGCGACACGAATCGCGTGCCATCATCGACGACGCGAAAGCCCTCGGCGCGGGCCTGGGCTGTCTGAAGCAGTCCAGCGATCACAATGCCGATCACCATTGGCGCCACAAGAATTCTGCGGGTCATGAAACACGCTCCGGTCCAAGCTCATTACGGGTCGAGTTAGCGAAAGAAGCCGTGAAATCAAGCGATCGGCGGTTTCACGCCAACCCCAGAACATCCAGCATCGCATAATGCCCCGGCGCTTGTCCCTGACCCCACAGCGCCGCCCTGAGCGCGCCGCGCGCAAAGATGCCCCGGTCGGTCGCCACATGGCGCAAAACGATCCGCTCGCCCGCGCCCGCAAAGATCACGTCATGCTCGCCCACGATGTCGCCGCCGCGCAGCGCGGCAAAGCCGATATCGCCACGCTTGCGTTCGCCGGTCATGCCGTCGCGGCCCCGATCCGACACATCCGCCAGATCGACACCCCGCCCGCGCGCCACCGCCTCGCCCAGCATCAGGGCGGTGCCGGATGGGGCATCGACCTTGTGGCGGTGATGGGCCTCGATGATTTCCACATCGAAATCGGCGTCGAGCGCTTGCGCGACCTGTTGCGCCAGCCGCGTCAAGAGATTGACCCCAAGGCTCATGTTGCCTGCGCGCACGATGACCGCGTGACGCGCGGCCGCATCAAGGGCCGCGATATCGCTGTCGGACAACCCTGTAGTCCCGATGACATGCACGCAGCGCGCCTGTGCGGTCAGCTGCGCATGGGCCAGCGTGGCGGCGGGCGTGGTGAAATCGATCACCGCCTGCGCCGTGACGATCACCTCGAGCGGGTCATCGGCCACCCGGACACCGGTGGGGGCCTTGCCCATCGCCTCGCCCAGATCGCGACCGATCCACGCATGGCCGGGCCGTTCGGTCACACCCGCCAGATGCGCCTTGTCCGAGGCCATGATCGTGTCGATCAGCATCTGCCCCATGCGCCCCGAGGCGCCCATCACCGCGATTCCGACCGTGTCGGCCATGCCCAATTCCTCCGTCTGTTGGGGGGTGTGATAGCGGATGCCCAAGGTTTGGCAAAGCGGTCGCTTGCGACACCGCCCGCCATCCCATAAGTGCTCAGAACAACAGCACAGGCGAGAGCATGGCAAAGAACCGGCATTCCGAGGGCGCAGGCCCGTCGCAGCGGCAGCTTCGCGTGGGCGAATTGATCCGGCGTACCCTGTCTTCGGTGCTTGCGCGCGGCGATGTGCATGACCCCGAACTCAACGCCCTGTCGATCACCGTGGGCGAGGTGCGCACATCGCCCGATCTCAAGATCGCCACCGTCTATGTCATGCCCCTGGGCGGGGCCGGGCGCGAGGCCGCGATCAAGGCGCTGAGCCGCAACCGGGGCGAATTGCGCCGCGCGGTGATGCAGGAGATGACGCTGAAATATGCCCCCGATCTGCGGTTCGTGATCGATGAGACCTTTGACCGGATGGATGAGACCCGCGCCCTGTTCGACCGCGCAGATGTCCGCCGCGACATCGAGGGGGGTGAGGCGGAGGATCAGGAATGATCCGCGCGCTCGCCATCGCCGCCGCGCTTTCGGTCGGCCCCGCCGCGGCCATCGCCTGTGAGCAGGTGGTTTTCGACGGTCTGCCCTTCACCACCTGCCGCGTCGATCTGGCCGAGACGGACCTGCGGCTGTTCCTGCGCGACGATAGCGGCGCGGTCTATGGCAGCTTTGGCCGCGTCGATCAGGCGCTGGGCCCGGCCAAGCGGCTGGGCGTGGCGATGAATGCGGGCATGTTTCACGAAGATCGTGCGCCGGTCGGTCTCTATGTCGAGGATGGGGTGCAAGAGATGCGCGTCATCACCGCAGAGGGGCCGGGCAATTTCGGGCTTTTGCCCAATGGCGTGCTGTGCCTGAGCGCGCAGCGCGCGCAGATCATCGAAAGCCGTGCCTTTGCCGCGGCCCCGCCGCCGTGCCGCTATGCCACGCAATCGGGGCCGATGCTGGTGATCGACGGCGCGCTGCATCCGCGCTTCATCGATGGTGGTGACAGCCGCAACATCCGCAACGGCGCGGGTGTGGCGGCGGATGGCCAAACCCTGCATCTGGTGATTTCGGATGTGCCGGTGAATTTCCATCAATTCGCGCGTTTCTTTCGCGACCATCTGGGGGTGCCGCAGGCGCTGTATTTCGACGGGCGTGTGTCGCGGCTGTTTGCGCCGTCGATCGGACGGATGGATATCGGGCTGCCGGTCGGGCCGATCATCGGCACGGTGGTTGACGCCAGCCCCTCGGGCGGGTAGGCGGCCGTTTTCGCAACCACAGGAGCGGATCATGGGCCGGGGTCGCAAGGGGCGTGAGGTGTCCGGCTGGCTTTTGGTCGACAAGCCCGCTGGCATCACATCGAGCGCGGTTGTCAACAAGGTCCGCTGGGCGTTCGAGGCGAAAAAGGCCGGCCATGCGGGAACGCTCGATCCCGATGCCACCGGCATGCTGCCCATTGCCTTGGGCGAGGCGACCAAGACCATCCCCTATCTGGGCGAGGCCCTGAAGGGTTATGATTTCACCCTGCGTTGGGGCGCGGCCACCACCACCGATGATGCCCAAGGTGCGGTGATCGCCACATCGGACATGAGGCCAGATGCCGACCAGATCCGCGCCGCCTTGCCGCGGTTCGTGGGTGACATCCTGCAGGTTCCGCCGCAGTTTTCAGCCGTCAAGGTCGATGGCGAACGCGCCTATGACATCGCGCGCGGCGGCGAGACCATGGATCTGGCCGCGCGCGATCTGCATGTCGATGCGCTGGAACTGGTGGCCATGCCCGATGCCGATCACGCCGATCTGCATTTCGTCTGTGGCTCGGGCGGCTATGTGCGGTCGATCGCGCGCGATCTGGGTCAGGTGCTGGGCTGTCTGGGCCATGTGCTGCGGCTGCGCCGGACATGGGTGGGGCCCTTTGACATCGAGGATGCGGTGCCGCTGAGCCAGATCGAGGCCTTGGCGCGCACGCCCCAGATCGACGCGCTCTTGCATCCCGTCGCGCTCGCCTTGGGTGATCTGCCCGAATTGCGCGCCACCGACGCCGGGGCGGTTCGGTTGAAAAATGGCAATCCGGGCCATGTGCTGCCCGGCACGGCAGAGTATGGTGATCTGGTCTGGGTGTCGCACGCGGGCCAGCCCTTGGCGGTCGGGCGCCTGCGCGGGGCCGAGGTGCATCCTGATCGGGTCTTCAACCTGTGAGCGGCGCGGCTTGATGGGTGCTTTGGCATTTGCCTTGGGCCGGGATGGCGGCATAACGGGGCCATGATCACGCGCCACCACCAAAAGGCCGACGCCGCATCGGTCGCGGAATATTCCCCCTGTGACCGGTATCGCTACACGCTGACGCGGGTGTGGGCGCCCGGCGGGGGGCGTGTGGTGTTCGTGATGCTGAACCCCTCTACCGCGACCGAGGTTCAGAACGATCCCACCGTCGAGCGATGCGAACGCCGCGCCCGCGCCCTGGGTTTCGGGGCGTTTCGGGTTCTCAACATCTTTGCCTTTCGCGCCACCGACCCGCGGGAGATGCGCCGCGCGCCCGACCCGATCGGACCCGGCAATGACGCCGCGATCCGGGCCGCCGTGCCATGGGCTGATCGGGTGATCTGTGCATGGGGTGCGCATGGCGCGCATCTGGGCCGTGGCCCCAAGGTCGAGGCGATGCTGCGCGCGGCGGGTTGCCCGCTTTTTCATCTGGGCTTGAGCAAGGATGGGCACCCAAGGCATCCGCTCTACATCGGCTATGATGTGCAACCGCAGCTTTGGGAGAGGTGACATGTCGGGGATCGAGGGGTTCACCCGGTCGCGTGTGGTGACGAACGGCGTCACCCTGTCGGTGCATCGCGGGGGGGCGGGGCCCGCGCTGATCTTGCTGCATGGCTATCCACAGACCCATATGGCGTGGCATCGCGTGGCCCCGGGCCTGGCGCGCCATTTCGACGTGATCATCCCCGATCTGCGCGGCTATGGCGACAGCGACGCGCCGCCCGACGATGCCGCGCACACCGCCTATTCCAAGCGCGAGATGGCGCGCGACATCACCGGCTTGATGGATGGCCTGGGCATCGCGCGGGCGCATGTGCTGGGCCATGATCGTGGCGCGCGCGTGGCCTATCGGATGGCGCTGGATCATCCCCACCGGGTCGACCGATTGGGCATCGTCGAGGTGGTGCCCACGGCCGAATTCTGGCGCGCATGGAGTGCGGAACTGGCGCTCAGGGCCTATCACTGGACCTTTCTGGCGCAGCCCGCGCCCTTGCCTGAAACGCTGATCTGTGCCGATGGCCCCGCCTATATCGCCCAAACGCTGGCCAGCTGGTCACGGCTGGGGGATTTGTCGGCCTTTGCGCCCGAGGCGCTGGAAACCTATCTGCGTCAGGCGGCGGATCCCGCCCGGGTTGCGGCGATGTGTGCCGATTATCGCGCGGGCGCGGGCATTGACCGGCAGTTGGACGAGGCGGATCTGGCCGCAGGCCATCGCATCGCCGCGCCCTTGCATTTCATCTGGGCCGAGCGCGGCTTTCCGGCGCGCACGGGCGATCCGCTGGGCATCTGGCGCCGCTGGGCCGTGCAGGTGACGGGCGCACAGATTCCCGGCTGTGGCCATTTCGCGATGGAAGAAGCGCCCGAGGCGGTTCTGGCCGAGATGCTGCCGCATTTCATCGCCTGAGAACGCTGCGTCAGGCAGGTTCGCTGATCGGATCGGTCTGCACCAGCCGCAATTCGATCGCAGAGGGGTCAAGCCCCTGTGCGCCCGACACGGTCAAGATCACGGCCCCGTTGAACAGGATCTCGGCGCCCGTGCCATCGGCAAAATCCACGACGCTGACGATGGGGTCGGGCGTCATGTCGGGATTGTACAGCAATTCGATCACGTCTTGCGTCGGGTCAAAATCGGTGATGTGGCCGGCCACCGATGTATGTTCGATGAAGCCGCCAGACACGAAGGTATCGTGCCCTGCGCCGCCGATGGCCACGTCGCCCGCGCCAAGCAAGATCGTGTCATCGCCATCGCCGCCATCCAAAAGGTCAGCTTGATCTTCGTCTTGCGTGGCAAAAATCGACGCGCCCGAGGTAAAGGTGCCATCCAGCCGATCATGGCCGCCCCCGCCCATCAGCGTATCGGCGCCAAAGCCGCCTTGCAGGTAATCATCCCCGTCGCCGCCGGCCAGAATATCGTCCCCATCCTCGCCAAACATCATATCACCTTCGCTGCCGCCATACAGGCTGTCATGGCCATCCCCGCCAACAAGAAAATCGGTGCCCGAGCCGCCAAGGAGCGTGTCGTTGCCATCATCGCCGTAAATCTCGTCTGCACCGCCCAGACCGCTGAGCAGGTCATCACCCTCGTTTCCGAAAATTGCGTCCGTTTCTGCGCCGCCTTCGATGCTGTCGGCATCCGGCCCGCCTGTGACCGCGTCATCGCCCACACCGCCCAAGACGGCTTGCATTTCGCTGCGTGCGCGCAGCACATCATCGCTTGTGCCGCCGTCACCCAGATCATCGCCCCAAAAGCCGATGCCGCTGTCAGCGACAGGCCCGTCGGTCAACGTGCCCAAGCCTGTCGCTTCCTCATCCGTGAGGGGATCGTCATCATCGGCATCGAACAGACCGTCGCCGAGCGACAGCGTGTTGTCAGGCGTGGCCGCGCCTGTATCGGGATCGGTCCCTTCGCCCAAGCCATCGCTGTCGGCGGTCATGTCATCACTGCCGTCGATCAGCAGGGCGCCAAGCCCAAAGCCCACCGCCATCAAAATCAAAAGCCCACCAGCCGCCAGCATCGTCTATACCTCATTACTCATACACATCGTCACATTGTGGCGTCTGTGGCGCCCTCGGCCGTCTTGCGACGTGGTTTTCGTGACCGGGCCGAAGGTCGGGGGCCTGCGCCTGCGATGAACGATTCGCGCCCGGATCAGCCCCAAGATGTCCATGCCGTCTTGCGCAAAGCTGAAGCGCCGGGAATGTGTTGTTGACAAGACATATCGAATTTGCGGCGAATTGCGGGCTTTCGGCGCCGAATTTCAGGACTGTTGGCAAGGATCGCGTGCGATTGGCATCACAGCCCCCTTCCCAAATCCGTCCGGGCGGCCTATAGCCCGCCATCCGCGCCGTGTTGGTGCGTGATCCCTCCACGGGCCTTGCTGGACGACATCCCGGCTTGCGCCATCACCCTGAAAAGGAGACCCCGATGTCGATCACTGTCGAAGAAAAGCAGCGCCTGATGACCGAATTCGCCACCAAAGAAGGCGACACCGGTTCGCCCGAGGTGCAGGTTGCGATCCTGACCAGCCGCATCGCCACCCTGACCGAGCATTTCAAGACCCACAAGAAGGACAACCATTCGCGTCGTGGTCTTCTGATGATGGTCGCCCAGCGTCGCAAGCTTCTGGATTACGTCAAGGCCAAGGACGAACCCCGCTACACCGCGCTGATCGCGCGTCTGGGCATCCGCCGCTGAGGCGATCGTCCAAAAGCCGCTGATGATCGGCCCGTGCAGCCAAAGCTGCACGGGTTTTTTCATGTGGCGCCACGGCGCTTGCAAAGCTTACGCGCCGTCAAATTGCTTTCCAACCGCACCGAAACACGGTATGGCGCGCGCATCTGAGACGTGATGCTCTGACCCCGGCGCATGGGATGATGAAGGGGTCGGCGGCAATGGGGCCGCCATATGGATGGGAGACCCGGCAGGGGCCGGGAGTGCTCCCCTTTAGGGAACGATAGATGTTCAATATCACCAAGAAAGACATCCAGTGGGGCGAAGAGACGCTGACACTGGAAACCGGCCGTGTGGCCCGTCAGGCCGACGGCTCGGTCATCGCCACCTATGGCGAAACCTCGGTCATGGCCAATGTGACATTTGCCAAGTCCGCAAAGCCCGGACAGGATTTCTTTCCCCTGACGGTTCACTATCAGGAAAAATACTATGCGGCCGGCAAGGTGCCCGGCGGCTTTTTCAAGCGCGAGGCGCGCCCGACCGAAAAGGAAACGCTCACCGCGCGCCTGATCGACCGGCCGATCCGCCCGCTGTTTGTTCCGGGCTTCCGCAACGAAGTACTGGTGATGTGCACCGTGCTGAGCCACGATCTGGTCAATGATCCCGATGTCGTGGCGATGATCGCGGCAAGTGCGGCGCTGACCATTTCGGGCGTGCCCTTCATGGGGCCGATCGCGGGCTGCCGCGTGGGCTTTGTCGATGGCGAATATGTTCTGAACCCGACCGTCGACGACATGCAGGACCTGCGCAACAATCCCGAGCAGCGGCTTGATCTGGTTGTCGCGGGCACCAAGGACGCGGTCATGATGGTCGAGTCCGAGGCCTATGAGCTGACCGAAGCCGAAATGCTGGGCGCGGTCAATTTCGCCCATCAGCAGATCCAGCCGGTGATCGATCTGATCGTGGCCTTTGCCGAAGAATCCGCCAAGGAGCCCCTCGATTTCACCCCGCCCGATTATTCGGCGCTTTATGAGGTGGTCAAAGCCGCAGGCGAAGCCGACATGCGTGCGGCCTATGCGATCTTGGACAAGCAAGAGCGTGTGGCGGCCGTCTCGGCGGCGAAATCGGCCATCAAGGCAACGCTCACCGAAGAGCAGCTTGCCGATTCCAACCTCGACAGCGCGCTCAAGCAGCTTGAATCGACGGTGATGCGTTCGGATGTCGTCAAGCATGGCCGCCGGATCGACGGTCGTGCGCTGGGTGCGGTGCGCGCGATCGACTGCCAGACCAGCGTTCTGCCGCGCACGCATGGATCGGCGCTGTTCACCCGTGGCGAGACGCAGGGTCTGGTCGTCACCACGCTGGGCACGGGCGATGACGAACAGTTCATCGATGCGCTGCATGGCAATTTCAAATCCAACTTCCTGCTGCACTACAACTTCCCCCCCTATTCGGTGGGCGAAGTGGGCCGGATCGGGTCGCCCGGCCGCCGTGAGATCGGCCATGGCAAGCTGGCATGGCGCGCGCTGCAGGCGGTTCTGCCTGCCTCGACCGATTTCCCCTACACGATCCGCGTCGTGTCCGAGATCACGGAATCGAACGGCTCTTCCTCCATGGCTTCGGTCTGTGGCGGGTCGCTGTCGATGATGGATGCGGGCGTGCCGCTCAAGGCCCCCGTGGCCGGTGTGGCCATGGGTCTGGTGCTGGAAGATGATGGGTCCTACGGCATCCTGACCGATATCCTTGGCGACGAGGATCATCTTGGCGACATGGATTTCAAGGTCGCAGGCACCGAGGCCGGGATCACCTCGCTCCAGATGGACATCAAGGTTGCGGGCATCACGCCCGAGATCATGGAAAAGGCGCTGGAACAGGCCAAGGCAGGGCGGTTGCACATCCTGGCCGAAATGGCCAAGGCCATGACCGCGCCCGGCGAATTCTCGATCCACGCACCGCGGATCGAGACGATGCAGATCCCGACCGACAAGATCCGCGAAGTGATCGGCTCGGGCGGCAAGGTGATCCGCGAGATCGTCGAGCTGTCGGGTGCCAAGGTCGATATCAACGACGACGGTATCATCAAGATCGCCAGCCCGAATGCTGAAGCCATCCAAAAGGCCTATGACATGATCTATTCGATCGTGGCCGAGCCCGAGGTTGGCGGTGTGTACAAAGGCAAGGTCGTGAAGATCGTCGATTTCGGCGCCTTCGTGAACTTCTTCGGCAAGCGCGATGGTCTGGTCCATGTGTCCCAGATCGAAAGCCGCCGTTTGAACCACCCCTCCGATGTCCTGAAAGAAGGGCAAGAGGTTTGGGTCAAGCTGTTGGGCTTCGACGATCGCGGCAAGGTGCGTCTGGCCATGAAGATGGTCGATCAGGCCACCGGCAAGGAACTGGCCGAGCAAGGCGAAGAAACGGCGGAGTAATCCGCCCCCTCTGACTTGCCAGATGACAGGCGGGCGCGTTCGGCAACGGACGCGCCCGTTTTCGTTTCGGGGGAGATGTCGGGTGTGTCGGGGTGGGTGGCTGCTATGGGGACGAAGCTGCCCTTAGTTTTCATCCGGCCTGTGGCATGCGGCAGCTTGGTAAACCTGCCCCTTGTCATCAAAGTAGAGAGTTTCAGTTGCTAGAACGTCTCGATGGTTCAAATACGAAATCACGAGCATATTGTGACCTTCGAATACTTCTTGAACACGAAACTTAAGGTCAGGCTGACGTTTTAGCGCTGCTGCCCAGTAGTCTAAAAGATTCTGCTTTCCTTTGATTTCACCCTTACCAACAAGTGGAATTGCCTTCTTGGATCGAAACACAATGTCTTCGCGGTAGTGACTCATGATCACGTCTAGATCATGACTGTTCCATCCTTGCTCCCAAGCCTTCGCAAATGTTCGTCCATTCATAGATGCCACCATAGACAAAGGTCAGATTTCTTGACGTTACCGGGAACTGGCCGCGGCACAAGGGTTGCAGGTCTGGGCTCAGTGCCGTCGATCGCTGCGTCTTTGATGAATGTCTGCCTCTGAGCGGTGCTGACATCGACACCT
>ERZ887849.828-NODE-828-length-31546-cov-8.983360_pt1 | contig 31546 bp, 18 predicted proteins | sample MGYA00521267_ERZ887849 | MGnify/ENA primary metagenome ERZ887849 (study PRJEB32303, sample SAMEA104408601) | aquatic metagenome | biome: Brackish water; feature: Pelagic; material: water | place: Baltic Sea | collected 2014-06-06T16:11:00 | depth 2,863 m ... | reverse complement strand
CGGCATCATCGTGGCATAGGCATGCAGCATGGTAGAGCGGTGCGAGTAAAGAACGCCTTTCGGATGGCCCGTAGTGCCAGAGGTATAGCACAGCGCACAGGCATCGCGCTCATCCAGCTGTGGCCACTCAAAATCACTGCTCACACCGCTGATCAGGCTCTCGTAACAGATGGCGTTCGGCAGCGTTGTCTCCGGCATATGTTCAGCATTGGTCAGTACCACCCACCCTTCCACGCCCGGGCACTCCGGCGCCAGCTTTTCTGCCAGTGGCACAAAATCGGGGTCGATAAACATATAGCGGTCTTCGGCGTGGTTGATGATGTACACCAACTGCTCCGGGAACAGCCGCGGGTTGATGGTATGACACACAAAGCCGCTGCAGGCCGATGCATAGTAGGTTTCGAGATGCCGATAGTCGTTCCAGGCCAGCGTGCCAATACGGTCGCCGCGCTGTAAACCCCAGGCGCCAATCGCATTAGCCAGCTGACGCGAGCGCGCAAAGGCCTCTCGATAGGTATAGCGATGGCGCGGATTGTCTCGGGTAATGGAAACAATTTCCTGACTGCCATTGACGCGTTCCGCGTGCTGGATGATCGAGGTAATTAACAGCGGCGTATCCATCATCAAACCGTGCATTCGTATACTCCTTTTATTGTAAAAATCTAATCTTTGGGCTGCTGACGATTAGCCACCAGATGGTCCACTACGGATGGATCTGCCAGCGTGCTGGTGTCGCCCAGGCTCCCCACTTCATTTTCCGCAATCTTGCGCAGGATGCGCCGCATGATCTTGCCAGAGCGTGTTTTCGGCAGGCCCGGTGCCCACTGAATAACGTCGGGTTTGGCAATGGCGCCAATTTCACTGGCACAGAGCTGCACCAGCTCGCTGCGTAAGGCCTCGCTGGGCTCAACACCATCCATAGGGGTAACAAAACAGTAGATGCCCTGCCCTTTAATATCGTGCGGATACCCCACCACGGCGGCTTCGGCGATATCCGCATGCAGCACCAGGGCGCTCTCAACTTCCGCAGTGCCCATTCTGTGGCCCGACACATTCAGCACGTCATCGACCCGGCCGGTAATCCAGTAGTAGCCGTCCTCATCCCGCGTGGCGCCGTCTCCGGTGAAGTAGTAACCCGGGTAATGCCGGAAGTAGGTCTCCACCATGCGCTGGTGGTCGCCATATATCGTGCGGATCTGGCTGGGCCAAGAGGCCTTGATCACAAGATAGCCTGCACCGGGGCCTTCAATCTCGCTGCCGTCTTCGTTAAGCAAGGCCAACTGAACACCAAAAAACGGCATGCTGGCAGAGCCGGGCTTCAGGTCTGTGGCGCCCGGCAACGGCGTAATCATCTGCGCGCCAGTTTCAGTTTGCCACCAGGTATCAACCACTGGGCAGCGGGAGTCACCGACCACGCGGAAATACCACTCCCAGGCCTCCGGGTTAATGGGCTCACCCACCGACCCCAACAACCTGAGGCTGGCCCGTGAACTGCGTTTGACGGGCGCATCGCCATGCGCGTGCAGGGCACGGATCGCCGTGGGCGCTGTATAGAAGGTGTTGACTTGGTGTTTATCAATGACCTCCCAGCAGCGGCCAGAATCCGGCCAGGTGGGCACACCCTCAAACATGAGCGTGGTTGCGCCGTTCGCGAGTGGACCATAAAGAATATAGGTATGGCCGGTGACCCAGCCGACATCTGCCGTGCACCAGAACACTTCACCCTCGCGGTAATCAAAGGTGTATTTGAACGTCATGGCGGCCTGCAGCAGGTAACCGCCGGTGGTGTGCAACACGCCTTTGGGCTTACCGGTAGATCCTGAGGTATACAGAATAAACAGTGGGTCTTCCGCGCCCATGCTCTCCGCTTCGCAGTGCGTTGCGGCCGCGGCCGTGGCCTCCTTGAAACACACGTCCCGGCCGTCTTGCCAGGCAACGTCTGCGCCGGTTACCCGCGCGACGATGCAGGTATGCACGTCCGGGCACGACTCCAGGGCTTTATCGACATTGGCTTTGAGCGCCAGGGTTTTGCCACCGCGGCGCCCCTCATCTGCCGTAATCACCGCGCGGCAGTCTGCGTCCTGAATACGATCGACAATTGCCGTGGGTGAAAAACCCCCAAAGACCACTGAATGGATAGCGCCAATGCGCGTGCAGGCAAGCATGGCGTAGGCCGCCTCGGGCACCATCGGCATGTAGATACAGACGCGGTCCCCTTTACCCACGCCCCTCGCGCGCAGCACGTTGGCGAGACGACACACCTGCTCGTGCAGTTCGCGGTAGCTAATGTGCTGGCTGCTTGCCGGGTTGTCACCCTCCCAGATAATCGCCGTTTGCTCTGCACGGGTGGCAAGATGCCGGTCGATGCAGTTAACGCTGACATTGAGGCGTCCGCCGTCAAACCACTTGGCGTAACCTTCGTGAAAATTGGCATCAACCACTGTGTGCCAAGGGTGATCCCAGGTCAGGAACTCTTTGGCTTTCTCGCCCCAAAATGCGGCAGGATCATCCACCGAGTGCTGATACATCTGCCGGTAGCGCTCCGGTGTGATGTGCGCGTCGCGGAAGTTTTCGGGGATCTTGTGAAGTGGAAAATTGGACATATTATGGTTTCCAACGATACTGATTTATCGATCGATAATACCGCGCTGGAGCCCTCACGCAACGCGACTAAGGTCTATAAAGAACAGGCCAGCACACTCACAAAGCGCTTCAGCCCAACCAGCACCACTGCTGTGCAGCCTCGTCACTGCGCGCCCGCCCTTCGGCAGATAGCTTGATCAGGTGTGCGGCCAATGACAGCTTGGCCCACTCGTGGCGTGCCACATCGACATCGTCATAAACGACCTTCACCAACGTGTCGAGATCAGCCTCGCCCAGGGCGGACAGCCCCGCAACAACCTTGCGCTCGCGCTTTAAACGATGCTCCACCAAGCCAGCGACTTCCTGCCGCGGGGTATCGATCACGGCGCCGTGGCCCGGCGCAATGCTTTGCAGGGGATAATCCAGCAACAGCTGCAGGGATTCAATATAGGCTTTCATGTCGCCGCCGGGCGGCACAATCACCACGGTAGACCCGTTCATGATGTGGTCACCAGCAAACAGCATCCCGTCTTCTTCCAACAGAAAGCAGTAGTGATTGCTGACATGCCCCGGCGTGTGCAGCGCGCGCAAATTGAATTCGGGCGTGGACAACACCCAGTCGTGCTCGAGCAGGGTGGTGGGGGCGAACGTGTCGTCCTGAAATCGATCATCCGCCGGCAACGCACCGATCACCTCAGCGCCGGTCGCGGCGGCCACTGCCTGCCAGGCGGGAGAATGGTCGGGATGGGTATGGGTACAGATGATCCAGCGGATGCGACCTTCGCCGGCAGCCAAGATCGCTTCAATATGCTCTGGGATAGCCGGCCCGGGGTCAACCACCGCCAACTGCTCGTCACCAAGAAGATACGTGTTAGTGCCAGGGCCGGTCATCATGCCCGGGTTGGGCGCTACCAGGCGGCGTACGCGATCATTCAGGCGATAGGGCACTCCATGCTCAAACATCGTGCTACACCATGTTCCGGATCGGCACCAGCGGGCTGACGTCAGCGTCGTAATCAACCCCGTCCACCTCAAAGCCGAACAACTGTAAAAATTCGCGCCGATAGCCCTGGAAGTCAGACAGATCGTGCAGGTTGTGGGTATCGATCTGCTGCCAGAGCGCCGCCACCTCGGCCTGCACTTCGGGTTCCAGCTCCTTGCCGTCAGCGCGCAAGCGGCCCTGGTCGTCCAGCGCTGGCGCAGGGTTGTAAAGCGCATTTCGGAACAGGCCATCAACCTGTTCAATACACCCTTCATGGCTGCCTCGCGCCTTCATGACCTTGAACAAAATGGCGAGGTAAATGGGCATCGCGGGTATGGCGGCACTGGCTTGCGTCACCACCGCCTTGAGGACGGATACCCGCGCATCGCCGCCATGAGCGGCCAGCCGCTCGCGAATACCCTCCACGCGCGCATCAAGATCCTGCTTGGCGGCACCGATGGTGCCGTGCCAGTAAATGTCCCAGGTCATCTTCTCGCCGATGTAGGTGTACGCTGTGGTTTTTGCACCCGCTGCGAGCACACCCGCCTCGTCCAGTGCTTCGATCCACATTTGCCAGTCTTCTCCGCCCATAACGGCCACGGTGTTGTCGATTTCTTCCTGCGTGGCAGGTTCGAGGTGGAAGTCCTGCACCTCCTGCTTGTCGGTGTTTACGCCCTTCTGCACCGCGGGTTTACCGATAGGCTTGAGGGTAGAGGTATGGACAACCCCGGTAACCGGGTGCTGACGACGCGGAGACGCGAGGCTGTAAACCACGAGATCTACCTGCCCCATATCCTCACGTATCGTGGCAATCGCTTTTTGTTTCACCTCATCGCTGAAGGCATCGCCATTGATGCTCTTGGCGTAAAGCCCTTCCGCTTCTGCGGCGGCATGGAATGCGGCGCTGTTGTACCAACCAGCTGTGCCCGGCTTGCTCTCAGTACCCTCTTTCTCAAAGAAAATACCCAGCGTTGCAGCGCCGGCACCAAACGCGGCGGTAATTCGCGATGCGAGCCCGTAGCCGGTTGAAGCACCAATGACCAGCACCCGCTTGGGGCCGTTAGCGACGGGGCCTTGCTGCTTCACGTAGTTAATCTGGTTGCGCACATTGGCGGCGCAGCCAACCGGGTGAGTTGTGGTGCAAAGGAAACCGCGCACGCGGGGTTTGATGATCATGATCGGTCGTCTTCCTGATTCTGTTTAGTCAAGTAATCCGCCTCTGCGGCCTCATTGTGAGTGTATCACAGGCACCTTAATCTCAACGATGCGCCGGCTGATCCAGACCGTCTGATAGGGCGCCAGTTGCACAGAGTGATCCAGATCCAGGTAGGCTTGGCCGCTGATCAGATCTTCCCAGCCTCCCTCCTCGACCAGGTTCAGGTCGAGGAGGTTCAGCGTCTGCGGTTCATCGGAAATATTGCTGACGCAAAAAATCTGCTGCTCGCGCTCCAGACTATGACGCGAGAACCCAAATAACGCCGTGCCGAGTTGCAGCGTAAACTGGGCTGCATTGGGGTGAAACGCCGGCTGCGCACCGCGCAAACGCAGCAGTCCCTGGAGCGCCAGCATCACCTGCCTGTGCGGACTCTCAGCGTCGCCAAGCTCCACCTCCAGCATTTCCCATTGCCATTGATGGCGGTTGATCGACCGATTGTGGCCGGTATTCTCCACCCGTTGATAGTCGTTACGCGTGCCCAACAAGCTGTGGATATACAGCCCGGGGATGCCCTCCAGCGCAAACATGATGGCATGTGCGCACACGAAACGGCTAAACGCCAGCGCATCCGGCCCGCGCAAAGTACCCTGTAGCGCGTCAAACAGCGCGATATTGACCTCGTAGGGGCGCTGCTCGCCGCCCTCCAGCGCACGCCACGACACCTGCCCACCAAAGCGCTGCAGGGCACTCAGCAATGCCGACAGCTCGTCATCACTGAGCAGACCCTCTACTGGCCGCAGGCCTATGCCGTCGTGTGATGCAATAAAATTGAAAAATGTTGTACCACTGCGCGCTGGCGGCATCGCCATCAGCCACTGCCGCAAATAGGTGCAATCCCCGGTAAGCAGCGTATTGATGAGCAGCGGCGGCAATGAAAAATTGTAAACGCAGTGGGCTTCGTTGGCATTACCGAAGTAAGACAGGTTCTCCAGGTTCGGAATATTGGTTTCCGTGATGAGTATGGCATCCGGGCGGGCGTGCTCAATCAAGGTTCGAAACAAGCGCACTACCTCATGCGTCTGCTCCAGATTAAGGCAGCTGGTACCCGGGATTTTCCACAGGAAAGCAATCGCATCCAGACGGAAAATGCGCACGCCTTGATCAAGATACAGCCGCACGATACGCACAAACTGCAGCAGCACCTCGGGGTTGCGAAAGTCGAGGTCTACCTGGTCGTGGCTGAAGGTGCACCAGACGTGACGAAGGCCACGCACCGTGTCCACTGTGCGCAGCAATGGTGAGGTACGCGGCCTCACCACCGCAGAAAGATCTTGAGCCGGATCTGCGGTGAAAAAGTAGTCTCGCCCGGGAGATTCGTCACGCAGGAAGTTCTCAAACCACGGGCTGCGGCTGGAGCAGTGGTTTACGACCAGGTCGGCCATCAAATCGTAGGCAGACGCGATGTCCCCAATATCCTCCCACTCACCCAGCGCCTCATTGACGCTGGAGTAGTCCAGCACGGCAAAACCGTCGTCTGAAGTCCAGGGGTAGAACGGCAGGATATGCACACCGCTGATCACGCCATTGGCGTGCGCGTCGAGAAAGCGTTTCAGCGTGTGCAATGGCTTTTCATCGGGCGCCAGCAGGCTGTCGCCGTAGGTAATCAGCAGTGCGTCACGCTCACTCCAGGTATTCCTGCCGGGCGCCGGCGTTACGACCTCATGTTCCAGGCACATCGCCTGCAGTAGCTGGGGCACCAGCTCCTGCACTTGCGCACTTGCGTCGGTGTTTGCGTAAATCACCTCAAGGTGCTGCTGGACACGCGCCTGCAGCCATTCCCTGTCACTCTGGCCGGCGGGTGTCACGGTGCAGCGGTACCGTAGTCGCGCATATCCGCATCCACGGCTTCCTGCAAGCGTTCCAGGATGTCGGGCACGGCACTGATAACCCGGTTCCAGCCGGGTATGAAGGGGCGCTCCATGGGGTACTCCAGAAAAGCCTCACCGGCCTTCATGATATTTTCAGCAAACAGCTCTACCGCCATCTCCTCCTTGTGAATGTCGAGGCTCAGGCCATTCATCACCGCATCGTTGTGATAGGTCTCCACAAAGTCCAGTGCAATGCGATAGTAGGTGGCCTTCAATGAACGAAACGTCTCGCTGTTGAAGGTAACTCCGCGGGTGGCAAGCTTGCGAAACAATGCTTTGGCAATATCGATCGACATGCGCGACAGGCCCTTTGTGGCGTCATCTCGCGACATCTCCTGATGCTTGTGGTCATACACATCGGCAATATCCACCTGGCAAAGGCGGTTGTTGGCGTAGTTGCGGTAGACCTCAGAGAGCACGCCTATCTCCAGCCCCCAGTCACTCGGTATACGAATATCGGTGAGCACATCGCGACGGAAGGAAAACTCGCCGGCCAGGGGGTAACGGAAGCTATCCATGTAGTCCAGGTATTCCATGTCGCCGACCGTCTTCTTCAGCGCTCGCAACAGCGGCGTAACCAGCAGACGGCTCACTCGCCCATTGATTTTTCCATCCGCCACGCGGGCGTAGTAACCCTTGCAGAACTCGTAGTTGAATTGCGGATTGGAGACGGGGTAGATCAGGCGAGCCAGCAAACCACGCTCGTAGGTGAGGATATCGCAATCGTGCAGCGCAACCGACTCCGCGCGGCCTGAAGCCAGGGTGTAGCCCATGCAATACCACACATTGCGGCCCTTTCCCGCTTCGCGCGGCGCCAGGTCGCGCGCCTCAAGCTCCGCATCCAGAGCGCGCAACCGCGGCCCGTCATTCCAGAGCACCCGGTGGCGCTGGGGCAGCGCGGAGAAAAAGGTCAGCGCGTTGCGATACTGCGCTGCATCGGCCCGGTCCAGCCCGATCACGATCTCTGCAAGGTAGGGCACATGCGAGAGCTCCTGAACGATATGCGGCAGAGCCTCGCCCTCCAGCTCCGAATACAGCGAAGGCAAGATAAGGCCCAGTGGGCGAGTGCGCGAGAAGTGCAGCAGCTCTGCTTCCAGCTCCTCCACCGACCGGTGTGACAGATTGTGTAGCGTGGTGATGATGCCGTTCTGGTAGAAATCGCCCATGACGATCAGTCTCCTACAGTCGTGTGGTATTCCTGCAGCCAGGCCAACACGCCCTCGCTCCAGCCTTCTGGGCCCAGGCCATGACTACGTCTCACACCAGCGCTGCGGGCAAGCGCAGGAAAACCATGGGTGGGCGATCGGACCAGCAATGCGCTCTCGGCCGCCTCCAACATCGGCACATCGTTGCCGCTGTCGCCAATGGCGATGTCGTGTATCGGCCGGCCTGGCAACTCGCGCTGATACGCGCAGCGCAGGTAGCACAGCGCCTGCCCCTTGTCGCAATTGCCCGCCACCGTCAGAAAGCGCCCCCCTTGTTGCACGCGCGCACCAGCCGCTTCCAGCGCAGCGACAAACTGCTCGCGCCGGGCCGGAGTACCCAGCCATTGCACCGGTTCACTAAACTCGCGGCGCGCGGCAAGCGCAGCGCTGGCAGCATCCAGCCCCGTCACAGCTTGTATTCCAGCCACTCCGAGCGCGTCAAACCCTGCGAATTCGTCGGGGAAATCGGCAGCCAGCAGCGCCAGCAACGCCAGCCAGCGTGAACGTGGAGGCGCAAAGCGCACCTCCTCTTCGTCGTTGCAGGGCAGCGCGTTTGCCAAAGGCACAGTGAAGGTACCGCGAGGCACGACAACTGCCGCACCGTTTTCCACGATCATGGGGTAGCGGGAAGCCCCCAGCGCCTCACGCAGCGGCTGAATTTCAGCCCGCGTCTTGCTGCTGGCGAGAATCAGGGGAATATGGCCGCTGCGCAAACGGCTGACCGCCTCTGCCGCCGCATCCCAGCGGTACGTGAAATGATCCAGCAGGGACCCGTCCAGGTCAGTGAACACCAGCAGGCGCGGCGTCATGCAGGCAACCGTGGCTCAGCACACGACTGGATGGCGCGGTTGCTGTCGAGCATCCATACAACGTCCATACGAGAGGGCAGGCTGGCCAGGCAATGGCGGGTGAGGCGCTCATAATGCTGGACAAAACGCGCCAGCGCCGCGTCATCCATCAGCGCGTTTTCAGCGGCGTGGGCTGCAGTGCGCGCGCGCAAGCGGTTTTCCTGTTCCGTGCGCCAGCGCAGTACTTCGGCAAACGATGGCGCTTTCAACATCAACCACACATCGCACTGCGCGTGGAGCGCCGCATAGGGGCCGGTGAGCTGTCGGTTGACATAGCCACGCCACAGCCCCTGCGCATCTTCATGCTGCTCAAGCGCATTGCAGGGTGTCGACAAGGCCTCGGGCGCTTCGGGCGCTGCGCCCAGACACCAGCCCTCCAGCAGGATGACGTCCACCGGCGCCGTAATCCGAGGCCAGGTCGCGGCCGCTTGCCGCTCATCCAAGGCCTTGTTGAAGCGCGGTACCGCCACTTCACCCGCGGCCATCAGCCCCTCCAAAGTACGCTGCAGCAAGGCCACATCATGCGTGCCGGGAACACCGCGAGTGGCAAACAGGGGGTGTACGGCGTTGGCGAGCTCGCGGCGCTCGGCGCGCGTCAGGTAGAAGTCATCCAGCGACATGGACAGTGCAGACAAACCGGCTTCACGCACTAACCAGTCGCGAAGATAGGCGACAAGCGTGCTCTTGCCCGCTCCCTGCGCTCCATTAAGGCCCACCAGCAGGGTCCGCTTTGCACTCCGGTGGTGCATGGACGCGAGATGCGCAGCAATGGGATCAAACCAACGCTGCGCCTCGGTGAGATAGGTATCCGGCAGGCCTTCCATACTCAGGAACGCGGTGCGCCAGTCGGGCTGGCTGGTATCCTCCGTATCGCCTGCCGCCACGCCCTCTCCTGTCGTCCCTGTGCCCATCATGCCGACTGCTCAAGCAGGGTCCGTGCCAATGTGCCCAATCCGCCTAGAAGAGCAAGCGACGGATATCCCCCAGAACGGCCACAAGTTGGGTGCAGAAGCGGCCGGCATCGCCACCATTAATCACCCGGTGGTCGTAGGAGAGTGACAGCGGCAGCAACGTCCGGGGCTGAAACACTTCACCATCCCACACGGGTTTTACCGCGGCGCGTGAAACCCCCAATATACCCACCTCGGGCGTATTCACGATCGGCGAGAAACCATTGCCACCAATATTCCCGAGGCTGGAAATCGTGAAGCAGCCACCCTGCATCTCGGCCGGCTTCAATTTGCGCTCCCGCGCCTTTTCGGCCAGCTCCACCACTTCATCGGCGAGTTCCCAAATCGACTTGCGATCGACGTCGCGGATCACCGGTACCATAAGGCCCACCGGCGTATCGACCGCCATGCCAATATGCACATACTGTTTGTAGACGAGACTCTCACCGTCAGCGGTGAGCGATGCATTGAACTTCGGGTTATCGCGCAGGGCATGCGCGCAGGCCTTGAGCAGGAATGGCATTGGCGTGAGCCGCGTACCGCGCTGCTCCGCCTCGGCCTTCATGCTCTTGCGAAACGCTTCCAGGTCGGTGATATCCGCATCGTCGAACTGCGTCACGTGTGGCACATTCAGCCAACTGCGCTGCATATTAGCCGCTGTGAGCTTGTCGAGCTTGGTGCGCGGGACCGTCTCGATTACACCAAAGGCACTGAAGTCGACCTCAGGCATCGCCGGGATACCGGCGCCGGAGACAGCCGCTGGGCCCTTGCCGCTCAATGCACGCTGCACGAAGCCCTGCACATCTTCTTTCAGAATCCGTTCGCGTGGCCCGGAACCCGCCACCTTCGCCAGATCGACACCCAATTCGCGCGCCAGCTTGCGCACTGCAGGCCCCGCATAGGCCAGGCTGTTGTCACTGTCCGCAGAGGCAGAGGAAACATCCGCGGCGGCAGTGGCCTGCTTTGCCGGTGCTGCGACCGCAGCGGAACTTGGGCCAGTTGCGGCAGCCGAGCGGTCATTGGCTTTGTCTTGATCATCACTGCGTGTGTCACCGGCGCCCTGCCCAGCTGACGCGGAGCCTTCGGTAAGCGCTTGCGCAGTGGCCTCCAGCAATACCAGTGGATCGCCTTCCCGCACGGCAGCGCCTTCCTTCACCAGCCACCTGACGACCCTGCCGGCTTCTGTGGCTGGCACCTCCATCGACGCCTTATCGGATTCCAGCACAACCAGCGAATCGCCCTCAGCCACCTCGTCGCCGGCCTTGAAACAGAGCTCAATGACGTCAACGGCCTCGTCGGTGCCGATGTCGGGAACCAACAAGGTGACTTCGCGTGACTCAGACTCTGCAGATTGCGTCGTCCGCGATTGCGTCGTCCGCGATTGCGTCGTCCGCGATTGCGGCTTCTGCGCTGCCGCCGGCGCCTCTTTGCCAGGCGTTGCTGCATCATCGTCGCGAGACGAAGCAGCTGGATCGCTGCCTGCCTTTTCCGACTCTTTGGGCTTTGCCGCCTCTCCGGCCTCGGAGGCCTCGGAGGCCCCGCTATCTGCGGCCTCATCGCCTGCTGTTTCTACCACGATGATGGGGTGCCCCTCAGACAGTTCATCGCCCACCTTAACCAGCACCTGCAGCACTTTGCCCGACAATGTGGAGGGGATTTCCATGGAGGCTTTATCCGACTCAAGCACAAGCAAGCCTTGCTCCAGCTTAATTTCATCGCCGGCGGACACCAGCAGCTCTATGACTTCGGCGCCTTCTGCGCCCCCGATGTCGGGTACCGTTATCTGTTGCTTCGCCATGCGCCTGGATTCCTGTCCCGTTATATCGTGGTGGGATCGACTTTGTCGGCCGAGATGCCGAGTGCCTGCATGGCGTCAACCACCACACCAGGCTTCAGCGCACCTTCATCAACCAGCGCTTTGAGTGCGGCCAACACCACATATTCGCGGCTCACCTCAAAGAAACGCCGCAACCGTTCACGCGTGTCGCTGCGGCCGTAGCCGTCCGTGCCCAACACCATGTAGCGACGGGGTATAAACTGCCGCAGCTGCTCAGCATGCGACTTCATATAATCGGTTGCGATCACCACCGGCCCCTCGTGCCCGTCCAACATCTCGGTGATATAAGGCATGCGAGGTGCGTCTTCGGGATGCAACAGGTTCCAGCGCGCCACACCCTTGCCTTCACGCTGCAGCTCATTAATGCTGGTCAGGCTCCAAATATCAGCAGCAACACCGTAGTCTTGCTCCAGCATGGCCGCAGCCGCCTCAACTTCACGCAAAATTGTGCCAGCACCCATCAGTTGCACGCGCGGGCCCTTCTTCCGGGTGGAGCGGCGCAATGAATACATGCCACGCACAATGCCCTCTTCAACGCCCGGCGGCATTTCCGGCTGCTGGTAGTTTTCGTTCATCGTGGTGATGTAGTAAAACTTGTTTTCACCTTCTTGATACATGCGGCGTAAACCATCTTCTATGATCACCGCCAGCTCATAGGCGTAGGCCGGGTCGTAGCTTACGCAGTTGGGAATCGTACTGGCCAATAAATGGCTATGGCCGTCTTGGTGCTGTAACCCTTCGCCGTTGAGCGTGGTGCGGCCTGCCGTGGCGCCAATCAAGAAGCCTCGCGCCTGGCTATCGCCCGCCGCCCAAGCGAGGTCACCAATGCGCTGAAAGCCAAACATGGAGTAGAAGATGTAGAACGGCACCATCGAATAGCCACTGGTGCTGTAGGACGTCGCAGCGGCCATCCAGGCGGAAAACGCCCCAGCTTCGTTAATGCCTTCTTCGAGAATTTGGCCTTTCTGGTCCTCTTTATAGAACATGATCTGGCCGGCGTCCTGAGGTGTGTAGCGCTGCCCCACCGAAGAGTAAATGCCGAGTTGACGGAACATTCCTTCCATGCCGAAGGTTCGCGCCTCGTCGGGCACAATCGGCACCACACGCTCACCTATCTGCTTGTCTTTCACGAGCGTTGAAAGCAGGCGCACGAACGCCATTGTGGTAGAAATTTCGCGCTTGCCACTGCCTTTTAGCTGATTACCGAAGGATGACAGCGGCGGCGTCTGCAGCATCTCCATATCCTTGCGACGCGCGGGAATGAGGCCGCCAAGTTCTTCACGGCGCTGCTTCATGTAGCGCATTTCCGGGCTGTCGGGTGCCGGCCGGTAATAGGGCACATCCTTGAGCTCTGTGTCGGAAATAGGAATGCCGAAGCGGTCGCGGAAGGCCTTGAGGCTCTCGATATCCAGCTTCTTCAAGGAATGCGTTTCGTTATTCGCCTCGCCCGACTCACCAGTGCCGTAACCTTTCACCGTCATCGCCAGAATCACCGTGGGCCGGTCGTTCTGCGCTACTGCGTGGGCATAAGCGGCGTACAGCTTGTAGGGGTCATGGCCACCGCGGTTGAGGTACATGATGTCATCGTCAGAAAGATCCTCCACCAGCTCCAGCGTCTCCGGGTATTTGCCGAAGAAGTGCTCGCGAGTGTAGGCACCTCCGTTGTACTTGTAGTTCTGCAGCTCGCCGTCGCACACCTCGTCCATGCGCTGCTGCAATAACCCGCTGCTGTCGTTCTCTAGCAGTGGGTCCCACTTGCGCCCCCAAATCACTTTGAGCACGTCCCAGCCAGCGCCGCGGAACACGCCCTCCAACTCCTGAATGATCTTGCCGTTACCACGTACAGGGCCATCGAGCCGCTGCAAGTTACAGTTCACCACAAAAATCAGGTTGCCCAGGCGCTCGCGCCCTGCCATCGAGATCGCACCCAGCGACTCAGGTTCATCACATTCACCGTCGCCCAGAAAGCACCACACATTGCGATCACCGTGATCCAAGAGTTCGCGGCTCTGCTGGTACTTCATGACATGCGCCTGATAAATAGCCTGAATCGGCCCCAGCCCCATAGACACCGTGGGAAACTGCCAATAATCAGGCATTAACCAAGGGTGTGGGTACGATGACAAGCCGTTGCCATCGACTTCGCGACGGAAATTGTCCAGCTGCTCTTCAGTCAAACGCCCTTCAAGGTAAGAGCGGGCATACATGCCCGGCGCGCTGTGCCCTTGATAGAACACCAGGTCGCCCGGGTGGCCCCCTTCCGCGCCGCGGAAAAAATAGTTAAAGCCCACGTCGTATAGCGTAGCGCTGGAGGAAAAAGAGGAGATGTGGCCCCCAAGTCCCTCGTCGTTATCGTTCGCTCGCATCACCATCGCCAACGCATTCCAGCGCACCAGGGAGCGAATGCGCCGCTCCATAAACAAGTCGCCCGGCATTAAGCGCTCGTCGCGCGGCGCAATGGTGTTGCGGAATGGTGTGGTAATTGCGGTCGGCAGACGCACACCGGTCTCGGTGGCGTGCTTGGCAAGCTCGACAAGCAACTCAGCGGCACGCTCCGGGCCACTGTACCGACTCACCGCGTCCAGCGCGTCCATCCATTCCCGGGTTTCGATCGGGTCCCTATCTTCGGTCATTCGGCTAACGCTCCTGAGGCGATGTGGCTTAAGGACGTGCAGTGTGTTTATTAGTTCCTAAATAGAACCATAAAACGCAGGTAACTGAACTGCAAGTATAGCTGCTCCCGCACCATATTGCCTGCCTTTGCACCACACGCTCTGCTCACTCGATGAGAACAGTACACCAGATAAGGCCACAATGACAAATATACAGTTTCTTTTTAGTACTTACTTACAGCCTCGCAGCGCGTGAGCGCAACGCCGTGAAGCCTTGGCTCAGTCAATCGTATAAACCCCCGCAGCGGCCTTCAACGCAGCAGCGGAATCTACGGCTTTGCCGTGTCCCTGCGGCACAGCGCCTGTTTTACCGGGCGCAACGACTAGCAGTGAATGGGCCTGCTCACGAAATACGCGCTGGAAATACAACTGCCATTCACCCAGCGAGATGGCTTGCACCGCGTCCGCCATTTGCTGGCGGCCATCAAACGCCGTTTCGCGCTTGGCAATCGACTGCCAGTAGAACTCCGCACGCTCCCACAGATTTTTGTCCGGGCGCTTTATTTCTCCCACCAGCGACTCGCGGTAACGCAGAAACTGCGCCTCGTCCAAACTCGCGACGACTCCACTCATATAAAGCTCAATGGCCTCGACGATGGCGGGCGCCTCAGCATTGGGCGACTGAATCAGAAGCATCAGGCCCGGCACGTCAAGCTGTGGCCAGGCAAAGGCACTCACGACATATCCCAGCTGCTGCTCGGTACGCAACTGCTGATAAAAGCCCGTCGAAATGATGTGGGCGGTCAGCGCGGTCGCTGCACGATCACTCCAGGCATTACCCTCGCCCTGCAGATACCAACCCACCACCGCATCATCGTGTGGCACATCCACCACCAGTTGCAGGGCTTCGCCCGCCCCAAGCCGGGTCACTTGCAGTGGCCGCAACTCGGGCATATCGCCGGCCGCAAGCAGCACGCCCACTCGCTGCGCTACCGCCTCAACCTTATCAGGCGTGTAATTACCGTAGACCAATGTTTCAGCTGTAGCCTCCTGCCAGAAACTTTCCGCCCAAGCCTGTAATGCAGGCAGGTCCAGTGCCTCCAGTGCCTCAATCAATGCTTGCTCGCCCCACTCAACATGCAGCAAGGCTTCGCGAAAATCATTCATCACTTGGCTGCTCGGACGCTGGGCCGCGGTGTTGCTAAGGCCGCGCACCATGTCAGCACGGATATTCGCAAACCGTTGTTCGCTGAACTCGGCATCATCAATGGCTGCAAGCAGCCGATCCAGCAAGCGCTGCTGCTTATCGTCATAGCCACTGACCCGCAGGCTGATACCCTGCGCATGTTTATAGAGGTCGAAATCCAGGCCCGCCAGAAGTGCGGAGTAGGTAAATTCGTTCACCGCGTCCTTCAGCAACGCCGTGTATAGCAGCGCGGCCGCTGTTTGTTGCGGCGTCTCGCCCACCTGCGGCGAACGGAAATTGATGTAAAGAGCGCCGCGCGGCACGCCAAACTCGGTGTCCTGACCGAACCAGACCGTCTGCCGCTCACTTTCCAGAACGAGCGAAGGAGGGTTAGCAACGGAGCTTGCGCTCACCAGGCTAACATCTTCAGCAATGAACTCATTGGGCGCAGGCAGGGCAAGCGCGGCGTCATTCACCGGCGCGGTCCAGCGCGCTAGCTGCTCCGGGCTAACCGGCTGGGCGCTATAGGGCACCTCGTAATAGGTGGTCACGCTATCCACCGGGACCGACGCGTGGGTGACGGTCACCAACGCATTACCCGGCACCAACACCGCCAGCAACTCGCTGATCAGCTGTGGCTTGTATTCGCTCATCACGCTGCCACCGCGAAGGATGTCCTCCGGGGCGTAATCATGCATGCCGCCCGCCAGCGCGCTAACGTAGTTAACCGGGTTCGCCTGTTCACGAAAGCGGAACTGCAAGTCAGCCAGCTGTGCCCGCTCCTCATATAACCACTGCTGTGGGCCCGCAACACGCAGCAAATCAAGGTAAGCAAACAGCAGCTGCAATACTCGCTCCTGTTCGGCCAGGCCCTGTTCGGTGAGGCCTATACTGACACTGAACAGCGCTCCGCCGCGCCACCCCAGGCCAGAGCCTGCAGCCAACGTTTCCGCCAGGCCCTCAGCCTTGAGCTGCGACAGCAGGCTGTTTTTGCCCTCATGCCCGACCAGGTTACCCAGGTAGCCCAGCGGGTTGGTGCGATAGTTGGCGCGATAATCGGCCACCGGGAAAGACACTTCCAACTGGCGCAATGTGGCTTGCGGCTGCACCTGCAACAACAGTGGCAAGCTGCCTTGCTCAAACAGCGGCTGCGCAATATCCACCGCCTTGGCGCCTCGGTTTGGAACCGGACTAAACAAGGGAACGACCAGCGCCTCCAAGGCGTCCAGCGGCTCCGCACCGAACACGACAAGGCGCATTTTATTGGCCGAATAGTGCTCGGCATAAAAGCGTAGCAGGTCTTCTCGAATCGGCTGTTCCGGGCTGTCGGCCAACGTTTCCAGGCTGCCCACCGTGAACTGACTAAACGGGTGTGCAGGGTTCATAACGCTCTGCAGCACGTCCAGGCCACGGCGCGAATCACTGCGTAGCCCCATCTGAAACTCTGCCTCGACGGCATTCATTTCACGTTCTACATACAGTGCGTCAAAGCGCGGTGCAACAAAGAATTGAGCAAAGCGGTCCAATGCACCCGGCAGATAGTCCGCCTGAATATCGAAAAAATAATTCGTGTGCTCCATGCTCGTGAAAGCATTGTGGCTGCCACCGTGCTGAGCAATGTACTGCTGATAATCGCCGGCTTCGGGGAACTTGTCCGTGCCTAGAAACAACATATGCTCTAAAAAGTGCGCAAGTCCTTCGCGCCCGGGCGGGTTATCGCCGCTGCCCACCAGCACATCCAGCGCCGCGGCCGCTTTAGGTGCGCCGGGGTCAGAGATAAGCAGTACCTGCAGGTTATTGGGCAGGGTTAGATAACGGTAGGCGTAGTCGTCGTTAGGGCTTTTTACCGGCTGTTGCTGCGCGGTAGGCACGCTGGCACAGGCCGCCAGCAACAGCGCAATAAATGCCAAGGCCAGTGTATTGCGCCACTGCCCAAACCGAATTAATTGCATCACTTACTCCAGATGTTGTTGATGACCGCCCTCCGTGGGCGTCGGCCACGCGTTAATAACTGCCTTGATCAAGGTCGCCAATGGAATTGCAAAAAATACCCCCCAGAGCCCCCAAATGCCGCCAAAGAACAATACCGCGAGGATGATGGCAACCGGGTGCAAATTTACCGCCTCAGAAAACAGCAAAGGCACCAGCACATTGCCATCCAGGCCCTGGATCACAAAGTAGACCGCCATTAGCCAGTAAAATTCATTGCCAAAGCCCCATTGAAAGAAACCGACCAAAAGCACGGGCAGTGTGACCAGCGCGGCCCCCAAATAGGGAATTATGACCGACAGACCCACACAGAGCGCGAGCAAGGCGGCGTAGTTCAAGTGCAAGACCGTAAAGCTAACGTAGCTGACGGAGCCCACAATCAAAATTTCGAGCACTTTGCCCCGTGCGTAATTGGCCACCTGGGTATCCATCTCCGCCCAGATGCGCCGCAGCAAGGGACGTTCTGTCGGCAAAAAGCTGGCCGTCCAGGCAAGAATTTGCCGCTGGTCCTTGAGGAAGAAAAACACCAGAATCGGGATAAGGACCATATAGACCAGCAAGGTCAAGATACTCGGAATCGTGGATAACGACCGGGTCACAATTTGTTGCCCGAGGCCACCCAGCTCCGCCTGGGCGAGCGTGACCATCTGGTTGATTTGCTGCTGGCTGACCACATCCGGGTAGCGCCCCGGCAACAACGTCAACAACTGACGCCCCTGCTCCAGCATCCGCGGCATTTCCGAAGCCAGCGCCACCAACTGGCGCCAAACCAAAGGCAAGAGCCCCAGCGTTACACCAAAAAAGATACCGACAAACAAAATATAGGCAACGCTCACGCCCACCCAAGCGGGCAAGCCTCGCCCCTCCAGCCGCGTTGCCAGGCCCTGCATCAGGTAAGCCAGCACAATGGAAGCCACCACCGGCGCGAGAATGTCGCCGATGGTTGCCAGCAACACCACCGCGAGAACCAGCAACACCAGCAAGAGGACCGATTCCTCTTCGAACAGGTAACGTTTATACCACTTATTAAAAATATCCAGCATGCAGCGGGTTCCTGTCGCCTAGCGCTTTTTTAGAAGATACGAGTAAGTGCCGTCACACTCATCAGCGGCCAATAAAGCGTGGCCAGACTGCTCCGCGAACACGCGAAAGTCACGAAGCGTGCCGCGGTCGGTTGCCACCACCCGCACGCACTCACCAGCCTGCACGCCGTTTAGCGCCCGCTTAGCCAACAGCAAGGGCATCGGGCAATCCAGGCCTTGCGCGTCGACTTCTATGGCGATTTCGTTAACCACTTGCTCATACCACTTTTAATACGTCTACGCCGCGCAGTATATCCATTCAACCCATACACCCCAACAGCGCTGAACTTTTGTCACAAACAGCCATCACATGCATTGTCAGCCTGCTGGGCCGCCTGCTCGCCATTGGCGTACAATACACTCACTGCCGGCGACTGGCGCGGCATCGAACTCACTTGGTACCTGTTGAGCGTATGTTGCTCCGATTCTTCAGCCCCACTCCATTACGCGCTGCCTTCTTGGCCTTGCTGCTGCCACTGGCTCCTGCGCCCGTGCACGCCGTTGAGAACTTGAAGCTGCCTAACTTGGGTGAATCCAGCACCAGCCTGTTCTCTGCCGAGTATGAGTATCAGCTGGGCCGTACCTGGTTGCGCATTTTTAGCAGCCAGGCCGCGACCATGGACGATCCCCTGTTGTTCGACTATCTGGAGGACCTGATCTACCGCCTGGTTATCCACAGCCAACTCGAAGACCGCCGGATCGACCTGGTATTAGTAGACAACCCCGCCATCAACGCCTTTGCGGTTCCCGGCGGCGTGATTGGCGTACACAACGGCTTATTGATGTACGCGCAGAGCGAAGATGAACTCGCCTCTGTATTGGCACACGAAATTGCTCACCTCAGCCAACGCCACTTTTCCCGCCGAGTTGAATTCCAGCGCAACCAGCAACCCCTGAACCTCGCCGCCATGCTGGCAGGGTTTATCTTGCTGGCGGCCGCCGGTGGCGACGCAGGGATGGCCGCACTGTCCGCAGCCCAGGCAGCGGCACAGGACTCTGCCCTGCGCTACAGCCGCAGCAATGAAGCAGAGGCCGACCGCGTAGGCATGCAAACTCTGGTCGCCGCGGGCCTCGACCCTCATGCCACGCCACTGATGTTTGAACGGATGCTACAAGCTTCGCGCTACACCAGTGGCAACCGAATACCCGAATTTCTGCGCTCTCACCCGCTGTCTGAAAACCGTATCGCCGACACCCGCAACCGGGCCCGACAGTACGTGAGCCCACCGCCCAGAGACGATCTGCAGTATCAACTGATGCGCGCCAGAGTTGCCAACCATCTGGCCGCTACCCCCGAGGCGGCCATCCAGCAATTTCGCGGAGAACTCGGCGGCAACACGCGTTCGAGAGAGGCCTCAACCTATGGCTTGGTGCTGGCATTGACCGACGCAGGACGCGTGGACCAGGCCGCATTGGAGCTTGACAGCATATGGTCCGGCGACCCTGACAGATTGGAATATAAACTGGCGCATGCGGAACTGCTGATGACGCGCGGAGAGCCCGGCAAAGCCGCTGCGGAACTAGAACGCCAGCTCAAACTGTCTCCCGGCAGCCATCCACTCGCGATGGCTTATGCGCAGGCACTCATGCGCGACCGGAAACCCCATATCGCAGAAGCCGTGCTGCTTGATCAGGGCAAAATACGACCCAACGACCCGGCGCTGTGGTACCTGCTCGCCGAAGTGCAGGGACTGTCCGGAAACATCGTGGGGCTGCACCAGTCACGCGCCGAGTACTTTATCCTCACTGGCAATATGGGTGAGGCTGAAAAGCAGCTGAGCTATGCACTGAAACTGGTGGGTGTCGACCATGTAGCTGCCGCACGCATCAACGAGCGCTTGAGCGATGTGAACACGCTGCGCAACCGCATGGAGATCTGATCAGGCGCTACCAATCACGCTTTTATGCAGTCCGGCCGCAAAGTCCAGCATACGGCGCAAGGGCACCATGGCTTGTTCTGCAACCAACCTGTCGACAAAAACTTCGTTGTCGCTACGCTCAAAAACCTGATCCAGGGCTTGCAATTCGTTCATCGCCATCCAGGGACAATTCGCGCAACTGCGGCAGGTGGCGCCGTTGCCCGCAGTGGGCGCGATAATGAATTCCTTACCAGACGCCTGCTGCTGCAGCTGATAAAAAATGCCCTGATCGGTCGCCACAATAAATTTTCGATTCGGCAGCTCCTGCGCCGCGCGAATGATCTGTGTAGTCGACCCCACCCGGTCTGCCAACTCCAGCACTGCCGCCGGCGACTCCGGGTGCACGAGCACCGCCGCATCCGGGTACACTTTTTTCAGGTCTGCAATGCCACGCGCCTTGAACTCCTCGTGCACAATGCAAGCGCCGTCCCACATAAGGATATCGGCGCCTGTTTTACGGCGCACATAGTCACCCAAATGGCGGTCGGGCGCCCAAATAATTTTCTTGCCCTGCGCAGCGAGATGCTCCGCAACATCCAAGGCGATACTCGACGTGACGACCCAATCAGCGCGAGCTTTAACAGCCGCTGAAGTGTTGGCATACACCACCACCTCCCGATCCGGGTGGGCATCGCAAAAAGCCGAGAATTCCTCGATTGGGCAGCCAAGGTCAAGTGAGCAGGTTGCCTCCAAAGTCGGCATAAGAACACGTTTACCCGGCGTTAATATCTTCGCCGTCTCACCCATGAAACGCACCCCTGCGACAATCAGGGTAGTAGCCGGATGGTCGTGGCCAAAGCGAGCCATCTCCAGCGAATCAGACACGCAACCGCCTGTAGCCTCTGCTAAAGCTTGAATAGCTGGCGCCGTGTAGTAGTGAGCAACGATGACTGCATTTTCGGCCTTCAACCGAGCTGCAATACGGTCGCTCAACTCGCGCTCACGTGCCGGGCTCAATTGTTCACGCTCGGCATTGTCCAGGTGAACCTGAACCTGCTTACGAATGGATTCCAACTTGTCTGAGGCAATGCTCATGATCGGCCCGTCATACCAAAAGGCGAAGGATTCTAGCACAATTTGAAGCCCTGTCTGTGGGCAGTAAAGCGCTGCTCCTGACGGCCCGGATACCGATATTGCCAGAAAGTCACGTTGACCCGCAGACATTTGGCAAAAATTACTAGAATTTTTCTCAAATACTACGTATAACCTCATGTTATATATGCAATAAGCAAAGCAAAAAGTGCACCCCGCGGGGTGCAGGGCAAGCAACAGCAAAAAGCACCACGTGGGGAAAGTGTGGATCTGCGAACAATTCTGGCGATTTCTGCCAATAAGACAGACCATCTGATTCTGGCTGACTGCTTGGGCCGTGCTGAGCCTAACCGCTTCAATTTAAGCAGCAGCACCTCCCTCGAACGACCGCTGGATACGTTGTTGGACCCGAGCATTGATGCGGTCATTCTGGCTTCCGGCCCCGAAACCGACTATTTGCTGCGCCTGGCCAAAAAACATGCGCCGTCACTGCCGGTAATACTACTCCTTGATAACGTGCCCGATAGCGAGCAACTTCGGCAGCTGCGGGACAGCGGCACACAGGATTATCTGGTGCGCGGGCAGCTGCAAGACCCCATGCTGCACCGCATTCTGGATTACAGCATTGAGCTCAAGCAGGCACGCAGCGCTCTGCGCGAACTGTCCAACCGCGACGCACTAACCGGAACGCTCAATAGAGCAGGGTTTCGCGCGCATCTTGAACGAGCCATGCAACGCTCGCAACGCTATCAGTTCAAGACTGCGCTGCTATACCTGAATATTGATCAGTTCACCAACATCAACGATCACTACGGCGAGCAAAATGGTGACTCAGTCATTCAAACACTCAGCCAACGCATGCTGAGCAAATTGCGCAGCAGCGACAGTATTGCGCGGCTGGGCGGTGACGAATTTGCAGTAGTGCTTGAAGACGTAGGATCCCCCGCCGACATGAGTCGCATCGCAGACAAAATGCTGCAAGCCATTGGGGCGCCTTACTACCTGGAGGGGCAGCAGGTCGCCATTGATGCAAGCATAGGCGGCGCTCTCTACCCTGATAACGCCTCAACCATGAGCGACCTGATGGACCATGCCCGCAGCGCCATGTTGCAGGCCAAAAGACTACCTGGGGGCCGTTTTATTGCCTATAACGACCACCTCCAATTCGACATGGAAGGCAGCAGCACGCTCGCGGCAGAACTCCGCGTTGCTGCACGCAATAACCAATTCGAACTGCATTACCAACCCAGAATGGACCTTGAACGCGGGCAGCTGGCAGGGCTTGAAGCGCTGTTGCGGTGGAACCACCCAGAGCGTGGCCTGATCTGCCCCGGCGAGTTCATTGCTGAGTGCGAAGACATGGGGCTGATGAAGACCATCGGCTACCAGGTGATCCAGCACGCATGCTGCGCCCTGAACTGGCTCGGCGACCAGCACATGGACAACATTGTTGTCGCCGTCAACGTCTCCTTTTCACAAATTCAGGACGACCGCTTTGTTAGTGCGGTAAAAGACACGCTGCAACATACCGGCGCAAACCCAGCGCGCCTCGAATTCGAGCTGACAGAAACCACCATTCTGCAAGACCCCGGGTCAATTAAAGCGCGTATGGATGAACTCATGCAGCTGGGCATTCGCTTTTCTCTGGACGACTTCGGCACCGGTTTCTCGCAGCTGACACACCTTACAGAGCTGCCCATTTCTGCCATCAAAGTGGATGCTGCTTTTGTCCGCGACCTGCCGCACAACCCTCAGCAGGCGGCGGTCTGCAGCCTGATCATCGAAATGGCACGTCGCCTCGATATTGAAGTAATTGCAGAAGGCGTGGAGAATCATGAGCAAATCAGTTTCTTGCGCGCCCAAAACTGCCAGCAGGTACAAGGCTTCTACTACAGCAAAGCTATCCCCCTGCAGCAGCTACCTCGCTTCGTACAGGAACAACGTTTCAAGCAGCGGGAACGTATTTCATCCTGACATTATGTGACAGAATGCATTATTCCCGCATGAAACGCCGCAATAGAAGCCAGAGCAGATGAAAGAAGCCTATGCGGCTGCAGCATGGAATGTTAGCCTTATTCGCTCAATTTGCTGCTGCGCATAATGTACTGATGCCAAATTCAAGCCCGCAGACTATACGCCCGAAAATACTGGTCTGTGATGACGACCAAATCGTAAGGCTCCTCACACGGCAATGCCTTGAAGCAGAGGACATGATCGTCGTTGAGGCAAGCAGTGGGCCCGAAGCCCTTGAAATGTTCACTCGCGAACGCCCCGACCTGATTTTCCTTGATGTTGAGATGCCCGGCCTGTCCGGGCTTGAGGTCTGCCGGCTTATCCGTGAAATGCCCCAAGGCGAATCTATCCCCATCATGATCGTGACCGGCTCTGACGACCGAGACTCTATTGACTTGGGCTTCAACGCAGGCGCCACGCAGTACAAAACCAAACCCGTGAACTGGTCCCTGCTGGGCCGAGACGTGCAATACATGTTGCGGGCCAGCCAAGCGTTCAATTCACTGCTGCGCCAAGAGGATCGTCTTCGCTACCTTGCCTATTACGACCCGCTAACCAACCTGCCCAACCGACGCAATTTCAATGAGCAGATGGTGCGCATACTCAAGCGCAGCCAACGTAAAAATTCCTACGCGGCTTTGCTGTTCATTGACCTCGACAACTTCAAACGCATCAACGACTCGATCGGGCATGGCCGCGGCGACAAGCTGCTGGTAGAAATCGCCAAACGCCTGACGCTGGAACTACGTCAGGACGACGCCATCAACTTCTTCAGCGACCGTGAAGATGACGATGACGATCTGAGTAACAGCGGCAGCGCCGAAATTGCTCGCCTCGGTGGTGACGAATTTACCGTAGTACTTTCCGACGTCCCGGACACGGAGCATGTAGAACGCATTGCCAGGCGAATTCTGGAGAGTCTGTCGCAACCCATTGCGCTGCAGTCGCACAACCCGGTGGTGACTCCAAGCATCGGCATTGCCATCTACCCTATGGACGGCGCCGACCCCGACAGCCTGATCCGCAATGCAGATACCGCCATGTATGTGGCCAAAGCCGCGGGCCGGGCGTGCTTCCGTTTCTACAACGAAGACATGAATGCGAAGGCTGTTGAGCAGCTCAAGATGGAGGAGGAACTGCGCCACGGCATGCAGGCGGGAGAGCTCGAGTTGCGCTACCAGCCACAGATTGAAGTGGCCAGTGGCAACGTTGTGAGCCTGGAGGCGCTAGTGCGCTGGAAGCATCCTATACGCGGCATGGTTTCTCCGGCAGAGTTTATCCCCGTTGCCGAGCGCACCGGTCATATCATTGAGCTGGGTGAGTGGGTGATGACGCAAGTCGCCCAGGACTGCAAATATTGGGACAGCCTGGGGCTGCCACCCTTTCGCGTCAGCGTGAACATTTCCCCTTTGCAGTTCAACCAAAACGGGCTTTCGCAGTTTGTGCGAGGATTCCTCGAAAACTCTCAAATGCTGCCGCATCGCCTCGAGCTCGAACTCACCGAAAGCGCAATCATGACCGATGCCGAGGCCAATATAGTCAAGCTCAAGGAACTCAAGGCCATAGGGCTAGACCTGGCGGTAGACGACTTCGGCACCGGCTATTCTTCGCTGAGTTACCTAAAGCGCTTTCCAATTGACACGCTAAAAATTGACCAGAGCTTTGTTGCCGACCTTGGCAGCCCAGATGGTGCCGCCATCATCGACGCTATTCTTGCCTTATCGCGCACGCTGAAACTTCGCGTCATCGCAGAGGGTATAGAAACCATCGAACAAATGCGTTACATGGTCGACAAGCAATGCGACCTGCTGCAAGGCTACTATTTGTCGATACCAATATACCCTGAGGAGGTGCCAACACTCCTTCAACAGAATTTCTCCGAGCTACTTGCCTCAGGCCAATAGGTGGCAGACGAGACTCCTGCGCAGGTGCTGAGAAAGTCATTATGGCTCGTCGCGGCATTATGCACGCCCACCGTCCTCTTTTCCGCTTCCGCTGAAGACACCAGCCTGCAGGTTATGTTGCAAGGCGACAACGTGGCTGAATTGCGCGAACTGGTACAGGGTGCCGGCGGCGTAATTACCCACAACCTGCCCATCATCAATGCCATTGGCGCCTCCGTCACAGCCCGGCAACTTGACCAGATCCGCGAATCTCCCCTCATCCTGAGGTTGATTGACGACCTGTCCATGGACATGTCGGAGCCTCTGCCACCTCCGGACGCCGCACGGTGCTCTATTGGCGGGGCGCTAGAAGCCAGCTTGGGCGAAAACACCCTCAACTGGAATATCTACAATTTGGGCGAGGCAAACGGCGTAATGACGCGGGCCGAAATCATTTGGCCCAAGGCGCTAGGCGCCGAGCTGCAGGCAGTATTAGGCGAACATTCTCTAACACTGGCGCCCGCAGTCACAGCCAGCGATGGCAAGTGGATCACCACTGCAGATGTCGCAAAACCCGGCCCCAACGTCACCTCCACTGCCGCTCTGGAACTCACGTTTCCGAGCGCACCCCGTGGTACTGCAACAAGTATCGCGCAGAGTGATTTCAGCATTCAACTCAACTTTGGTGACGAATGCGAAATCAAGCTCATTCGCGGCTATCCCGACTACCATGCCGACACCTACTTCCCGCGCGTGTCCGGAGCATCAGAACTGCACCAACACGGCGTGACCGGCCGCGGCGTGACCGTTGCCGTGCTTGACTCGGGGCTCTGGGAGCACCCGGCACTGGCAAAGGACACCCGCGGTGAAAGCCGCATAACCGGCCGCTACGACGCCATTGAGGACCGCGCCGGTGACACCGTGACTGATGCCAGCGGACACGGCACTCATATGAGCAGCGTTATCGCACACAGTGAGGAAGTACTCACCAACGGTAAGCACGACGGTAGCTATAAAGGTATCGCCCCCGATGTGCGGCTAGTCGCCGTCAAGGCATTCAATGAGGAAGGGCAAGGCGATTTTCTGGACATCGTCCGCGGCATACAGTGGATCGTCGACCAACGCGAAGCGCTCAACATTCGAGTATTGAACCTTTCTTTCGCGGCGCGCCCGCGCTGGCCTTACTTTCAGGACCCCATCAACCAAGCATTGATGCGTGCGTGGGATGCTGGAATCACTATTGTGGCGGCTGCAGGCAACGAAGGGCCCGACCCAATGACCATAGGGTCACCCGGAAACTTACCCTACATTATCACCGTTGGCGCCTATACCGACTCCTGGACCCTGGACACGCGCAATGATGACTACATACCCGATTTCTCCTCTCGCGGGCCTACGCCCAGCGGGCATATCAAGCCAGACCTTGTAGCGCCTGGCGGGCATATTGCAGGCCTTACGGAACCCGGCAGCACCCTCACCCAAAAACACCCCAATTACGTGATCAGCACCGGCGAACTGGTCATGACCGGTACTTCGCAGGCTAGCGCACTCGTATCGGGCATTGCGGCGTTGTTATTACAACTGGAACCCGACCTTTCACCTGACGACATCAAGTGTAAGCTGATGAGCAGCGCTGAACCCGCAATTAACCGGGACGGCAGGCTATCCTACAGCCCATTCCAACAAGGCAGTGGGGCTGTAAGCGCGACGAGAGCAGTGACGCTGGGGCAATCAGGCTGCGGCAATACCGGGCTCAACGTGCTACGGGATTTAAGTGGAGAAGAGCACTACGAAGGGCCCGCGATCATCGATCCGGACGGCCGCCCCACCCTCCCTAGGCTAGAAAATATGCTAGCGACCGAACTCCCCGATGACCGCCCCAGCACAGACCTGCGATGGGGCGTAAAGGCGCATATAGAGCGTGAAGATGGAATGCCACCAAGCCCCAAACTGCCTTTTGATTGGTTCGAGATTTACGTCTCTGAGATGAAAGTGATCGAGGAACTCTCCAACCGGCGCGACGCCGATCCCGCACAGTAACCGCCCAGAACCAAGCCCGTGACCCATATGGGTTAAGCGCCAGAACCTGCCCAGAAAAAATACATTTTCTCTCTATTTATCAATACCTTATAAACCTTAAACTCACGCAAAGTGTGAGCAGGTACGCACCTTAGGGCCTCGCCTAAAAATACAGTGCCCCAAACAGGGTATGGAAACGTCTTCAACCTTCTCTAGCCCCCCCCTATAACGTTACCAAGCGCCGCGGAGCTGTGGTGCAAAGTGCCTCTCAAGGATGAGATACGGTTAGGGAATTTAGGCCACTAGGTGGCTAAACCAAGAGAAGAGGCAGATGCTCTTATGAAGAACTACTCACACATGTGGAAACTCGGATCAATCGTCGCTGCATTTGTTATGGCCTCGTCATCCGTCGCAGAGTCGAATCAGATGATGGCTTACACTGGCGTAAGTCAGGCTGCCACAGTTCACAAAGTCACACACGGTCTTGCGGAAGCCGTGAACTACTCAAAAGCCCGGGGCTACAAGTGGAGCCAAACCAACTTTGCACGCGACGAAGCAGTCGCCGAGTGGACCGGCACTGAGCAACAGAACGCTGGATACAAATGGGCGTCACGCGTTCAAGCCGTAGACTCACAGCCAGAGAGCGCGCCCATTTTGGTCTCTGAGACCAAATTCGTTTGGAGTGCAAATTCTCTTGCCGAGGAGGCCGGTTTCAAATGGGGATTCCGAAGCTACGCAGATCAAGCTGGATTTAAGTGGGGCTTCCGAAGCTATGCAGACCAGGCGGGCTTCAAGTGGGGCTTCCGAAGCTATGCAGACCAAGCTGGCTTCAAGTGGGGCTTTCGAAGCTATGCAGACCAAGCTGGCTTCAAGTGGGGCTTTCGTTAAAAAATAGTTCTTCGTCGAGGGAGGCTCAGCCTCCTTTTTTTGCTTAAAATTTGAGGTTCTGTCAAACAGACATAATCCACAAGATTGATTACACTTACGATAATCTAACACATTGCATGAACGATGACTCATGACATCATGGCAACAAAAGCTTTCGGCGGCACTAACACTGATATTCTCGGTACACCTGGCTGGTCAAGACCTAAGCTCGACACCAAACATTGACTTCCAACCTTCAGTAATAACATCCAAACTGACTCAACAAATTGTTACTCGATCCTTCCAGGATTCAAGCGGCAACATGTGGTTCCTCACCCAAGAGGGCCTGAATCGATACAACGGCCATGAGGTTGAAAACTACCAATACTCTCTAACTAACTCCTCATCAATATCACATGACGCAGTGACCAACATAGTCGAAGACTCTAAAGGTAACATTTGGATATCGACAAGAGGTGGGGGACTAAACAGATATGACCCGATCGCAAACAGCTTCGAAAGCATTTTTGCAGGAGATCGGGGGATGCATGCCCCAGTTTCAAACGATATTTTAACTCTGTTCAAAGACAAGGAAGAGCGAATATGGGTTGGATATGATAACGCCTTTAGTATCTTTGACCCCCTCACTAGAACCTTCTCGCATCACTATCCCCAATCGCTAAGTCTCCCATATCTTGGCGAGATAAACAGCTTCACCCAGACACCAGACGGCACAATATGGGCGTCATCTTTAGCTTCTGGGCTTGTAAGAATAACTACAGACGACCAAACTGGCACTGTAGACGCGAGCCTGATAGAACTAAACAATAGTGAAATCTCTGTAAACGAATCGATATTCAGGATCTTTGCAGACTCACGCGGAAGTATATGGTCACTAACGCCCGCATCAGGAGTGCTCAGATACGAACCATCTAGCAGCACCTATAAGAGGTTCTCGCACTCAGAGACCGACCCCAAATCAATATCTTCGAATACGACGGTAGATATTTTTGAAGACCAGTCCAAGCAAATTTGGATATCCACTGTAGAGGGCCTCGATCTATTTTCAAAGCAACATGAAGGGTTTATCAATTTCAATACACAAAACACGAATTTGCCATCGGATCGAATAAGCAGCATATATCAATCAAAGGAAGGACTGTATTGGGTTGGAACAATATTCGGGCTCGCCACCGGCTCTGAACACCTTTTTCGGAAGTACAACACGGCTAGCTCAAACCTCTCCAACGAATCAATAAATGCAATAGGCCAAACGAAAGATGGTACCGTGTGGATTGGCACAGACGATGGGCTCAACAAACTTAATGAGAATAACTATTCTATAGGCACAATCAACGAATATACCGTGCCCAGGATATCAAATTCCGTGGTCATGAGCATTTTGGGTGAAGACAACTTGCTATGGGTCGGCACGTTCTCAGGTGGATTGAATCGAATAAACACAGTTACGGATGAAGTAAAGAATTTCAAAACATTAAGGTTTGACGAAAACACAATTGGAGCCAATGGCATAACCTCTATACTTCGCTCAAAATCCGGTGTGCTGTACGTAGGGACTTACGGCGGAGGCCTAAGTGCTCTTAATGAAGACGGGGCAACTTTTACGCGATACACCTACGATCCAAACCAAAATAAAAGTCTCAGCAATAACAATGTACTAGCTTTGTTCGAAGATTCTCTTGGATATATTTGGATAGGCACAGAGAACGGGCTCAACAAATTAGGCACTGCGTCTGAAGGAACCTTTAAAAGGTATTTCACCGAACGTGGCAATACCGACAGCATCTCAAGCGACATGGTCTGGTCTTTTTACGAAGACGAAGATCAAAATCTATGGCTCGGCACTAAGGGAGGAGGGCTAAACCGATGGAGCAAGGCTGCTCGAGCGCAAGACATCGTAAAATTTGACCACTTCTCTGAAAACATTTCACTTCCAAGCTCAAACATTTATGGAATCCAAAGCGACCGCAGCGGAAACATCTGGCTTTCTCATAATCGCGGCATAACGAAGCTCGATACCAAAAAAAAGCAAGCCAGCCAGTATGGCGTGCGAGATGGCTTACAAGACACAGAATTTAATATGGGGGCCTCATTTAAATCCACTTCAGGTCTAATATATTTCGGGGGAAATCTGGGCTTCAATATCATTGATGCAACTAGCTTCCAAGACTCCGAAGAACCTCCGCTGGTTAGCGTGTCTGAGATTAGGGTAATGAACGAAAGGCGAATTTTCGACAGGCCATATAGCCAACTTAACGAGATAAGCCTCACTCATGACGATAAAATTCTTTCAGTAGAATTTTTCGCCGCAGACTATTCTGACCCAACGTTGATCCAGTACGCCTACAAACTTGATGGCATTAACGACGACTGGGTCATAGCCAACGACGCTCACCAAGCATCGTTCACAACACTGCCTCCAGGAAACTACAAACTCCGCCTCGCAGCTGCCAGCCCGGGAGGAGCATGGAACTGGGAGGGGAAGGTAATCGATGTAAGCGTGTCGCCGGCACCCTGGAGAAGCCCAATAGCCTACTTTGCATATATGTTATTTTTGCTCTTACTAGCCGCTTCTTACCTAAGAAAGCAGCGAGAGAAAGCTAATCTCGCAACTGCTCGGCAGCGAGATCTCGAAGAAAAAGTCAGAGAAAGAACTCTAGACCTGCAGGAAGCAACTTACGCTGCCGAAACTGCAAACAGAGCAAAGTCTAATTTCCTTGCAACCATGAGCCACGAAATCAGAACACCCATGCATGGCATGATTGGGATGACAGAGCTTCTACTACACACTGATTTAACGGAACAGCAGCGTAGGTTCGCAACCTCAGCCAACAATAGTGGAGCAGCATTACTTTCCTTGATTAATGACATACTTGATTTTTCAAAGATTGAAGCTGAAAAAATCGAAATTGAGAGCACGCCCTTTAACCTAGTCGAACTTATAGAAGATGTATGTTATCTGCAGAGTGAGCCTGCCTCACGAAAAGCAATCGAAATAAGCCATATCATTGACGCCAATATCAAGAAGAATATCGTGGGCGACCCAGGCAAGATTCGGCAGGTACTGATGAACCTAATGAGTAATGCCATAAAATTTACAGATAAAGGCAGCGTGAATGTCGATGTTGAGATGTTAAGCAGCGCAATTTCAACAAAACCGAAACTTTCGATTCGAGTTACTGACACAGGAATCGGAATGGATGTTGAGACAGCAAGGCGTATTTTTGAGCCATTCACACAAGCCGACGCCAGCACGACTAGAGAGTACGGCGGAACGGGCCTCGGCCTATCTATTACTAGAAACTATGTTGAGCTCATGGGCGGCCGCATAGCCCTTAACGCTCACCCGAAGGCTGGAACAACCGTTAGCGTTGAAATTCCATTAAATTTTACAGGGCGGAATGGTAAAGAGAAGCCTCCCCTTCCGGCAAAGG
>ERZ887849.826-NODE-826-length-31549-cov-39.702928_pt1 | contig 31549 bp, 31 predicted proteins | sample MGYA00521267_ERZ887849 | MGnify/ENA primary metagenome ERZ887849 (study PRJEB32303, sample SAMEA104408601) | aquatic metagenome | biome: Brackish water; feature: Pelagic; material: water | place: Baltic Sea | collected 2014-06-06T16:11:00 | depth 2,863 m ... | reverse complement strand
ACGGCTTAAAAGCACTCCATAACACTCTAGAACACCTCAGCGAACTCGCTTTGGGAGGCACAGCTGTTGGAACAGGATTAAACACACCAGAAGGTTATTCCGAACTGGTGGCTAAGCACATTTCAGAATTTACAGCACTTCCCTTCATTACAGCACCCAACAAATTTGAAGCCCTTGCGGCTCACGATGCTATCGTAGAAAGTCATGGTGCTTTAAAACAACTCGCTGTTTCCTTAAATAAAATCGCCAATGACATTCGTATGATGGCCTCAGGGCCTCGCTCTGGAATTGGAGAAATTACCATTCCAGCCAACGAACCCGGAAGCTCAATCATGCCCGGAAAAGTAAATCCTACCCAATGCGAAGCACTCACTATGGTTTGTGCACAAGTGTTGGGCAACGATGTTGCTATTTCTGTTGGAGGTACGCAAGGGCATTATGAATTGAATGTATTTAAACCCATGATGGCCGCAAACTTCTTGCAATCTGCACAACTCTTAGGCGATGCCGCACTTAGTTTTGAAGCTCACTGTGCGTCTGGAATTGAACCCAACCACAATGTCATTGAAAAATTATTAAACAATTCGTTGATGTTAATCACCGCTTTAAATACCAAAATAGGATATTACAAAGCGGCTGAAATCGCAAATACAGCACATAAAAATGGAACTACGCTCAGAGAAGAGGCCATCAACCTTGGGTATGTCACTGCCGAAAATTACGATGCTTGGGTAAAACCTGAAAACATGGTTTGAAGTCTAAAGTAACTCAATGAACCTCCTATTTACGCACATCAAAGAATTACTTCAGACCCGCCTAAAATCGGAAGTTAAGGTCATGGGAGATTCTATAAAGGCGTTGCCACATATCAAAAATGCATTTCTAAGAATTCAAAGGGATACCATTTTAGAGTTTGGATCCATGGCAGATTTGGTCATTCAATAAACTGATGAAGTAATCGATGTGACTGGAAGAATTATACTCCTGCTCGTAAATTAATTGATGGAGGCATGGCACTTGCGATTGACTCGGACTATAATCCTGGCTCTACTCCTAGTGGAAATATAAATTTTATTGTCAGTCTTGCATGTATCAAAATGAACATGACCCCAGAGGAAGCTATGAATGCTGCAACTCTAAACGCTGCCTATGCAATGGACATTTCAGAGCAATATGGAAGTATTGCAACAGGGGAAAAATCAAACATTATAATCAAAAAGAAGATGAGCTCTTACCGTCAGATTCCTTACCATTTTGGAAATAACCCATACATCAGGTTATGATCAATGGGGTATTTGTAAAATAACTTTTTCTATTTCAAAGTGAAAGTGGACGATGTGATTAACGTATTTTGATCAAATACATTTACGGTGTAGAGTCCTTTTTCGTAATTTCTTTCTTCAGTAGAAACAAAATCACAAATATCTAACAATTTGTTATTGTATGTAAATGAACTCACGTAACTGTATTTTAAAACACCTTCTTCAAAAGACACAGGGGTATTGGATCCAATCACATTGAGACTCGGATCTATAACTTGGACTAAATAGGATCTTTCACCCGACTCAGTTAACAAATTTGAAGGGACAGAATAACAGATTCTTAAATTATCAACTCTTGAAGCGCGCGTTGTAGGCACTAACTTTCCAGACCTTCGTTGGATTACTCCATAAGCATTCAAACGTTCTACAGTTAGTTTTTTAACAGCATTTACAGTCTCTTTCAATTGAAGATTTTGTGCTTCTAATTTTGTATTGGTCTCTAGTTGACTAGACAATTGATTTTGAGTACTGTCCAGTGATGTTTCTAATAAAGTGTTTTGAAATTTAAGCGTCGTATTTTCTTCGAGTAATACTTCCATTTCAGACTCCATTTCAAAATACTTTTTTTTGTATTTGAGCAATGTAGATACTGTTATTTTAGAGGATTTAAGTTCATTCTTTAATGAATCTAAACGCGCCTGCGCTTCGATAATTTTTTCATTCGCTACTTTATTATCTGCATTTGCTTCGTTATATAAGGAGGTCATGTTTTCTAAATTTTTGAGGACTTCTATTTTTTCATTTTCTAGAAGCAATGCAGTCGCTTCGCTATCTTGGTACATTTTAAAGCTATAAATTAGAGTCCCGACAAGCAATAACGCCAGAATAATAATTAGTGTTTTTGAGGTTTTGTTTGAAGATGTAACATTCATGATAATATAATTAGGGTTAAAATAAAACGTTTTATGAAACAATAAAAATTGTAGTTTTAAAGTCTAGCAAATTTATTATAAAAAATGAACAATCTTCAAATAATTAGCTCCGAAACTTTAGAACAGCTTACAAGCAAAAGATTAGGATAAACTAAATTTTTTGAGCATGCTATCTATCTATCCAGTTTTTACGATTTGCCTTTATGCTTGGAGATTCTGAAGTAAAATTTGTACTTTTTGGAATTAAAGAAGACATTGTAGTGTTGGCAAACCATGCACAAGCTGGCGCAAAAAATACTTGGGAAATCGCTTTGAAATCACTTTTAAATCACCAGAGTAATCACTTTACAAACCCATCAAACTTGCTGATTTTGGAAGTCACTCAAATGCTACTTACATATCTGTGAAGCAAAAGCTAAAGGTACTAAAAGTGTAAACTCACAAACTGGAAAGCTACTCTCCTATTTGATTACAGATTTTATGAATGCTCGAAACGGGTCTTAGATTAATCTCCTTTTTTAAACCCATAAAATAACTGACCAAAAAAACCTGAAGGCATCTTTTGATCGTCGCTGTAACCTAACAAAAGATTTTTATCGGGTTTAGGAACATAATTGGTTTTAAAAATATAATCCCACAAACTAAGACTAATTGCAAAATTAGCTCCCATTTTAAAGTTTTCGGGCAAAACCCGTGCATGGTGGTATAAATGCATCACAGGATTGTTAAAAACGTACTTAAAAGGTCCGTAATTTAGTTTGATATTTGTATGGTTAAGGTGTCCAATTGAAATGGCAATAAAATGAACGATAAATGCTTGTTCAGGCTCAAATCCTCCCAACAACATCAGTGCAATCACTTTGAAAGGTTTGTAAAATATATTTTCCATCCAGTGGTAGCGTAAATGTGCTGCAAAGCCCATTTCTTTTACAGAGTGGTGTACTTTATGAAACTTCCATAGAACCGGAAAACGGTGTAATAATATATGTGTCAACCACTGAACAAAATCCAGAACGACAAAGAAAATCAACAATTGAAGTAGCGTTGAAAATTTTGACAAATCGACTAAGGCAATTGAATTTGGACTAATCTGAAATTCCTCAACCGCAATTTTGGTAATGATTTTATAGACTCCACTAATAAACATACTAAATATGAAAAAGTTGAAAAACATATAAAACCCATCAAGAAAAAAATCTTTTCTAAAAACAGATTGTTCTTTGCGCCAAGGAAATAACATTTCAATTCCCCATACTAGTAATGAGATCACAATCAATCCCCAAAAATAATTTCGTGTCCAAGGCACCTCAAAACAAATGGATTTCCAAGTCCATTGCACAGTTCCTAAAAAGGCGTTTAAAAATAATTCTAAATACTCCATTTAATATGCTAGTAACGCAATTAATTCATTCTCAAAAGTTCGCTTTGCAAGATACTGCTGTTCTAGCGAACTTGCAAATGGAATGGGAGTTTCGAGACTCGCCACACGTTTCACAGGGGCATCTAAAAATTCAAAGGCTTGTTCCATCAACTGAGACGAGATATCTGAAGCCATACTTCCAAACAACGAATCCTCTTGTAGAATAATCGCTTTATTGGTCTTTTTGACAGATGTTAAGATCGAATCAAAATCTAAAGGGTACAAACTTCTTAAATCAATTAAATCTGCTGATATATGCGGATGTTTCTCTAAAGTTTCCAAGGCCCAATGCACTGCTGCACCATAGGCAATTATGGTAACCTCTGACCCTTCTTTTAGAAGATTCGCCACACCAAATGGAAGAGTGAAGTAATCCGTAGGAACTTCCTGTCTTACACTTCGATACAGGGCTTTGTGCTCAAAAAACAACACTGGATTTGGATCGTTTATCGCCGTTGAAAGCAATCCTTTTGCATCGTAAGGAAATGCGGGATAGACCACTTTTAGACCTGGAGTTTTGGTAAACCAAGCTTCGTTTGTTTGGGAATGAAAAGGTCCTGCAGCCACGCCGGCACCACAAGGCATACGCAAAACAATATCGGCTGCTTGCCCCCATCGGTAATGGGATTTTGCTAAATAATTCACCACTGGATTAAATCCTGAGCTTACAAAATCTGCAAATTGCATTTCAACAACTGATTTGATTCCTGCAATAGACAATCCCATAGCAGCTTCCACAATTGCAGATTCACAAATAGGTGTATTTCGAACCCGTGCTTTCCCAAACAGTTCAACAAAATTTTCTGTGATTTTAAAAACACCTCCGTATTCAGCAATGTCTTGCCCCATAATAACCAAATCTGAATGCACTTCCATAGACTGACGAAGTCCCTCTGAAACCGCATCAATGAATCGTTTTGTTTCTAGATTAGAAGTCGGCTCAATAACTTTATATTCAAAAGGTTTGTAAACATCTGCCAGTTCGGTTTCTAAGTCTGCAATAATTTCAGGTTCATCAAAAGCAATTTGCAACGCATCTTGAATCTCTGTTTTATAGGCCGCTTTAAAATCCTCTATTTTGGTGGCTGTAATCTTTTTTTCTTTAAGAAGATAGGCTTCAAAATTTGATATGGGATCTTTTTGAGCCCAAGTATCCAACAACTCTTGAGCAACATAATTTGTGCCACTCGCTTCTTCATGGCCCCGCATTCTAAATGTTTTAAACTCCATTAAGACAGGACGTGGATTTTTTCGAACACTTTTGGCGATGGCATCTACTTTAGAAAATACTTCCATAACATTATTTCCTTCAATCACATGAGATTCCATCCCATAGCCCACACCACGGTCGGCAATTGACTCGCAATTATATTGTTCATTTGTCGGCGTAGAAAGTCCATAGCCGTTATTTTCGATGCAAAATAAAACAGGTAAATTCCAAACAGAAGCCACATTCAGAGCTTCGTGAAAATCGCCTTCACTGGTTCCTCCATCTCCTGAAAACACAGCGGTTAATTTGGATTCATTTTTTAGTATGTGAGAAAGTGCAATTCCATCTGCAACCCCAAGTTGAGGGCCCAAATGCGAAATCATTCCAATGATTTTATAATCTTGAGTTCCAAAGTGAAACGAACGGTCTCGACCTTTTGTAAATCCATTGGCCTTCCCTTGCCATTGACAAAACAAACGGTGTAAAGGAATTTCTCGTGTGGTAAACACCCCTAAGTTCCGATGCATAGGAAGTATGTATTCATCGCTATTTAGCGCCATTGTAACGCCCACAGAAATTGCTTCCTGCCCAATTCCAGAGAACCATTTTGAGATTTTTCCTTGTCTGAGTAAAATCAGCATTTTCTCCTCAATAAGTCTGGATTTCAACATATTGAAATACAAAGACTGCTGAGTTTTTAAACTGATATCTTTAAAATCGAACTGAAACAATGGCTTCAAATCTAGTTAGTTTGTCTTTCAAAAATAGCAAAATATTACTTAGAATCGTTTAACTTTAAAAATTGCTTTTCTAAAACTTTTGAATTGTTATCTTTGTTATACACATGATTAAATAAAAGCGATGAATAAAATTCCAAGTGTCAATCTTTTAGACTTTATATCAAACGACCCTATTCTCAAACAAAAATTTGTTGATGAAATTGGTAAAGCTTATGAAACCATTGGTTTTGTAGCACTTAAAGGTCATTTTTTGGATGATACTTTAGTGGATAGATTGTATTCTGAAATAAAGAAATTTTTTGATTTACCAACGGCTCAAAAACAAAATTATGAGGTTCCAGAAATTAGTGGGCAGCGTGGGTATGTATCCTTTGGTAAAGAAAGTGCCAAAGGCAGAAAAGAAGGAGATTTAAAAGAGTTTTGGCATTTTGGACAGTATGTGCAAGATAATCCAGAACTTGAAGCAGAATATCCTAAAAACATAGAAGTTCGTGAACTAGCGGAATTTAATAAAGTTGGAAAAGAAGCCTACAAAATGTTAGAAAAAACAGCTATATATGTTTTAAGAGCTCTGTCTCTTCATTTAGGGTTGGATGAATTTTATTTTGACCCCTATGTGCATAACGGAAATAGTATTTTACGTCCTATTCATTACCCTCCTATTAAAGAAGAGCCAAAAAATGCAGAACGTGCGGCAGCCCATGGCGATATCAACCTCATTACTTTATTAATGGGGGCACAAGGAAAAGGACTGCAAGTTCAAAACCTTGATGGCGAATGGATTGATGCCATTGCAAACCCTGATGAATTAATGATAAATGTGGGTGATATGTTGTCTCGACACACCAACAATAAATTAAAATCAACCATTCACCGTGTGGTTAACCCACCCCGTGAAATGTGGGGAACTTCTCGCTATTCCATTCCTTTTTTCTTACACCCAATAAGTGCTATGAAACTAGATGTTTTGGAGAATTGTGTTGATGCTGAGCACCCAAAACAATTTGAAAACATCACAGCAGGTGAATATTTAGATCAGCGGATTAAAGAATTGGGACTAGCTAAAAAATAATGGATTTAAGAGAGCAACTCAAAAACTTATTCCCAGAACATACAGAAAGTCCTGAAGCTCCGTCTGAAGTGACAAACAGCTCCCTATGGATGCAGGATGCGCCCATTATCTGTAAGTATGAAAAACGGAAAGGAAAACCCATCACAATTATCGAAGGCTACACAGGAGCTGATAAGGATTTTAAAAATCTTGCCAAAGATCTCAAAAAGAAATTTAGTGTGGGCGGAAGTTTTAAAAATGACTCTATTATTATTCAAGGCGATTACAGAGATAAAATCATGGCATTTTTAAAAGAACTCGGTTTTCAAGTCAAACGTGTTGGGGGCTAATCTTAAAATTATACAATGTCTATAAAAAATTCTGAACTGATTCTCAACCCTGATGGGAGCATCTACCATCTTCATTTGAAACCTTCGGATGTAGCAAAAACCATCATTTTTGTAGGAGACCAAGAACGTGTATGGGAGGTTACAAAATATTTTGATTCGATTGATTTTGAGGTACAAAATCGCGAATTCAAAACGCAAACAGGAACCTATAAAGGCAAACGTCTTTCGGTAATTTCTACAGGAATTGGTTCTGACAATATTGATATTGTTTTGAATGAATTGGATGCATTATTTAATATTGACTTTGAGACGCGTGAAATTAGAGCGAATAAAACTAGTTTGTCAATTGTCCGCATCGGAACTTCAGGAGCATTGCAACCTGATATTGATATTGATAGCTTTATACTGAGTGCTTATGCAATTGATATTAATGGGATGTTACAATCTTATAAAATTGATGCAATTAAAAATCCACTTATCGAGGCTGCTTTTGTAAAACACACCCAGTGGAGTCCACAAAAACCTTATCCTGTCATCGTACAAAATTCGAGCCGCCTAGAAGCTCTGTTAAAAAGCGAACAAACTCTTACTGGACTGACAGCGACTTGTGGTGGATTCTACGGACCTCAAGGACGTGTATTGCGTTTAGAGTTACAAGATGACAGCCTGAACCAGAAGATGGATGATTTTGAGTTCAATGATTTAAAAGTGACAAATTTTGAAATGGAAACTTCTGCCATTTATGGCTTGGCAAAATTATTAGGGCATGATGCCTGTTCTATGAATGCTATTTTAGCCAACAGAGCTTTGGGAACTTTTAGCAAAAATCCAAAAGCCACGATTGACAAATTAATAATCTATTCGTTGAATAAACTTGTTTCTTAGATGAAATATGTAAGGATTGGTGGGGTTCCAGAACACTTCAATTATGCTTGGTACTTAGCCTTAAAACAAGGGTATTTTAAGCCTCATAACATCAATGTTCGTTGGAAGGATTATTTTGGTGGTACAGGTCAAATGACTCAAGCACTGCGTAATAATGAAATTGACATCGCTGTGATTCTAACGGAAGGAATTATTAAGGACATTACGGAAGGTAGTCCCTGTAAAATTGTGCAAGTTTTTGTGGAATCTCCCTTGATTTGGGGAATCCATGTGGCAGAAAAATCTGCATTTAAAAAACTCAGTGATCTCAAAGGTCAACGTGCAGCTATCAGTCGCTTTGGTTCTGGATCTCATTTAATGGCGTATGTGAATGCAATGGAACTCGGTTGGGATACAACAAGCGATTTAAAGTTTGAAGTTGTGAAAGATTTGAACGGCGCTGTGGAAGCACTTACGAATGAGGAAGCTGATTATTTTATGTGGGAAAAATTTACAACCAAGCCTTTGGTCGATCAACAAACGTTCAGACGTTTGGGCGATTGTCCTACCCCTTGGCCTTGCTTTGTTATTGCAGTGCGTGATGAATTTATTACCAATGAAAAAGAAACGCTTCAAGCTATTTTAGAAGTCATCAACTCCATTACAGAAAAATTTAAAAACATTCCTGAAATCGATGCAATTATTTCCGAACGTTATCAGCAAAAAAATGAAGACGTAAAAAATTGGTTGGCACTCACAGAGTGGTCGCAAGAAAATATCTCCCCTTCAACAGTAGAAATAGTTCAGAATCAATTGATGAAATTAGACATCATTTCCAAAAAACTACCCTACAATCAATTGGTTGATAATTTAGAAGATTAACCCCAATGAATAGGCGTTTTTCCCAATGATTTTAGTACTGCATTTGTTTTACTAAAATGTTTATTTCCAAACCAATACCCACGGTTAGCACTCAAAGGAGATGGATGCCCAGATTCTAAAACAGTATGTTTTTCTGTATCTATAAATCTAACTTTATTTTTGGCAAAACTTCCCCATAACAAAAACACCAAATCCGATCGTTCTTTAGAAAGTGTTTTAATCACAGCGTTTGTGAATTTCTCCCAACCCTGTTTTTGATGGCTTCGAGCCTGATTTGCACGAACACTCAGAGTCGCATTTAAAAACAACACCCCTTGAGACGCCCAAGAACTTAAATCACCACTTGATCGATAAGGCAGTTTCATGTCGGTTTCTAATTCCTTGAAAATATTTTTTAAAGACGGTGGATGTGGTATACCTTCGTTCACAGAAAAACATAATCCGTTGGCTTGCCCTTCACCATGGTAAGGATCCTGACCAATGATGACCACCTTGACCGTTTCAAACGCACAGCGATCAAACGCATTAAAAATCTGATTAAAGGGGGGATAACAAGGATGTAAACCATATTCGGCACGTACAAAAATGTCTAAATGCTCAAAATAGGGTTTTTTGAATTCATATTCAAGATAGGAATGCCAGGCACCGTTGAGTTGTAACATATAAAAATAACTTTAAATTTAAGGCTTAAGGAACAAATTTAAGCTATATATTTTAAACATTAATACCTACATTTGTGAGGACTTATGCACGAACGCTATGATTAACATTTCCAAGAAAACATTACAGGATTTAGAATTTGAATCCGTAATTCAACAAGTGGCGGCTCACAATGTCACTAGCTTGGGTAAAACGGAAGTTCTTGCAACCTTACCCTTTTCAAAAAGAGACCAGGTCATTGATGCGCTACGACTCACCAATGAATTTGTGTCGTCATTTGAAAACGAAAATCGCATTCCTAACCATGGGTTTGATGCGATTACTTCAGAATTAAAACTGATTCAGATTGAAAATAATTATTTAGAAATCGATGGATTTCGAAAAATAGCAAGCATTTGTGTAACCACTAATATCTTATTAAAATTCTTTAAGAAATTTCATGAATACTATCCGCTTTTACACACGGTTTCATTACAACTAGAAGCTAATAAAGAAATTCCAGATGCGATTGATAGTGTGGTTGATAAATTTGGTGAAATTCGCAACGATGCTTCTGATACTTTGTATAGTTTACGAAAATCAATTCAAGCCGTTCGTACTAAAATTAATACCAGTTTCAATTCTGCTTTAAGCATGTACAACAGTGCCGAATATTTAGATGAAATTCGTGAAACAGTGATGGAAAACCGCCGTGTATTGGCCGTAAAAGCCATGTACCGACGTAAGGTAAAAGGGAGTATTTTAGGTGCCAGTAAGACGGGCAGTATTGTCTATATTGAACCAGACGCCACCCATCAACACCAACGCGATCTCAATAATTTAGAGTTTGAAGAAACGGAAGAAATCAAACGCATTTTACTGGAACTTACAAGCTTTATCAGCGGTTACAGTCCATTAATTGAATCCTATCAGGAATTTCTAACAAAACTTGATGTGATCTATGCCAAAGCAAAATATGCAAAAGAAATTAACGCTGTCCTTCCCGAAATTACAACACATCAAGGAATAGACCTTGTAAATGCATACCATCCTTTGCTTTTGGTTGCGAATAAACGCGAAGGAATTACCACCTTTCCGCAAACGATCACCATGACCACCAACAGTCGGATTATTGTAATTTCAGGACCGAATGCGGGTGGAAAAAGCATCACGCTCAAAACGGTTGGCTTGCTGCAACTTATGGTACAATCTGGAATGTTAATTCCCGTTCATGAACGCTCAAAACTCTGTTTATTTGATACCATTCTAAGTGATATTGGCGACAATCAATCCATTGAAAACCACCTAAGCACGTATAGTTACCGACTGAAACAAATGAATTATTTTCTAAAGAAATGCAATAAGCAAACTCTCTTTTTAATTGATGAATTTGGAACCGGAAGTGACCCAGAGTTGGGTGGTGCCTTGGCTGAAACCTTTTTGGAAGTCTTTTATGAACGAGAGGCATTTGGGATTATTACAACTCATTACAGCAATTTAAAACTATTGGCCAACGAGTTGCCGCACATTCAAAATGCAAATATGTTGTTTGATGAAAAGACCTTGCTTCCGTTGTATAAGTTGGTCATTGGGCAAGCGGGCAGCTCCTTTACTTTTGAGGTGGCTCAGAAAAATGGCATTCCTTACAGTTTAATCAACCGTTCAAAAAAGAAGATTGAACGCGGTAAAATACGGTTTGATAAAACCATTGCAAAACTGCAAAAAGAGCGATCTAAACTCGAAAAAACAGAACGGGCACTCAAACAAAACGAGATTAAAAAGAGTTTAGAAACGGATAAATTGGAAACGACCAATGCCAAGGCAAAGAAAAAATTGCAAAGCTATCAAGAGCTTTTTGACAGCAACCAACGCTTGGTCTATCTGGGTCAAAAAATCAGTGATTTGGGCGAACGCTATTTTGAAAATAAACGGAAACGTGAATTGATGAACGAGCTTTTTAAATTGGTTCAAATCGAAAATTCTAAACGTCAAAAAATTTCGCTCAAACAAAAGAAAGCTCAAAAGGCTAAAGAAGCGGAACTCAAAAAAGAAGTGGAGAAAAAGGTGGCGGTGATTCGTAAAGAAAAAAAGAAACAAAAAGAAAAAGCAGCCTTGATTCCCCCAAAACCAAAACGAGTTTTGGTGGTTGGAGACTCGGTTCGTTTGGAAGATGGCCGGGCGGTAGGGACTTTGGATAAACTCGAAAAATACAAAGCCGTTGTGAATTATGGACTGTTTACAACAACGGTTAATATTGACCGCTTGGAATATGTGAATTCTAAAAAATAATGCAACAAATTGTCTTTTTTGATGGCGTGTGTAACCTTTGCAATCGCTCTGTGAATTTCCTTATAAAACATGATAAAAAAGGCGTTTTAAAATTTGCATCCCTACAGAGTGCGTTTGCAAAAAACACCCTTCCAAAATCCCTGTTAAATAACGAGAATTTAGACAGTATTCTATTTTATACTGAGGGAAAATACTACGAAAAAAGCAGCGCCATACTGAAACTATGCAAGACTTTAGGAGGCTTCTTTTATGTTTTTCAGTTGGGCTACCTCCTACCGCCGTTTTTACGCAATGGGGTTTATACGCTTATTGCCAACAACCGCTACCGATGGTTTGGAACAACCGCACAATGCAGCGTGCCTACAACAGACTTGAAAGATCGGTTTTTGGATTAATGTACTGATAAAGCAAATTTGTATCCCTCTACTCTATTTTTTTAATACAATTATTTTTATTAATTTTAACGCAGACTTAGACCCAAATCTGATTCTTCATTTTAACCAATTCAATTTTTAAGTAAGCTATAAGAATATTGCAGTTGCACATCGTTGTGTGCAACTCCACAATGTCTCTGACTTGTCGGGACGTAAAAAAAGAAAAGATTGCTCAAAGTCGGGAGACTTTGCGCAGCTGGGGCGTTGTGCATAATAACCTATCCTGTGAAGAAAATTGATAAAAAATTAAAATACTTACCATTATTTACATTTCTAATTTATGGATTGGGTTTTCTAATTATCAGCATTAGACTTTCAATGTTAAATATTTTTTAAAAGATTTTCTGACCTTAGATTATATAAAGGCAGGGTTGTTTTTTTGCATTATTAATATTCCTTTATACTTAATTAAACGCCAAATTAAAAGTGAAATTAAAAATAGAATTCTTCGATTTATATTTTATTTTTTTGGTTGTATAGCTTGGTTTGCAATGGTCAATATCTCATTAGTTGACACTAACGAAATAAACTCTGACTTATTCTTTTATCTTTCAATATATTTATTATATCCATTCATTTTCTACTTTTTTGATATTGAAACGGTATCCATAAAAATGGACTCTCTTATTATCGGAAAGAAATTTATGACAGGAATTATTTTAATTCATCTATTTTCAACAATAATTTATTCCAAAATCCATTTTCGACTAGGAGGCGGAGCTCCATACACAAAAACAATAACTATTATATCTGGCGACTCAAGTAAAATTGTTTATAAAGATGTAAAAGTCTACTATGAAAATGATGGATGGATATACTTTACTGATAATGATAAAGTTTTAACTATTCCTAAAAAGAATATTATAAAACAGGAAAGTAAAATGAATGAAAAAAAAATTTAAAAATACTATGCACAACAATGGCTATAAGTAATTGCTAGTATTTGGGTACACACTTTTTTAAAAACAAAGAGCTAATCATAATTAAATTGTTTTTACCTCCCTCCACAAACTCTCCGACTTCACGGAATATCTAAGAAACAACATCACTGTAAATTGAAAAAGGTTACACGAGATCAAGAATAAATTGTGTTATGCTTGATAAAAAAAACATTGCTAAAACCATATTTTGTACATATATTTGTACATTAATAAATACAACATTATGCAAATAACAACAGTTTCAGATTTTAGGAAAGATATCAAGATGTACTTGGACAGAGTTGTTAAAAACTTTGAGACGTTGATTATAAATCGTGGAAAAGATTCTGGTATTGTCGTGATGTCTCTACAAGAGTATAACTCATTGATGGCTACAAATCACGAATTGTCTTCTAGAAAGAATGAACAAAGATTAGATTCAGCTATTGATAAGCTAAAAAAAGGTGTTACTAGTAACAGAGAGCTAATTGAAGATTAAATGAAGTATGTATTTGTTGACGAGTCTTGGGAAGATTATTTGTATTGGCAAAAAACGGACAAGAAAAAACTCAAAAAAATAAATGAACTTCTGAAAGACATCGCTCGAAACCCTTTTAATGGAGTTGGAAAACCAGAACCTCTAAAACATAAATATTCTGGATTTTGGTCAAGGCGAATTGATAGCGAACATAGACTGATTTACCAATATAAAGAAGATCAAATATTAATTGCTAAATGCAGGTTTCATTATGATTAAAAAAGTATTTAAATCACCTCCTCAAAATTATCGTCCCATTCTTTAGGCTTTGGTTTGTGAAGTTTGTCTTCAAACTTCGCTATAATCATAGAAACAGTGGCATCACCTGTGACATTAACCATGGTACGGCACATGTCTAAAGGGCGATCCACCGCAAAAATAAGCGCCAATCCAATGGCCAGCTTATCTGCTGGGAAGCCAACCGATTCTAATACAATCACGAGCATCACCATACCAGCTCCTGGCACTGCTGCACTCCCAATAGACGCTAAAAGGGCGGTGAGGACAATGGTCAATTGATCCGAAAAAGTCAAATCAAAATCCAAAGCTTGTGCGATAAATACAGCTGCCACTGCTTGGTATAAACTGGTACCATCCATATTGATGGTCGCTCCAACAGGCAACACAAAACTAGACACTTCTTTATCCACTCCTAAGTGTTCTTCGACACGTTCCATTGTCACAGGAAGGGTTGCGGCACTGCTGCTCGTAGAAAAGGCTAACAACTGTGCTGGACTGATTTGTTTTAAAAACCACAACGGATTCTTTTTGGTAATTACTGATACCAAAACAAGGTAAAAACAGATCATTAATAGCAAACCACCTACAACCACCCCTGAATAAAACAAAAGGGCGTATAACAACTCAGGATCTCCAGAAGAGACTACCACATTGGCCAGCAATGCAAACACGGCAAAAGGTGCAGTTATCATGATTAAATCGACCATTTTTAGGACAACATCATTCAGGGAATCAAAAACATCTTTGAGGGGTTTGGCTCTTTTTTCGCCAACTAATAATAGAGAAATTCCTAAAAACATCGCTAAGAAAATTACTTGAAGCATGAGCTTGTTGTTGCTTAATGCTGAAAAGGCATTGTCAGGTACCATATCCTCTAAAAAATCTAGGGGACGACTGGCTTGTTGACGGCCTGCTTCCGCAATTTTTCCTTGCACACTGCTATTATTGACATAAGTTTCTGTCAGTTTTGAGATGGTTTCAGAAGAAACCCCATCACCAGGATTAAAGGAATTCACTAAAATCAATCCAATGCTAATCGCAATGACTGTGGTGAGGACATAAATTATAATGGTTTTGAGTCCAATAGACGCAAATTTTGAAATGTCTTTTAGGTCCGAAATTCCTTTGATGAGCGAGGCTAAAATAAGCGGGGCAGCAATTAATTTTAGAAGTTTTACAAAAATTGTACCGACGGGTTTGATCCAATTTGCCACAAAATCAGCGCCTCCTACTTCGAGCATTATAAAACCAAAAGTCACACCAGCGAGCATGCCTATTAATATTTTCCAATGTAAGGCGAGAGATTTCATATCTATTTGTATTTAAGTTCTAAGCTTTACTGAGCCTATTTAATAGCATAAAGTCGGCAATGACCAAGGCAGCCATGGCTTCGACAATAGGGACTGCACGTGGGACTACACAAGGGTCGTGACGGCCTTTTCCGTGCATTTCAACTTCATTACCATCTTTATCAATCGTATCTTGAGCTTGCATAATTGTGGCAACAGGCTTAAAAGCTACATCAAAATAAATGTCCATTCCATTACTAATTCCTCCTTGAATACCCCCTGATAAATTTGTTTTGGTAGAACCATCGGGATTAAAGGCGTCGTTGTGTTCACTTCCTTTTAGTTGGGTGCCTTCAAATCCACTTCCGTATTGAAAACCTTTGACAGCATTAATAGATAGCATTGCTTTTCCTAACTGAGCGTGTAAACGATCAAAAACGGGCTCTCCCAATCCAACGGGGACATTTTTAATTACACAAGATACGACGCCTCCTATTGTATCTCCCTCTTTTCGAATGGCTTTAATTTTTGAAATCATTTGTTCTGCTACTGCTGTATCAGGACAACGCACATCGTTTGTTTCGGCATTGGCTAAATCTAAATCTTTATATGATTTATTGAGTGCTATCGTTCCAACGGAGGAAGTATAAGCGTTTATTTCAATTGTTTTTAAAAATTGTTTTGCAATGGCACCAGCAACCACCCGACAAGCCGTTTCACGTGCCGAACTGCGACCACCACCTCTGTAGTCACGTTGACCATATTTTTCGCTGTAGGTAAAATCGGCATGGCTAGGACGAAAAACGTCTTTTATATGGGTATAGTCCTTAGATTTTTGATTGGCATTTTCAATCACAAAACCGATAGGTGTTCCTGTGGTGATTCCTTCAAAGATTCCAGAGAGAAACTTAACTGTATCAGGTTCTTTTCGCTGTGTAACAATCTTTGATTGCCCTGGTTTACGACGATCCATTTCGAGCTGAATGGCTTCAAAATCAATTGTTATTCCAGCAGGACATCCATCTATGACGCCTCCGATAGCGGTACCATGAGATTCTCCAAAAGTTGTCAGTTTAAAAATCGATCCAAATGCATTTCCTGCCATATTACGAGTACTTAAGTCTTTAGAGTGTAAAAGTAATCGTATTATTATAAAAACAAAAATTCCAGCACTATTAAGTGGCGAATCTTCTTAAGAATTAAATTGAAATGCATTTTTTGAGAACTTCTTCATAAATAGCTTCGTAATAAGGAACTATTTTATGAATATCAAATTTTGTTGCCGTAGTTTGTGCTCCTTTTTTAAATACCTTTAAAGTTTTGCTATCTCTAAGGATGTTAATAGCATTTTGAGCCATTTCATCAACTGCACCAACAGGGCTTAAAAACCCAGAAACACCTTGAATATTAACTTCAGGAATGCCTCCAGAGTCACTCGAAATTACAGGAACTCCAGATACCATGGCTTCTAAGGCAGCCAGTCCAAAACTCTCAGTTTTAGAGGGCAATAAGAACAAATCACTAAAAGATAAAATTTTATCAACTTCACTGCTGTTTCCCAAAAACACAACTTTGTCTTCAATTTTGAGAGTGTTGCAAAGTTGCTCCGCTTCTTTACGTTCAGGCCCCTCACCTACCATTATTAGTTTAGCTGGGAGTTCTTTTTGAATTCTATAAAAAATTTCAATTACATCACCAATGCGTTTGACAGGTCTAAAATTACTCACATGTGTAATCACACGTTCCTCAGGAAGTGCCAAAAGATCACGATCACAATCTTTATAAGTGATTTTATATTTATCAATATCAATAAAATTCGGAACGACTTTTATTTCTTTTTTCGTACGAAATAAACGTTGGGTATCTTCTTTTAAATTTTGAGAAACAGAGGTTACAGCATCTGATTTATTAATGCTAAACGTCACTGCTGTTTTATAAAAAGGGTGACTTCCTACTAGGGTGATATCAGTACCATGTAGGGTGGTCACAATTGGAACATCGATTCCTTCTTCATGAAGCATTTTTTTAGCCATATAGGCTGCATAGGCATGCGGAATGGCATAATGCACATGCAAGACATCAATTTTATGAATTTTAACCATATCCACAAGCTTACTAGACAATGCCAACTCATAAGGCTGGTAATGAAATAAGGGATATTCTGGAACATTTACTTCGTGAAAATGCACCTTAGAATTCAATAGTTCTAAGCGGACGGGTTGACTGTAAGTAATAAAATGTACTTCATGTCCTTTGCGAGACAGCTCCAGCCCTAACTCTGTAGCCAAAACGCCACTTCCTCCAAATGTAGGATAACACACAATACCTATATTCATATTACTCTAAAATTGATTCGTAGATTAAACGTTGTATTTTTGTTCGGATATTTTCTTCTGATAGTCGATTCTTATCGGATTTTGGATATGTTCTGTTGGCCAAAAATACATAAACTATTTCTTCTTCTGGGTCTGCCCATGCATAAGTTCCCGTAAATCCTGAATGTCCAAAACTGGTCATTGACAAGCAGCCACAAGTAGGACCTTCCTCTTCTAGTTGTGGTTTGTCAAATCCTATCCCACGACGGTTTTCTTTATCACAATAATGACAGGTATTAAAAGTTTTGAAAGTGTCTGATGAAAAATAACGCTTGCCGCCGTAAAGTCCCTCCTGAAGATACATCTGCATCAACTTTGCAACATCATTGGCATTGCTAAAAAGACCTGCGTGTCCACCAACACCATCTTGCATCGCAGCTCCCATATCATGTACATAACCATGCACGGTATCATAACGAAAATAGTCATCTATTTCTGTGGGAATAATATCTAATTTATTAAATTTATCTAAGGGATTAAAGGTGGTGTAATTGGCTCCTAATGGTTTATAAAAATGTTGTTGTACCAAGTGTTCTAAAGGTAAATCGTAGTGTTTTTCAATAATTAATTTTAAAATATAGTAAGGTAAATCACTGTATCGATACTCTTTTTCTTCGAGCAGTTCTGAATTGATAATTTGATTTTGAATGCTGTCTCTAAAATCAGTTCTTAAATACATATGTTCATTCACTTGAATTGGAAACTTCTTAGAGGGTTTCGATTTGTAAAACTCAGGGTTTGGCTTTTCAGTGATCGAATCTAATGTGGATACATAAAATGGAATCCATGGTTTTAGTTGTGCAAAGTGAGACAACATTTCTTGAATAGTAATGGCTTCTTTATTGGTGTTTTTATAAGAAGGTAGTAAGTCTCCCAAAGTAGAATCGAGAGCAATCACTCCTGAATCTACAAGTTCTATAAGCAAAGGAAGTGTTGCCAATATTTTAGACAATGATGCGAGGTCATAAAGGTTATCAAACTTAACTTCAGAGGCTTTATTATAAGTGTGGTGTCCAAATGATTTTTCATAAATTACTTTTCCTTTACGTGCTACCAATAGTTGAATACCAGGTGTCATTTGTTCTGAAATGGCATAGGAAGCGATTGAGTCAATTTTTTTCAAATGAATTGAATTCATCCCAACAGATTCTGGCAATCCGTAAGTCAACCGATTTAATGGAGTAGTCTGAAGTCCATCACCAGTTTTAAAATTTACACCACAAGATACAGGAAGAATTCCTTTAGCAGGTAGGGCTCCAAAAATAATTTGAGCCGCTTTTTGTTGCGCAATGTGGTTGTTTTGATACGCCATCAAAATACTTTCAAAGTTCTCAAACGTTTTAAAATCATCTAACGCATACGGTTTTGCGAACAATGTTAAAATAACGTTGTTGGTTCGGGAAATTTCATAAAGCCATACGAGTTCCTTATCCGTAAATTGAAACGACTTCCAAGGGTTTTCATGGGATTTATGAAATCCAACTATCACGGTATTGTAGTTCTTTAAAGAGGCATTCAATCCATCTAAGTTTTTTGAATTTACCACATCAACTTTTGTGTATTTGTTAAGCGATTTAATAAACGGAGAGGCATCGGCATCGCCCATTTTTACATAGGCGATGTTGTGTAATTCTAAATTTTTTAGGGGTAAATTATTTTTTTTATTTTTAATCAGTGTGATTGCATTTTCCATCAATTCCCCATATAACAAATCGTCTTTTAGACGGTTCAAATCTGCAACTAAATTTGTGGTTTCAATAGGTTTAAATTGATGCAGCCCTACCTTGTATTTGGCTTTTAATATTTTTTTGAGCGAATGTGCCAATCGCTCCTCAGAAATAAGTCCCGTTTCAACAGCTTTTTCCAAAGCAGCAATGCCTTGAGAGACATCATTTGACATGAGCATCACATCATTCCCAGCCAAAAATGCTTGTAAATCGATTTCTCCAGGACTGCTAAAATTTGAGGCACCTTTCATGCTAAGTGCATCCGTAAAAATCAACCCCTTAAACCCTAATTTTTCTTTTAGTAAATTCGTCACAATTGGATAGGATAAGGAAGATGGGTAATTGGGTCTTGAATCGAGGTTGGGCACGTTAAGATGTGCTACCATCACTGAAGACAGGTTTTTTGAAATAAGTTTTTTGTAAGGATAGAGTTCAACAGAATCAATACGTTTCGCTGAAAAATTAATTGTTGGAAGGGTTTTATGCGAATCGGAACTGGTATCGCCATGCCCAGGAAAATGTTTGGCATTTGCCAATACGCCTACACTTTGCATCCCTTCCATAAACGCCAAAGCTCGTTTGGAAACTTCGTTTTTGTCTTCTCCAAATGAACGATTTCCAATGATTGGGTTTTTGGGGTTGGTATTGATGTCAACAACAGGTGCAAAATTAAAATGGACTCCAATCCGTTTACAATGTTCGCCTATTTGAATCCCTGTTTGACGAATGAGGTTCATGTTTTTCACAGCTCCTAAAGTCATATTCCATGGAAACGCATAGGTAGAGTCTAAACGCATGTTCAATCCCCACTCCGCATCCATTCCTACTAGTAAAGGAATTTTTGAGGCCGCTTGAAATTCATTATTTAGTTGTGCTTGTCGAACGGGTCCACCATTTGAATATATAACACCTCCAATATGATTGGTAGTAATTTGATTTAAAATCGATTTTTTTGTGGCTTGATCTTGATTAGAAAACACTTGAATCATATACAACTGTCCAATTTTTTCTTTGAGACTCAGCGAAGTATAAGTGCTGTCCACCCATATTTTTTGAAGCTCAAAATCTGACGTATCTAATGGCGAACTCGACTCTTGAGCTAAAAGTGAGATTGGAAAAATGAAACAAAAGACTGCAAAAAAATGACGCATAGATAGTTTAAAAAAAAGCACCTGTTAAATTCAATACCAAATTACTATTTTTAATAGAAACACAGAATTTTTTTAAGAGCAATTTAATATTTGAGATTTATTCTAATTGATCCAATCGCTGCAAAAAATTAAAGATGAGTCGTTTGAATTGATACTATTTATAATTGATAAGTCGAAAACGCTTAATTTATATTATATTTATTACGAATTAAACTTCTATACTAAGAACCCAAAAAATAGATTTATGAAATTATCTGAATTTAAAGCTGTTTTAAAAAATTTAGACACTGTTGGATTTCAATTGCCTAAGGGCGAATTGGTCCCCAAACACTTTCATGTTACTGAAGTCGGAAAAATAACAAAAGTATTTATAGACTGTGGCGGGGTTGTTAGAAATGAGGAGGTGGCTAACTTTCAACTTTGGAATGCAGAGGATTATGACCACCGATTACATCCTGAAAAACTACTAAACATCATTGAACTCTCTGAAAACATTTTGAAAATTGACGATTTAGAAATCGAAGTCGAATACCAAACATCGGTTAATGGTTCGGAAACGATTGGTAAATTTGGACTTGAGTTTGACGGAAATAATTTTTTACTCACCACAAAACAAACCAATTGTTTAGCACAAGACCAATGTGGAATTCCTGAAAACGAACAACGTCTAAAATTGTCAAATTTGAATAAAGAGGCTTGTTGTGACCCCAATAGTAATTGTTGTTAGACATTGTCCCCGAATCTGATTCTTCACAGTCATTATAATTTAAATTTTAATTTCAATTCACTTTGGAATACTAATTGTAAATACAATTAAAACTAAAAAATTTAACACATGAAAAATTTTCTTACAGTAGTATTTTTTATTGCAAGTACCTTAACTGGATTCTCTCAAACTAAAAATTTTATTGATCACCCCTATTTAGAAACCACTGCAAAAGTTGATTCATTAGTGCAACCTGATCGTATTTATTTATCTATTCTAATTCAAGAAAAAGAAGACCGCAACAAAACCTCTGTGGAAACTCAAGAGCGGCTGCTAGCAAAAGTATTAGAAAACCTAAACATCGATCTTAAAAAGCAATTAAAGATTGAAGACCTTGCCAGTAATTACAAAAAATATTTTTTAAGAAAAAAAAGTGTCCTGAAATCAAAGGCTTACGAATTGGTTGTCTATGATGGACTCACAGCAAGTAAAGTATTAATCCATTTAGAAGCACAAGGCATATCTAATGTGCAATTAACAAAAACAAAATATTCAAAAACGGAAGCCTTAAAAATGGCCTTACGATCAAAAGCAATACTCAAAGCAAAAGCACAAGCCAAAGCATTGATTACACCTTTAGAACAATCGCTTGGAAAGGCTATTTTTATTTCTGAAAAGTATTATAACCATCCTTATAATTTAAGAACTGAACGTGTAGCGTTGGCGTATAATTCTGATATGAAACTTGAAACTCCTCTTGATATTGAATTTTCAGATATTAAAATTGAAAGTGAGGTTACTGTTCGGTTTTCTATTAACTAAACTATGGCCTCAAAAAATATCATTTTTATTCACTACTTCAAAACTGCGATTGGAGAATTGATTATTGGATGTTTTGAAAATCAGATTTGCATATTAGATTACCGTTATCGAAAAATGCGATCCAAAGTCGATACACGAATACAAACAGGTTTAAACGCGAAGTATTTTGAAAAAGAGACACCTCTTTTGAGAGATGCTCAATTACAAGTTGAAGCCTACTTAGATGGAACTCGAAATGATTTTACCTTACCTATTAAAATGGTTGGAACAGCGTTTCAATGCAGCGTTTGGGAGGCTTTGCTAACCATCCCTTATGGAAAAACACTGTCCTATTTAGAATTGGCAAAACAAATTGGAGATGAAAAAGCCGTAAGAGCGGTTGACTCTGCCAATGGTGCCAATGCGCTTGCAATTATCATACCCTGCCATAGGGTAATTGGTTCAACAAATAAACTTGTGGGTTACACGGGTGGTATCCCTATTAAAAAAAGGTTATTGAAATTAGAACTTGCACATTCTCAAAATCCAAATGAATTACCTTTTTGGTCTACCGTATAACTTTAAACAAACCGACTGTGCCAACTTTCAGATGCAGGAACTTCCCAAAACTCTGCGTATTCTGCCTTGGAATTTACAAGGTTATTAAATACAATTGTGTTTTTAGAAACAGCTTTCTCTTTTGCCATCTTTTTAAAATCGGTCAACGTTTTATAAGCCACATAATCGCCTTGCTTATAGGAAACATTCATTTTATCCATCAAATCAACCTTATATGCTGTTTCGAGTTCTTGAATAAACTTCACAGAAGCATCAATAGAACAACCTGTTGCAGCGTTCACTTGTTGATCCAAAGCGATGACAATAAAACGTTTGTGTTTAATCTCAAAACCAGATTTTAAGTCGGCTCCATGTGCTGTCCATCTTTCTAAAAATGCCTTTAGTTTTTCAGAGATTTTTTCTAATTCAGAGTCAGAAAAAGAGCGGTTGCATTGGTAAATCCAAATACGAGAACTATCGGGGAGTGAATCAAAATTTACAAACATTTGTTTTTTAGATATAATATTTTATAAATCTTTTGCATTAGCAATCAATTCAGCCACATCCATAACTTCTATCTGACCCTCTGCTTTATTCTTAATACCATCAGTCATCATGGTATTACAAAATGGACAGCCCGCAGCTATAATTTGAGGTTTGGTTTCCATGGCCTGCTCGGTTCGTTCGATGTTGATTTCTTTGTTTCCAGGCTCGGCATCTTTAAACATTTGGGCGCCACCAGCACCACAACAGAGTCCTTTCTTTCGACAATTTTTCATCTCCACGAGTTCAGCATCTAACTTCTTAATCAGGTCGCGAGGAGCTTCATATACATCGTTTGCACGACCTAAATAACAGGGATCATGAAATGTAATGCGTTTGCCTTTAAATTTTCCACCTTCAATTGTTAAACGTCCTTCATCAAGAAGGCTTTTTAGAAATTGAGTGTGGTGCATAACTTGATAGTCTCCTCCTAAAGAGGGATATTCGTTTTTGAGCGTATTAAAACAATGCGGACAAGTAGTTACAATTTTTTTTACGTGATACGCATTTAATACTTCGATATTGGTAACTGCTTGCATTTGAAATAAAAATTCGTTTCCAGCACGTTTGGCAGGGTCACCAGTACAGCTTTCTTCGGTGCCTAATACCGCAAAGTCGACTTCTGCCTTGTGTAATAATTTTACAAAAGCTTTGGTGATTTTTTTGGCACGGTCGTCAAAACTACCCGCACAACCTACCCAAAACAAAACTTCGGGTAGCTTTCCTTGGGCCATAAATTCGGCCATTGTAGGTACTTTTAATACATCGCTCATTGTTTAAAAAATATTAATCGTGTTGACCGTCGTCAAAAACTTGGATCGTTACTTCTTTTTCTACTAGATCGGTAAATTTACCTTTGTAGCGCGTTGCTTTCACCAAATGATTATCAATCCAATGGTAGTTTCCACCTCTTGGCTTGCCCATTAAAAGGCTATGGTATTTGAAGCCATGTTGTTTCAACCAATTTTGAGTGACTTCTCTGTGCGACTCTGTACGTGATGTGAAAAAGCAAATCATATGCCCTTCGTCATACCAGCCATTACATGTTTTTAAAGCATCTAAAAAAGGTAGGCAAGTTGCCATACGCTCTGGTTCTTCATTGGGGACATCTTCTGTAATAGTGCCGTCAATATCTATTAAATAATTTTTCACTCCATCTGGAAGTACTGGACTTATAAGTTCCCCAGCTTCTACTTTTTCATGTAATAATTTATCGGCTTCTTCTCTTTTCATGTGTTTGTTATATTGATTTTTTATTCGTTTTTCCAGTTTAATCGATCCATTTGATTGAAAGGCCAAGGAGCTCCATTATTTTCTATATTAGACATCATTGTGTTTAATTCCATTGGAGCAGCACTTTGTTCCATGACTAAGAAGCGACGCATTTCAAGGATTATTGATAGTGGATCAATACTTATTGGACAAGCTTCTACACAGGCATTGCAGCTGGTACAAGCCCACAATTCTTCGTTGGTAATATAATCTCCTAGAAGCTGTTTACCGTCAGCGACAAACGTGCCATTATTGGCATCTATATTATGACCTACTTCTACCAAACGATCGCGCGTGTCCATCATAATTTTACGTGGAGATAGTTTTTTGCCCGTTTGATTGGCGGGACATTCACTTGTACAGCGTCCGCATTCTGTACAGGAGTAGGCATTTAAAAGTTGTATCTTATTCAAATCTTGAACATCACTTGCACCAAATTTGTCTGGTACTGAGCCATCGTCAGCAGTTGCTGCAAAAGGATCAACATTGGGATCCATCATTAACTTGACTTCTTTGGTGACGGCTTCTAAGTTGTTAAATTGTCCTTTGGGATTTAGGCTGCCAAAATAGGTGTTTGGAAAGGCTAATAATATGTGTAAATGTTTTGAATAATATAGATAATTTAGGAATATCAAGATTCCTATTATGTGCATCCACCATGCAATACGTTCTATCAAATGAATATTATAACCTTCAAACATTGGCGCAAAAAATTGACTGATCACGTTTCCAGAATTCATAGATTGAAATTCTGCATCCGTTGCATTCATTAGGATAAACAAGCCCATTAATACAATTTCAAAATAGAGGATTAAGTTTCCATCTAATTTGGGCCAGCCTTTCATTTCGGAGCTTAAGAACCGTTTAATTTTTACCACATTTCTTCGAAGCCAAAAAATTACAACGGCTATAAAGACCAAGGTTGCAAGAATTTCAAAAGTACCAATCAAAATACCATAAAGACTTCCAATTCCAGATAAAATACGGTGGGTTCCAAACAAACCATCAATGATAATTTCTAAGACTTCGATGTTAATAATTACAAAGCCTATATAAACAATAATGTGAAGGATACCAGAAATTGGACGGCTTACCATTTTACTTTGACCCAAAGCAATGCGTGCCATATTTTTCCAACGAGTTTTGGAGTCACCACTAATATTTGCATCTTTTCCAAGGTAAATATTGCGTTTTAGTTTGCGAATATTTTTAACAAAAAAGCCAATACCTATAAAAAGGATTATTGCAAAAATTACATTTGGCAAAAAATTCATTTGGCTATTTTTTGTTCTTTAGTTCGTTTCCTTCAGAATCATATTGTTTGGCTTTTTTTCCAAAAAGAGAGAAATGCACATAACGTTTTGGATTTAGTTTCATGTCTTCTAAAAGTTCTTCCAATTGCTTGGTTGCGCCTTCAAGGTTGTTGTAAACCGCCTCATCTTTCATAAGTTTACCAACGGATCCTTCTCCATTTTCGATAGCACTTAATAATTGGTTAAAACTTGAAATTGTTGATTTTAAATCCGCCATAATGGTATCAAAATCGGCGGCCGCTAATGAAGTACTCAACCTAGTTAAATCATCCGATATTTTATTAAAATTAGTGATCGTTTGTCCAATTGATGATGAATTATCGACTACTAGATCATTTAAGGATTCTGAGGTGGATTTAAACGATTCAATTGTTGTGCTTAATTCGGCAATACTTGATTTTATATTGTATTTGGTTTGTGCGTCAAAAAGAGTATTGAGGTTTACCAAGAGGGTATCTGCACTAACCATCATCCTTTCCATTTTTTCTTGAAGTGGTGTTAAGCGTTGATTTACCAAATCCGTAAGTCCTGGTTTGACATCAGAGCTAAGTAGGTCTCCAGACTCAACGTTTGGAGCCCCGTCAAAGGCTGGGATAATCGCAATGGCTTTCCCACCAATAAGACCTGCTTCGTATAATTGAGCGGTACTATTTTTTGAGAATTCGAAATCACTATCAATAAGCATCTCAACATTTAATTTTCCTGAGAGGTCATTTGTAAAATGTATTGATTGAACTTTTCCGATTTTATGACCATTAATGGTAACCGCAGCGGACGGCGCCAATCCTTCGACATTATTATAAACTGCGGAGATTTTTATAGAATTGTCAAGGATATTTTCACCTTTTAAGTAGTAAAAAATAAAGATGAAAAGGAGTATTCCTGAGAGGACTAAAATAGCCGTTTTAATTTCCTTAGATAATTTCAATATAATAATTTTTTCTTCTTACAAATTTATGAATAAATTTTAAACAATAAGGTCTATTGTTCCTTAGATTTTAAGGCGGTTTTTATTGCTATTCTCTCATCATTTTTATATGCTACAATAAAGGCACTTTTATAACCCTTGTTAAGTGCTTCTTCTTTGAGTGCAGTAGCTGTGTCATAACTTGAAGTCTTTCCATAAAAGTAACGGTATATTGATTTTGATTTGGTTCTTGATATGTCATTTAGTCCATTGAAATTATACGATTTTGTGTCTAATTTTTTTGAACCCGCCGCAATTTGAACTTTAAATACTATGAATGCATCACTATTTTTTGGACTGTTGTTTGGTTCTACGGACTTCACTGTTTCGGGAGTTGTCTCAACCTCCTCTGTTGGGGGTGTATTTTCTTGAATAAAGGTATCAGTATTCAAATTTGACATATAATCCAGAATTGCATCTGAAATACTTTTTGATATTTTGCTACTACCTTCGACAGAGTTTAGGTAATCTCCTTCAGTTTTGTTTGTTATAAAGCCTGTCTCAATCAAAACACTTGGCATGTAGGTGTTGTGTAAGACCCAAAAAACGGCTTGTTTAACACCTCTGTTTTTTCGTTTTAACCTATTGGTAAAGTTGTCTTGAATATTCCGTGCTAATAATATACTTTGATCTAAATAATCTTCTTGCATAAGGGTCAATCCAATTAAGGTTTCGGGTGAATTAGGGTCAAAACCTTCATATTTAGTTTCATAGTCGTCCTCGTAGAAAATTACCTCATTTTCTTCTTTTGCAACTCTAAAATTAGAATCGTTTTTTCCGAGTCCTAATACATAGGTTTCAGTACCATGAGCCTGTGAGTTATGTGCGTTGCAATGTACCGATACAAACAAATCAGCATCTGCTTTGTTGGCAATCTTTGCGCGTTGTCTTAATTCAATAAATACATCTGTTTTTCGGGTGTAGATGACTTTGATGTTTTTATGTTTTTTTAGATTTTCACCTATTTTTAACACAATTTTTAAAGCAATATCCTTTTCTTTATATCCGAAGTTAGTAGGTCTTCCAGGATCTTTACCTCCGTGACCCGCATCTAAAACAACAATAAATGGTTTGTTATCATTTTGTGCGTATCCATTAAAAGTTCCAAAAAATAAAAGGAAGACTAAAGAGAATTTTATTTGCTTATGCATATTGATTACTTTACCTGTGAATCGAATGATTAAAATATATAAACCAAAAAAAATATCCGTAACTTTGATTTTTCAAAAATCGAGCCATTTAATACAAAAATACTCTTAAAAACATTGAAAACAAGATTCTTTCAACTAGTTTTTTCTTTAAGTTTTACAGTGTTTACTAACATCACAGGTATGGCTCAGGATATTCCGAATCCAAAACCTTCGACAGAAATTCTGATCTCTAATCAGTTGGAAGTGAAAAATGATTCGATTCCTACTCAGGAAATAAAACGCATCGAAACAGATTCTATTGTTAATGACAGTCTTGCAACACCAAAAAAATTACTGGAAGCAATTGTCACTTACAAGGCTACAGATTATACTTCTATCAATCAAAAAACACAAAAGATATATCTTTATAACGAAGCTGAAATCCAATATAAAGACATGGATATCAAAGCGGGAGTGATTGTTATTGATTATGGAAAAGACAATGTGTATGCTGGGCGTTTAAAAGATTCCTTAGGGAATTACAGTCAACATCCAGTATTTAAACAAGGAAGTGATGTTGTTGAACCCGATTCAATTGCTTTTAATATGAAAACAAAAAAAGCACTGATTTGGAATTCAAAAACAGAGCAACAAGGAGGACGTATTATTTCTGATTTAACTAAAAAAGAAAATGACTCTGTTTATTTTGTAAAACGTGCTAAATTCACTACTTCGGAAAATATCGAAAATCCAGAGTATTATTTTTTGTTACGAAAAGCAAAAATTGTTCCTGGCAAAAAAGTAGTTACGGGGCTTACAAATCTGTTTATTGCAGATGTTCCCACTCCTATAGGATTGCCGTTTGCTTTTTTTCCACTTTCTAAAACTCGAACTTCGGGGGTGCTCTTTCCTTCTTTCGGAGAAGAAAATACGCGCGGATATTTCCTTCAAAATGGAGGGTATTATTTTGCTATTAGTGATTATTTTGACCTTGCAGCACTTGGGGATTATTATACAAATGGGAGTTATGGAATTCGACTCGAAAGTAATTATGCGGTCCGTTATAAATTTAGAGGTTCGTTGAGTTTTAGGTATGAAAATCTTATAAATAGTGAACGTGGTTTTCCTGATTATTCAAAAAGTGTAATTTATAATTTACGATGGAATCAAAGTCAAGATTCTAAGGCAAGTCCAAACTCTCGATTTTCGGCATCTGTAAACTTGGGTTCTAGCACCTATTTTCAGGAATCTGTGAATCAGCTCAATACCTCAAACTTCTTGAATAACACCTTGTCATCATCTGTTTCTTATTCCAAAACATTCCAGGGAGAACCACAAGTTAATGTGAGCTTAACAGCAACGCACTCTCAAAATACAAATACGGAAGTTATCAATATGACTTTACCAACCTTTCAAGGAAGTGTGGATCGAATTTATCCTTTTGCACCCAAAACTGGAAGTAAAAAAGGGGCGATTCAGAATATTAATTTCCAATACAATGTACGAGGAGAAAATCGTATTCAAACAACCGATTCCTTATTTTTAACTGGTGCCATGTTTGATGAAGCAAAAGCTGGTTTTCAACATACAATTCCTTTGACTACCAATTTTAAAGTTTTTAAACATTTTAGTTTAAGTACCAATGCGAATTATAAAGAAAATTGGACTTTTAACACTATCAAAAAATCATATGACACAGATACTGAATCGGTAGTTACAACGCCTTTAAAAGGGTTTGATTCTTACCGAACTTATAATTTTAGTACCAGTATTGGAACCACTGTTTATGGAATGTTTGATTTTGGAGAAGACAAAAAAATACAGGCGATTCGTCATGTAATGCGGCCGTCTGTAAGTTATAACATCAACCCCTCATTTGAAAAATATTATGATACCTATGAAGTCATTAGTGCCGATGGTGTAACAACCGATCAAGTCCAGTATACTAGGTTTGAACAATCTTTATTTGGATCTCCTGGAAAGGTTTATTCAAGTTCCGTTGGATTATCTCTTAATAATAATTTGGAAGCGAAGGTACGCGACAAGGATAGTACTGCCACAGAAGCTAAAAAAGTGTTTTTATTAAATTCACTAAATTTCTCAACAAACTATAATGTTGCGGGAGATTCTTTGAACTGGAGTCCTGTTCGAGTTTCGGGAGGAACACAACTATTTGACAATAAATTGAATGTAAATTTTGGAGCGACTTTAGATCCTTATGCATTAGATAATAATAATTCTAAAATTAACACCTTTAATATTGATAATGGTGGGAGTTTATTTCGATTAACGAGTGCAAACATGACGATGAGTTATAATTTGTCTAGTGATTCTTTTGAGGACAATGACCAAAACAATGATGCTGAAATAGATCAATCTATTAAAAGTGGTGGACGAGCAGATGATTTATTTGGACGGTCTCAGGATTTTGCGGATCAACAGATCAATAACAGAAATCAATCTGAAGAAGTGACTCCAACAGATCTTTACAACTACAAAATTCCATGGAGTTTACGAATTGCTTATGCCGTTAATTACAGTAATTCGAGACGACAGAATGAGATTGCATCACATTCGTTGATGTTTTCTGGAGACATCGAGTTTTCGCCTCGTTGGAGTGTGGGTGCCTCTTCAGGATACGACCTAAAAAATAAGGGATTCACATACACTCAGTTACGTTTTGAACGTGATTTAGAAAGTTGGAGGATGAATTTTTCATGGATTCCATTTAGCAATCGAAGTTCATGGAATTTCTTTATTGGAATTCGATCAAGTATATTGAAAGACATCAAATACGAAAAACGAAAACAACCTGATAAGCAATTATAAAAAATGTTAAACAAACACAGATGAAAACTATTATAACCACAAACAAAGCACCACAGCCTATTGGCCCTTACAGTCAGGCTGTTTTGGTAGGATCTACTTTATATACTTCGGGACAAATTGCATTACACCCAGAAACAGGTAAGTTGGTAACCGATTCCATTACGGAAGAAACCACTCAGGTTATGAACAACCTAAAGGCAGTTTTGGAGGCTGCAGATATGACTTTTGAAAATGTCATTAAAGCCTCTATATTTATCTCAGATATGAATTCTTTCGCAGCAATTAATACCATCTATGGACAATATTTTGAGGAAGCTACCGCACCTGCAAGAGAAACGGTTGAAGTGGCAAATTTACCAAAATTTGTAAATGTAGAAATAAGTGTAATTGCTGTAAAATAATTAACTACCAGAAGCAGTTCTGGCAATTTCTGCATGGTATTTAACCAAGCCTTCTATTGGTCGTCTTTCAAAATTTCCGACTGTAAATCCATATTCTTGAGCAACTTCTTTGATTTCTCTTTGTGTGAAATAGGCAATAGAGCCTGCAAAATGTACTGGAACTGTTTTGATTTCTTCAGCGTATTGTAAAATCATGGTTTCTACAAATTCTCGAAGTCCTTCCTTTATAACATTTTGAATATAATCTGATTCTTTATTAAGGATCAAAAATTCAGCAAAGGTTGCTAAATAGGCATTTGGGTTTGGTTTTTTATACAGTGCATTTTTAATAGCATCTTCATTCACATCATAACGTGTTTTGAATACTAATTTCAAATCATGAGGCATTTTATTAAAAAAGTAATCTCTTAGTAATTTTCTCCCATAATAATTACCTGATGCATCATCCATTATTGAATATCCGAGGGAGATCACTCTTTGATCTGCTTTTTCACCGTCGTAGTAAGTGCAGTTAGATCCTGTCCCTAAAATACAAACTACTGCGGGACGGTGAGCGATTCCAACCGTTGCATATATAGCTGCATAGGTATCTTCTTCTACAACAACATCTGCGTTTAAAAAAATAGATTCTAAAACATCTTTAAGCATCTTGCTTGGTTTTTCAGTACCACACCCAGCGCCATAAAAATAAATATGGGAAACTTTTAATTTATTAT
>ERZ887849.817-NODE-817-length-31685-cov-35.911160_pt1 | contig 31685 bp, 26 predicted proteins | sample MGYA00521267_ERZ887849 | MGnify/ENA primary metagenome ERZ887849 (study PRJEB32303, sample SAMEA104408601) | aquatic metagenome | biome: Brackish water; feature: Pelagic; material: water | place: Baltic Sea | collected 2014-06-06T16:11:00 | depth 2,863 m ... | reverse complement strand
GTAACAGCAATATTATTAATAAAACAAAATCCATTTGCTCTTACAGTCTCTGCGTGATGTCCAGGTGGTCTTACAGCACAAAAAATTTTTTTATTAAACTTAATTAAATCGTCTGCTGCTGCAATTCCAGAACCACAAGCTCGTAATATAGCTTCCTTGCTATGTGGACATAATAAAGTATCTGCATACGGTTCTTGTTCAACACCAATTAAACCTTCTTTTGGTATTTTTGAAAATATTTCTTCAACATATTTCTTAGGGTGAACATAATCAATTACATCCAGGGTGGCTTGGGGTGCGCTTTTAATTTCAATGTTTAAATCTTTAATCTGCTTAATTGAGCTTAATATTGTCTCAAGTCTTTCTTTTCTTTCGGGATGTCCAGTACCATTATCTTTTTTTAAACAGGCCTCATGCGTATAAACTATAAAATCACTCATTAATTTCTAACTAAGAAATTTACTTAGATCTGGTTTAAAATAGTTAGGACCTTTCATTACCTTTCCTTGCTCGTTATATATAGGCTTTCCGTCTGAACCTAATTTGCTCATATTTGAATCTTGAACCTCTTTAAAGCATCTATCTAAATCAATGCCAAAAGCATGGCCTGCCCCATATGTAACGTATAAAATGTCAGTTAAAGCATCAGCTACTTCTTTGATGTCTTTATCAGTGATTGCTTGATGAAGTTCATCTAATTCTTCTTTGATCAGATCATATCTTAATTTAACTATTTTTTCATTTGGAAACTCTGCTCTATTTTTTACCTCCTGGCCAAAAGTTTGCATAAACTTTTTAACACTTTGAAAATTACTCATAATATTAAACCCCTTATTTGATTTGTTTCAAATTAAGATATATTATAACTTTAATCTCTTCATGAAATACAGAACAGAATTTGACAGTATTGGTAAAATCAGAGTAGATGGTGATAAGTATTGGGGTGCATCAACTGAGAGGTCAAAGAAATATTTTAATATTGGAGACTTTCTAGTTAGGCCAATTGTTATACATTCCATTGCCATCATAAAAAAAGCTGCAGCTATCGTTAATGCAAAAAACAAAGATTTAGATCAAAGAATTAGCAAATACATTATCAAAGCCTCTGAAGAAGTAATTAAAGGAAAATTAGACAATCATTTCCCCTTAAAAGTTTGGCAAACTGGCTCAGGCACACAAACAAATATGAATGTTAATGAAGTAATTGCTAATAGGGCAATTGAGATGATGGGTGGAAAAATGGGAACAAAAAAACCCGTACATCCAAATGATCATGTTAATAAATCACAATCAACAAATGATGTTTTTCCTTCAGCTATGCATATAGCTATCGTAATCAAAGCCAAGCAAAAGTTGTTACCTTCTCTCAAGCTCTTGGAAAAAGAATTGGGAAAAAAAGTTAACCAATTCAAAAAAATCGTAAAATTAGGTAGAACGCATCTACAGGATGCAACTCCTTTGACTTTGGGTCAAGAGTTTTCAGGATATCAATTTCAATTAAAAGAATCGATTAAAAGAATAGAGAAAGCTTTAGAAGAAATATTTTATTTAGCTCAAGGTGGAACTGCTGTAGGAACAGGCTTAAATACAAGAAAAAATTTTGACAAACAAATCGTAAAAGAAATTAGCAAAATAACAAAACTTCCATTTAAAGTTTCTCCAAACAAATTTGCTGCATTAGCAACTCATGATCCGATTGTTCATTTTTCAGGAGCAATGAATACAGCGGCAGTTTGTCTAATGAAGATTGCAAATGATATTAGATTTTTAGGCTCTGGTCCTAGAGCTGGATATGGTGAATTGATTTTACCTTCTAACGAACCTGGCTCATCAATAATGCCAGGAAAAGTAAATCCAACTCAATCTGAAGCCGTTACAATGGTATGTGTCAAAGTAATTGGAAACCATAATGGAATAACTATTGCAGGATCTCATGGACATTTTGAATTAAATGTTTTTAAACCATTAATTGCTCACAACATATTGCAGTCAATTGAAATTATGGCAGACTCATCAAAAACTTTTGCTGAATACTGCGTTAGAGGAATTAAAGCAGATACAAAAAGAATTAAATATTTATTAGATAATTCGTTAATGTTAGTTACAGCTCTTGCTCCTAAAATTGGTTACGACAATGCAGCCAAAATTGCAAAGACTGCTCACAAGAATGGTACGACTTTAAAGGAAGAGGTCATTAAATCAGGTGTTCTAAATGAAAAAGAATACGACAAGATCATGAACCCTATGTTGATGACTAAGCCAAAGTAATTTAATTTATTATAGATTTAAAAAAATTATCCAGTTTTGCTTTTTCAAATAGATTATCTAAAGATTTCTCTATTACTTCCTTATTAAACTTTGTTTCTAATTCTTCTACTTGATCAATTGAATATTCAACATTGTCTAATGAGATTTGATTGAAAATGATTTTTGATTCAAAAGGAATAAGATAACCAATTATTTCTATATTATTAGTTACGTTATCTTTATTGTTTAATTTTTTTGTAAGTTGAAATCTAATTTTACCCTTTTTTCCATATTCATTTATTTGAGCATTAATAATATAATTATTATCAGCTTCATTGTAAAAATTTTTCAAGATTATTTGATTATTTTCAAAAATAATTTCTCCATTTAATATTTGTTTTATACTTACTGAACCATTTATTTTTTTTAGCATTTCTATATTATTCAAGTAGTCTTCTTTAAAAAAACTCATATTAGTTAAATTAAATATTTTTTTAATCTTTAGATAATTTGGCTCTAAAGTGAGATTTATAAAAAAATTAGGCTTTAAAATTATATCGCCTAATATTGATGAGTTTATCAAATCATTTCTAATATAACCTTGTTCAATGTTAAAGCTTTTATCCTTGAAAAATTTAAAAAATAAAAGATTATTTAGTACCTGTATATTTATTGTACCATCATAAACATTGGTTTGATTATTTTTTTCAAACACAACATTGGCATTAATATCTAAACTTGGAATTTTTAATATCAGATTGTTTTTTTTATCAGATACATTAGTTAAAGATAAATTAATTTTATTATCTAAAAATAATCCATTTAAAACTAATTCTTTTTTTAAATTATCACTATTTAATTGTATTCTAGAATTGTTTATGACAATTAAATCTTCATTTTCTTGAGTTAAATAAAGTTGATTTTTTTCAAAAATAATTTTTTTATTATTTTTTTTTAAAAAATTAATTACATTGGTACTATTTTTTAAATCAAAGGTTAAATTTCCCTTTGAGATAATTAATTTTTTATAATTCAAATTTTTAAAATCTAAAATTTTATTAAATTTTAATACAAATGAGATTTCACTATTTTCAACTTGGAAAATATCATCCTCGGAATTTAAATTTACATCTGAAGCTATAATTCTTGGCGTTGGAAATATTTGATATTTAAAATTTGTTGAAGATGATAAATTTATATTATGATTTGTTTTTAAATTTTTTTCTAATAACTCTTTTGAAATATTAAAAAATTTTGGTGAACTTAAGTAAATAAAAATTAGAAAAAGGAAAAAAATTAATAAATACAATATTAAAACTGAAAGATTTTTTTTTTTTAAAAAAAAATTAATAGTTTTAAACATTTTTAACTCTAACGATTATTATTCCATTATTTAAATATTTATTAAGCATAAATAAGTAGTATATATTTGGCTTATTTTAATATGGATTCTATAAATAAATTAATTGAAAATTTAAACAAGGAGCAAAAGGAGGCCGTTCTAAGCACTGAAGGACCCAACCTAATTGTTGCAGGAGCAGGATCGGGAAAAACAAGAGTGCTTACCACAAGACTTGCCCACATTATTAATTCTAAAAAAGCTTGGCCCAATCAAATATTATGTGTGACTTTTACTAATAAGGCGGCCAAAGAAATGCAAAGTAGAGTAATGAGTTATGTAAAAGAAAAGTCTACAGCAGTTCCTTGGCTTGGAACATTCCACTCTATTAGTGTCAAGTTTCTCAGAAGACATGCTGAAGCAATAGGCCTAAAAGGGAATTTTACGATCTTAGATACTGATGATCAAAAAAAAATAGTTAGGAATATTTGTAAAGCTGAGGATATAGATGCAAAAAAGATTACTCCTCAATTTATTTTATCATTTATAGACAAATGGAAGAATAAAGGATTACTACCAGAGGACATAAAAGATGAGAAGTTTTCTGGTTTAGAAAAATCAATTTTTAAAGTTTATAAAATTTACCAATCAAAAATTCGAGATCTTAATGCTTGTGATTTTGGAGATTTAATATTGTACTGTGTTAAACTTTTTGAAAATCATCCAGATATTAAAAAAATATATAATAATAATTTCAAATATATTCTAGTAGATGAGTTTCAAGATACAAATTTCATCCAAAACAAATGGCTTAATTTACTAGTTAATGAAAATCAAAATATTTGCTGCGTAGGTGATGATGATCAATCTATTTATAGTTGGAGAGGTGCTGAAATAAAAAATTTTCTTACATTTGATCATTTATATAAAAATTGTAAAGTTTTTAAATTAGAGCAAAATTATAGATCAACAAAAAATATTTTAGAAACTGCCTCTACTTTAATTTCTCATAACAATGGAAGGGTTGAGAAAAAACTCTGGTCTTCATCTCAACAGGGTGAAAAAGTTAAATTGAATTGTTATCAAACTGGTAGAGAAGAAGCTGAAGCCATAAGCGATATAATAGAAAATAAGCTTAAGAAAAAATATTCCTTAAATAACGTTGCCATACTAGTTAGGGCGATTTACCAAACAAGAGAATTTGAAGAAAGATTTCTAAAAATTGGACTTGGATACCGAGTGCTTGGAGGAACTAGATTTTATGAAAGAGCTGAAATTAAAGATGCTGTAGCTTATTTGAGGATCATCAATCAAAAATATGATGATCTTGCATTAGAAAGAGTTATAGAAAATCCTAGGAGAGGCGTTGGCGAGAGTACTTTGAATCAACTGTATAGTTTTGGACAAAAAAATAAACTTTGTTTGGAAGATTCAATAAAAAAAAATATAGAAATAGATTCCCTAAAGCCAAAAATCAAAACTAGTCTTAGTCAATTAACAAAAATGATTGATAAATGGAGATTGGATGCAAAAACTAACAAACATTATGATCTTTTAAAATTAGTTTTAGACGAGTCTGGATATTCAGAAATGTTAAAAAATAAAAAAGATTTAGAAAACGAAAATAGACTTGAAAATATTAAAGAACTTTTAAGAGCAATGCATGACTATGATAATTTACAATCCTTTCTAGAGCACGTCTCCTTAGCAACATCTATTGATAAAGAATGGGAAGGAGAAAAGATCAATTTAATGACAATGCATGCTGCGAAAGGACTTGAATTTGATGTTGTTTTTTTACCTGGCTGGGAAGAAGGATTATTTCCACACCAGAAATCGCTTGAAGAAAAAGGTGATAGTGCATTGGAAGAAGAGAGAAGATTAGCTTATGTTGGCATAACAAGAGCAAAGCAAGAGGCTTTTTTATCATTTGCCATGAAAAGATCATATCATGGTGATTGGATGGATGCATTACCTTCAAGGTTTGTAAATGAGATACCAGATGAAAATGTAGAAAAAAATGAAATAGATTTTGGTTCAACAGCTAATGATGAATTTGAATTTAACCAAGATACTAGTTTAGAATTTGATGAAGGGTATCGAAGTCCTGGATGGGAACGATATAAAAAGAATAAAATGTTAAAATGGAAAAAATAAAAAAAATTAGAAATTTAATTAAATTAAATAATTTAGATGGATATATTATTCCAAAAAATAACAATTTCTTTGGTGAATATGTAAATAATAATGAAGATAATTTAAAATATATATCTTCTTTTAGTGGTTCAGCGGGAATCGCTATCATATTATTAAACAAAAATTATATCTTTGTAGATGGTAGATATACAATTCAAGCCGAAATTCAGTGTGGGAAAAATTTCAAAGTTTGTACAATTCCAAAAGAATATCCATTTAAAATTTTTAAAAATAAAAATTTAAAAATTGGATTTGATCCAAAATTACATACAGAAATCTCATTAAGAAGATATTTCTTTAACTCTTCAATTAAATTAGTACCTCTTAAAGAAAACTTAATTGATACAATTTGGAAAAGAGAAAAATATAAAAATATTAAACCCTTTTATTCTATTAGCAAAGAATATGCTGGGGAGGATGTTAAAAACAAAATTAAAAAATTAACTAAATTAATTAAGTTTAGTAAGGCAAACTATTTATTTATTACATCTTCAGAAAATATTGCATGGTTATTAAATATTAGAGGTCAAGATACAAGTTTCTCTCCTCTGCCAAATTCACATGCCATTATTAGCAAAGAAGGTAGTATTAAACTTTTTTGTAATCTAAAAAAAATAAATAAATCATTAAGACTAAAATTAAAAAAATATGTAAAGTTTTTTGATTTTAATTTAATACCAAATATAATCGACACAATTTCAAAACAAAATGTGATTATAGATATCTCAACTTGTTCAATCTTTTATAAAACATTATTTAAAAAGAAAAATTTCATCATAGAAAAACAAGATCCAATAAATTATTTAAAGGCATTGAAAAATAATGTGGAAATTAAAAATTCTATACAATCTCATATTTATGATGGGGCAGCACTAACAAAATTTATTTTTTGGTTAAAAAACAATTTTAAGAATAAAAAAATTACTGAAATAGACGCTCAAAATAAACTTTTAAATTTTAGAAAAAAAAATAAAACTTTTAAATCTTTAAGTTTTCCTACAATATCTGGTTCTGGACCCAATAGTGCAATCATTCATTATAAGGCAGATGAAAAAAGTAATAGAATTTTAAGAAAAGGAGATGTTTACTTAGTAGACTCTGGTGGACAGTATTCCTATGGAACTACTGATGTTACAAGAACTCTTTCTTTAGATGTGGAAAATGAAAAAATAAAAGACATTTATACTAGAGTTCTCAAAGGACATATAGCAGTAGCGTCATACAAACTTACAAATAAAAGTACTGGTGAACAAATTGACAAAAAAGCTCGTAACCCCCTTAAACAAATTAATTTAGACTACCCTCATGGAACAGGGCATGGCGTTGGTTATTTTTTAAATGTTCATGAAGGTCCTCAAGCGATTTCTAGAGGAAATAAAGTAACTTTTAAACCTGGTATGATTACATCAAATGAGCCTGGTTATTATAAAAAAAATCATTTTGGCATTCGAATTGAAAATTTAACTTATGTAAAAAAACTAAAAAATAAAATGCAATTTGAAGATTTAACGCTTGCGCCAATAGAAAAGGATTTAATTAAGAAAAATCTACTAACTCGATTTGAAAAAAATTGGCTAAATAACTATCATCAAAAAGTTTTTCAACATTTAAAAAAATTTATGAACAAAGTTGAATTGTTACAACTTAAAGAAGCTTGTTCAAATATTTAATAACTTATACCACTCATCTTCAGCAATAATTTCAATATTTAAAATTTTTGCCTTATCTATTTTTGATTTAGTGGGTTTATTATTACCAACCACTAAAAAATTTAATTTTTTTGAGAGTGAGCCCAAAACTTTCCCTCCATTATCTTCAACAATTGATTTTGCTTCTGATCGACTAATTTTTTCAAATCCTCCTGTAAACATTATTGTCTTTCCACTTAATTTACCATTTTTATTTAACGCTTTTGAATTCTCAACTTTTAAAAATTTGATTAAATTTAAAATTATATCTTTATTTTTTTTACTCGAAAAAAAATCTTCTAGTGACTTTATCTGAGCAGAACCTATGCCATCTAATTCGTTTATATTGTTTAATAAATTTTTCCGTTTGGATAAATCAAAAAGATTTATGAACTTATCAATTGATGTAAAATAATTTCCTAAAAGTTTAGCATTTTCTTGACCAATATGCCTTATGCCTAAAGCATATATAAGTTTATCTAATATAATTCTTGAAGAATTATTTATTGCACTTTTTAAATTATTTACTGATTGAAGTCCCCATCCTTCAAGTTCCTGTATTTTTTTAAAATCTAAGTTGAAAATATCAGATGGATATCTAATCAGATTTAAACTCCAAAACTGATCAATAACTTTTTTTCCTAATCCTTCAATATTAAAAGCGTCCTTGGATACGAAATGTTTTAGTTTTTCTTTTGCCATATACTGGCATTCATAACCTCTATCTGGACATCTTCTAACAGCATCCTCTTTTTTTGTATTTGGATTAACCTCTTTTATGGTTTCAAATCCACAGGGACATTTTTTTGGAAATATAAATTTTTTTGAATTCTTTTGTCTTTTGCTAAGATCAACAGAAACTACCTGAGGGATCACGTCACCTGCTCTTTGTAATGTTATATAATCTCCAATTCTTATATCTTTTCTAATAATTTCTTCTTCATTATGTAGTGTAGCATTAGATACGACTACGCCTCCAACTGTTACAGGCTCAACTTTAGCAACAGGTGTTAAGGCACCTGTTCTACCTACTTGAATAATAATATCATTTATTTTTGTAATGGCTTTTACAGAGGAAAATTTATAAGCAATTGCCCATCTTGGAGAGTTAGATGTATTACCTAACCTGCTTTGAAGATGTAAATCATCCACTTTTACTACGAGTCCATCAATGTCATAATCTAAGTCTGCTCTAACTTTTTCAATTTCATTGTATTTTTTTTTAACTTCATCAATATTTTTTGCCAAAAAATTATAAGGATTAGTTTTAAAACCCCACTTATTAACTTGCTCTAAAAAATTAGTTTGTTTATCAAATTTAAATGGATTTATTTCACCAAAACCATAAGCAAAAAACTGTAATGGCATCGAAGATGTAATTTTAGGATCCTTTTGTCTCAAAGATCCTCCTGCTGCATTTCTAGGATTTGCAAATTTATCTTTGATTTTATTAAAATCTTTTTTTCCAATATAGACCTCTCCTCTAACTTCTAAAATCTCTGGTAAATTATTTGCTTTAATTTTCTTTGGAATTTGTTCAATTGTTTTTAAATTTTCTAAAATATCCTCTCCAGTTTCACCATCTCCTCTTGATAGACCTCTAATCAGTAAACCATTTTTATATGTCAAAGATGCTGATATGCCATCAATTTTAGGTTCTAAAGAAAAAGACAAATCTAAATTCTTATTATTCAAATAATTTTTTATTTTTTTTTCAAAATCTTCAATATCTAAATGATCAAATGCATTTGCTAAGGAAAGCATAGGCTTTGAATGTTTAATTTTTGCAAATTTTGAAGAAGGTTTATATCCCACCCTTGAAGTTATTGAGCCATACTCAGTGAGATAAGAATGTTTTTTTTCTAAATCTAAAATTTCATTTTTAAGTTCATCAAATTGATGATCGGTAACAACTGGAGAGTCTTTTTCATAATATGATTGATTATACTTATCTATCAAATTAATTTTTTTAAGATAATTTTTGATTATATTATCTTTATCTTTAGACATATTGATTATTAATTTAATATTTTTTTAATTGTTCTTTTAATTAAACCATCATTTTTTTTAATGTCAGACTTTTTTGGAATTCGGTATGTCTTATTCAAAACTTTATATGATTGTGCATACCATTCACTAGAATTATAATTATACCCTAATATAGCAGCGGCTGCTTTTGCTTCATTTTCTAATCCTACAGTATAATAAACCTCAACAAGCCTATGAAGGGCTTCTTCTATAAAAACTGTTTCTGAAAAATCTTCTACAATTATCTTAAGTCGATTTATTGCCGGTATCCATTTTTGCGTAGCTATATAATACTTGGCAACATACATTTCTTTAGCAGCTAACTGATTATTAATTAAATCCATTTTAAACTTAAGATCTAACGCATACTCTGTGTCAGGAAAATTTTTTAAAAAAAACTCTATCTTTTCTTTAGATTGTATTAATGGATTAATATCTTTTTTTTCATCTAAAATCTGTTCGTATAAAACTATTGCAATTAAATAGTGTGCATAAGCCACATTTTTATCAGCAGGGTATTGGTTAATAAATCTTTCTAAGTTAGCTGTAGCTTCAGGATAAAAATTAATTAAATACAGACAATAACTAGACATTAAAGATGCTTTTGCAGAAAATTCTATTTTAGGCATAATAGGCTCTGCTTCTGAAAATTTTTTAGAAGCGTAAAAATAATCTCCTCTATTCATTGCTTCAACAGCTTCTTTATAAATTTCAAATGATTTATCTTGATCTGCGGGAATATTTATTTCTGGCTCTTTTTTAGAGCATGAAACTAATAGAAGTATTAGGAGTAGTGAAGAAATAATTTTTGACAACATTCATTCACTCATATCAAATTTAACTTATTAGGTAAATTTTAATGAATAAATTTAAGCGTTAACGGCTAGCTTTTGATCTAATTGATTGGGTAAAGACTTAACCTGAAGCATTTCTTCCAGCTCTAAGGTAACAAAGTTTGACTTATCACTTAAAAAGGCTCTTAAAAATAAATTACTTAGGCTGTGTCCACCTTGCACACATTTTACATTTCCAAGTATTCTGTAACCTGAAAGTAAAAAATCTCCGGCTAAATCTAAAATTTTATGATTAACAAACTCTTTTGAATTTCTTAATCCGCCAGAATTTAATATTTCATTATTTTTAACAACCACAGCGTTGTCAAGCGAGCCTCCTTTGGCTAAACCAATTTTTTTGATCTGTTCTATATCTTCAAATAAGCAAAACGTTCTAGAAGAGTAGACTTCCTCTAAATCTTCTTTAGAAAAATTAATTTCATTTCTTTGAGTGCCAATAAGTTTATTAGCATAAACTAATTGAAAATCTACATTCAACTCTTTGCTATCATTTGGTTCAATCGAAACAAGCTTCTCTTCATTTTTGTACTCAAATTTTTTTGTAACTTTTAAATATTTTCTTTTTGCTTTTAAATCCTTAGTGCCAATTCTATTAATTGTTTCAACAAATTCTTTTGATGATCCATCCATAATTGGAACTTCTGAATTATCTATTTCTATTAATGCATTATCAATTCCAGTTATGTAAAGCGCTGCTAACAAATGCTCGACTGTTGATACAGTTACCTTTGAATCATTTTGAAGTGTTGTGCATAATTGAGCTGAACTTACATTTTTATAATTTGCTGGTATAAGATTGTTTTTTTCTAGATCTATCCTTTTAAAAACAATTCCAAAGTTTTCTTCTGCGGGCATAATTTTAAGTACACTTTTAAGTCCACTATGAAGACCGTGACCCTTAAAAATAACTTTTTCTTTAATTGTTTTTTGAAACAGGCTAAGCATGAAATACTTATACAAAACTATCTTGAAGTGGCTAAAACAACTAATGTTACAAAAAAATACAATCTTAATTATGCAAAAAGTTTTGAAAAAAAACGTGATATCATTGATTTTTTAATTTGAGTCACAGGAATGGCCTCTTTTTCCCAACCGTTTAAAATGAGTTCAATGCCTCCTTCTGTCCCCTTATATGCTTCATCTAAATAGTTATGACTAAAATCAAGTGCTAAAGCATAATTTCCATTTTCCAATATAAATTGAATATTCTTAAAATACTTCACAGAATTAAGCTTGAGATAAATATTTACAATATCTTTTTTTAAGAATCTTAAATTTGAATTTTTATTAATACAAATATCGATTAACTCATCTATTCTGGCACTAATAATTTCAAAAATTAATTTATGTTTAATTTTTCTATATGGGGAAATAGAAAAGTATTTTTTATCTACAATTGACTCATTGTCTGTAGATAAAATTTCTTTGAGATTTAATTCATTTAATAATAACTCAATCTCTTCTTCTTTAAGTGAGCATAACTTAGAAATATCTTTGATAATTAAATTTAATCCAAAATTAAAGTTTTCTGAATAAATGAATGATTTATTTTTAAATAATGAAAGTTGAATTTGATTTTTTTTTAGCTCAAATATAAAGAAATTATTCTTATATTTGTTGTTGAATATTAAATGAACTGCTTCAGCAAATGGCTTTAAAATTATTTTATCTATAGAGATGTTTATTTCATTCAAAGCCATCTTAAAATTCTTTAAAATATTATTTTCCAATAATACAAATGACATATTTTGATTATAAAATTCTCCAAATAAACCAATTGGTAAATTTTCTAAATTATCGCTATCTAGAGAAAAGCTTGAGTTAAATAAATGAATAACTGAAGATTTATTTTCATTTGCATTAACAATGTTTTTAATGTCATTTAATATAAAAGTTATATCTTCATTTAAAACTTGAGAGCCATTCAATTTTTTATATCCGCTAATGTTTAAACATTTTATATCAGCAGGATTTATAATTATTGATGTGCTAGAAAAAAAAAAATTTATTTCATCTTCAATCTCATTAATTGTATTTTTAATTAAATTTGATACTAAATTTTGATCGATAATTTTTCCGTTTTTTATACCTGAAGATTTTATTATTTTTTTTTTTATTATCTCTAATTTTTTATCTTGATTACAAGAAAACACAGTAAATATGAAAAACTCATCATTTAAATCTACAATCAAATTTGGTTTGTTATGTATCATTTTAAAATAAGCTGATTATTAATTCTGTAATCAAAAATTTTATATTTAGAAAAATTATTATCTTTTAAAATTGAATTTAATTCTTCCAATATATTTTGATAATTTTTTTCTGGTAATTTGATAATCCTTTCGTCCATTAGCATTATATCCCATCTGCCAACATCAAAATAGTAAAAAGCTTTTATATTATAAATATCAAAATTAGTTTTTTCCAAAATTTCATAAAAAATATCAAAATCTTTTTGATTGCCAAAAATGACTGGTAATTCTTTATATATTTCTAGTTCATAAAAATTAATATTTTCATTTTTTTTTGTAATGTAATATTTATTTTTTTCTATTATTTGAACTGCCACAGGTTCTTTTTCAAAAATAATTAATCTTAATATGTTGGGATATATTTTTTTTAAGATAATTTTAGATACAAATTTGTTTTTAAGTAAAATGTCTTCAATATTTTGTTTGTTGACAAATAATAAGCTAGAATTTTTTAAAAAATCTAAATCTTTTATTATTTCATTATTGTTTATAGCCTTGGTGCCCTCTATTTCTATTTTTTTTATTGGAAACAAATAACTATTACTATAATTGTTATTTTGAGGATTGTAGGTTGTAAAAATTAGAAAAATTATAATTAAAAAAAAAAACTTTCGTTTAAAAATCATCTATTTGTACTTGCGTCATTAAGAATATTTTTAACAAGATTTAAAAAAGTAATTCCATAAAATTTTGCAATTTCTGGAACTAAAGATAAGTTTGTCATGCCTGGTTGCGTATTTATTTCTAATATATAAAATTTATTGTTAAAGAATTTAAAATCAGATCTGGTAACTCCTTTACAGTTTAATGCTTTATGTGCCTTAAGAGCTAATTCTAAAACTTCCTTATACTTATTTTCTTTTAAATTAGCTGGCATAATATGTTCTGTTTTTGCAGATTTGGAATACTTCGCCTTATAATCATAAAATTTTCTTTTTGGCTTTAACTCTATTGCACCTAAAGCTTTTCCATTAATAACTGCAACTTGTATTTCTTGACCACCTACAAATTCCTCGATTATTAAAGTTTTAAATTTTTTGATAAGTTTCCTTATAGAATAATTTAATTGATTTAAAGTTTTGCAAATTTCTACTCCTACACTAGACCCTTCATTGGATGGCTTAACAACAACTGGGAAATGTAAATTTGATTTTTTAAAACTTTTGTTCTTTATAAAATCTAAATAAGTAATGGCATTTAATGAAATAAAATTTGGTGTCTTTAAATTATTTTTTATAAATATTTTTTTTGAAAATATTTTATCCATTGCATTCATTGAAGAAGTGATTCCTGAATGTGTATAAGGAATTTTAAAATACTCAAAATAACCTTGAATAATCCCATCTTCCCCGTCCCTTCCATGTAGTGCATTAAAAATTTTATCAACTTTTAAATTTTTTATCTTTATGAGCTTGTCTTTAAATGGATCAAATACAATTACCTTAAAATCTAATTGACGAAGAGCTTTCTGACATGCCTTTCCAGATCTTAAGCTTATTTCTCTTTCACTTGATGAACCTCCCTGGATAAGTAAAATTTTTTTTTTCATCTTTTTTTATTGACCAATGATTTTAATTTCTAATTCTAGGTTAATCTTTGTTTTTTGATAAACAGTATCTTTTACCTTGTTAATCAATTCCTCTAAATCTTTAGCAGTTGCGTTGTTTTCATTAATAAAAAAATTACAATGTTTTTCAGAAATTTTAGCATTCCCAACTTTATAATTTTGGCAACCAGATTCCTTAATTAATTCCCAAGCTTTTTTCTTTTCTGTATTTTTAAATGTGCTTCCACAAGTTTTAACCTGACTTGGCTGAGATATTTTTTTTTGATTTATTAAATTCTCTTGTTTATTCTTAATATCTTCTTTTGAGGAGATTTTACCGATTAACCGCACACTAGTTATTATCAAATCATCTTTTAAATCTGTCCCTCTATAAAAAAACTTAATATCATTTGCTGCTAATTCTATTTCTTTTCCGTCAATGTTTATTGCTTTAATAGAATGTAGAATTTTAGAAATATCTTCTCCATAACAACCGCTGTTCATTCTAATGCCTCCACCAATTGATCCCGGTATACAGGACAAAAATTCTAATCCTGCTAAAGAATTATTGAGAGCAAAATCTGCTATTCGTTTATCTTGCGTAGCTGCTCCTGCTTCAACTATATGATTATCTAATAATTTAACGTAGGAAAAACTTGAGCCTAATTTTATTGTTAATCCTTTAACACCTCCATCTCTAATGAGCGTATTAGAACCTGAGCCTATAAGAGTTATTTTATTTGGCCTAACTTCTTTTAGAAAATCAATTAAGTCATTTATATTTTCTGGCTTAAAAAAAAACTCAGCAGGGCCACCTAGATTAAACCAACTATAATTTGCCAACTTTTCATTTGTTAATAATCTTCGCCCAAATTTTTTTTTTATTTCTTCTGATATTTTTATCATAAAACATTTTTAAGATTATTCATCCAGTTTGAAATGGATCCTGCGCCCATCCCAATAACTATTTCATTTTTAATTAAATTTTTTTGTAGGAATTTATTTAATTCGAATTGTTCTTTAATTAAAATAACCTGAACTTTTGAAAATTTTGTAATCATTCTAGCAAAATTTAAAGAATTATATTTTAAGTCTTTTTTTTCTCCAGCTGAGTATACCGGGCATAAAATAACTTGATTTGCACTTGAAAAACATTTTGCAAATTCTTTTTTTAAATTTTTAATTCTAGAGTATCGATGTGGTTGAAAAATTGTTATAATTTTTCTATTTGAAACAACCTGTCTGACTCCGTCTAATACAGTTTTGATTTCAGTCGGATGGTGCGCGTAATCATCATAAAATTCTATATGATTTTTTTTATGAACTTTAGTCAATCTTCTTTGAACTCCAGAAAAATTTTTTAAGGCTTTTTTTATAGTATCTATTTTCAAACCAAGATTTAAGCAAAGTGCTATGGCAGCAGTTGCATTAACGACGTTATGTTTACCAATGAGATTTAGGTAAATATTTTTTATGTATCTATTTTTAGAACTTGTCTTTTTAATCTTTAGATCAAATTTACTATAATTTATGTGATACTCTGGACTACAAATCTGATAATTTGAATCTTTATTAAAACCATAAGTGTAATAATTTTTTGTTTTAACTTTACTAATCAAATTTTTTAAATCTTTATTATCTAAACATAAAAATGCTTTTCCTATTGGTGGTGTTTTTTCTATAAATTGAATAAAAGCTTTTTTAAGATTTTCAAAATTTTTGTAATAGTCTAGATGCTCTTTATCTATATTTGTTACAATTGAATAATTAATTGGTACTTTTAAAAAACTTCCATCAGACTCGTCAGCTTCAACGACTGCCCAGTCCCCTTTGCCAAATTTTGCATTATTTTTAATTGAATTAATGACCCCACCGTTAATGATAGTTGGATCTAATTTAGCAGCAGATATGATTTTAGCCACAAGAGAAGTAGTAGTTGTTTTTCCATGAGAACCAGTAATTATAATATTTTTCTTTAAATCAATGACATTAGCTAACATTTCAATACGGTCATAAATTGGAATATTTTTTTTACGTGCGCTTAAAATTTCAATATTATTTTGTTTAATGGCTGATGATTTTACAATGATTGTAGCAGAATTTATGTTTGTCTTTTTATGACCTTTTAAAATTCTTATTCCAATCTTTTTACAATTATCTGTATTTTTATTTTGACTAACATCACTTCCTTGAACATTAAAACCCATAATTTTCATTATTTGAGCAAGGCCACTCATTCCAATGCCGCCTATGCCAATAAAGTGAATAATTTCTTTTTTACCTAGCTGAATTTTTCCCATTTAATAACTTTTCTATCTCAGATCTAATTATTGAAAAAACTTCTTTATCAGAGTAACTAGCTTGTTTTCTAATCATATTGTTCAATATTTCTTTATCTTTATAAATTGATTTTATCAAAGGGAATAATTTGTCATTTACTTCTGCTTCCTTAATTAAAAAGCTGTAACCTTTTTTCTCTAAATAAACTGCATTTTTTTCTTGGTGTGCATCAGCTGAAAAAGGGAAAGGGATTGAAATAAAAGGCATTCTAGAATTGATTAATTCAGCTGTCATAGAAGCCCCTGATCTAGTTATAACTAACTGAGCTTTTGAAAAATATTTTAATATATCATTAGTAAAATTAAAAACTTCAAATTTAATTTTAGATTTTTCATAAAAACTTTTAAGATCATCGTTTTGAGACTCTACACATTGCTGAAAAATATTTAGTTTAATTCCTTCTTTGATGCATTTACTAAATATTGCAGGTAAAAATTCACCAAAAGACTTTGCGGCCTGACTTCCTCCTAGAATTAATATGCTCAATTCATCTGAAATATTTTTTTTTGGTAATTCCTGAAATAAAATTTCTTCTCTAATAATATTTCCAGTCTTAATAATCTTACTGTTATATATTTTGTCTATTCCCTGAACTTCTTCATAGGCTACGAAAATTTTATAAGCATAGCGTGATAAATATTTATTACTTTTACCAAATTGAAGGTTATTTTCATAAATTATAAATGGGATATTTAATACTCTGGCTGCCATACACACTGGGAAAGAGGCATACCCTCCCATACCAAAGACTAAAAATGGTTTTGCTTTAACAAGAATAATCAAAGATCTAAAAAATGATAGTAAAATTACAAAAAAAGAAAAAAAAATATTGATTTTATTTTTTGAAAAAATTGTAGTTGAATTATTTATAATCAATTTTAAATTTTTATATCTTTCTAAAAATTTAAAACCTCTATTATCTGTAATAACTTCAACTTTATAATCTTTATCTAATAAGTTTTTAGCTAAACTGTAGGCTGGAAACACATGCCCTCCAGTTCCACCAGTTGCTACAATTATTTTATTTTCTTTAGTATTCTTCATTTTAAGTTTTTCTTGGTAAAATTTAAAATAATTCCTGCAAGTATAGAGCTTCCAATCATTGATGAGCCTCCATAACTCAAAAAAGGTAAAGTCATACCTGTGGTTGGTATTAAACTTGTATTAACCCCAATGTGTATGAATGTTTGAAATATCAGAAGTGAAGCTAAGCCGCCTAAAGATATTTTTATAAATTTATTTTCAATGACTAACGCGGATTTAATAATTCTAAAAGCTATGTATAAAAAAATACATACAATTAAAATTGAAACAATAGAGCCAAACTCTTCTGTAATGACTGCAATGATATAATCTGTATGAGCTTCGGGTACACTCTCTTTTAAGATTCCTTCTCCCATACCTTGTCCTATGAGTCCTCCTTCTCTAATGGCATCTAATGCTTGGTTAGTCTGAAATCTATCACCTTTAGATGGATCAAAAAAAACTTCAAATCTCTTTAAAATATAAAAAAATCTTTCAGGAAATATAAGAAACAAAAGTATTAATGATAAAATAAAAAATATTCCTAGAATAAAAATATAAATTAATTCAATTCCTGAAATAAAAATTGTCGCTAACCATGTGAGTACTAATAATATGGTTTGACCAACATCAGGTTGATTTAATAATAAGATAGAAGGAAAAAGCAATATTAAGAAGCTAAAAAAATAATTCATCTTAGTGGTCACAAAATCATTTTTAGATAAAACTATTGCCACCATCACAACAAAAAAAGGTTTTAAAAATTCAATAGGTTGAAGCCTAAAAAAAAATAAATCTAACCACCTTTTAGACCCTTTCACTTCAACGCCTATAAAAAGCACTAAAAATAATGTCACACAAGATATGATAAAGATTGGAATTATAGTTTTCTTGAATAATTGATTTTCAATTGAGGAAATTAGCGTCATTAATATTATCGAAATAATAGAAAAAATTAAATGTTTTGAAAAAAAAAAATAATAATCTTTATTAAGTCTTTCTCCAGCTAGGGAAGAAGTAGAAGCAAATGAGAAAAACACGCCAAGAACAAATAAAATAAGAAAGCTAAAAAATATTATTTTATCTACATTTCTCCAATATTCTCTTAAATTAAAACTATATAAATTTTTTAGCATTTAAATTAATCATTTTTTTAAATTGATTTCCTCTATCAACAAAATTATTAAATTGATCATAAGACGCACTTGCTGGACTTAAAAGTATTGTCAGACTTTTGTTTTTAAATTTTTTTAAATCTTTAATAATATCAATAACAGCATTTTTTAAATTATGAGAAATTTTATAATTTATTTCTTTTGAAAGTTGTTTTGTAAAAAAAGTTGTATTTTTTCCAATAATATAAGCTTTGAGTATGTTTTTTTTTAAATATTTTAATTTAAATCTATCTCCAAGTTTTGGTAAACCACCTACAATCCAAAATATATTTTTATTTTTTTCTAAAGAATATTTACATGCTTCAAAACTAGTAGCTTTAGAGTCATTAATAATAGAAATTCTCTTTTTTTTATAGAAAAGCTCATGCCGATGAGGCAAGCCTTTAAATGAATTTATTGCACTTAAAAAAATTGAATTCTTTATCTTAAAAATTTTAGCAAATTTTAACACAAAAATTAAATTTTCAATATTGGGTTTAGATAATAAATAGAAATTGTTAATTTGTTTTTTAATTTTATTATCTAAAATATTATTATGAACTTTTAGTAGTTTGCTTTTAAAATTATTTTTTTTAAATATTCTTATAAGTTTTTCTTCCTTTAAAAGAGCATAATCTGTTTTTGATTGCCTAGAAAAAATTTTAAATTTTGATTTAATATAGTGCCTCATATTTAAATGCCAATCTAAGTGATCTTTAGTTATATTTAGTATCGCCGCATAATTTGGTCTTAAAAACTTTGAATAAGCCAATTGGAATGATGAGGCTTCTATAATAACTATGGTTTTCTTTTTTATTCTTAGATTTAAAATTGGCTTACCTATATTGCCACCCAACTGAACATCATCTTTATTTGTTTTAAATAAATGCTCTAATAATTTACAAGTTGTTGATTTTCCGTTTGTCCCCGTTATTACAATAGTTTTGATTGAATTATTTTCTAAATAAAATAAATCTAAATCTGTTATAATTTTATTTCTATTTTTAAATAAATGTTTTTGAAATATTGATTTATTAATACTAATTCCAGGACTAATAATAATATAGTCAACTTTAGACAAAGAGCTTTTAAAGATACTTAATTTTTTTTTATCATTTTTAAAAAGCTCATCATCCCAAGTAAAAATTTCATTTACCTTTTTATTTTTTAAATAATTAATGACTGATTTGCCTGAAATGCCTAATCCATAAATAGCAAAGGAATACTTTCGTAGCGGAATTATTTTTTTCATTTATTATCTTAATTTTAGTGTTGCCAAGCCAATCAACGCTAAAATTATTGCAATAATCCAAAATCTTATAACAACAGTAGACTCGGGCCATCCCTTTTTTTCAAAATGATGGTGAATAGGTGCCATCATAAAAACTCTCTTTCCAGTAAGTTTAAAAGAAATGACTTGGATGATTACTGAAGCTGTTTCAAGAACAAATAAACCACCAATAATTGCTAAAACTATCTCGTGTTTAACTATAATAGCTACTGCAGCTAGAGAACCTCCAAGAGATAATGAACCGGTATCCCCCATAAAAATCTTTGCAGGAGGTGCATTATACCAAAGAAATCCAAGGCAAGAGCCAAAGATTGCGCCACAAAATATACTTAACTCACCGACTTTAGAAACATAGGGAATCTGTAAGTACTCAGCAAAAATTGTATTACCTACAACGTAACTTATTAATGTAAAAGATAATGCTACTAACATTACTGGAACTGTAGCTAATCCATCTAAACCATCCGTTAAGTTTACAGCATTTGATGAACCTACGATCACAAAAATTGCAAATGGAATAAAAAATATTCCTAATGGCAAAATCAAATTTTTAAAAAAGGGAAAATATAAGTTTTCTAAATATTGATGATCTGTAAATTTAATCAAAATCAATATTGCCACTAAACTGATAAATAACTGACCTAAAAGTTTTATTTTTGAATTCAATCCCCTTGAGTTTTTTAATTTAATTTTTAATAAATCATCAACAAAACCTAATAAGCCTAAGGCTAAAGAAACATATATAACGACTAAAACATAAACATTGCTCAAATCTGACCATAAAAAAGTTCCTAAAAAAATCCCAAGTATGATGATCAATCCTCCCATAGTAGGAGTGCCAGTTTTTTTTATAATATGATCAATAGGACCATCTTGTCTTATAGGCCCAGAAATTTGTTTTTTTGCAAATAATTTAATTAAAGGCTCTCCTATAATAAAAACAATAGCAAAAGAAGTAACTACTGAAAAACCTATTCTTACAGTTATGTACTTAAAAACATTTAAAAAGGAATATTGATCTATTAGAGAAGTAAAAAAACTATAAAGCATTTTTGTTTCCTGATATTACTAATTTAGATAATTTGTTCAAACCAGTTGCGTTTGAACCTTTTATCATCAAATAATCATTTTTTTTAATTAATTCAGAAAAAATTTCATCAAAATCACTCAAATTTTGTAAAACATTTCCTTGTTTTCTTTTATGTGTCTCTTGATAAGTTTTAAAAACGTTTTTACCGTAAACAAATAATTTATCGATATTACTTTGGTTTACAATTTTTGATATATTTTTATGATAAAAATCAGAATTTTTGCCTAACTCTAACATATCACCTAACAACAAATATTTTTTTTCATTTTTAGTTTCTAGTTTAGAAAAATTATTTATTGCATTTTTTATTGATGATGGATTTGCATTATAGCTTTCATCAATCAAATTAAAATCCTTTCCAAATCTCTTAATTTTATTAATTCTTCCTCTTCCTTCTGGTGACTCTAAGTTCAAGTTACTTTTTAATTTAGTTAAATTTAAATTCAAAACTTTTAAGGCTAGTACCAAAGCTAATATGTTATAAATTTTCACCTCATTTACATCTTTTGCCTTTAGGGTAATAATTTCATTTAAAACTTTAATTTTTAATTGATTTTGATTTTTAAGGTTTTTTTCACTTATTAACCTTGAGTCTGCGCCAAAAGATTTTCCATAAGAATATATTTTTAATTTTCTTTTATTGCCTAAACTACTTAAAAAAGAAAAAAATTTATCATCCTTATTTAATAACAAGAATCCACCAGGCCTTATGTTTTGAATTATTTCTGCTTTTGCTTTTGCTATAAAATTGATGTTCTTAAAGTTTTCTAGATGTGCCTCGCCAATATTTGTTATAATTACTAAATCTGGTTTAATTATCTTTGATAATTTTAAAATCTCTCCGGCTTTACTCATGCCAACTTCAAAAACTCCATAATCATGATAGCTTTCTAAATTACTCAAACTAAGAGGAACACCATAATGATTATTGTAAGATTTTTCTGAATAATATGTCCTTCCATACATTGATAAAGTTTTACCTAAAAATGTTTTAAGCGTAGTTTTTCCAGAACTTCCAGTTATTGCAATAATTTTTGCTTTTGAATTATCTCGCTTAAGTTCTGCAAGTTTGTTTAAAAAGTTTAGTGAATTTTTTGTTTTTATTATTTTTCTATGGTTTATACTTTTTTCACTAACACAAAAATTTGCCTTATTTTTAAAAGCTTCTTTTATAAATGAATGACCGTCAAACCTTTCTCCTTTAATGCAAATAAATATATTGTTTTTTTTAATTTTTTTTGAATTAATTGAAACTCCTTCAAATCTATAATCCTTATCAGTATTCTGAATTGTGTTAATTAATTCTGAATTCAATAATTGATTTAAATTTTTCTTTTTATAATTTAATTTTTTGAGACGTATTTTTTTAATCACATCTATGTCTGAAAAATTTATTATTTTATTTTTATAAGTTTGAGTTGTTTCGTGTCCTTTTCCTGCAATCAAAACACAATTATTAAAATTTGAATCAATTAAAGACCTTTTAATAGCTTCAGCTCTATCTGATATTTCGCGTGCATTAAATTTTTTAGTAAAGTTTTTAATTAAAGTTTTTCTAATTTTTTTTGGATTTTCATATCTTGGATTATCATCGGTAATATACACTTTATTGGCATTTTCTTCGGCTATCCTAGCCATTATAGGTCTTTTCATTTTATCTCTGTCCCCACCACAACCAAAAACTACATCAGGTTTTTTATTATAATGTTTGCTTAGAGCTTCTAGACTTGATTTTAACGCGTCAGGTGTGTGAGCGTAATCAACAAAAACTTTTGTTAAATTAGGTAATACTCTGATTAACTGAAGTCTGCCATTAACCGTTTTAATTTTCGGTAAAGATCTAAAAATTTTTACTAATTTTACACCTGATAACTTAGCAGCTAATATAGACATACAAATGTTTTTAATTTGAAACCAACCAATTAATGGTATTTTAATTTCTTCTAATTGATTGCCATACTTAATACTAACTAGTTGAGAATTTTCTAAATTTTTAATTAGATTATATTCTAAAGTAGAGTTTTTTGGACCGATAGTATTTAGTTTTAATTTTTTTTCTTTAGCTATTTTTTTAATTTTTGAAAATTCTTTCAATTCATAATTTGTAATTATATTTGATCCCTTTTTTAAAAGTTTTTTAAACAATAATAATTTTGCATTTAAATAATTACTCATAGTTTTGTGATAATCTAAATGATCTTGTGAAAAATTTGTAAAAATCCCAGTGCTAAATTTAATTCCATCTAATCTACCCTGATCAAGTCCATGGCTTGAAGCTTCTAAAATTACGTTCTCAATTCCCTTTTTTTTAATTTCAGAGAGCGCTTGGTGTAATGAAATAGTGTCTAATGTAGTTAAATTGCTTTTTAAAATTTTATTATTGATTTTAATCCCTAAAGTTCCAATTGATGCAACTGGTATTTTTTGTGATTTTAAAATTTGATAATAAAATTCTGCAATGGAACTTTTACCATTTGTCCCTGTAACTGCGATAATATTCTTAGGTTTTTTACTATAAAAAATCTTACACGCTTGAACGATTTGTTTTTTAATATTTTTAATCTTTAAAACAATTGTTTTATTATTCTTATATTTACTTTTTTGTTCACAAATAATAATCTTTGCACCATTTAAAATAGCGTCCTTAATATATTTTTCGCCATCATCTCTCATTCCTTTTATGGCAAAAAATATATAATTTTTTTTAACCTTTCTGCTATCAGAGGACAGCCCTTCGATATTAATGTTTGAAATTGAAGACGGGACGTCTTTAATTATTTTTTTTAACAACATGAGTTTTGTCAACCTCGTTGTTGTTTATGGCTAAAATAGGTCCAATTTTTTCTATTATTTTGCCTGCTACATACACAGAATTCCAACCAGCTTCATTTCTAGAGGTGCTTATTTTTTGTCCTTTATAATTATACTTAATGTGTGGTGCTCCCTTAGGATCATCGAGAATGACTAAAAAAACATATCTCGGCTCACTTACGGGAAATACTGAAATAAAAGTGTTTAAATTTTTATTCTCATCAAAATATTTTTTTGAAGTCCCGGTTTTTCCTCCAACTTCATAACCAAAAATATTTGCAAAACTCGCTGTACCCTTATCATCTGTAACTACTTTTCTTAAGATGCTTAAAATTTCATTACTTGTTTGTTCAGAAATTATTTTTTCCTTACTTTCTTTTTTGTTAAATTCTTTTAGCTCTAAAGTAGGATTGATCAAATAACCTCCATTAGCTAGCGCTGCATAAGCTGTAGCAGCTTGTAAGGGTGTTGTTGTAATACCATGTCCGTAAGATACGGTTTCTAATTTACATTTCTCCCAATTAAAACTTAGCGGTTGACCTATTTCTTCCAATTCAATAGTTGGCTTTTTTAATAAACCTATTTTTTCTATGAAATTTTTTAATTTTTCTTCGCCTATTTTTCTAGCAATTAATAAAGCTCCAATATTGGAGGATTGAATAAGAATATCTTGGGCAGACATACTTTCTGGAAATTCGTGTATGTCTCCTATCTGATATTTTGAGCATTGAACTTTTTTAGTAATATTACCTACAATAGTTTCTGGAGTTAAAATATTTTCTTCTAAAGCAAGAGCTAACGTAAAAGTTTTAAAAACTGACCCAAGTTCGTAAACGCCTTTTGTGATTTGATTTATATACTTAAGATCTGAAATGTCTGATCTAACATTAACATTATAGTCAGGTAAAGAGACAAGTGATAAAATTTCACCAGTGTTAACATCCATTAGCAACCCTCCCGCAGCATTTGCTTTGAAATCATTCATAGCCTCACTTAGCTCTTTTTTTATTAAATATTGCAGATTTGAGTCTAACGTTAGAGATAATGGGGTATTTAATTTTTCATTATTTTTAAGTTCTCTATCAAAGAATTTTTCAATTCCTGAAATGCCATAATTATCATCATCGATTTGACCTAAAACATGACTAAATAATTGTCGGTGAGGATAAATTCTGCTTTGAAATGGTTCAATGACAATTCCCTTTTCTCCAAATTCCCAGATCTTGTTTTTTTCTTCCTCGGTTAACCTTTTTTTTAAATAAAAATATTTTTTATTTTCCAAATTCGTTTTTAATTCGGTTAAATTTATATCTGGAAAATTTAATTTAATTTTAAGAATAAAATTTTCTTTATTCTTGATTTGGCTAGATTTTATTGCAGCATGATAAGCTGTAATGTTTCTTGCAATCAATTCACCATTTCGATCTACAACATCTCTTCTTAGAGGAGAGGAATATGGTTTATTTTTGTTAATTACTCTATGATTTATGTCCTCAGTTGAAATATTGAAAATAGATATTGAGAAAATTAAAATAAGAGAAAAGAAAACACTAAATAAAATATAAAACCTGTCTTCTGTTAGATTAGATTTTACACTTTTTTTTTGTTTATTATTATGCTCAATAAAATCCTCAAAGAAAAAAGATTTTTGATTCTCACTTATTAGTTTTTTCTTACTTTGTTTGTGTTTCATTAGTTGAAATTTTTGACAGTTGTTTCTGTTGATTAATAAAAGCTTCTAATGATGAATAAATTTGCGAAACATCTAAGCTTTCATATTTTAAATCTAAATTTTTGTTTATAGTTTTATATAAATTTTCAGCTGAACTTAAATATTGAAACTCTAAACTTGCTTCTATCAAATGTTTCTCCAATGAAACTATTTTGTTTTCAAAGGACTCTATTTTTTTTTCTATTAGTCTAGTCTCATTTTTAATAATTGGTATTAAGATAAAAAAAGATAAATAAATTAAAAATATAAAAATACTTTTATTGCGCATAGTAACTCTCTACTTGTAAATATTTATTAAATTTCTCTATGAAATCTGTTGGATAAATAAATTCTTGTTTACTTCGCGTAGCAAATCTTAATTTTGCTGATCTTGATGCATTATTTTTTTCTAACTCATTTTTAGATGGTGTCAAAAAATTATTTTTATATTTTTCAAAAAAGTTATCTTTTTTTTTACTTTCATAAGGTAAATATCTTGATGGATTAGATTGATTGGATGAGTAGTTAGTAAAATAATACTTAACAATTTTGTCTTCGATAGAGTGAAAACTAATTACAATAATTTTTCCACCAGATTTAATGAATTGAGTAGCTTTAATTAAACCTTCAATTAATTCTGTTGTTTCTTTGTTTACAAAAATTCTTAAAGCCTGAAAAGTTTTAGTACAGACATTGATTTTTTTATTAAAAACTTTTTTCTTACTTTTTTCTATAATTGAAACTAACTCAGAAACATTTTGTATTTTTTTTATTTGTCTAGATTTAACAATATTTTTAACGATCCTACTTGCTTCTTTTTCTTCACCTAAAACTCTTAAAATTGTTTTTAGTTCGTTTTCCCCAAAATTATTAATTACTTCTTCAGCAGATATATTAGATAAACCCATCTGCATATCTATTTTTTCCTTAGCATTAAAAGAAAAACCTCGGGTTAAATCTTTTAATTGAAAAGTAGAAAGACCTAGATCAAAAATTATTACGTCAGGTTTACCCTCTGTATTAATAATTTTATCAAGATTGCTAAATTTTTCATTATGAAAAAAAAATTGTTTGGGAAAAACTTGTTTTAATGTTTTAGCTCTTTCTATTGCAGATTTATCTCTGTCTAAAGCTATGACTTTTACATTAGGAAAATTTAACAAAGCCTTTGCGTAACCGCCACCACCAAAAGTACAGTCTAAAAATATTTTATTTCCTTTTTCTGGATTACAAATTTTAATGACTTCTTCTATCATCACTGGAAAATGTTTGGTTTCCAGTGATGATGTTAAAATATTCATTTGAATATTTATACTTCATTAAAATTTCTGTCTTCTTAAGAATGCAGGTATTTCAAAATCATCTTCTTGAGTGCTCTCTTGCTCGAACAATTTCTTTTCTTCGATCTCAGAAGTATTTTCTATGTCTGAATTTGATCCTTCATCAGAAAAAAGTTTAGGAGTGTACTCTTCATCTAGACTTAACGGCTCCTCATTTGAAGCAGTGCTTTGCTCTATTGAATCTATTTCAAATGGAGTTTCCTCACTTGTAACTTCTGAAGTTGAAATACTTGACTCAAACTCGTTAGCTTCACTTTGAATTTCAGGCTCCTTATTGATTTCAATAAAAGACTCTGACTGAGAGTGAGTGTTTGTATCAAATTGTTCGTCTAGTTTTAAAGCTGTAGCTCCACTAATAGACGTATTGTAAGTGTTGTTAGAAAAAATTGGTCCTTTTGAAAATAAATTTTCTGAATAACCACTATTTCTGTTTTGAATACGATTGACCATATTCACTACACCATTTGTGCTTGCTATTTGACCATCTAAAGCAGTGGCTACAATTGACACTCTCATTTTTCCATTCAAACTCTCGTCTTTGATTGCACCAAAAATAAGTTCAGCTTCTGGATCTACTTCAGCTCTTATTTTATTTACGGCTTGGTCAACTTCAAAAAGAGTAATGTCTTTGCCACCAGTTATATTAACCAATAAACCTTTGGCACCTTTAAGAGAATAATCGTCAATTAATGGATTGTTTAAAGCCATATCAGTTGCTGTTAAAGCTCTGTTTTCTCCTTCGGCTTCTCCAGTTCCCATCATTGCTTTACCCATTGAGCTCATTACTGTTTCAACGTCTGCAAAATCTAAATTTATGATTCCTGGCTTAACCATTAAATCAGTTATGCTCTGAACTCCAAATTTTAAAACATTGTTTGATAAATGAAATGAGTCTTCAAAAGTTGTTGTTTCACTCGCAACTTTGAAAAGGTTTTGGTTAGGCACAACTATTGAAGTGTCCAAATGTTTTTTCAAAGCATTCATACCTTCGATTGCTCTTCGCATTCTTTTTGGTCCTTCGTAAGAGAAAGGTAAAGTTACAACACCAACAGTTAATATATTTAATTCTCTAGCTGCTCTAGCAATAACACTTGAGGCACCAGTTCCAGTTCCACCACCCATACCAGCGGTAATGAAAACCATGTTGGCACCTTCTAAAAAATTAATTATTTCATTCAAAGACTCGTCTGCAGCAGCCTGTCCTATGTCATGCTTAGCACCTGCTCCTAATCCTTTAGTTAGATTTGCACCAATTTGAATTCTTGCATCTGCTTTGCTCAACTTAAGATCCTGAGCATCAGTGTTGACTGCTACAAATTCCACACCTTGCAAACCTGCTTCGATCATAGCGTTAATAGCATTTCCACCTGCTCCACCAACACCCATAACTATTATTCTTGGTTTTAATTCTTTTAATTCACCTGCTCCTATTCTTATGTTCATATTTTCTCCCTTGTTAGATTGTTATCCCATTTTAAATTAGATCTATTTTGATACGCTTTCTTTCTTGCAACTACTTTAAATTTATCAAAATTCTTTGGTTCCCAAATTTGAAAAGTTTTTCCTAATCCTACGAATAAAATATTATTTTTAATTTTTGCATGATCTAATAATTTTTCTGATATTAAAACTCGTCCTTCGCTATCAAACTGTAAATTAATACTTTCAGAAAGAACTGAAGTTGCAAAATAATCTCTCTTTTCTTCAAAAGGATTTAATGAATCTATTGTATTAGAAAGTTTTTCAATTCTATCCTGTGAACAAGCTTCTAAAGCAGAATGATTGAATGAAGGATAAGCAATAAATCCATTGTATCCTAAAGAACTCAAATGCGATCTAAAGCTAGCAGGCACGGAAACCCTCCCTTTTTTGTCTAGTTTGTTCTCGTAATTCGATAAAAACATTTTTTTTTAATTTAAAAACACAAAGGAAGACTGGGTAAAATTCATATTTATTAAAGTTTCTTTTACTTTGTTTTATCAACAAAACTCCAATTTGGGTTTTTATGGGATATTATGGGTTTATAAATATATAGTCAATATGTAAGTTATTGGTCAAAAACCCTAAAGTTTAAGGATTTATTCTTGTTTATTGAGTGTTTTTTGAAAATATTAATGATGAGCTAGATAGTCTGTAAGCCGGGTTCTGTCATTTAAACCGTCATTTCTCTAGATCTAAACTCACGTTTAGACTCAAGCAGCTAACCCAGACAACGAACTAAAGACTGTTTTTAGCATTAATAAATTAATGCAATGTTGTCTCTATTTAGCCTTGCTCCCAGTGGGGTTTACCATGCGTTTTTTGTTACCAAAAAACCGGTGCGCTCTTACCACACCTTTTCACCCTTGCCTTGATAAGGCGGTTTATTTTCTGTGGCACTGTCCCTAAGGTCACCCTCGCCAGCCATTAACTGGCACTGTGTCTTTATGGAGCCCGGACTTTCCTCTATCAGCTAACGCTGACAGCGACAAGCCAACTATCTAGCGATGTGTTTTTATTATATTTATGAGTAAAAGATCAAGCCTAATTTTTCATTGAATTAGCTACATTATAGCTAATATTAATACACTCCCTGTCTATTAACCCATCAATTTTATTCTGCCTATATCTCCGCTGGAATGCTTTAATAATTTTTGAGTCAAATTTTGAAGATTTTTTTTGATTAAAATATCTATAACCAATTTTGTATAAATTTTTAAAAAAAATACTACGATAATTTTTCTTATTATTAATCATTAAATCGATATTTTTATTTACTGAATATTTAAATACAATTTTATTTTTAATTAAATAATTCCAAGGAAACTTTTCACCTGGATCTATTTTTCGTAAAGGGGCAATATCTGAATGACCTAAAATATTAGTATTTTTAATTTTATATTTTTTGACTAGTGTTTTTAAAAGTAAAACTAATTTTTGAATTTGAGCTTTTGGAAACGATTGATAGCCAAATTCATGACCTTTATTTACAAGTTCAATTCCTATCGAAGTGCTATTTAATTTATTAAAATGTTTCCACTTAGATTTACCAGCATGCCAAGCGACTCTGTTCTCATCAACCATTTTTACTACTTCTCCATCTCTATTAATTAAATAATGAGTACTAACTTTACTTTTAGAGCTAACCAATCTTTTAATAGATGCTCGTTCAGATTGCATTCCAGTATAATGAATAATTATAAATTCAATTTTTTTTTTACTTCTCTTTCTTTGAGAGTGATTTGGAGATTTTATTGAATTGATTATCATTAATTTTAACTGCCAAATTATATCAAAAATTCAACAAAATAGTGGCTTATTTAGAATAGATTTAATTGTTAATTTGTATATATAGAACCTAATGAATTTTAAAAATCTTGGTATTTTAATCACTGCTGGAACTTTGCTCTTCAACACTAATTTAAGTGCTGAGACTGAGAAAGAATGTTTTGAAAAATTAAGCAGAGGTATATTTGAATTCAACCAAGTGGTTGATAAAGCTGTTTTAAAACCAATTGCTAAAGGCTATAGCAAATTACCTGAACCAATTAAAAATGGAACTGGAAATTTCACTTCAAATCTAGCTACTTTATTAACTGTGCCAAATCATTTATTGCAAGGTCAGTGGAGATCTGCTGGGGAGTCAACAGCAAGCTTTTTGATAAATTCTACGATAGGTATTTTAGGTTTTGCTAATCCAGCTGAAAAACTTGGTCTTAAAAATCAGCAGGAAGACGTGGGACAAACATTGGGTGCTTACGGAGTGGGTGGAGGATGTTACTTTGTGCTTCCAATATTAGGACCAACGACTATAAGGGACACTGTTGGGATGGTTGCTGATACTTTAGTTGACCCATTTGCTCAAATAACACTTAGAGAAAAAGAAATTTTAAGTATATCTGGAAGTAAAATAGATTATTTTTCTGTTATGGGTGCATCAGCAGTTGATTTTAGGGCAGATAATATTAAAAATTTAGAAAGTTTAGAGAAAAATTCATTAGATATGTATGCTGCCATAAAAAGCTTGTACTTGCAAAATAGAGCTAAAAAAATTAGTAATACATTCACATCTGATGATGATGAATGGAACGAATTTAACAAATAATACTTTTCGATCATGAAAAGGTTTCTAAGCGCATTAGTAATATTTCTAATAACTACTATAAGTACAAATAGTTTTGCCTATAACACTGATCCAAAATTATTTGTGGAGGAATTAGTGGATGATGCGATTAAAACTTTAAGTAATAAAAGTATTTCTAAAGCTGATAAAAATAAAAAAATAGAGGAAATAGCCCTTGCTAATGTCGATATAGATGCACTTGGAATGTATACGCTAGGTGATGTTAGAAAAACTCTAGATGAAAATAATTTAAAAAAATACAAAACTTTATTTGAAAAATATTTCCTCAAAAGTTTGACATCAAGACTTACAGATTACTCTTCTCAAAAATTTGAAGTGTTATCAGCTGATCAAAAAAGCGATAACTATAATATAGTAAGCTCAAGAATTGTAGAAAGCGCATCTCAGCCTGAAATTAAAATTGACTGGAGAATTTACACTAAAGACCCTAGCAAACCTTTGATAAGAGATTTGATAGTTGAGGGATTAAGTTTAGCTAAAACTCAAAAAGAAGAATTTGCCTCGATATTAAATTCTAACAATAACGATATTAATATTTTATTTTCTAAGCTAGAAGAATTCATTAATAATTAATTGGTGGGCCCGGTAGGACTCGAACCTACGACCAATACATTATGAGTGTACTGCTCTAACCAACTGAGCTACAGGCCCT